>Ga0307477_10000309_pt1 | contig 60168 bp, 93 predicted proteins | sample atmos_gasesECM2C_FD_203316 | JGI IMG/M metagenome (GOLD analysis project Ga0307477, IMG submission 203316) | Hardwood forest soil microbial communities from Morgan-Monroe State Forest, Indiana, United States - atmos_gasesECM2C_515 | ecosystem: Environmental > Terrestrial > Soil > Temperate...
GGCGCGAGCCAAGGGATGCTGCGAAGATTGTGGCAAGCCCGAGGAGCATGGGCATCTGCATCATGTTGAAGCCTTTAAGCAGGAGGGCAACTACAATGACCTCAGTAATTTAGCCTACCTTTGCAACAGTTGTCATCAGCACCGACATCCCCGGCCGAAGAAGCCTCGGATACGAGTGCCCAAAGTACCGATCCCGTATGAGCAACGTAAACGGGGATTCACTGGCTGCCGTCGTTGGGAACTCGGACTGCTCCCTGGCCAGACCGGGCCGTACACGGATTCGGCAGGCGTCTAATATTGCCTCTTGTTTAATTCGGTGAGGCATGCGATAGTGGGTGTCGTAGCGGAGGTGCTCATGGATCCACTATTCGCAGTGCACCAGCTGAACGATGCCGGAATAGCGAAAGCCACTGCGATCGCTCAGTGTTTTGACGGTCTGCTAATCCAGCTGAGGCAACTCTGCACCGAGAATTCGCGTGAGTTCGCGATCGTCAAGACGAAGCTCGAGGAGGCTGCCTTCTTCGCCAAGAAGTCGATGGCCAACCAGCCTGAGAATACGACGACTTAAGCTATTGTGGGCATAGTACTTATAGGCATATCATGCGAGCGAGGCGCAAGTATACGATCAAGCGCGTCCGCGGGCAAGGCGTACGCTTCGCCTGCGACGCATGCGACTGGCAGGTGACGACGCTCGCGTTCGACGAGGCAGTCGGCAACCTCCGCACCCAAGCTGCGGCTGCCGTCAACCAGCACATTCGCACTGCACATGCGTTCGTGCGCGTACCAGTAAAGATCGAGGATTCACGCATTTAGGAGGAGAACCGGTGATGAGGCAGATCATCCTGGCAGCCGTGCTCGCGCTAGCCGTAGCGGCGCTGGCGGAACTCTGGCCACTCGCGCCTGTGTACGCGGACGGGTCGGATCCGATGCCACTCTGCCGGCCGACGCCCTCGAAGCCGTGCCCTAAGCCTCCAGGCCACAAGGAGATGCACCATGAGCAGTAAACGCAGTCCCGCCGCCCGTGTGCTCGACTACTTCGCAGCCGCCACCCTGCCCGAGGCCGAGCAGCTCTTTGGCCTCATCCGCGACACCATCCGCAAGCGGAGGGCAGCTGAGGATGCGCCCGCCACCAAGGCCCCCGTCCGCAGGCGCCGCAAGGTGAACGCCAAGTCACAGATAGCTGACGCCACCGCTTTCCCTGGCGTAGACGCCAAGGCCTCTTAACGTGACGCGCGACCTCGAAGACGAGTCCCTGCTCGCCCACCTGCACGTAGCGGACGAAGCCCTCTACCAAGCGTGGAAGAAGTCGATCGCTGGCTCGACCACCATGCAGGAGATCAACCGGGCCCAAGGCATCATCCACCGCCTCCTGCGGGAGCTTGAGGCAGCGGCGAAAGTGGAGGCTAGCTGACGTGGCAACGACGGCCACAGGCGCCGCTGTAGTGCCCGAGCCCCGCATCCTGCGCATCCGCATGGGCCTCACGCAGGACGAGCTCGCACGCGCCCTGGGCGTCAGCCGGGATACGATCTCGCGCTGGGAACGTGGACGCACCAAGCCGCATCGCGTGTACTTGTGGCGGATGCAGCGGATGTTGCAGGAGATGCCCCCAACGCCACCATCCGCAGACGAGGAGGAGTAGGCTGTCGCCATGGTCCACAGCACAAAGTACCGCCCCGAACGCCGCTCGAAAGGCCAGGCGAAGCGCAACGCCCTGATGCTGTTCGGCGTCCCCCGCGGCGGCAAGATGGAGCCCAAGGAGCGGCGCCAGGACCTCGCCCTCGTCCTCCGCCTCAGCCAGCAGGACCGCTTCCGGGCCCTCGCGAACATGGCCCTCTCGCCCATCCATGAGACCACTGCCTTCACCACCCTCATGGAGAAGCTGCAGATTAGCTACCACGACCTCTCGCAGGAGTTCAAGGCCCTGCAAACCTCGCTTGGCTTCATCCGCGCCGCCGAGCACCTGCCCGACTTGATGGCACAAACTGCCCTTGACGCAAAGCACCGTATCGAGAAGTGTCGCACCTGCGCCGGCAAGAAGCTGATCGCGGTCTACGACTACGAAGCGATCGACAAAGCTAAGGCCACAGTCGGCGAGGATATCCGCCTAGAGCGTCCCAGCGACCCGAGGCTCGTTCTGCTCAGCGAGGGCAAGGCCACCTGCCCCAAGTGCTCGGGCACCGGCAGCGTGGAGGTGAAAGGCGACTACGACAAGCTCAAGACCATCTTCGAGACCTTCGGCCTCACCGGCAAAGGTGGTGGCCTCGCAGTCAACCTCGACCTGCGCAATGTGCGCCAGCCAGAGACGATGGGCGAACTGAGCCGCGCCGTCGCCCCCATCCTCGAAGGCACACCCTCCACGTCCACCGTTCCCCCAGAAAGCGAGTCCGAGCCATGACCATCCACATCATCGTCTTCCTGCTCATCGCCATCGCCTGGAAAGTCGCGGACATCGACGACAAGCTCCCCACCAAGCGCAGGCACGACGAGTACTAGCCCATGTCCCTCTTCACTCTCTTCGCTGACCTACGTGGCCTGACCCGCGAAGCCAAGCGCATCGCCGACGCCCTCGAACGTGCGTATCCGCCGCTTGCGCCACTTTCTGCCTACAAGGCCGCAGGCGCGGACGACATCTCCTACGCGACCGACGAGGGCACCGCGAAGCAGGAGCTGATCGACGAACTGCATCGCATGGAGACCGAAGGCGAGGAAGAGGAAGCGTCTGAGGCGGAGCGTTAATGTACGCCTCGAAGGTCATCGAAGCCGCCATCGCCCGCTACGAAGCTAAAGCCGGCCACAAGCTCATCCGCATCTCAAACGACGCACGCGATGGCTGGGTCGAACACCTCGACAAAAGGGTGGCAGCAGCAGGCGGCGACGCCTCCCAACTCGATCTCACGCAGGAGGAACGCCTCTTCATCCGCAACGAGCGAGTCATGTGCATGACCTCGTTCTCCTACTGGTCTCACTACGCCATGATCCAGCGTGACGGCGGCGGCGTCTGTAACTTCGACCATCCATGGGAGTCCACGCGCATCCTCCTCCGCTTCATCGCCTCCATCGAGCAAGAGCAGCACGACGCGATCGCGCGCGGCGAGATGACCCCCTACTCCATCGCCGGCCAACCCAAGCCCGCTGTCCCCGGCATCTTAGTGGCGCTGAACAAATCGCGTCAGCTCGCAGCCACAACCAGCGGCCGCCTCATCACCATGCACCGCCTCACTACCCAGCGTGACCGGCGTGCGCTTGCGGCGTCGGTCGACGACGATAAGATCCAGGAAATGTACGACCGCGACAAGCTCGTCTACTCCCACCTCCCCTGGTTCCTCAAGCCTCCCATCCAGTACGACGAGAAAGCAGGCCACCTACATCTAGCGGATGTAAACAGTCGCGTCCTCTACCAAGTGTCGAGCCAGAAATCTGGTATCGGTGTCGGCCGCCAGATCGACATCCACCACCTGACGGAGCTGAGCACCTGGCTCAACCCAGGCGCAGTCGAACTCGACTTCTTCCCCACCATCCCCCGCTCCATCAGCACGTTCGGCCTCGAAGAGTCCACGCCCTACGGCCGCGGCAATTGGTGGCACGAGTGGACCGAGAAAGTCCGCAAAGGCCACAGTCAACGCTGGCGCTACCTCTTTATCCCGTGGTACGCAGAGCTCTCGAAGTACCGCTCTGCACCGCCAGAAGAGTGGCGTCCCAGCGAAGCTGCGCTGCTTCATGCGCAGAAGGTCTACGACACCAGCGCCCAATACGTAGGCCGTACCCTCATGCTCCCGCGCGAGAACCTCTACTGGTGGGAGACGACGCGCGAAGAGTACCGCAAGGGCGATCGCCTCAACTACTTCCTCACCTCCTACGCCGCTACGCCAGAGGAGTCGTTCCAGCACTCGCAAGCGTCCGCGTTCCCAGCCGACTTCCTGGCTGAAATGCGCGACCGCACGCGTCCCGGTGCGACCTATGAGATCGAGGCCGTACGCGCATGACCACAGCGCTCGACATCCGCGTCGGCAAGTATTTACTAAGTGCTACGCCACAGGACGACGATGACAGCAGAGGCCTCATCCACGTATGGCAGCCGCCAGTAGCCACAGCTAACTATGTGGTTTCGGCTGACCCAAGTTATGGGATTACAGGTTGGCATCGACTGGCGCGCAGCGAGGACGACGTCCGCACTGACAACGGCGCCGTCGAGGTGATTCGCTGCGGCACCCAAGGTCGCCCCGACGTGCAAGTGGCCGAATACGCTGCCCCCATCGACGCCGAGGACCTCGCCACGGTCGTCAACTTCCTCGGCCGCATGTACGGTGGCGCGAACGAAGACGGTCAGGCCCTCGTGATTGTGGAAGTGCAACCCGGCCCCGGCCTCCTGACCCAGCGCGAACTCATCAACCGCTTCGGCTACTCGAACCTCTTCGTCTGGCAGCACCTCGACCAGCGCACCACCACCCTCACCCGCAGCTACGGGTGGTACAGCAGCAGGCAGTCGAGGCAGATGTTGTGGATCCGCGGCACCCGCCACATCAACCAGCGCAAGATCACCCTCAACTCCCCCTGGCTGATCGAGGAGATGACCGACCTCGTGCTCGACAACTGGCTGAACTTCACCGCCCGTGCCCAGTGGGGCAGCCACGACGACCGCTGCGTCGCGCTCATGATGGGCATCTGGGCCGCCAACCAGTGGTCCTTCGACAACGCTCCCGAAGAGTCCGCACCCGCTGTCGTAGCCAACGTCCCCGACGCGCAACACTCGGACATGTCGGCGGATGAGATGTTTGAAGACTGGAGCGAGCGTTTTAGTGCCATCACAGGCGAGTGAAGTGTTGACAGGCCGTCCCCAAGCGCCATACTCTCTCCCCAAGTGTAGTTCATGAAGGAAGAAGTGGACGTGGCCGCGGGGGCACGGCAGCATAGGCTGGCGCCCGTGCTCTCGCCACCACGAGCAGGAAGGCAGCCCAACCATGGCCAAGATCACCACCGCCGCCCAGATCAAGCAGCGCCTTACGCTCGCCATGCCCGCCGAACTCTTCGACGTCTACTCCGAGCGTGCCGCCAAGTTCCACCGCTCCCCTGAGGACGAGATGCTCCAGCGCCTCACTACCTGCGCCAGTCACGTGAGCCAGCAGCCCATCTACATCGACGATGACAGCCGCCGTCTCCTCGAAGCGATCGCAGGCCGCCAGCTCCGCACCGCCAAGGACCTCATCGCATGGGCCAACAACCTCTCCACTCTAAGCGTGGCAGGCACAACCGTTCCGCTAAGTGAGCAGCTCCTGCGCCGCCTCGACGGTCGCCGCTTCGGCAAGCCCCTGCCCGAGTTCGTGCAGCAAGCCGTCATCGACCAGCTCGAACAGTTCACCGGGATGAGGTAAATCACATGATCAAGCGTACCGTCGTAATGCCCGTCTTCGACATCCACCACAGCGAGCTGACCCAGCCCGAAGCTCCCAGCGACCAATTCTCCCGCATCCAGCGGGACATGGACGCCGAAGGCTGGATGGGCCGCGGCTCGATCATGGAGCTCCCCGAGGACGGCCAGCACGGTGGACCCTACGGCGCCGGTGGCAACGCCGACAACTCAGGCGACCCCATCGACTTCCTGCACGCCAAAGCCAAGGAGTCCTTCCGCATCGCCGGCCCCAAGGACGTCACCGGCAAAGGCAGCTCCCCGGGAGCGAAGCGCTAACCATGGCCCGCATCGTAGACCTCTACTGCCGCTGTGGCCGCCGCGAGAATGACGTGATGGCCGGTGTCGATGAGACCTTCGAGTGCGTCGACTGCCACGAGCCCATGGAGCAGGACTGGCTCCCGCGTACGCGTCGCTCCGCACAATGGGATGACAGCACAGCGGTCATGGTGCTGGTGAACAACGATCCCAACTGCCCAGCCGATGTGCGCGTCCGCTACCCCGGCCAGCACAACTGTCGCGTCCCGGCAGGCTACGAGCGTGTGTACCTACGCTCCTTGGCCGACGTAAATCGCTTTGAGAAGGAGCACCACGTAGCCAATCACGTGATGCACTTCGATCAGAACGGCCGCTCCATAGATGATCAATGGCGTGGTCGCGATATGACCTAGCCCGTGGCCGCGATCGCCACCCTCAATCCGCTCAAGCCCTCCGCCGTACCCAGCGCGGGCGAGACCTATGAGGTCCACCTTCGCGGTTGGCTAACAGAGGCGCTTCAGGAAGGTCAGGCATTCCTCAGCAATTGCTACGGCTACGGCAAGACCGACGAGATCATCCGCGCCATCATGGGCGAGACCTACGAGGACAAGCTACGTCCGCGCGAGATTTCGAACCTCACCCTCAACCAGACTGGCAAGATCGGCCTTGACCTCGCGTCGTCGCTGACGGATATCAAGCCCTTCTGGGCCTATAAGACCAATAACGTCCGCTTCGAGCGCACCGCCGAGATGGCCCAGAAGCTCGCCTCCGCCTGGTACCCTCGCCGCCTCATCGACCTCAAATTCTGCGACGTGATCAAGTTCTCCCTCGCAGCCGGCACAGGCTACGCTCACAACGTCTACAACGAGGACATGCAAGACCTCGACCTCCAGGCCGAAGACCCCCGCGACGTCATCCCCATCCGCCCCAGCGACAACTATTCGATCCAGAACGCCTTCGGTGTGGCCATCCGCCGCGAGCGCACGGTCAACTACCTCAAGCACCTCTACCCAGAGAAGGCGGGGCGCATCAAAGCCGACCGCTCCGGCAGCTACGCGGGCCTCTCGCAGCAGACCACCGCCCAGCGCCTCGTCGAGTCCCTCGGCCTCTCGTCGGGCTTCATGCAGAACCTCTGGGCCGCGGTCGGTGGCCGTCCTCACCAGCAGCTCTCCTCGATCCCCACCGCCGACCTCTTCACCATCTACGTCAAGGACGACTCCCTTAACCAGACCGGCAGCGCTCTCCTCATGGGCGAGCCCCACCGCAACTGGAGCTACATCGTCCAACCCGGCGAGCCCCTCTACCCGCGCAAGCGCGCCATCACCATGACCTCCTCATGCATCCTGCGCGACGGCCCATCCATCTACTGGCACGGCCTCTTCCCCCTGGCGAAGCTCACCCTCGACCCCTGGCCCTACTCCCGCGCATGGCTCGGCAAGTCCCCCCTCCGCGACCTCCTGACCATCCAACGCGAGATCGACCAGACCGCCCGCGGCATCGCCGACAAGTTCCAAAAGTGCTGGCGCCCAGACCTCGTAGCCGACAAGACCGTCCTCTCGAAAGCCGGTGCCGACCGCATTGACACGCGCCGCGCCGGCCTGCGCATCAACGTCAAGCCCTCGGCCGGAGGCAAAGGCTTCGAACTCGTCGAGCCCAACATGCAGGGTGCTACGCTCGGCATGGAATGGCTGAAGCTCCTCGTGGAAGCTGCCAAGGAACTCAGCGGCACACAAGAGCTCACCTCCCTCGTCCAGCTCGGCCAGATCCCCTCCTCGGAAACGATCGAGCGCATGATCGAGTCTTGGTCCCCCGCCATCCGCCTCCGCTCCCGCGTGATGGAAGCCTTCATGCGTGAGATGGCCATGATGGTGCTCTCGAACTTCTTCCAGTTCTACACCATCGCCCAGCGCGTCGCCTCCCTCGGCCCCGCAGGCCTAGACTTCGCAGACGCCGACCACGACCCCGGCACCCTCATCCCTGACTTCCTCGACCGAGGCTGGCTCGACTTGAGCGGCTCACCTCTGCCGCGTCCCGTGCGCGCCAAGGCCTTCCTCGACGAGTTCACCTACGAGATGGCCCCTGGTAGCCTGCTCGCGGCCAGTGAGGTGACCGACAAGCTCATGTACCTGCAGCTCAGCCGCATGGGCTTCGTCGACCCGTTGACGTTGCTGGAAAAGTTGGGCATCAACAACATCGCCCCAGCTAGCATGAAGGACCAGGCCGGCACGACCATCATGGAGCGCCTGCAGTGGGCTCAGAGCGTCGGCTTGAGCATGGCAGTCGGCCCTGCAGGCGCATCCGCCGCAGGCCGCAAGGCCACAGCCCAACAAATGCCCCGCATGACCGTGAAAGAAAGTTGACCGCTTAGGAGGCTTTCGCAATGGCAGGAACCGCAGGCAAGCACGCCCCCTTCATGGGCTCCGTCACCGCCACCAACACCGCCCAGTCCCTCTTCAGCCTCCTCCAAGGCGTCTGGTCCGACATCACCGACCACATGTGCTTCATCCAGATCCAGCTCGACGTCTCCGCAGGCGGCACGACCCTCTACATTGGCAACTCGAACGTCGCCTCGAACATGTGCGGCGCTGCCCTCGTCGCCAGCCAGATCGCCCAGCAGCTCGGCTTCGACTCTAACATCCTCATCCCCAAAGACATCTACCTGCTCACCTCGACCGCCAGCGCCCAGGTGAACATCATCGCATTGGGGAGGTGACGTTATGCGACGCCTACTTACCCTACTTACGTTACTTACTCTAAGTGGCCTAGCTGCACACGCTCAGATGGGCAACACAGTCACCGTACCTTTCGCTGGCGCACCCTCCGGCTCCTGCTCGGTGATCATGTACGCCATCAACACCTCTAATGGCGACTTCTACGACTGCCCATCAGGCTCATGGGTTAAGGTAGGCAGCTCAGGCGGTGCAGGCGTCTCCAGCGTCGGCCTGACCGTCAACAGCACCAGCCCATCCGGTATCTACACGGTCACCGGCAGCCCCGTCACTACCACCGGCACCCTCAACATCAATCTAGCAGGCACCTCAGGCGGCGTCCCCTACTTCTCCAGTGGTACCGTCCTCTCCTCCTCAGGTGCCCTCACAGTGAACGTCCCAGTACTCGGAGGAGGCGCAGGCGCCACGCCCACCCCCAGCGCAATCGAGACCCACAGTGCCACCGCTGTCACCAACACAGGCACTGGCGGCTACACCCTCAATGGTACCGGCAACCAGATCACCTCTACCCAAGGCACCATCACGACCTCTGCCCCCTTCACCACACATACCGTCACGTGGAACGCAGCTGGCGTCGCCTTCACGAACTGGCTCTCCAACCTTACCTGTACAGCTGCCGCTACAGGCTCGATTGCGGCAGGCTTCGGTACTGCTGGTACGCAATGGCAATTCAAGTATGGTGCCGCTAATTGCGCCAGCCCCCAATTACTAAGTCCAGACGGTACTGTGGCACTTCCAGCCTATGCCTTCGGCGCAGCAACCGGCACAGGCTTCAGCCGCAATGGCGCCAACATCGTAGTTAGCATAGCGGGGGGAGCCCAGATATCACTGACGAGCTCTAGTGGAGTATCCCTAAACTCAGGAGATTGGTATGTCTGGTCTTCTACAAGTGATCCGACTGCCGCCCACGACACATCGCTAGCGCGATCGGCGGCTAAGTCCGTACAGATCGGCGTCAACGGCGACTCGACCGGCAATATCAAAGTAGCTGCTTATAAAACAGATACTAACTGTGCAGCAGTCGGCACGGCAGCCAATCCTTCTGTGGCCTCCTGCACAGGAGCTACGGCTGGCTCCTTCTCCTGTGCCACGAACGCTTCTACGGGTACCTGTACAGTGAACACGACCGCGGTGACAGTCAATAGTGAGATATTCATCGAGGGCCGTAACGATACGACTACAGGTACGCGCCTTGGCGTAACCTGTAATACAGGCATCACCACGGCTCTTCCAGAGATATCAGCAGTCGTCGCGGCCACCAGCTTCACCATTAACTTAGGCACGTTCACTTCGAATCCTGAATGCTTCTCTTACTTCATCGTGAACTGATGAGGCTACTCCTACTCATCCCGCTGCTCTGCACCATCGCAACAGGCCAGACCTATCAGACATGGCTGAACGCCAAGGGTGACGTATACGGATGGGTATCGACTAACTCGTGGAAGCCACCTACAGGCCTAGTCATCCTCATTCTCTCCGGCACCTGCCCCACAGGATTCACCGAAGCCAGCGCTCTCAACGGCAAGATGCTCCGCGGCACGATCGCCGCGAACGGTGACGTGGGCACTACAGGCGGCAACGCGACCATCACACCTACAGGCACAGTGAGCACTCCAACGCTTACCATGAATGCCTACACGCCAGCTGGCACAGTCGCAGCCCCCGTGTTCACAGGCTCTGCAGGCATAGTTCCAGCACAGACCTTCACCGGCTCAGCCGGTACAGTCCCGGCTCAGACTTTCACCGGAACCACAAGCCAAGTCACCTCTGCCACCAGCGCAGGTACGCCCGCAGGCACGAACGGTGCCACCGCTACCTCCGGCAACTGTGCCGCTACTAACATCGCCGCAGGCACGGGCTCCACCACTGCCTGTAAGGCGACTGCCCCGAACCTGGCCGTCCCGGCAGAGACCTTCACCGGTAGTGCTCTCGCAACCCATACGCATACGCTTACTCCAGCTGGCACGAACTCCACAGCAGCCTTCACGCCCGCAGGCACAAACAGCACTGCCGCCTTCACTCCAGCCGGCACAAACTCCGCCCCCGCCTTCACCGGCACGCAAGCTACGTTGACCGGATCCGTCAGTCAGCCAACCTTCACAGGCAACGCAATCGACCCCAGCCCAGCATGGCTCAAGGTGATCTTCTGCTCCGCGAACTGAGGTAACATATGCAAATGCTTGACACGACCACTCATGACGTGCGTAAATCGGCGCAAGCGGAGGACTAGCCAATGGCCAAGAAGTGGATGCAGGCTGCCACCAAGAAGATGGAGGAGCACGGCACCAAGGGCAGCCTCACGCGCATCGCCAAGCGTCACGGCGAGAGCCCAATGGAATTCGCTCGTGAGCACTACCATTCCAAGGGTAAGGTCGGCGCGAAGGCACGTTTCGCCGTCAACGCCCAGAAGAGGTCGAAGTGAGCAACGGGGACGACGATATGGCCTCCTCAAAGAGCAGCACGCTCAGCGCCATCGGCAAAGAAATGCGCGACAATCCACCTGCGGTGCTTAACGCCACTCGTCGTAAATTTGGCGTCGCCCGGGCAGAGAAGCAACGCGTCGCCATCCTCTTGAGCAAAGGCCGTCAGGCCGGCGTCAAGATCCCTAAGCCCTCCTCGGGGGGCGGTAAGTCAATGTCCAACGGAGGAGGTTACTAGCATGGCACACTACAAGGCACATGCGCATGAAGGCCATCACATGGCCCACAGCAAGCGAGCCGACCACCACGCCTCGCACCACGGCCACGAGCACTTCGGCAAGTCAGGCGGTGGCCACGGCGGCCTGCACACGAAGCTCGTCTCCAGCCCCATGAGCCCAGGCATGACGCCCAAAGGTGGTGGCAAATCGATGCACGGCAAGTCTCACGGCCACAACAAGTAACACACGAGGCGCATCATGTCGGCAGCTCCGGTCTCGCTCAACGGTGGTCCCCCGCTTCCACCCAACCTCCAGCCTCAGCCACAGCCCACCGTGGCCGGTCTGGCAGGCCAGGGACCATCGCAGAATCCGGAGCAGCCTGGCGGTAGCGCCTCCCTACAACAGGCCGTCATTCAGCGCCTCATGTTTGTCGAAAGCGCCCTGAACGACGTTGGCAAGATGATGCCAGCCGCGGCACCTGTCGTAGACGGCTTGGTGAATCAGTTGCGCAAGGGTATGGGTGCGGTGCTCGCGCAAGGTGCGCAGCCTCCGCCTGCCCAAGGCCCCCCAACCGGCTCCATGTTGATGGCCGGTGGCGGGATGGGTCAAGCGCCAAGTTCGTAGCAAGTGCAGTAGCTCCAAGTAACTAGGCACTGGCACCCCTCACGGGTAGGTGCTGGCAGTTCAAGGAGGAAGTATGGCAGTAGACGTCAAGCAGTACGTGGACCAGCTGGCTCAGACGGCAGGCCTCTCTGACGAAGAGAAGGCAGGCATTCTGAAGGCTTTGGGAAACGAGAAGTTCGCCAAAGGTCTGCAAGAGGGAGTCGAGCTGCGCTCGGACTACTCTCGCAACATGGACGCCATCAAAGCCGAGCGGGACAAGCAGGCCAAGTTTTACCAGGACATGCTCGTCTGGCAGAAAGCGGAAGAGGACCGCCTCGCCGCAGCCTACAACCAGCTCAACCCAACCGTGAACCCACAACCGCAGCCCAACACATTCGATCCCGAGGCCTTCAAGAAGTCGCTCCTCGACGAGTTCAACAAGTCCGCCGCCCAGAAGGAGGCTAACTACATCTCCCTCCTGAAGGATGCGGTCTCGCTTGGCACCCGTCATCTGTACGAGTTCAAGGAGCCTCTCGACACCGAAGTACTGGCTAAGACAGCCGTAGACAAGGGCATGTCCCTGCGCCAAGCCTACGACGAGATGGTCGCCCCTCGCCGCACCGAACTGCAGCAGGCCGACTTCAAGGCCAAGCTAGCCGCGGCCAAACTCGAGGGCGCCCAGGAGTTCGCGAACACGCACAAGATTCCACTCGACACTTCACCGCGCGAGTACCACCCCATTCTGGATAAGCCCTCCGGCGCCGTCACGGACTACGTACCCAACAGTGGCCGCCTGACCCCCCAGAGTGAGCGTGTCCTCCGCGACAACTTCGCCTCGGAGTGGGAAAAAGAGGGAGCCCGTCAATCCGCCCTAGAGCGGGTCGGCACCTCTGGCACGTAGCACGCGACACCACAAGATGACGTCACAGGCGTCTCCTGATCGGGTCCGTGCGCAATAGGTAAATTGTGGCAGAACTCGATCAGTTAAACGTAAGCACCCGTCGCTATATCCGCGACAACCCTGCCCTGGTCGATGACTGGTCGCAGAACGATCCGCTCATCGCCTACCTCAAGCTCAATGTCCGCGAGAGCTACACGGGCGGCACCCTCATCCAGGAAGGCTTCACCTTCGACGGTCTGATCGGCAGCTCCTACCTCAAGGGCAAGGAGTTCAACATCACTGAGAAGCAGGTCGAGCAGGCGAAGCAGTTCACCATGAAGTTCTTCGAGGTCGGCGTCACGCTCTCGCAGGAAGACGTCGAGGTCCTCAACAAGGGCCCGCTCGCAGTCTTCAACCTCATCGACAGTCGCATGACCACGGCCTACCAGACGCTTGGCGTCCAGATGGCCATCGCTCAGTACCTCAACGGTATCAATGCGGGTTACACGCCCAACTTCAACGGTCTGCCCGAGGCCCTGAACGACAACTCGACCAACTCGTGGGACGGCAATACCTATCCTACCTACGGCGGCATCACGCGCGGTGGCCAGGTGGGCAGCTCCCTCAACTCGACGCCCACCAACGTCGCCGGCCCGATCCTCTACACGACGCTAGAGAACACCTACGGCAACGCTGAGTTCGGCAACATCCAGCCCAACCTCGGCGTGACCACTGTCAAGGGCTACTCCTACATCAAGGAGAAGTTCCAGACGCAGCAGCGCTTCAACGATACGCAGGACCCGGCGATCGGCTTCAACGGGATGAAGTTCAACAGCGCTACCCTAATCAAGTCGCGCTACGCTCCCGGCTCCGACATCGGCCAGACCTCTCCGCAGACCACGACCAACAACACGGCCGTCCAGTACCTGCAGGAGATGTCAGGAGGTGCTGTCACCGCCTACCCGACCATCACCACCGAGACCTTGTGGTGGCTCAACGCCCGCAAGCCTTTCCTGAACTTCTACATCTCAGACTCGCCTAAGTTCGGGTTCGGCTTCACCGGCTTCAAGCCGGCACAGGGCAACACCAAGGTTGTGGGACAGGTGCTCGCCGCATGCGCGATCACCCTCGACCCAAGGTATCATCAACAGTTGTATGGAATCTCCGCATAGTCCTGATTCCATTGGACTTAGCGGTGTAGTGAAAGGTGAGCTAGCCGAGCTCCCCATGCACGAGTTGCAACCGGCAAAAGGAGACCACCAATGCCTTATGGACGTATAGATCCAACCATGTACGTGGGGCCGTTCTCGAACATCGAACGCATGAACGCCACCACGCTCTACAAGCCCGGGGAGCTCGGCTCTCAGATCCAGGTTAACCAGCGCGGCTACCAGCTCGTGCAAGTGGACAGCGGCGCAACCGCATCCACTGGCGCAGGCCACGCCCCGCAAGGCGGCGACCTCGCCTTCTGGAAGGACAAGACCAAGTGGCTCGTCACTAACGACCGCGTACAAGCGGCAGGTGGCGTCACCAATTCCCGCAACATGGTGGCAGGCGTCTTCTGCTCGATTACGCAGGGCGCATCGGGCACCGCCTCGATCACCCCAGGTAACTTCGGCGTGATCCAGCAGCGTGGCCAGCATACGGGCGTCCTCACCTCAGCCTCGACCGTCACCGCAGGCCTGGCGCTGATCGTCAGCTCCTCGTCCACTGTGCCCGACGCCACCAACAGCGCGATCGGCGTCGCTCCACTCACGCCCATCGTAGGTATCGCCACCGCCGCCAACGGCGCCGTGACCGCCACCTACACCCCTGCCACTCTTGGAGGCTGGGACTTGGTCGACGTACCGTAAAGGAGGAGACGCAATGGCCGTACAGACACCGGACGCCAACTCACGTTTCGATAACGTGGTTGGCAACATACGCCAAGTCACGGCACGCTTCGCCTCCGTGGCCAATAACGATACCTGGGCAACTGGCCTCGGCACTATCACCTCGCTCTCGATGGATTCTGGGACATCAAGTGCGATCGGGGCCACGACCTCAGGGGGCACTGTAACCTTCGTGACAGGCGGCACAGTCACGGGAGTTCAGGCCCAGATCCAGGGATTCTAGCGCTCAGGAAGGAGACGCAGTGTGCTCAGCACATACGACGGTCTGGTTCGCCAAGTATTGTTGCGCTGCCCCTCTGCGTCTCTTTTCCTAGCAAGAGAATGGCTGGACTACGCGTTCCGTCAACTCTGGGACACGCGTCTCTGGAGCTGGCAGCGCCGCTTCAGCCAGTTCCTTCTCATGCAGCAGTACGGCACGGGCCTCGTCAACGTTACCCGTGGTTCCACCACCGTCATAGGCGTCGGCGCGACCTTCACCTCCTCGATGGTGAACGCCCAGTTCCGTGTCGGCACTCAGACTCCCATCTACACCATCGCCAGCTTCACCAGTGCCACACAGATCGACCTCAACCAAGTGTGGGGTGGCAACAGTGCCAATGGCGTCACTTACTCTATCTACAACGCCTATGTCACCGCTCCAAGCGACTTCCAGAACTTCGTGACCGTTTGGGATCCCCTTTTTAACTGGCAACTTGAGACCAACGTTACGCAGGAAGAGCTGAACGCATGGGACGCCCAGCGTGCGAATACGGGCACGGCCTATGTAGTCGCAAGCCTTTACTACGACGTTAACGTGAACAATCCGCCGCTGCCGATGTTCGAGATCTGGCCGCACCAGCGTGCACAGTACGTATACCCCTTCATCTATGTGTCGCGTCCACCTGACCTCAGTGACCCTGGCGCAACGCTTCCTCGTTATATAAGAGGCGACGTGCTCTTAGAGAGTGCACTCGCCCAATGCGCTCGTTGGCCCGGTCCTGCACGCGACGCAGCGAACCCATACTTCAATCTTGCGACTGCCACCATGCACGACAAACGCTACGCCGAGATGGTCCGCCAGATGGAAATCACGGATGACAACATCATGGAAAATGATGTGACCTACGTAAGTCTGTCGGCAATGCCTTTTGCCTCAATTCCCTATGGAGACGCGCGTTTCCTTCAAAATCATGATATCTGACACTTACTAAGGAGGCACCACAATGGCACAACGACGTGGACCGATCGAGACCCCGGACGACTTCGTACCCGGCAAGGACGCCTATGACGCAACTGAGGACTGTACCTACGACGGCCTCGACGGTGAACCCTACTCCAAGCACAAGGGCACAGGCGGCAAGATCAAGGAAGTTACGCTGGATCAGGAGGGCGTCTTCGGTCGCGTCCCCCAGGAGGACTGAGCCAGTGCGCCTGCGCCTCGCCGTTCTCGCTGGCCTCCTCGCTCTCGTGTGCCTGCCTGCGCACGCCGTGGACATCTATGCCCGCTACAATGGCAACTGCATGCAGGGAGGATCGCCGGTCACCGTCAATGGTATCCAGTCCTCGCAGAAGGTCATGCAGTCGTTCCCTGGCGCGGGCTGCTCGGTCACTGTCTTCCTACATGGCACGCTGACGCTCGCATCCATCTTCTCCGATGCCGGGGGCCTGTTCCCTCTCGCCAATCCGTTCAGCGCTACTTCCACAGGCATCGCGGCTTGGTACAGTGCTGACGGCCGCTACGATGTGCAATACGGGGGCACCTCGATCACCTCTCCCTTCACTATCTCTGATATCGGTCTCTGCTTCTCTTGCGTAGGTGGCACAGGTACAGTCACATCCTCTGGCAGCCCCGTCGCGGGCAACATCCCTAAGTTCACCAGCCCCACGAACATCGCGCCCGCAGCAGCAACCGATCTCATCGCCCTCTGGAGCGGCACCTGCAACGCCAGCACCTTCCTGCGCGGCGACGGTGCCTGTGCCACAGCTGGAGGCGGCACCCCAGGCGGCTCTAACACGCAGCTTCAGTTCAACAACTCCAGTGCCTTTGGGGGCATCACCAACGTCGCAGGTGGCTCCCTGTTGGCTTCCGGTGGAGTCAGCACCACACCCAGTTTCCAGGTCAAGGCCATCTACGATACGCGCGACTGGATGACCTGCGACGGTTCAACCGACGCCAGCTCCGGGATGAACAGCCTGCTCTCAGCCATTGGCACGGCCGAGGCCTCCATTCGTTTCATCGGTTCCTCGAACGCTAGCGCCGCCTGTCGCATTGGTAATACCTTCTTCCCCGCTAACGTATCGCTTGATTTCTCGGGTGGTGGCGCTCTGCAGCTCATCAGCTCCTCCACTGTCATCGGTGGAGGCAGTTATGTCAACGGCACGAGTGTCGAATGTGGCACGGGCACGACCTGTAGCCTTCCTGCTCTAAGCGTCACAGCAGGCAATACGATCGTGGTCATGGAGGCGCCCTATCCAGGCTTCACTTTCAAAACAACGAAGGTGGCCGACTCTTGCGGCAACTTTTATATCCACGTTTTCCAGTCGCTTGCCAATCAGCCGCGTAACCAGGGTGCATGGGTCGCTTCAAATGTTAGCGCTGGTGGAGGTACCTGCATCATCACCGCTACCACCAATGGCTCTGTGACCACCCATATGATGCTCGCTGCCCAAGTGACTGGTATGGGACCAGTGACTGCCCTCGATACCAGCGCCTCCGCAAACAGTACAGGCACAACCATGAGCAGTGGCGCTGCTACGACACTCACAGGTGCCTTCCTGCTTGGCTTTGGTGGCCAGCCCTTCACGTCAGAAACATGCACCGCGGGCGCTGGTTATACACAGCCAGCAAGCGTGGCTGGCCAGTCTACGAATGGCCATATCTGCGCTGAGTATAAGAACGTCTCAAGTGGAGGCTCGACCACTGCCACCCAGACCATTACTTCCGACCCTTCCCCCGGCACTTGGGTCTACAGCCTGATCTCGCTTAAGCCTGGCAATGCCACAGGTACGATCTGGGGCGGCATCATCAATCCAGATCGCCACCAGATCTTCCTGAACGCGGACAGTGCCACTGGCCATGGCGTGATCGACTTTACTGGATCCCCCATCACGTTCGACATTTACCCGGAGTGGTGGGGGGCGTCTTCCAATGCGACCGGGGCTACAAACACACCTGCCATCCAAGCTGCGATCTGGGCAGCTTATGGCGGCGGCCAAACTCAGGCGCGTACCAATGCCAGTGGTCTCGCCGTCTACAATCGGCCCCTGCGCATCACCAGCTCCTACCCGATCAATGGTGAGCTGAAGATGTACGACGTGATCGGCTTCCAGATGTTGGGCGTGAACCGCCTCTTCTCCGGCTTCACCCAGAACACAGCTAACCTGCGCATCATTGACGGCCAAGCCATTGCGTATGGAGAATTCTCCGATCTCAACTTCACGAACGCCGCTAGCTCAACCAATGCCCAAGTCGACTTAGACTTCAATGGGACCTCGACGCCTAACGATCTGCGGCCGCAGTTCATAGACTTCCATCGCGACAACTTCGTCGGCAACAATCAGACCGATGTCGGCGTCCTCATCGCTAAGTCGGGGGGCACCGCCCAAGGCTCCAATATCCAATGTTACGACTGTGCGTCTGTCGGCTTCACGGGAGCTGCATGGCAGATTGGTGGCAACAATACCGGGCGTAACGCTGGGCGATTCTATGCGTTGAATGCCCTCGCACTTGGCTACACCGGAGACATCCAAGGATGCCCTCTCTATGGCATCGCTGTCTATGGAGGAGGCTACATTAGCGTCGGCGGCGACACCGGCACCGGCATGACCACCATGGAGAACGGATTCTCCACGCAGACCGGCTTCGACATGTACTGTGAGGCGACGCAGGGCCCCTGCATCATGGATCACGTCCGCTCCGAGAGCCGCCGCCTGATCGCAGGCAGCAATATCCACGTGAAGGATAGTCGTACGCTGAATCAGTCGGCCTTCCCGACGCCAGGCAACACTTTCCCAGTCTTCCCTACCGTGGGCTCGATCATTCAAGGCTCCGCGGTCGGCGGCGATGGCCACTACTATAAGGTTACAGGCCAGACATCAGCCTTTGGCGGTGTGGGCACGCCAGCGGCACCTGTATTGGCGAGTAGCGGCAGCACAACCACTGTGGCGAATACCAACGAGACCGTCGCAGGATCACTTACAATCAAGGCTTTCACCGCGCTGGAAACGGTCACGCAGGCCGTCACCGGAGCCTCTGGCACCTTGCTGAATCTGCCCACTTCTACGGGCACCATCACCGGCTCCGTGGCAACTGGCACGATCGGTAGCGGTGATACCATGACCCAAGCTACGTCGGGCGTTACCTGCACGTCCAGCAATACTCCTACGGGGACGCAGTCGCTGCTCTGTACCAACTTCTCGGGCACCGCCGACAACAGTCACACATGGACGGATGGCACGACAAGTGGCACTTACGCACCAACGGCCGCTCCAACATTCTCCGTGTCCAGCCCTCCTATGTTGATCACTGCTCACACAGGAGCCCCGGACAACTCGCATGACTGGGTAGGTGGCACCAGCGCTGCACACTATACGCCCACAGCTGTCCCGGCTGGCGCTGGCTACACCGTGAACGCCTTCGCCGGGTTCCGGGCCTCCATTCTAAGTGGCACTAACGTAGGCTGCTACGGCGTGGTCGTATCGAATACCGCAACCGTGATCACCGTGTCCAGCTGGCTGACTAACTACCAGTTCGTCCCCTGTACAGCCCCCGACAGCACATCTAGCTTCGTAGTAGAGCCCAATTGGGGTACTCAGACGACAAGTGGCGGCATGACTTGGGCTGACATGGCTGAGAATGGGATTGAGAATAATCTGGGCTCTGGCCTAGGTCTCGCTGTCATCGAGGATACGGATGTGCCAGGCGATACTATCTCCATAGCAGGCCCCTATGTCAGCCTAAAGAACACGAGCGTCACCCGTAACGACTGGCTTGTGCTACCATCAGGCAATGCCTTTAATTCGCATTCAGTCAATGATCTTGACCTAGACGTCTATAACTCGATAACGATTACGCAAGCAGGTCACACACGCTATCAGAACTGGGCTATCCCTCGACTTACAACAGGAGGAACGCCTACTACATACAATGGCACCCTCTCCCATTACGTCGGCACTAAGCCGATGATCTGGAGCTGCGGCGACGAGACTACCGGGATTGCCTGTAACGATACATGGATCGGGGGGCGCACCAACTCGAATGCGGCGCATGACGCCACGCTGACAATCCTAGAGTACGGTGGCATGCTGGGCCGCGCGACACCGTTCGGTACGAATCAAGCTGGTACGGATACGGACATGACAGGTGGACCGTCAACAGGCAGCGCGAATGGTGGTGCAATTAACTTCTGGACCTCTAATCCTGGAGGGTCGGGTACAACCGTCAACTCTGGCCTGAAGCGGTGGCTGGTCTCGACCGCTGGGCACTTCTTCACGGGCCTTGACAACACCTATGACATAGGGGCGACGGGAGCCAATCGGCCACGCAATATCTATGCTGCCACCCAGTTCATCTCGCAGGTAGCGACAGGTACGGCACCTATCGTGGTGTCGTCGACCACACCGGTAGCTAACCTGACGGCTGTACCTACGACCTACAATCATTCAGGTACGCAAGCCACTGGCGCTCATGTCGTACAGGACCGCTGTACGCTCGGGACGAGCTGCTCGGTGACGCTGACGGGATCTGCTGTCTACACGAGCTCAAGTACCTACGACTGTGTCGCCATTGACCGTACGGGGGCGAATGCGATTCAGTTCGCACCGTCGTCAGGCAGTGCCTTCGCACTTACAGGCACGGGGACGGATGCGATCTCATATGTCTGCGTGGGGAACTGAATGCCGTACGCGCAAGTCACCCTCGCCCAGCTCCGTAGTTACTTCTACGAGCAGGTCGGCGGGAACACGGCCTTCTGGAGGACGGATGAAGTCGACCGTATCCTGCAAGAGAGCGTGCGCGTGTTCAACTGCCTCACTGGCTTCTGGCGGGGCCGCGTCAACTTAGGCCTCACGGTCGCAGGGCAGCACTGGTATAACGTCCCGTCAGGTCTTACCTATATCCTGCGCGTAGAGGCAGATCAGGTACCACTCGGCTCCTCCTCGTTATGGGATCTCGACTATGGGCAGCCTGCATGGGAGAGTGAGACTGCGAGCGCAAGCGACCCAGCGCCTAAAGTGTTTGCTCCCGCGGGCGTCAACCTGTTCGCTCTATGGCCTGCGAGCTTTGCAGGCACCGAGAGCCTCGTAGTCGATGGCGTCACACCCGCTCCCGTGCTCACGACGGTCGGCTCCATCGACCTCGGCCAGAGCGAGCTGACGACCATCCTCAACTATGCCCAGCACATCGCGCAGTTCAAGGAAGGCGGGCAGGAGTTCGAGGCCTCGCAGCTCTGGCTGCAGGACTTCCTCAAGGATGCTGGCGGACGCAACGCCATACTCATGAATAGCAGTAAGTTCCGCAATTGGATGGGGTTGACGGATCGCAAGAAGCGTCCCATCCATAAGCCTGAGCAACGCGTAGGAGCGAGGTGATGGCCGTCACCGACCAGGAAGTCGAGGCCAACGTTATCTACCGCCTGCTGGAGAATGGCAACGCAGACGCTTCCCCTGCGCCTGTGACGGCCATCACCCTGACGCTCTCTGGCGGCGCCCATACCTACAAGTTCTTCAACGTCTGGTTCCCGATCGGTGCAGGCGTCTCCATCCTAGGCCAGAGCTATACCGAGACTGTCATCATCAACAACATCGGTGCCGCCTCGATCCTTGTGCAGGACAACTTCGGTCACAGCCAGGTTATCCCCGCGCTGACGCAGGCGAATGTGTCTCTAGTATCCACAGGCGATGGCGTGACCTTGCTGCAGATCCTGATCGGCGCGGTGAATCCCGCTGACACGGTCCAGATGATCGCATGGAGCCCGTTCATCCAGAAGACCGGGACAGGCATCAACCTGATCCCCTTTGCGAATCAAGGCTTCCTCGGTTGGGGCCAAGATATCGGCGTGACTGCCACCATCATTCCCATCAATCCCCTGTTGACCACCATGTTCACTGTCCAACAGATCTTCGACTCGATGAACCGGGTGCAGCAGAAATTCCTGCTCGACACAGGTATACACTGCGTGCGTACGACGATCGGTGGGGTCGTGGGCCAAGGCACCTATGCGTTGCCTGTGGACAGTACACGTCCCCGTCGCCTCACCTGGACCGACTCGACTGACCTCAAGACACGGGCCCTCACGCAAGTCGACACTTGGGAACTTGACCAGGGCTTCCCAGACTGGCCCAGCGATCAAGCCATCCCCATCGTATGGTGGGAGACCACGCTTCCGCAGCAGCAGGTGGGCCTCGCTAAGACGCCAGCGAACAACGGCACCATTGGCCTGCTCTACGTGCAGCTCGCCGCGACGCTCGCGGGCACAGGCGTGACGCTGGTGGTCCCGGACGACTGGAGCCCTTACATCCTGTGGGGGACGCTGGCGGAGTTACTCAGTGCTGATGGCCAGTCCTTCGACCCTCTACGCGCCCAATACTGCCGCCGTCGCTACGAGGAAGGCGTGGAACTCGCACGCTTGGTGCTGGGAGGGAGCTGGACGTGAGTCAGTACAACCATGCGCTTCGTAAGTTCGCAGACACTGGCCTCCAGCTGCGCCTGCCCGTCGACTTAGTACCAGCTACGCAATATAGCCGCTTGACTAATGCGCTCCCCGTGATCGAAGGTGAGATCCGCACGCGTGATGGGCTGACGCTGATAAAGGACGTCTTCACGCAGGCGGCTATCGCCACTCTCTCGCGTGCGAATATCGGCACCCTACTGGCTACGACAGCCACCACGATCTATCCCCACGGCTACGTTGTAGGCCAAGGCGTCACCATCGTGGTCGTAGGCAATGACCCAATGGGGGGCAACGTAATCGAGATCGGTACCTTCTTTGTCACCATTACGGCAATTCCATCGCCTACTCAGTTTCAGTGGGCGGTAGGTCAAGGAATCCCAGGCACTTGGTCTGGTACTCAACTGATGGCTAATGTCTTCGCTCAAGCCACAGGGGCAGGGCCAGTGCAAACACTCAACGCGACTGTCATCACCAATATCTTCCGCCTGAACCAGTCGCTGCCCAGCGTCCCGAGTGACCAGATCGTGGCCATGAGTGGGCGGCTTTACCGTTCCAACCTGAACACGACAGCTCCAACGTCTGTAAGTTTCGTCATCAACGCCTTAGGCATCTCGATCAACATCATCACGGTAACACTAACGGCACCACCTTTCACACTTCCCCTTGGTACGCTGGTCACGCTCTCTGGCCTCACCACTAACCCTGGACTCAATGGCGCTACCTTCTTCGTCTCCCAGATTACATCTACGACGGTTAGCGGGTTCATCTCGCAGTTACCTGTGCCCAACCTAGCGGAGACCGGGCAGATCACGGGACAGACTCTAGTACAGCCTCCGTTCGAGGAGCTGGTGCTGCCATCCATCGCAGGTGAGCCGCCATCGACGCAGAATGGCTTCTCTCCGCGTCCACTCTCGATCATCGAGTTCCGCTTCACGGACGACCCTGCATCGTGGGCAATCATCGCGAGCCCGAGCGTGATGGCTAAGTACCGTGAGCAGGCAGGCAGCTTACCATTCCTCTTCTTCGGCTTGGGGAACTATGTGCCTATCCTGCCCGCTACGGCTACGGCAGGTGCGGCAGGCAGCTTGAACTCGACAGGAGGAGCTAACTATGACTGGCGCTACACTTACTACGACGGCTATGTGAACACGGAGGGTAATCCCTCGCCAGGCACGGTTGCGGGCTCGGTCGATGTCAAGAACTCGACAGCCCAGACCAATCCCGACCCTAACTTCAACGGGGGCGGCTCATTTCCGTTCACGAACTCGGCCTTCACAGGCGTCTCGAATACAGGGGGCACAGGCACTGCGACTCAGTCCGATGCGACCACGTTCCACCAGACCAGCTGTCGCTGGCGGGGCTTCGCCAATCCAGTCACCACACCCTTCTTGATCACACTAAGCGTTACGTGGCAGGTCACCATCGTCCATACGACCCCAGCTCCTGTGCAAGGGCAGCTCAACTACTCGACCGATGGAGGTGTGACCTTCCACAACTTCGCTGTCGTCTCTAACGCCTCCTCGGGGACGCTGGTCTCGACGGTGAACCTGCCGCTCTCGACTGACTTCACGCAGGTCCAGCTGCAGGCATATGGCTTCTGCAACGTCGACGTTGCTACCCACATGACAGGCAGCTCCGTCACCATCCTCATCTCGAACATCGAGATCGACAGCAACCTGAGCCCGACGTCCGGTGCTATCCCAGTCGTAAACCAAACTGGCGTGGTCTGTGTGCAGGCACCTACAGTCAATGATGGGCGCATCACGGGCATCCGCCTCTACCGCCGCGGTGGGTCGCTGCCTGATTTCTGGCGTCTGGTCGGCACCTTCAACCTAAGTGCCCTTGTGCGTGGGGGCTGTGGCGTCGGCTTCCTCCAGATCATCGACAACGTGCCCGACAGCCAGCTCTCTACACAACCCTTCCTCCAGCTCGACAACGACATGCCCGTCTCGTCGATCTCCACGCTCAACCAGCCGCTCAACTTCGTCTGGGGGCCAGTGGGACTAGAGGCGCGCGTGCTGGGTGTAGGCGACCCCAACCGCCCTGAGTGCGTCTACTTCTCGAAGCCAGGCAACCCGGATGCGTGGCCTCCCGAGAACTTCCTCGAAGTGTCGGAGCCCGGCACGCCCATGGTCGCAGGCTGCGTCTACAACAACCAGAACTTCGCCTTCTCCCGCGAGCGCATTTATCAGCTCATCGAGGGTTACATCGCGAATGTCACCTTCACTCCCTTCGTCACGCCCTCAGCACATGGCCTCTTTACGCCGTGGGGCCTCGCGGTCGGGCCAGCGATCTACTTCGTGTCGAAGGATGGCATCTACGAGACCATCGGTGGCCAAGAACGCTCGATCGTCGAGAATGATATCAAGCCACTGTTCCCCACTTACGATACGCCGGGGCAGGACGTCGAGGGTTACGAAGCGGTTGACATGACGAAGCCTGACAACATCCGCCTGCGCTATCACAACGATGAGCTTTACTTCACTTACACAGGCGCGACCACAGGCACTCGCCAGATGCTCGTGTATGACATCCTCAAGAAGCGGTGGCGCGCAGGCCGCTTCTCCGCTGGCATCAGTGAGGTCTACTCGCAGCCTGACATCACCAGCTCACTCCTGCTAGGGACCGATGGGGGCGCGTACTACTCGGCTGGCGGCAACTTCGATCCCTTCGAGCTGGATGTGATCGAGAATGCGATCATCCTAGCCGCGGCTACGGCTACGACGCTCACGCCGGGCAGCTACTATGCGCGCATGAGCCGTTTCACAGCAGTGGGTGAAGTCGCACTCTCGAACGAAGTCGCAGGCCTCGCCATAGATGCAGCACATGGCATCTTGGTAGTGTTCCCCAGCGCTCCGGCAGGTACCACTAAGTGGCGTGTGTACTATGGCACGACACTCGGCCAAGAGAACCAGTATATGGAGTTCATCGAGGCCACCGTCGCGGGCTTTGCCAATCGCACTACGCTCATCACGGCGCCCGGCACGGCAGGCTCGGTACCTACGGTGAATGCAGACCATAACATCTCTGTGGCGCTGCGTACGGGCGCGAACGACGAGGGCATCCCCCTCAACCGCAAACAGTATGGGAATGTGATCTTCGACCTAGACCCAGGCGGTGCGACGAACGCTGCGCCTGTGACCATCACGCCTTACATCAATGGCGAGACTGCGAACCAAGCCACGATCACTGTCACGGGTACGGGACGCCAGCAGGTGGCACTCGACTTGAACGACTACTTCGCCTTCAACACGGAGTATGAGGTCAAGTGGGAGAGGACGGATGTGGGCGGGGGCGTCATCACGGCACCTATACTCTATCAGTACGACACGTTGTGGTTCCCTGAGCCAGTTGGCGTTCTCCACTGGCAATCGCAACCTACCTCCTTTGGCTTCCCAGGATATGTGCACTGTCGCGACGCTTATATCGCCATACGCTCGACTGCCACTGTCACACTTACTATGACCATCGACGGCGTGACGGTACAGACTTATACCATCCCCTCGACAGGAGGCCAGCGTCTCAAGCAGTACGTACCATTCGCATCGAATAAGGGCCTGCTCTATCAGTTCGCACTGGATAGCACGGCTGAGTTCCGCATCTATGAGCCCGATCTTGAGACGCGTGCGAAGCCGTGGCTTGGCATCTTAGGCTACAGCGTACAGCGCGTGCTCGGTGGGGAGGTCGCAACGTGACCTTCAAGATGCAACCCGACGTGATCGTGCGCGTGGACGATCCTCAGCACGTGGCGCAGAACACGAACAAGAACATGCAGCGCATCTTCACCGCCCACCAGACGCTCGATGGTACGGCGATCAAGGCGCCGACATTGGGCGGTGGATTCGCGGTGAACTCGGGCTCGCTGACGGTCACAGGCTCGAAGACGGGCATCGCTTCCGGCCTGACGGCGGTCACGCAGGTGGTGGCGTCGATCGACAATGGCGCGACGGCCACGAACTTCTGGGTGACGGCTAGGGTGACGCCTACGAATGCGGCACAGGTGGACGTGTTCGTCTGGCAGCCGACCGCGGCCGGGAACAATACGCCGATCGCAGCGACGACGCCAGTGACGGTCAGGTGGTGGTGTTCTGGGACCTCGACCGCGTCGCAATAGTCTTGCCAGCGAAGGTGGATAGGAGCCAGAATGGCGCGAGGTGACGACATGACGCTGCTGGAGAGGTTGGCTGGGACCCCACCGCCGTCGCCCCCCAGCGCTGTGCCTGCTGAGCCGCCTGCGGCCGTGGTGCCGACGCACGGCAACATCCGCCTCGTCCCCTACAACGCCATCTACGACCCTCAGGCTGACGCCTTCCTCGCCTATATGTGGCAGCGCCTGCAGCGCGACGACGTGGTCGACTACTACTTCCCGGGCCAGAAGGAGACGGGTTTCGCCACCTTCGTGCGCATGATGAGTGGGGATGCGCAAGTGGCGCTCGTGATCACTGACGCGACCAACGGCCAGTGGAAAGACACAGTGGCAGGCTTCGTCACGTGGACGCCCTCGCATATGGGCGCAAGCGAGGTGATCATCGCTGGCTTCATCTTCTTCCGTGAGTTCTGGGACCACCGCACAACGGACAACACAGGCGCCGCGGCCTTCGACTACTGGTTCACCCAGACCAAGGCGCAGGTGGTGCTGGGCGTGTGCCCGGCGTTGCATATGACCGCCTTGCGCTACAACAAGCGTATCGGCCTGCACGAGGTGGGACGCATCCCACAGGCGCATCTCTACCACGGCGAGCCTTGTGATGCAGTGCTCGTGGCGATCACACGGAACGAGTGGCTCGCTCGTAAGGGAGGCAACTAGATGCCGCTTGCTGCCGCAGCAGGACCGGCGATTGGCAAGGGGCTGGCGGGAGCTGGCCTCGGTGCTTCGGGCGCGAGTGGCAAGAAGGCCTCGAACGCCGCCAATAAGCTCGCGCAGCAGCAGCTGCAGCTTCAGCAGGGACAGTTCGGCCTAGCCAAGCAGCAGATGGGCCTGGGCAATCAGGCGCTTGGTGGCGCCTCGAACTACTGGAGCGCTCTGCTCTCTGGGGACCGCAACGCAGCTCAGAACGCTGTGGGCCCTTACGCTTCGATGATCGGCTCTACGGCGGAAGGTGGCCGTCAGGCGATCCAGGCACTCACGCCGCGCGGAGGCGAGCAGAACCTCGCACTGGCCCAGAACTACAATCAGGCGCAGAATCAGATCGCACGCCTGTACGCTGGGATGCAGCCACTTGCGGCGCAGGGCCTCGGGCAAATTGGTGGCCAGTACCTCGGGTCTGCCGCTGGCTTCAATCCGAATGCGAACATCGGTGCTGGTGCAGGCATCTATGGGCAGGAGATGCAGAGCGCTGGCCAAGCGGGTGCGGGCTTTGGCAGCCTGCTCTTCAACCAGTTGAACAAGGCGCGTAACGGTGGTGGGGGCGGAGGCAAACAGTAAATGGGCAGCGGTCTAGCCAACGTGCTCGGTGGGGCAGCAGAGGGCTTCGAGCAAGCCCGCCAACAGGACCTCACGCGCCAGTTCGCCGATGAACAGAACCGCCGCAACCTCGCCGCCGACTTCCTGGGCAAGATCGCCTTCGACGAGAATGCGCCGCCCGAGATGCGCAACGCCGCCCTCCAGAGCCACCTCCAGCTAGCCCAGCAGGACTGGAAGCGGCCGATGGACCTGAAGAAGATCTTCGATCCGGTCTTCCAGGCGCATACGCAGGCACAAGCGGCTAAGACAGCGGCGGCACAGGCTCCCGCGCCTCCGGTCACGCAGACGTTCACTCCACCACCTCCGCTACCTACGCCCCCATCCCCGCCCTCCGCAGCTGCCGGCGCTCCTTCCGGCCAGATGGGCCCACCGTCTGTCCAGCAGGCGGCAGCTGCCCTTCCTTTGCGGCGTCCTCCAGCGCCTCCACAGGCTGGACAGGTACAGTTCACGCCTCCACCTGGGCCTACGCCTCCTCCTGTGCCACCAGAGAGCATGCTGGGATCGCCGGAGCGCACGACGCAGATTGCGGCGGCACGCACCGCAGCGTTGACTGGGGCCGCGGCCGGCGCAGAGATGAAGACGCCCATCTACACGCGCAACCCTGATGGGACCTTCACCGTGGTGGGCATGAGCGGGGCTGGGGCTCAGATGCAGGGTGGCATCCCCAACGCCATCTCTCCCTACATGATGCAGGGACGCGGGTTGAGGCAGATCACCTATCTCGACCCGACGACGGGGCAGCCTCAGCCAGGCGTCCACAACCTGTTCACAGGCGAAGTGCTCGACCAGCAGGGCCACGTGGTGCCAGGCGCGGTACCCTTTGAGTCGTCACTCTTGCCCTCCGTGTCAGGCGAGAGCATGGCGCCATCAGGAGCGATCACGCGCACGCGAACGCCTATACTGCGGCCACCGGGAGGTGCTCCAACTCCAGCAGGGGGCGGAGGACGTGCTCCCACAGCCCCAGCGGCACCGGGCGGTACTGGCGGTGCAGCCAAAGGAGCTGCTACGAAGCTCCCAGTCACGACCGCTGACTTCCAGTCGATCAAGGACCCCGTCACGCGCGAGGCCCTCGATTGGGCCACCCTCGGCCAGAAGCCCACAGGCGGCATCATGGCAGAGCGCCAGGTCGAGACGCGCATGAATCAGCTAGGGCTCGCGAAGGCCCTGCCGGTGCCTCCTGCGCTCCAACGCACTATCCAGGAGCAGTTCGTCGCCCGCAACTCCGCCATCGGCCTGATCGATGACATCATGGCCAACAAGAGCACCTTCAGCAGCTTGCTCGGCGGCGGCAAGATCGCCATCGCCTCACGTCCAGATGGCAGCGGCTTCGTGCAGCGCCTCATGCCCCTGAGCGACCAAGAGGCCCGTGTCGTCGGTGACTTTGAGCAGCTGGTCGAGCATGCGAACCTCTTGCGTGGGCCACTGGGGGCGACAGGTTTTCGCGGGGCACAGGCGTGGGGTGCGTTGCAGGCTCAGCGTGGCAATCCAGCAGGTGACCCACGTATCACGACGCAGGTGATGAGTGGCATGCGCGACAGGCTGGTGGGACTGAACTCTGCCGATAAGCTAGTGCTCACGGGAGGTGGGATGAGCGGCGCTGCAGCCGATCCGTACGAGGGCCACACCGCCACCAATCCTGCTAATAAGCACCAGATCAAGTGGACGCAGGGGCACTGGGTGGACGCTAAGACGGGAGAGCCGATCTAATGGCGGCACCTCCACAGCTTCCGAGCGGATACCAGCTTGACCCCCCAGCTGGCGCACCTAAGCCTCCTGCTGGCTATCAGTTTGATGGCACGCAGCCGAATGGCGACACCTACCAAGGCGGCTTCCTGCACCACTTGGGCTCGTCACTGTGGAATGCGGGTGTGGGCCTCGTCAATGCGGTCACCAATCCTGCAGGTGGACTCGCTGGGTCACTCGTGCAGAGTGTCTACAACCAGACTGGCGGATGGGGACGGCCGAGCCAAGCGGCTCAAGAATGGCAACAGCGCACAGCGGAGGGGCGTTCCCTGCCGTACAGGATCATGGCTCCGCTAGCTGAGACCGTGACGCCATTGAATGTGCAGGCGCAGGAGGAAGCGGCGCGTCGTGGAGATGTAGGTGGTGTAGCTGGCGAGGCTGTCGGAGCTGGCACGATCGCGGCCGCTCCACTTGCGGTGGAGGGTGCAGCTCGCGCTGCAAATCGTGTCATCCCCTCGACCACGCGCGCAGGCGCAGGTCTCCAAGCGCTTGAGACCCGCTACGCCGACCATCCTGTCGAGCCCAACCAGTTCGCCGCTGCGACCGCCAAGATCCAGCAGGAACTCGATACCGTGGGTGCCAAGGTGCCCGACCGCATCCAGCACGTGATGGACCGCGTGCAACAGGCCGACGCTGAGGCGCGCGCAGGCGTCCAAGGTGGCCAGGGCCCGCTCACCTTCAAGGAAGCCCGCACCATCCTCAAGCAGTTCAACGATCAGATCGACTTCCGCAATCCGAACCCGACCGACCGCCTCTACCAGCGGGCGGCAGGGGCGCTCGACCAGGACATCACGACCAGCGTGGCGCAGCCCTCGCAGGTGGCGCCTAAAGGCTTCCTGCCAGACTACCTGCGCATGGCGAATGAGTACCGGCGTGGGAAGCAGATCATCCGGGCCGGAGAGGCTGCGGGGCCGTTCATCGGTGGCGGCGTGGGAGCTTACTTGGGGCGTGGCGCAGGTGGAGCTGTGGCGGCGGAAGCCGCTGGAGGTGGAGCGCTTCTCGGTCGTGTCGTAGGGAAGCCTACAGTCGGGGCTATGACGCGTGCTCTGATCGAGCGCCAGGGTGGGGCACCTAACATCTCACTTCCGCCAGAAGCACCTGCACCACCTGTACCAGCTGCAGCTGCCCCAGCCGCGACACCACCGCCAGCGCCCCCTGCGGAGGTCTCAGGCGCACCTGGAGGCGTCGAGCGCCGCACCGACATCGCTGCTCGCCAGCACTTTGCTCAGCTCTCACCCCAGGAGCAATATGAGGCTGCCTTTACTAACCACGTGACTGGGTTGCCCAACGCTCGCGCCTTCGACTGGATACGCCAACGGGAACCAGCAGCGCCTTCGTATGGCTTCTCCGACGTCGCTGGCCTGAAGTGGCTGAACGACACGCACGGAATGGAGGCGGGGAATGCGCTACTCCAAGCCAAAGCACGTGCTCTCCAAGAAGCGGGCATTTCCTCTTTTCATACGGGTGGGGATGAGTTTACCCATGTATCGCCGGATCCGGTTAATCTTAACAATCGGCTGGCGGCTGCGAACCAGAACCTCCGCAACGCCGTGATCGAGTTCAGGGACGCGAAGACTGGGCAGCTCCAGCACTACACTGGCGCTGAGTTCCGCTACGGTGTCGGGTCCTCACCCGAGCAAGCACAGGCTGGCATGATGGCGCGCAAGGCGGCAGGGAAGGCGACGCGTGGTACGCAGGGCATGCTACGGCGCGTTCCGCCACCTGCGCCACCGCCCGGTCCTGTCGAGGCGACGCCATGATCAAGCACATCAGCGACCTCAAGGATAAGCCACGGCGTGCTGGAACGTGGCGCGTGCTCTCGCATGAGGAGGCGGCTCGCGTGCGTGCCCAGGACACAGCCGAGCGCAATGCCCATCGCTTGCCACCGGAGGCCTACACCAAGTTCCTCCTGCAGGCGAAGCACGGTGAGATTGCACCAGGCGAGGCAGACCGCCGCGTCGCCAAGTACGGTGGCAGTACTAAAGTGCAGCCCATCAGGCCATTCCCACGACCCCCGCGGGGCACCTAAGATGGGCACGACGCCCCTCGCCACAGAGCGCCGCTGGCATGGCACACGCTGTGCTCAGGTGGTCGACCTGCTGCTCCAGGGCCTCTCGAACAAGGAGATCGCGGGCGACATGGGCATCGCTGAGCGCACGGTCAAGGCCTACGTGCACCGCCTGATCAACGAGTACAACGTGACGGGCGGTGTCAAACGCGTGAAGCTGGCTGTTCTGCTCTACCGTGAGCAGCTGGCCAGTGAAGCGAACAAGGAGACTGAATGAACACGATCCTCAACTCGATCCACACGCATCCGACGTATTGGGCCCTTGGAGCCTACTACCTGTTCTCGAACGCAGTCAGCGCCCTACCAACGCCTGCACAGGGGAACAATGGCGCCTACCGTTGGCTATTCGACTTCTCCCATGGCCTCGCGGGCAACATCAGCCGCATCGTAGCCACGCGTTATCCACAAGCCGCCACAGGCTCTGTGGCCACTAAGCCGTAGATACGCGATGCGCTCCCTCTCCATGGCGCAGTGGAAGATGGGATGGGGATTCCTGCTTCTAGCTGGCATCTTGGGCCTTTGCGCCAGGATCGCTTTGGGCCACGTAGAGCAGCAGACCTCCTACGGTCTGACAGAGATCATTGGCATTCTGGCAGTGCTCGCGGGGCAATGGGCCAACTGGGCCTTTGGGGAAAGCCGTAGCTCCTCGAAGACTGAGCCCACCGCGTCATTAGAATCAAGCAGTTCCGCAAGTCGTAACGAGCCGCAATAGGCCGTTACGCCTTCGGAACACTGTGCTAGTAACCTAAAGATGTGGCCCCTAAGGACGCGAGGTTCTCAGATTGGTTCGAGTGGATCCTGAGCATCGTGGACATGACGCCTGAGAACCGACGCTTCATCGACACTTGCTCGGTAGCGGCGCGCATGGTGGCGCACCCCTATCCGGATGCAGTCGCCTGCGAGGCTGCGCTAGAGTCGAACTATGGGCATTCGCATGCAATGCTCGTGGGCAACAATCCGCTGAGCCTCAAGACCTTCGAGCATCCCACCTACGGCCAAGTGTCGTTGCCCGCCAAGGAGTTCCTGCACCCAGATTGGATCCCAAACGATGGCTTTCTCATCCACTATCCGTCGCTAGCGGATTGCTTCGCCGATCGCCTGGCGACGCTCGTCCGCCTCAAGCAGATTTACCCCACTTACAAGGAAGCGTTGGAGGCCGACACTGTCGATGGCTACATCACAGCGGTCTCTAAGACGTGGCTGCACGACTTAGACAGGAGCCTCAAGGTGATGATCATCTATCGTAGGTACATCACCGATCACTTCAACACGTAGGAGGCACGCGATGGGCCTTGACAGCTTTTCCGAAAGTCGCCTGAGCGAAGTGCACCCGATGCTGGCAGAGAAGATACGGGCGATGGCGGATGCGCTCGAAGCCCAGGGCGTCTCGATCCGTGTGACCCAAGGCCTACGTACGTGGGACGAGCAGGCAGCGCTCTACGCCAAGGGCCGCACTGCTCCGGGGCCTAAGGTCACCAATGCTTCAGCTGGGACGAGCTGGCACAACTACGGGCTTGCTGTGGATGTCGTGCCCATGACGCCGCTAGGGCCAGACTGGAACACGTCGCATCCGGTGTGGCAGGCGATCATTACAACGGGCGAGGCACAAGGGCTCGTGGCCGGCGCGAAGTGGCGCAGCTTCCCTGACTACCCACATTTCCAGCTCACGGGGACACTACCCGTCTCACCTGATGAAGGCGTACGTGAGGCTTATGAGCAAGGTGGGGTTACGGGTGTGTGGACGGCTGCGGGGCTCGCATTGCCTAGCGATGGCACGGTCTCTGCCTAAGGCGCAGGGGGCGCCACATGCGACATCTCTGTCGTAGTGAAGCGCAGGATGAACCCTAGCGAATGCGTGAAGCGATCGGCGCTGAAGCCAATCCATGGTGCGACGGCGTAGCTGACAGGCGGGATCAGGTGGCCCGCAGCCTCACCCAGGAAGTGGGGCCCCACAATCCAGACCGTCCAGCACAGCCCATCGACGAACAAGCGCCACCCCAGCTCTCGATTGTTGTACGCCCACCACACCCAGAAGCTTGAGATCGAGTTCGAGGTCGCTGCGATCGAGCCGCGCGCCTGGACGAGGATCTGCAGCACCACACCCAAGTGGAACAGGAGCCACACGTACAGGGCTTGCTCGGAGTTCACATCCCCCAGCCTAGTGGGCTCAGGTGAATGACCGCTAGATTACTGATGAGCCATGAGCGCATACTCGACCTGCGATGCTCACTCCGCAAGAGGCCCACGACCTGCAGGACCTGCTCCAGCTGCTCATCTACTACGTTGACCTGTATGACCTTGGCGACCTGGGCCACATGACCGGCGAGAGGCGCAAGGAGCTGGCCATGTCCGCTATCCGTCAGCTTTCGGCCAAGATCGTGTCGCTCACGCCACCTTCCATCACGCCTTGGCAGAGCACGCGATAACCTCCCCTTGAGGCGTCCCTACAGCATCAACCCTGTTCACTTCTGCTCAGACTTGCGATATGACGTGGGATAGCTTGGGGCAGGAGGCGACAGATGCTATGTGAATTTGCCTATGAGATGCCCAGCCTAGAGGAGTGGGCAGAGCGGCGGGACAACGCTGAAAAGGAGAGGCCTCGCCAAGATGGGATGCCAGCAAAAGTGGGCACCCAACCCGATGGAGAGGCCCCAACTCACGTGCCTAGTGTGCCCAGGCGTGCGTGAACTCTTACGCTACCACTGCGGCTTGACGCGCAGGGACTCGAGCTGTGTGTATGTGACATCGGTGCCCTGGACCTTCTGCAAGGCGGCGATCGCAGCCTCTATGCCGGCGATGACTTCGGTGGCTACCTCGCTCACCTTCGCTTGTTCGAGGACTGTACCCAACAGACTCAGTACGAGCGCTATGACGTTGATCATGGCTTAATCACCCCCTTCATGTCTGTGATCGCCTGATTCGCGTTGGCGATCGCACTGGTCAGCGCAGCCTGCGCACTCTTCACGGGCGAGCACTTGGCGTTCGCATCCGGGGGCTGCAGCGAGATCGCCCAAGAGCAGTAAGTCTCGACGCTCGTGATGAGCAGGGCCTGTGCGCTGATGCCGCGGTTGATCGTCTGGCAGATGGTCTGCGTGGGGTTGGGAACGCAGGACGGCGCGTACTGGCTCTGGGCGGTGACCAGCAGCCCACTGAGGGCCGCGGCCGTGTCACGGGCCTGCTTCTCGATAGGTGAGCAGGCCGTGAGCACGAGCAGCGATGCCACGATGAAGCTGATGAGCGTGATGCGCATGTGCCTCCTAGACTGGTGGATTGGTGACGATCTGGAGCGAGGTGAGCACGGAGGTGGCTTGGACGTCGAACTTCAGGGATGCGCTTAAGCCGGCGACGCTTACGCTGAGCACTTCGGTGCCTGCGGCCACGCCGGTCACATCCTCGCTGCCTAGCGTCGGGTCAGGAGCGATGGTTGCAAGCGTCGGGTCCGCCACGCTCCACGAGGGTGGGTTGGCAGTGAAGTCGATGGGGAACGGCTGACCGTGCTGGTCGAGGCCTTGGACGCTCGCGATGGTGGTCTTGCCGATCTCAAGGGGCATGAGGATGTCCTCCTGGATGATGATGTCGATGTGGTCGAGCCGCGGGGCCACAATACCATAGATAGCCCGCACGTTGGCAAGGACTTCCTCGACTATGACCGAGAGCGTATGACAGCGCAGGGCAAGCTGGCCAAGCGCGTGCTCGCAGTCGGCGTCGAGCTGGCTGAGCTTGGCATCGATGGTGTGGGACAAGGCGAGGAGTTGCTCGTGGAGGGCTTCATTCTGCATATTACGCCGTCTTTTCCTCCACCACATCCAGTGCCTCCACGTTCAGCATCTCAAGAGCGTCGTCGTGCCAGCAGGAGCCCGTCTTGTACTCCACGCCGATCGAGAGGCCACCAAGCTCTGGCACTGGCGCCTCCATCTCCTGCTTAAGCAGCCTCGCTGTGTGCATCAGGTTCGCCTCTTCCACTTCGCATGTCAAGGAGTCGTGTGTGCTCGCGAGGAGGATGCCTTCCTCTGCCAGTGGACGCAAGCGCAGGAGGACCTCTTTGAGCATGGCCGCAGCCGTGTCGCGTGGCAGGAAGGCGATGGCTGACTTGGCGTCCTCCCCCAAGGCCCAGCGCTTGTACTTCGAGTCCCAGCGGTACACCTCCCAGAAGCTCATCTCATAGCCGAATGGATTGCGCAGCTTGCACTCGCGGGAGGCACGGTCGAGCGTCGCTTTCTGCCAGTCGCGTATCTTGGGGAATAAGTCGAAGTAGAGCGCTTGGAGGCGCTTCGCCTCGGCCTCCGACATCTCGTACATATCCGCCATCAGGCGCGGGCCCATGCCGTAGTTAGTGCCATGCACAGTGTGCTTGGCGTCATCATAGACCTTGCGGTTGGCGTGCTTGATCTCCGCGAACGCCTCGGCTAGACTCTCGTCTCCCCATGCAAGATCGGCCGGCCGTCCAAGGATGTGACTAGCCATGAAGCTGTGAACCCCGAGGCGAGCGAGTCTCTGGTAATCCGAATCTCCAGCAAACCAACCAACGAGGACTGCTTCAATACCGCGCCAATCTGCTTCGAGGATGACTTTACCAGCTCCTGCAGCGACGCACTTACGGAATCCTTGAGCAACATACTCCTCCTGCTTGTCCTGGATCGTCGCCGAGATATTGGGGCGACGCCAAGAAATTCTGAACATACGTCCCCAGAAGCCGGGCGTAGCGTGGATGCGGCCATCGCGTCCGGGCTGCCAGCCTTTCACATACGTCCCCAGCACCTTCGACAGCTGGCGGCACTCGCGCACGATCTGCAGCACGGCTGAGAACTCGACATCGCGGGGCTTGCGACTGGCACGTAGCTTCTTCTGCAGCTTCTTGAGCGTGTCATCGTCGACCGTGCCCTTCTTGGTCTTGCGATTGACGCCGATGCGCTGGCCGTAGTAGCGAATGAGGTCGGCTACCTGGCCTGCCTCGCCGGGGCTACCTGGGTTGAAGGGTTCGACGAGGCAGTAGCGCTTGGCGGCGTAGACCTCGTACTCGCTGATGAGCGCTTCGCCTGTGGCAGCGATCTCTTCTGGCGAGAGGTCCTTGCCGAGCACCTTGAACTCGCGCAGCACGAGCGCTGGCCAGCGCGGGTCATCCGCCTTAGGAGGCTTCTTGTAGCCGTCCTTCTGCTTGGGCCGCTTCAACTCAAGAGGCACGATGCGCTGGAGCTCGGCGTCGCGGGCGTCCCACTTCGCCTGTAGTTCGGCCTCGAACGCGCGCGCGGTCTCTTGCGAATATGGGAGGCCATTCTGGCTCATGCGCGTCAGCACTTCGTAGGTGTCGACTACGTGACGCTCGAACAACGTCCACTGGCCCTTCGAGCGTAGGTCACGCTCGATGCCGTCGCCGTTGCGCTTGAGGGCGAGTGCATCGTAGGCGCTGTAAACCTCGGGTTGGCTGCTTGACAAGTGCTTCCAGGGCTCGCCGGGCCAGCCGTAGAATGGCGACACGAACTCCAGCGACCTGCACTTGAGCTTGGTGGGCAGGTTGGGCTGGAGATGCTTCCACAGCTTCATCCAGTCGTAGACGCGGCCGTTGACGGGGGCACCTGCGGCAGTGAGGCGTGGACAGTCGAAGTCTTCATTCCACACGCCCTTGCGGCCATGGGAGGCGAGCATGCGCGTGGCGATCTCCTTGTAAGGGGAGGCCCACGGGAACGAGACCGCTAAGCCGTCGTAGCACAAGCTGGCACGGATGATGGTGTAGGAGATGTCGCGCTGTGGTGCAGCCTCGTCGTCTTCCTCCGCCAAGTCCTCCTCCTCGATCTCACCGCTCTCTGGCGTCTCGATGTCGAAGTCGAGGCGGTGCGCGTCGGGTACGTACCCCCGCTCGAAGGTGAGCATGTCGTCGAGGCTGGGATGAGGAAGGATGGGCAGCGCCTCGCGCACGAAGCCGTGCTTGGCGATGTCGATGGCACGCTGGATGGCCCACATGAATACGCCCGACAGCCCCTGGAGGCCTTGCATGATCGCACTGGGATGGAAGGTGCCGATGACCCAGGTGCCGTCGTAGGGCCCGTCGAGAATGTACCCTTGCACGTGGGAGATGGTCGTCTTGCCAGCGCCATAGGCAGTGAGCGCGCGTAGGGCTACATTGCCCAGCGCCACGAACACGCGTGGCCGCGCCTCCTCGAACATACGCTGGCGGTGGACGGCACAGTGGGCGACTGCACCAGCCTCCCACGGTGCCCCTTCAAGCCAGTTGCGCGGCGGCCGGCAGTTCACCGTGTTGTGGATGATGAAGTTCGAGCGCTCCAGGCCTGCGCGTTGCAGGAGGCGATTGAGCACGCTGCCGGCTGGTGCGTTGGGCCGGAAGGGCGCACTCTCGCGTGCCTCATGCTCTCCCAGTGCCTCGCCGATCAGCGCCACCTTGTAGTTGCCATTACCTTCCGGTGGCGAGAAGCTCTCGCCTTGGGTGGCGAGCACACATCCCGAGCACTCAGCGGGCTTGAGCATCAGGCGCCCGCTTCCTTGTGTTCAAGCGGGTCGATGCGTTGATGGCAGAGACACTGGCACGCGTGCAACTCACAGTCACAGTTGGGATCAAGCGTCTCGTGGATGCGCTGGTGGTCTCCGTTCCAGCACGTCTTCGAGAGCATCTGGCCGGTGAGCGGGTCGAGGGCGAGTGAGCGCTGCATGATGCAGGTCATCGCACCACCTCCTCTGGCCACAGCCAGCCACCGCGGTCGCGCGGGCTCATGCGCGTGATGTGCGGCACCATGGTGAAGGTCTTGATGCCACGCTCGCCAGGGCGCACTACGATCAGCGATACATGTGGGCAGGCGTGCTCAGAGAAGACCACGTGCACGAGGGCGTCGCGCGTGTGCTCGGCTTCGCGGTAGAGCACGTGGCAGCCTACGATGGGGATGAGGGGATGAGTGAGGGTGGGGACGACGGCGGGCCAGCATTCTCCTTCCACAGCCATGAGAGAGTCTCCCTTGTGGCCGGAGAGCTGGGGCTCCTCAGCCAAGATGTCGTGCAATTTACCTCAATGGGGGAGGATCCTGGGGGAGGAGCCGTCCACCATCCTATAGGCCGCGTTGCCTGTCTGGTCTGGCACGTGTACAGGACATGTTACTTTGGTAACCTCAGCCGTTTGCGTGCTCAGCAGCGTAGCTCTGCTTGCGTGTCGCGATGAAGTGGGCATAGTACTCGTCGCTGCCCACCTTGCAGCCCCACTTGCGCTCGAAGGTGGCTCGGTCGGCGTCCGCCAGCTTGCACAGGCGCTCGTGCTCCTCGCGCGGCGCGTGCCTGATGGTGGCCGATCCCTCGTGCAGGAAGGGGACGTCGATGGCGATCGCGTCGATGCCCAGCGCGTGCATGCGGAGGTGATAGTCGAGGTCGCCCGCCCACGCCCACATGCTCTCGTCGAAGCGGCCGACGCGCTTCCACACCTCGCGGCGGATGAGGAAGCAGCTGAACGACGGGTGCGGCGACTTGCTCGATGGGTTCGCGTGCTCCACTTGGGCAAAGTCGTTCACTGGCACGCCTGTGACGAACGGCCCACCATCTTGCACGAGGAGGCGATAGGTGTCTGTGCGCAACGTCACATCGTTATTCACGATGAGCGCATAGTCGAGGCGCAGGCTGTCGAAGGCCAGCGTAAGCGCCTCATTCCACACACGATGGAGGGATACGGGCTGGAGGTGGGAGATGACCGTGGTACGCAGCGGAAACGAGCGCAGCCACTGTCCGGTGCCGTCGCCTGAGGCGTTGTCGATGGTGTACAGCCAGACATCTCCGATATCTTGCGCGAGGATGCTCTGGACGCACGCCTTCGTCATACTAAGTCCTCTAACTATTGGCATAATCACGAGATTAATATGGCTACCCTCCACTTACTCAATTATGCACCGCAAGAACCTGACTTACTCTGCCATGGCGTATGCCACGCTCCACGAGCTCCTCGATCATGCGACCGTCCGCATCCGCGTAGCTCTCGCCTGTGGCATCAGGGAAGCCGTGGAACCACTCGCGCCGCAGGAGGAAGCTAGTCTTGTCGATGCAGCAACGCTTAGGCGATGCCTCCAGCACCCAGTGGCCACCGGCGCCGCCTGCTATGAGGTCACAGTACACGAGGTCCCAGTGCTTACCCTGGGCGGCTGCCATCATGCGCTCTACGAACCAGGGCACATAGTAAGAGTCGTCTGAGGGAAAGCACAGCCACTCACCACTCGTATTGGCTACGCCGATCTCCGTAGCCTTGTAGAGCGAGTACTTGTGCATGGCACCTTCGATCTGCGCGTCGTCCCCCATCCGGCAGTGGTGGATACGCCTGTCCATAGAGCACAGGTCTATGTTATCGAGGCGGTCGGGCTCGCTGTCGCTGTTGTCGACCACGAGTGCTTCCCACGCGTCCCAGGTCTGCTGCACAAGCGATGAGAGGCAGGTCCGCAATGCCTTGGGGCGGTTGAAGGCGGTGATGACGAAGCTCAGCATGCGCCCCCTAGCCTGCGCCGATGGGCTCGGTACATGTCACGGTGGTCGTAGGGCTCAGGGGAGAAGCCTAGGTGTGCGGTGATCGCGTCGTTGTCTGGCCGTGGGCCCTCGCTCGCGTCGTGTGGATAGCACACGCGGTAGCGTGAGTCGTGGCGGAGGAGGATGCCTGCGTGGCGCAGCGTCTGGCCTACCCAAGTGTCCTCATACGCCAGCTCCACAGGCGCATCCTTCACCGCCTCCATGGCATGCCTGCTTAGCCAGTAGCCTGCGCCGCCTGACGCTTGGGCCCAGCCGTCGCGTGCGAAGGGGAAGCCTACGTAGTCGTGGGCTGCGTAGCCGGATGCGAGAAGGCGTGGGATGTCCACATAGGTGTCCGTGTCCACCTTGAACACGTGGTCGTAGCCTTGCGCGTGCGCCCAACGCATGATCTCCCTGACCTTCAGCGCTAGGTGCTTGAAGTCCCAGGGCACGGGTAGCAGGACCTCGTCTGCCTGTGGAGTGTAGATGATGCGGTGGCTCTCTCCAAGCTTCGAGTGGTAGTGCGGGAGACGCTGGGACCATGCGCTATCGAGCGCCTCGTTCGCTGGCGCAGGCGTGCCGTCGCCCAAGAAGAAGCGACAGTCGATGCCGAGGTCCTGCCGGAGCCATGTAGCGCGTGTGGCGTCGTGGTCGCCGTTGGTGGCGCTCTCGGGCCAGCTGGAGATGGCGAGGAGTGCTCTCATGCGTACCTCTCGCGGATGCGGCGCGTCCACCGGCCGTCACGGTCGTACTGGTGGAGGATGGCGAAGGGTTCAAGCGTACCTGGAGCGCACACTCTACCATTCTCGATGTCGAACACGGGCGCCTCATCCGTGTACATCCCTGTGAAGCGCTCGGGGCCTGAGAGGAACCAGCTGCAGGTGGCAATGAAGCCTTCGCGCATGCGGGGGATGCGCGTGACAGCTGCAAGCGGGGGCTGGCGTAGCAGGTGGTTGACGTAGGCCTGGTCGTAGCCCCACCCGGAAGCGCTCATGGCTAGCTCGCATGTCATCGCGAGCAGCTCGATGACCGCGTGACGTGCGCCTACGATTGTTCCTGCACAGAGGACGGGCTCATCCAAGAGGCGCGTGAGGGCGTCCTGGCCTAGCGTGGTGAGGATCCAGTGCCGGTTGGTGGGCTCGTCCCGGATGCGCAGGCATTCGCTGGCGCCGATGAGCGTATGCGGCGCGAGATGCGCCACGAGCCATGGCACAGGGTCAGCCTGGAACACCAGATCCCGTACATCGCAGTAAAGCACATAGCGGTAGGAGCGCGTGCGCAGGAACTCTAGCACTGGGATGTGGCGGGCGGTACCGTAGTCTTGGGCGACGTCTGCGGTCACCGGCCTGAGCTGCCAGCCGTACGCGCGCAGGCGATCGGTCGCGTCAAGCGTCACGTTCTCGGTGAACATCACCTTCTCCCCACCGTAGCCTGAGCGGTCAACGGAGACCACGAATGGCCTGATCTCCTCCCAGCCGTAGCCCTTGATGGAGCCGATCAGCACGTCGTTCACTTACGGTTACTCCTTCACGGCGAATGTAAGATAGACGCGACGCACGCCGAGGATGCGCTTCCACCAAGGTACGCGCTTGTCGATGTCGTACCAAGTCTTGCCACCGTCATCACTAAATACGCTGCTAAGGCGCGTCGACTGCCACACAGGGTTGCCTCCATGACTATCGGAGTGGTCGATGTACTCCCGCGTCTTCGTAGGGTTTGGGAGCGGATTCAGCAGCTTGTATCGCGCCAGCCTATTGAAGATGGTCAACACGATATCCGCCGACCCTCCGCTGTGCCCTTGGGCGGCGAACGTCTCCATTAGCTCCAACACGGCCTTCCCCGCCATATCTCCGTAGCAATCGCCGTTCGGGTCAAGCAAACCGGCCTCGGCCAGTTCACGCTTTGCATGCTCGATTAGTGTGCTCATCGCCTGCCTCCCACGTAGAAAATCGTCTCTTGGCCGTACTGCGTGGCGCTCGGGAAGGTCTCCTCCTCATGCGCCAGAAACGCGCCATAGTGGGCGACGAACATGTCAGTCAGGTCGTAATGGCGGAAGGAGATATCAGGCACAGCTGGCGTCACGTTCTCATTCCATGCGATCACATGCGTCTCTGGAGAGAAGGGTGTGAAGATGACCAGCGCCACCTTGTCCGCGGAGGCGAGTGCATTCTGGAGGATCAGCCGCCACCTCAGGTCGTGCTCCAGCACGTGGCGTAGGAGGATGCCTTCAACCGCGGACACATACTCGGTGAGATCCGCCACCGCATCCACCTGATCCCATGGCGTGCCGTCGATGAGGCGATAGCCTTGAGGGAAGAAGCGGCGTGCGTAACCGGGGCCACCGCCCCAGTCTTCCACTGGCCCGCCAGCGAGGAAGCGTGCAGCTTTCTCGTAGCTCGTGTCGTCGCCGTAGCGTTCGCCCTGGTGGTGCCATTGTGGGGCGGTCACGCCTTCACCCGCAGGGGCAGCTCTGAGCGGAACGTGTTGTAGGTCACGACATGCGCCTGCTTATGCAAAACGTCATCCGTGCCCCGCGCCTCCAGCCACTTACTTCCCACCTCGCCTTTGCCCCCGCCCGTATGCGTCGCACTCACCCCCACCACCTGCGTACGCATGCCCATCCGATGAGCCATGAGGCACACCCACAGATCAGTGCAGTGCGAGCTGTTGGGATATGCGCCGAGTGGCCAGCCGCCACACCGAACCAGAAGGTCGCGGCGGACGAACACAGCACAACTATCCACCACCGCCACGCGCTTTGAACCGATGAGGCGCTGGCCGTGGGCTTCGGCATCGGTGAGATTCGACCAGACGTCACAACGCGCAAGTTGCGTGTAGCTGTAAGGAATCTTGAATATGTCGTCATGTCCTAGTCCTGTAGCGCCTACGAAGCCTACCACGCCCACGTTTGGCCACTTGAACTCGTCGAGCACGCGTGCTTCCCACCCTTGGTCGTGGATGCTAAGGTCTGAGTGGCAGTAGCCGATGACGTCCGCATGCACTTCCTCATAGCCCCACTGCAGCTTGTAGAGGAAGCCTGCCGCCTCACCTTCTACGAGACTGTAGACGTGTACCGGGAGATCGGTGAGCAACGCTTCCTGCGCGAGTGGCAAGGCCATGGTGGATGGCACCACCAGCTCCATCGTGAGCCCTGGCGTCATGCCATCTCCCCATCGAACTCACGCTTGCACTTAGTGCACCGGAGGGTAACGATGAACACGCCATCGCCATCTGCGTTCGAGTGGGCAAAGATGAAGCGCACCACTTGGAGGTGCAGGCGTCCATGCAAGCACTTAGGCCACTTACTCTGCTTGGTCATGCTTCCCCTCCAGTTCGGCAATGCGGGAGCGCAGCACCGCAACTTCAGCCTGCAAGGATTCCACTTGTTTTCGCAGTTCGGTGACGGCTGACCCGAAGCTATAAAGCTGTCCTTCTACTGAGCCAACGCGTAACTCATAGCGTTTGCCAGCCTCGGAATCGCTACCGATGTAAGTTGTGCTCATTGCGCAACCTCTCATTCTCTTCCTTCAGCGCGGCTATCTCGTGGCGGAGCGGCTCACTCCAAACGATCTCGTACCACTTGGCGATGCACAAAGCGTACTGTTCTGCGAACTCGATTGAGGCCTTCCAGTTCGGGTGCCAGATAATCGGCTTCGTTCCCTGTAGGCGATTGATGATGAAATATTGCTCAGCAGGCATTGGCTTGGCTGCGGACACGGGCTGCTCGGGAGTGGCGGCACTAATCACATCCTTCTCACAAACTGGTGTACATCCCGCCTTCGCACACCACGCATCTTTCTCGTGGACTTCGTTAAAGTTTGGATATGCCGAATTTTCGGGCAACTTCATCCACTGCTTCTTGGCAGACTCCGGCGCTAGCGGCTGCGGAGTGGAGTGCCCCGTACACCAGAAACAAGTTCCTTCAGCGGACAATTCAGCACCGCAGGTCGGACACCGCGTCTCCTGGTTCACTGGGCACGCTCCCACCAATTTCTGATATCTCTTGGTATCCACAGAACGCGAATGAACCAGTACCAAAGCCCGTGCTTAAAGTTAGAGTCTGCATAAGCGTCTGCTGGAGTCCACTCAGGTCCGCCCTTGTAAAGTCTGGGAATGAAGTTCACTCGCCCTCCGCAATTTCCTTCTTGGCTAGTTCTTTTGCCGCTTCCCATGTGTAGACGTAGTGCCGCCAGAAGTCATCGACCTGATTCAGGTGCGGATATTTCTTCAAGCAGGCGCGACAGTACTTCTCGTACATGGGGACCATTTGCTCACAGTTGATACAAACTGAATAGCTCACTCTCCCTCCTTTGCTTGCAGCGCCAGCAGACGCTCAACTCGCTCTTTGAACTTTAGCTGTTCCTGATAGATGCCGTAATCTTCTGCACAGGGTAGATAGTTGATGGCAAATTGCAGCGCCTCCACCAGTTCCCGATCTCCAGCACGCTTCCCGGCTGCGTAGGCGGCTTGCCAGACGATCCATTGCTCTTCAATCCGATCATCGACGTAGCGTCCGCCATAAGGATGCTTTGGCCTAACTTGCCATTCCAAGGGAACAATCTGCCACTTCTCGAACTCCGCCCGCTCCTCACTCATCCCTTTTTCCCTTCAACAGTTCGATAATCTTGTCGAGCCTAGAGCAGACTAGCCATCCTAGGAAGATCAGCAGCGTGCCCAGACATCCCAACTCCCAGCGGACTTCTGCGTCGATCACTTCTCCTCCATGGCATCGAGCTGCGAGCGATACGTGATGCGCTCGCCACAATAGCACCCTGCGCAGTAGACGCGTGCCGCCCAGATCGCACGGCAGAAGCGGCGGTCGCGACGCTCGGTGAGGCTCATACGGATGCCTCCTGGGCGAGGCCATCACGGAACCACTTGCGGAAGCGTGGACCGAGCGCCTGCCAGTCAAGGTGTACCACGTGTGCGCGCCAGTCCTCCTTCTCCTCAAGCATCACCGCCGCACGCAGCACCCAGTCGTCTACGTTGTACACAGGGCGGAGGGCGTTATGGGGACCTTCAAGGCGCCATGCCTTGGGCTGGATGAGTAAGGCGCCTAATCCACAGGTGCTCATGAGACTGGCGCCGGAGGCGTAGTTGCCGTGGAGCACAGGGACGCCGCACGCGAGGCTCTCAAAGGTCGCATAACCGAAGCCCTCGCCTAAGCCGATCGCAAGCGTCAGGTCGCAGTCGCGGTAGCACGCGGCCATCTGCTTGTCGCCCGCTGGTGGCAGCGTGACCTCGACCACGTCTTCTAAGTGGTAGTCCGCGAGCAAGGCTGGGATGCTCCACGCTCTAATGAGCACGTCGACGTGCCACCATGCAGAGAAGGTCGTGCCTTCGGTGGCGAGTATGTCGCGCAGTTTGGCACATACGGCTGCGGCAAGGCCCCAGTCTTTGCGTGCTTGGTTCGTGCCCACGACGCCGATGCGAACGTGACGCGCTACCTCCGCCTTCCGGGGCATACGATACGTACGGTACGGACAGTCCTTGTGATGGGCCCACGGTGGAGCGAAGCAATCGTGCTTGGGATCTACGCCGCAGGTACAGTCTGGCACAGCGACGCCGGCACCCACGGGCAGCGCACCCTCGCGGCGCATACGCTCGACATCGGCCACCGCGGCAGCCGTCGACTCCTTGTGGCTCATGAGCGCCACCGCTACCTCCAAAGGATCTCGTGCAGGGCTCTCCGCTTCGCATGGAGGGTCAGCGGGTGCGACCCGACTTACGACTGGTGCTTCCAGCCCTGCGTCTAGCGCCAGAGGATCACGATCAGCACGATCAGGAGGGTCGCCAGTGCCATCGCCGCCACCCACACGAGCTCCTCGTCGGTCATCGTGCGCCCCCTTGGCCAGAGGAACGTGTGCCGTGTCTGCTAATGTCCCCGGTACGGCACCTACGGGAACCGTGTCGACCACTGGGGTGACAGTGGTGGCAAGGGGCACCTCCTTTCCCTCGGCCAGAGGCTTGAACACGTGCAATTGCATCCCGTGGGGCATCCAAGTCAGGTCACGCTTGGCAGCCTCCACGTGGCCGATCGTGGCACGCACCACCTCCACTGCCCACGGCGAGGTGACAAGGATGCGATCGTAGCCGAGCAGCACCTCTCGGCTGACTGCTGTGAGAGCCCCGCCTGGGCCCTCGTGGTCCTGTGGAAAGTAGCCCCACAGGCCGATGTGGTGACGCAGCCACATGAGGTCAGCGCGCTGGCGCTCATCCGCCACGTGCTCGGGGCGTGCCAGCCACAGCATGCGCGTGAGGTCGAAGATCGTGAGCACGATCCCCGGCGTCTCGCCTGCGAAGTCGCGCCAGCACGCGACGAGGCTCAACTCCCCGTACTCATAGTCGCCACTTGGATAACGTCCTAGGTGGTACTGCTGCCACGGGAAGCACACGCTGCCTGTGCCGAGCAAGCCCAGCGTGGCTACCCTCCACTCCGGCTGGCTGCACATGAGCGAGGCGAGGTCCCGCGTGATGCGTCCGAGGCCACTGGACGTGTCAGGCGCATCCGAGAGCAGCATGAGCGGCACCTGTTGCATGCGCCTATGCCTTGGCCGCGAGCTTATGCGCCGCTTTGGCCTGCTGCGCCCGCCACACCTTCCACCTAGTCTGCTGGGCCTCGCGGATCGCCTGGCGGCCGGCCTTTGACATCTTGGGACGCATGGACACGACCTTGCCGCGGCCCTGGCGTGCCTTGGTCGCGTGCACCGCGTGCTCGGTGCCGTTGAGTGCTGCGAGCGCCCGGTCGCATGCCTCCGCGCGAGCACGTGCCTTGGCACCCTCGTGCTTGAGCTGAGCGATGATCGCGCCGTAGATTGCATGGCTCTGCTTGGCGTTCATTGTGGGATCCTCCGGTCGACGCGGGCGCGGGCCTCGACAGCCTTGCCGCACGTAGGGCACGTCATGCTCTCGGCGGGCTTGCCGTTGCCGTTCGCTGGGAAGTTGCGCGCGCCGTTCACGGTGAACGCGGGCTTGCCTTCCTGTTCGGTCTCGGCATGCTTACAGTAGCCGTCCCACTTGACCACCGCCTTGAACGCTTTGCCTTCGGCGGCCTCGATGGCAGCAGCCTTGTCCTGATTCGTCCGCGCGCTCCGCTCGGGCGCCCCCACGGGATAGACCGCGCGCAGGTGGTCGGTCATCATGCTCACGTTCACGCCCTGGCGCTGGAAGGGCTTGGCGCTCACGCGGTCGAAGTTGAGGGTGCGGCCCTCGAACTCCCCCGACGCGACGGTCTGGGTCATGTTGGCGCTGAGATAGCCCTTGTCGGTGGCGGCGAACTCGGGCTTGCCCTGGATGAAGGTGTAGGTGCCCTCGGGGATTGGCGGTGGGAACCCGGTGGCGTCCGCGTAGGTCGCATCGTCTGCGATCTGGATATCCTCTTCGACTAGCTTCAGGTTGGAAAGGTCCGGTGACATTGCGTGTATCTCCTTGTGCCCTGGTTGGGCGGTTGCATGTATCTACTTATGCTTACGTATAAGTACGTACCACTTGTCCGCGTGCTCAGCAGCTGCACGAGAAGTAAGTCGGGCGCGTCGTGAACTTCTGCCCGGTTACGTTCTCTACATGATCCCAGAACTCAGGCGGGATCTCTCCGCGTGCGTCACGTCCCGAGAAGTGCAAATACTCCCCGTCCATATAACTCGACCCGTAGTCGAGCCCGCCCACCTGAGTTTTGGCGCCAGTAATCACATTCATGACCGTGTCGTAGTCAGGGCAATCGGCGCCGCTGATGAATTCGCGCAACCACTTCTCCGAAGCCGACTTCGATTGGCTTGCTAAACCCGGCTCGTCCGCGAAGGCCGGATGCGTCCATACATGTCGCAGCGAATTGATCTGCCTCGGGTACACCACTAGCCAGAAGCGCTCCCCTGGCATCACAGGTGCCTTCAGGAAGGGGTCGACGATGCCGACCGGGTCCTTTGTCGTGCCATCTACGCCTACGTCCTGTCCGGGGTAGAGCTTCTCCTGCGCCACCGTGGGCTCGACCGCTAAGTGGATTGCATCGCGCTTCTCCCCTTCGCCAATGATCGTGCCCAGCGTCGCCAGCGCATCCGTGTGTACGCTTCTCTTCTCGGCATCCGCCATCTTACTTCTCCTACGCCACTTACGTATAAGTACGTACAATACTAGATATAGCGAGAGGCGGCGACGTCCGCTAGCCCGTCAGCCACCACATCAGCGCTGCGAAGGCGAGCGCCACCACAGCGGCGACGACGATCAGGCGCTCCTCGTGGCTACCGATCACTTCACCACTCCCGTCAACGCAAGCTCCGCCGCTTTCTGCTGCCTCGCCTCGATCTCCTGCACGATGTCCCAGAGCAAGGTCTCCGCACCAAACTTCCCTTTCTTGTCCTTGTCGAAGACGTAGTAGTCGGGGATGCCGTTGAGTGCGCTCGTGGGGATACGCGAGTTGCACAGGTGCAGCACGTCCTTCGTGACCGCATTAAAGGTCTCGTAGAAGCTAGTGAGGTAGACGCGGAACTCGCCGGTGCGACCGTCCGCGCTGGGCCACTTGCTAACGCCTAGGCATGGCCCAAACCAACGTGGTGCGTCGTCAGTCGCAGCGTGCCCCGCGAGCTTCGGCCCGAACACTGGCGTCCTGCGCACGTCATCCTCGCCACGATCCTTGTGCGCCGTCCACAGCACGTAGTCGACGCCGGGGATGTTGCGGCTATAATTCACCGCTTGCTCGATGCGGCGTTGCGCGATGCCATAGGAGGAGCGTGAGGCGCCGGCCACGTCGACCGTACCGTCCTTGAAGCGTACCGCCACGTCCTCACCGATCTTGGTGCCCGAGGCGCTCAGGTCGCTCATCCGCCCCATCAGGCGCGAGCTGAAGCCGGTGAGGCCCTCGTACATGAGCACACCAATCTTCTTTGAGTCGATGCCATTCGCTGGGTTGAACACCTGCCTAGCGCGTATAGGCAGCACCGCCTTACACTTCGCACACGGCACACTCGTCTGCGTCGCCTTCCCTTGGTCGAATGCACGCGTCTGGCAAGCGGCGCATTCGGCTATGTAGCGTACGAGCGTAGGTGCCTGTAGAGGCGAGGTAGGGTCCTCAGGGTTTTCTGGCCAGTACCCTCGGGAGGCATCCAGAATGGTCTCGAAGGGATAAGGTGTGTCACCAATATCCCAGCTATCGAGCGTGCCCGCGATCTTGTGATAGGCGATGGACGCGAAGCCACCGTCCGCGTTGTAGAGGCGTCCACGCTTGCCTGTGGCACGGTGCAGTCCTGTCAGGAAGGTGCCGAGGAGCGACGTCTTCACGTGGCCGGACGGAGCCCATACGCAAATCAGCTGCTTAACCATCAAAAGTCCCCGCCTGCCCCACCACCGCCTGTCGTGCCACCGTCGAAGCCATCGAAGGTATCGGTTGAGGGTGTGTCAGGCGTTGGGTCAGGCGCTGAGAATGCATCCGCCACCACCTCGGCCGCCGCCACGACGCCCAGCATGCCAATGCCCGCGTCATCATCCTCAGGTGGAGGCGTATACACATGTGTCGCGTGCCTGCGATCGTAGACCACGTGAATGCCTTGCCTGCGCCTCTCGATGCCATCCCAGCTCATGTGTCGCCTCCTTTATTCGCCTTGCTCCTCATGCCAACGTCTAATGAACTGCTCGGCATCCGCTTTGGTAGCGAAGGAGCTATGAGTCATCCGATCACGCTGGCCGTCGATCGTAAGTACCCCCTCGACGATGCGGAAACGATTAGCGGTGTAAGCATCGGCTAGTTCTTCGACAATGCGCAAACGATGCATTTGTTGCCTCCTGTTATGCCGCCTTACTCCTCAAGCCGTTGCTCCTCGACCTCGACGATGCAGTCTAACCGACGCAGCATGTTCGCTATGTCAAGAGCTACGCCTGCGTTACCGATCTGCCAGAACTTGCGCCAATGCCCACGCTTGTCCTGCTTACTGAACACGCCGATGTATTCATTCACTACGAGCCTGAGATGGTGAGTCATCTGCGTATCGCTATGCCGCCTTACTCTCGCACTCCGTGCACGTCGTCCACAAGGCGAGTGCATCGTCGCACTGACAGCACATCCTCTCCCTACAACCCGTGCACTCGTGGTAGTGGTTCTGATTCTTGTACCCTGGCGCCACCCACTCGTTGTTGGCCCAGTCCTGCAGCCACGTCGACAGATGCTCCCGATGCCGTACGTAATCCTCTGGTGATGCTGCCATCGTGTCCTCATCTCTCTTGGGGGAGGGCTTTTCAGGCACGACTTACACAACTTATCTCGTGTTACTCACCACCTTCTATCGCATGGTGATCTTTCCTGGGCAAATAGAGCCCACTGCCCTGCATGTCCTCCGCCACATTATGCGTCCAACACGCATCCCACATGGCACACTTACTCGGATAGTGGCACGAGCGCTCGTTCTGCGCGTAGTGCTCGTCTAAGCCAAAGCCTTGATCGGCGGCGATAGTCGCATTCGCCAGCTCGACTTGGCGCGTGATCGCCACGATCTGCTTCACCTTGGCCTCGATCCTTTCAGCCGAACGCATGATCGGTGGCACCGTGATGAACTGGTCCTCCACGACCTCCTCCGGCAGCCAGTTCACCCAGTAATCGACCGCACTTGAGGCGCCTAGTGGGCTCATAGGGAAATGTTCACGCCACACTGCGAAGCGTCCCCATCCCTTACGCTTGGTGTACTCCCACGCGTACTCAAGCTGCCTGAGCGGTGGATCCGCCTCACACTTGTAGCCCCAGATGAGCGGGGAGGAGTCGCGGTAGCCTATGACGGTGCCCACGCTGTCCTTCACTGGCATCCTGCGGCCCTTCACGAGGCCCTCGATGATGACGCCCCCGAACTCATGCCCATGCCGGCGCTCAGCCGCGAGCAGCTCCGTCATCAGCTGCATGTCCACTTCCCAGGTACGCATCCAGCGCTCGTCGGCGGTGCCCACGGTCTTGAAGTTCACTACGAAGAGGCGGTGGTCGTACTTGCGCCTCACCACAGCATCTGCGCGTACCGCCAGCGTGACGTCATCAGAGAGAAGCACACGATCTTCAGCTTCAATTTCCACCACTTCGTATTCCGCTTGCCATTTCGGCCAGCGTACTCTAGCCCACGCAAGTACCAGAGCCTCCACAAGAGCCGATTGCTCCTCAATAACTGCTTGCTCATCGCCTGCCTCCTCGATCGCCAGACCACGCTCCTCGACCTCCGCCAGATAACTTGACCTTGATTTCTGTGCGGCCTCGGATGCATTGCCTGTTGCCAGCAAGTACTCGAGGCCTTTGTGCACGTAGATCCCTGTGGCCAGTGGCAACGCATGCTTCCTGCGCTCCCACCCACGCGTAGCAGCCACAAAGCGTATCTCCGCCTTGCACGCCTCACAGTGCGTGCCTTGAGGTGCCTCGTTCCACTGCTTGCCACAGCTAGTGCACACCCAATGGTCGACGCTGGCGTTCGGTGCCTCGTACTGAAACCATCGCAACCTTGGACACCTTTGCCAAGCAGCTATAGCGCTACGGCTGGTTACGATTCCGCCGCTCACGATCTGCCTCCAAGTGGTGCTTGCGGCAGAGCCATCTTATTTCCAGCGGCTTGCTGTAATCGTCGTGGTGACGAACACCCATCGCATCGCACTGAGCGACCTCGCATACTTGAGCGACGGGATAAGCATGAAGGGCCATCATTCTGGCAAGATGTCGGTCTTTGTGGCGTTCTCGATAGGCCTTGTAATACATCAAGACACGCTCTCGGTTGCGGAGGCGCCATGCCTTTATACGAGCCCGCTTCTTGACGGGGTCCTGTAGGTCGGCATCCGTCCGAAACCTTTCTAAGTAGGCCAGCCACTTTTGTGGGTTGTTGCGACGGAAGCGCTCGCGGCGCTTGCGTGAATCGCATTTGTGGCAGTAAGCCCGAGCTATGATCCGCGTGCGATTGCGGTAGGGTATGCGCACTAGGCCAAAGCAATCGAGGACAGCTAGAAGGCGTTGACATGAAGGGCAGACTTTGGTGACCTTTGACCATGCCTTCAGCTCGGATGTCGTGAACTTTGCTTTCCATGTATCTCTTTGCATCTAGCCAATATAGCGCAATATCACCACTATTTTCAAGCCACCAGCACAGTCGATTGCAACGCTGCCAAGCGGAGATGGCGCTCCTCGACGTGGTGATCATTTCCTGAACACCTGCTCGTCGACCGCCTTCACATGCTCCACCAGCTCCGCGAGCTGTGCCGCGATCTCCCGCAGCAGCACCATGGTCACGTAACTGATATCTAGCTGGGTTGCACTGGCAACGTCTACGATACCTATGACGCGTATCTCGTCGGCAGTCACTGCGTCTCCTTCGCCTGTCGCAGCGCCTGCACATACTCGATCAGCGCCGCCCAGACTTCCGCTTCGAGGTAGATGGTGTTGGTGACGCGGACGCCATCCTCGGTCGTGAGCACGAGCCCGCGGTCGTCGCGGTCTACGTACACGCCATCGCCTATGTAAGCCTTCGTCCCTGTCCGGCTCACTTAGCCTCCTGCGTTTTCGCTGCTTCATTCAGGCAATTCGCACATTCGACATCGTCAAGTACAGCGGTAGCACTCACGCTGATGCCGAACGCACGACCGAGCTGCTCCAGCTTCATTGCATGCAGTAGGCAGCTCGGTACGTCTTTGCCCGGCCAATGTACGATCAACACAGCTGCGGTCACTTAGCCTCCTGTTTGCGCGCCCGCACCAGCCCATCGGTCACCAGCTTGCGTATGACGCCTGAGACGCTCACCGGCACTCCGTAGCGCTCGGTCAGGCGCTCCGCCTCCCGCTCGATCAGGCGCTTGAGTCCCTGCGGGATGCGCATCTGGAACTGAATCATGGCCTCGTCCTCGCGGGCGGTGTAGAGTGCGGCGCTCTCTGCGGAGGCGTCGCCTGCGTTGTCATCTCTTGTCGTGTGGGTGTCTCGTGTCACGCCAGCGACTCTACGCGTCTGTGCCCTACGTTGTCAAGCGGCTAGATATGGTGTGCCACCTTAGCATGCACGCAATAGGTGGTGTAAGTGGCGGAGAGGTGTGCACTTTTGCACAGGCGTGTAAATACTGTGGATAAGGTAGCAAACCTCTTGCCATAACTGTAGAGCTGGGTGTAGGGTGTCGGGCACGAGCGATCGAAAGCAGTTCAGGCTGCGATTCGCGTAGCTTGCACAAGAGGACCGGGTTGGCGGCCTTATCCCGCTAGCCCGGACTCTGCCCTTGATAAGGAAGGGAGCCCCTTGACTGCCCAAACACTCGACCCCAAGACGCTAGAAGCACAAGCCCGCTTCGACGACCTTTGCAATCACCTCCGTAAGTGGTTCTACAACCCAGACATAGAAGCCCTCCGTATCGTCCTCGCCATCGCAGCCTCTCAGTACTACCCAGGCGATCCAGCATGGCTGTTCATCATCGGCCCACCCGCTACCGGTAAGACCAGCCAGAGCATCCAGTCTGTCAGCACAGCTCCCCATGTCTGGCCGATCGGCGACCTGACACCTCAGACGCTCCTCAGCGGCAAGCGCAAGCAGAAGAACGATGGTGAACTGTCTCTTCTCCAGAAGATCGGCTCTGGCACTCTGTTGATCAAGGACTTCACTACCCTCCTCAGCAAGCGCCCCGAGGATCGCATGATCATCGTGGCCCAACTGCGCGAGATCTATGACGGTTTGTTTGTTAAGGATACGGGTGAAACCGGTCGCTTACGCTGGGAAGGCAAGATCACGATCATCGCTGCATGCACGCCGGCCCTTGAGCGCCAATGGGCTGTGCTACGCGATCTCGGTGAGCGCTTCATGACTGTCCGCTGGGGGCGTGACAAAGGCATGGCTTCAGGGCCTATGTCCCTGCGTCAACGCTTGCACGAGAAAGAGATAGGCATCCAGACGGCCGCTTTGGGCAAGGCACTTTTAGCGGATCTCCCGCCGACGCGCCCAACCTTTCCCAAGGCTTATGAAGAGCGCTTATGTGCCCTGGCCGAGATTGTTGCACTTGCCCGCGGCCATGTGGTGCGTGACGGCGTCGGCGACCGCCCCATCATCGATGTGCCCGACGCAGAGGGCACGAGCCGGATTATCAAGTCCTTAGCTGCAGCCGTCGAGGGCCATGCTGCCCTGTTCCACCGTGAAGTGACCAAAGAGGATATGAAGCTAGCCGTCAGGCTGGCTACGGACTCAATCCCACATAAGCGCTTCCAGGTGCTCTCCTGCATTCCCCTGGGGGCCTCAATCAGCCTCGCGCACCTCCACAACATGCACAAGATGGCGGCCACAAGTTTGGAGTGGCACCTGGCCGAGTTGGTCGCCCTCAACCTGCTCGTTGAGAAGAAATCTGGCAAGGGAGTGGACGACGTGGAGTTCGCCCCAGAGTTTGCGGACATTTGGGCCATTGCTTTCCCGTCAACAACTTAGAGTCTCCACATCTATACCAGAGGCACTCGCGCCCACCGCCCTTTATTTTTCTTTTTGTGCTCTCTGGTATAAATGTGGGTAAACTTTAAGCTAACGCCGGGCGCTTGCTGCTAACCCCACAGGCGCATGTGCTCAAGCGGACACTGACAGTCGTAGAGCGTATGCCGGCAGAGCCAACACCACACGCCCTCATGTGTCGCCTGGGCCCGCAGGCGTCGGCTGGGCAGACGCAGGCCATGTTGCCGGCACATCGCTTCCTCCTGGCGTGCCAGCTCTGGAGGCAGGGTGAGGCGTAGGATAGGCCGCCGTGCGCGTCTGGACGGGTGCCAGTGCGCTGCTGACCTCTGGACCACGCTACGCATCGTCCCTGGCCTCCTGGGCCTCCTGCTGGGCCCTAGCCAGCTCCTCAGCGGCGTACGCCTCCTCGGTCCACTCCTCCAAGGCCTCCAGCTCATCTTGGGCCTGCTTGGCGTACCAGTGCTCATGGCACCAGCCATCACGCCATGCGTCCTCATCACACTCCCAGCACAGGAACGTGCTCCACGTCTCGCGGTAGCCCATGCTCTCCACACCAGTCTCGTACTCCACGAGTCTGCCACGCTCGCTTATGGGCTTTGGATCCGGCACCTGAGCATTCGCAACATCGGTCCACCCGCTTAGATCCTCGCGGTCCTCCGCCGACAGCTGCCTCAGCTGCTCGACACGCTCAGCTGCCACATACTGCATCTCTTGGTCATGTGTCATATGCCTATATCCCCTTATTTACTATATACATACGTTAAGTAATGAGGCGTATCAGGCGCGCGAGGCGCCTGTGGCGGATGCGCCAGTCGTGCCTGTGGCGGTGGCGCCTGTGCCTTTGGTAACTAGCCCAACCGCCTCCCCCACCGCTACCCTCACCCGTGGATGCCCATCCCCCGGCCTGCTCCCAGCTTCTGCCAGTGGCGTCCACGCCCGATGGCCGTCCTCTCGACCCTCGTCTGGTACGTGTGGCTCTCCGTAGGCATGTTCGCGCTCATCCTCGCTATCGTGCTCAGCGGACACGAGGACTAGCGCCGCCACAGCTCAACGAGTCCGGCCAGCACCACTAACCCAAACAGGACCAGCGCTGTTGCTTCCCACATGTCTACCTCCGTGTGCTCACCGCTTGATCAGCCCCAGCTCGACCGCCTCCCGATACGTCGGCACCCTCCCCAGCACGCGACTGCAGAACGCCTGTTCCCTCCGCACCTCCGCCATCAGCGCCAGCGTCTCCGCGTCGTACTCCACATGCCCGCAGTCGTTACAGCTCGGCCACGCGCCCTCATCCGCAGGCATCCAGTCGCCTGACCCACACCGCGGACACACGCCCTCCGCGCCACCCCATGGCTCGCTCATCGCGTCACCTCGCTCTCACTTACAGCCACTTACAAGCTCCACTTAGTACCTTATCCGCTGCGGCTCCTCGCCACCGCCGCAGCTATGATCCAGTGCACACGTCTGACACACGCGCACGCCGCACCCCTTACACACGATCACCTCCACCTTGCCCTTGACAGCCGGCATCTCACACATGCCACACTTAGGCGCCGTCACCACGTCCACAATCGCACCCAACGTCTCGAATAAGTCGCCGCGATAGATATCGCCGCCCATACGCTCCATAAGTGCCCCCTCCTGTATCGTGTGCTATCTCAACCCCTGCGCCATCAGCCACGCAAGCACGAATGCTGCTAGGCCCACCACCACAAACATCGCGAACACCTGCCCCGTACGCTCACGCTCCTTATGCTCCTGCCACACGATCCAGCGCAGCGTCTCCACTTGCACCGCCACGCAGTCCCGCTGCCACGTCTTCCGTTCCAGCAAGCGCTCGATTTGTGGCAGATGATTCGCCATGACTTACTCATTTAAGTTGCTCGATTAAACTAGTTTTCGGGACATGGGCCACTATATCCGTGGTAATTGAACATCTCCTCGCCTTCTGGCATCGGTTTTCCGCACAACTTGCAGACGGCGTTTCCAGATGGTCCAGAGTCCGCAGTTTGAACAGCGGAATTGCTTGTGGGTCCTAGTTTTTCGTTTTGCCCAACGATGCCACTGGATGTAACCTTCGGGGCATACTGTGTGCTTACATCGCACTCTTCCTCCTCACGAAGCAACCGATTCTTAATTTCCATATACACGGCTCCTGCCGTTTTGTCGTCATCTTCGCAATCGCTAGCAATAGCCATGCAATCTTTTATGGCTTGCTGCCTGTCCCCTAAAAATCGACTTTCATAGCCAAGATGTGCGGCGTATGCCTCCGCGAACGAATAGCGATCTTGCGGATCTTGATCGGTCCAGAACTCCGCCTCGAACTCCTTTGCGGTCATATCTCCTCCGTGTCGTTGAGAGCCAAGGGGCAAAATTCCTGATAGTTGGCCCGATTGTTCGCCTCTTGCGGGCAGTCTTTCCAGTTGCAATCGCCATCCCTTCCGGCATGACAATGCTTGTGCGATTCGTTCGAACAGCACGCAAAGCAGCGTTCACAAACTGGGCATCCGCTCTGCGTAGTGTGCCCGCATTTCTGCTGGTAGGGTTGTCCCGTAAGTCTGCAATATCTCTGCTCTTCGTCGTATGTCCACGTAGACATGCTTCGTCGCTGGAGTTCTACAACGAATTGTGCATCTAGTTGCTCAGCATTGCGCCGTGCTCGCTCTAGATCGTTCATTGCGCCACCTTCTGGCCCATAACGCGGACCTCGGCATTGTGGCCCCTTGCACGGAGATTGGCAGCAATGGCGAACGCCTCAGACTTATCCAGTGTGCTCGTATGCCAGTACTGATCCCGGTAAACTTGGTAGTAGGTTCGCATTTTTGATCCCTCCAAACTCAATTAATCTCGCTCATCAAACCAGTTCCCAGCCCAACCCACCAGCACCGCGCCAACGCCCTCCCCATTCCAGGCGCGGACGCGATGCTCGGAGGTTCAGACGTGCGAGGCTTGAGTTCCCCCCGAAACTTGTGCGTCGGCCGCTTGCATGAGTTCGCTGTAATCCTTGGCTTCAACCAGCGCACGCCACTCCGGCGTGATGAACTCACGGATGATCCAGCCAATAAGATTGCCCTCTGCCGCCGTCTTACGATAGGTGATGAACGTCAGTGCAGACGGCATCTCCCGCAGCTCCGATCCGCGCAGCACATTCCCGCATAGAATCAGCTTGGCTGCATCCTGAGCGCTAAACCCTCGCACCGTTCGCGTGTGCCTATGCTGCTTCTCGTTGTGCGTCTCTTCAGCTAGCAGCTTGTTAAGATCATCCGACCACGAGATATTCTCTGCGTAGTCGCGCAAGCAAAGCCGCTCATCCATCGACGCGTTGTTCTGATACGTTTCGTTGATGATGTCGCGCAACCCGCGCCACATCTTGTCGATATGCTCATGTGTTCTCATTGCAGTCTCCTCGCACGCTGTAGTAACTTCCCCAGCCCGCCAACTCCCGGAGCGGACGGGCTAGGCAGGCTACTTATGCCAGCAAGTCACTCGGACAATGCAGCATATTAGCTGCGTGATACCACGAGCCCGCGCGGACAGCCTGCAGTACGTCGCCGAGACTAGCAGCGGTATAACTGTGACGGCGTAAGTAATCCAAGCGCTCCGACGCGCTGTAGCACTCCCTCCATATCTGCTCGCACTCTTCGTCCTCACGGCGGCTGAAGTCTTCCTCATCCAACACAGGGTAGTCATTCGCCCGGTCGCACAGTTCCCTTGCCTTAGTGAGCGCTGTCTGATTCGTGCTGTGAATAGCTATCCACTCGACCCAGCCCACAGCCCAGTGACCCTCGCGGACCACCTGTACGGTAGTCTCATCTTCAAAGTCGCCTGCTAAGGCAAGCAGAGCCTTGGACGCCACAGCAAAGTTGCTAGCCTCCAGTACGTCAGAGTCCCGCGACTGCCCGAACCCAGCGCCGTACCATCCTTCCCACGTCGCACCCATGTAACACTCAGGATGCGTCCATTCCTTCACTATGTGTGTCATCTCGCACCCCCGTGCGCCTGTCCCATCGTCACGAGCACAAACGCCAACTCCGCCAGCACCAATATCGTAAGTGTCATCATCGCGTCACCTCCACATGCCGCCAGCACCACGCAACCACGGCGCCGGCCATCATCGTCGCCCCAGTTGCATACCCTGCCAGAAAGACCACCATCCACACGGCCTCATGGTTAGCCATTGGACACCTCCGCGTTCGCAGCTGGCAGCAACTTCGCCATGTTCGCAGGGTTGAGGTAGACATGCGCCGTAGCAGGCTTCCCACAGAACGTTCCCGCCTCTACCAGCGCGAAACCTTCTGGCAGCACCTTCAAGCTCACATTCCCCACATGATCGACCTTCAGCACTTCACTCTCTTGATTCGCCATTCCCCGCGCGGCCACTTCGAAGAACGGATGCGTCCGTGTAGGCAGTGGCTTCCGTACCATCGTCGCGAGTTCAACCAGCGCGAACTCACTCCGTGACCCGCCATCCCAATAGCTGTTTATGTTGACGCAACCAGGGAACGCCGCAATCGACGCCCGCAGTTTGCGATAGGAAGGAAACGCCGCTAGGACAAGCCGCTTCACTTCTGGCGCCTGTCTAAGCTCTATCGACTGGTACATGTTGCTCACCTCGCACGATGAGATTGAACTTCGTACCACGCCAAGCGCTGGCCAGACGCGGTACGCTGGTCACTCCCCGACTACTGTCGACAGTTCACGCATCAAGGGAACTGAAACCACCAGCTGGAAGCGCTCATCCTTGAGTTCCTGTACGTGCTCAGCATCCCAGCCAACCCAACCCAAGCGATATGCCAAGAGCCAGCCCTCAATCTCGTTCAACCTGCTTTGTGCGGTCTGCATGGAATCCTCCGTCGAGACACCGCGAGCATACGCCATCGCCAGTACGTTGTCAATACCCTGTCTAACTTTATTTGTGCCAATCCTGTGCAAAACGAGCTGGCCACCTGGTCACTTGACAGGGAACACTTACGGGGAATATCGTCTGGCCGTCCTGAAGGTTTTAAGCAGGCGCCAGAGGCATGTCGACTCAACCACTTGAGGACATCTTCGCTACCCCTCCAGCAGATGATTGGACGTGGAGCTATCCTTCAGGCTCGCAAACCTGGAGGTGCTACCATTGCGGCAGATGGCAGCGTACTTATGTGCGTAGCGGGTCTAACCTTATGGATTGCACGTTTGAGGATTGCCGGCGTCAGTCTGAGCTTGAGTCTCGTGTGCGACCAGCCGGCCGTGGACGCCTAGCACGGCGTGAGCGTGAGTTGCGGCGCGGCCTTGCGCTACGTTAGCTCCCAGCTATTGTCCATTCGCCTTAGTTCTCACCCCCTCCACCTAGACCACCCCACACCTCGCGTCCCCACTCCAGTTACTAACATTACCTAAGTCACTGTTACTCACATTTATTAGTCGGGTGTCGCCCGGATTGTCCAGGGGTGCCGGCAGGGGAGGGGGACATGTGGATGCACTTCATTGTGCTCAGAAAATAATCGGCGGAACTAAAAATAAGCGTCAACCGTATTCTTGTGGCTAGACATATGATATCGTATGCCGCATGGTTAAGCCGTCCGCTCGACGTAAAGAGGCTATTCAGCTACGGAGACAAGGCCTTTCTTACCGGCTGGTTGCCCAGGCAATGGGGATCACAAGACAGGCTGCCCAACAGCTAGTTCAAGTTCACCCTGCGGCTCGGACACTCATCAAGGCGCGAGCCAAGGGATGCTGCGAAGATTGTGGCAAGCCCGAGGAGCATGGGCATCTGCATCATGTTGAAGCCTTTAAGCAGGAGGGCAACTACAATGACCTCAGTAATTTAGCCTACCTTTGCAACCGTTGTCATCAGCACCGACATCCCCGGCCGAAGAAGCCTCGGATACGAGTGCCCAAAGTACCGATCCCGTATGAGCAACGTAAACGGGGATTCACTGGCTGCCGTCGTTGGGAACTCGGACTGC
>Ga0307477_10000311_pt1 | contig 60115 bp, 54 predicted proteins | sample atmos_gasesECM2C_FD_203316 | JGI IMG/M metagenome (GOLD analysis project Ga0307477, IMG submission 203316) | Hardwood forest soil microbial communities from Morgan-Monroe State Forest, Indiana, United States - atmos_gasesECM2C_515 | ecosystem: Environmental > Terrestrial > Soil > Temperate...
AGTCTCCCTCAAAACGACCCCGGGGGCTTGCGCCCCCGGGGACAGGATACCGCCAAGATATCAGGCCGCTTTGCGTGCGGGCACTACCTTCGCAGCGACCTCGGTGCCGAGCTGGCTGAACTTCGCCTGCATCTCGGAGGTGACGGTCGCAAACTCGGCAGCGCGCGAGCGCAGACGCTCGATCAGCTGGCTGTTGAGCTCAGTGTGCTTCTCGAACAGCTCGCGTGCGGTCTGCGAGCCGAAGGTCGCGTGAATGCGCGACAGCCCGGACTCGAGCACATCGCCGGCGACGGCGTACTGCAGACGCGCCATGCTCTCGAGGCTCTTGAAGCTGTCATGCTGCGCCTTGAGGAGCGGGGCAAACATCTCACGGGTGGCCGCGACGACGGTATCGGGATCGAAAGAACGGTTGGTCATGGGATAACTCCAGTGCTGTGGTTCAGTGGGCAGAATTCTACGCCCAGTTTGTATGCACTGCAAGAGAAAAAATCAAGCCTCCATGACTCAGCTTGGGTGTAGATTTAATACATTGATTTATATGACTAACAAGTCAATCAGTCCGGGCGCTCCCCTGAGTCAATTATTTTGCGACTGCAACAAAACTCTACATGCGCAGCCCGGCATCCACCTCGAGGCACCGTCCGGTGAACAGGTCGTTCTCGAAGATGAAGCCGACCGCTTGCGCGATCTCGTCCGGCTCCCCGAGGCGCCCCAGGGGAATCGGGGCGGTCATGCGCGCCAGCGCCTCGGGCTTCATGCCGAGCACCAGCGGCGTGCGGATGAAACCCGGCGCCACCGCGCCGACGCGGATGCCGTAGCGGGCGAGCTCCTTGGCCCACACGACGGTCATCGCCGCGACGCCGGCCTTGGCAGCGCTGTAGTTGGTCTGCCCGGGGTTGCCGGCGCGCGAGATGCTCGAGACGTTCACGATCACGCCGCCGCCGGCGCGATCGATCATGCGCTGCGCCACCTCGCGCCCGCACAGGAACACCCCGGTGAGGTTGACGTCGATCACGGCCTGCCAGTCGGCGAGTGACATCTTGCCGACCACACGGCCGTCCTTGACCTTGACCAGCATGGCATCGCGCACGATGCCGGCGTTGTTGATGAGACCGTCGAGGCGCCCGAAATCCGCAGTCGCCTGCTCGACCGCTCCGACGACGCGCTCTTCGTTGGCAGCGTCGGCGACATACTCGCGTGCCACCACGCCGAGCTGCGCGCATTGCATGCGTGTCTCGGCGAGGTCCGCGGCATTGGTGTCGAGGAGGGCGAGATTGGCGCCCTTGCGGGCAAAGTGCGTCGCGAGCGCGCGGCCGATGCCGCGTCCCGCTCCGGTCACCATGATGGTCTTGGCGCGAACATCCACGTGGCGGTTACTCCTGTGTTCAGGGACTGAAGGCTAGGTGCGCGTTGCGACGCGCGCGCCGGCTTCAGCCGCGGCGCTTCCCGGCTTCGGGACGTGGCGGCTTGTCCGGCTTTTCCTTGTCCGGCTTGTCGCTCTTCTCGCTGGCATCCGGGCCGCCGGGCGGCGTGAAGGCCGACAGCATCGACGCCTGCATGCGGGCCCACATTTCCATGTTCTGGCGGGCCATCTCGGCGATCGGCGCCATCGGCGTCTCGAGTGCCTTGGCCATCTCGGCCTGCATGAGGTTCTGCTGACGCAGCAGGCTCCCGATGCTCTGCTCGAGGTACTGCGTCAGCAGCTGCTGGATCGGGTTACCGTAGAAACGGATGATGGCTTCGAGCAGCGGTGTGCTCAGCACCGGCGTGCCGAACTGCTCCTGGCTGGCGATGATCTGCAACAGGATGCTGCGCGTCAGGTCCTCGCCGCTCTTGTCGTCGATCACCTTGATGCGCAGACCGCCAGCGATCAGCCGCCGCAGGTCCTCGAGCGTCACGTGACGGCTGTCGTGCGCGTCGTACAGCCGCCGGTTGGCGTATTTGCGTATGAGACGTTCTTCGGCCATGTTAAACAGTGTTTCCAGCGTGGGCGGGAGCTTGGGAGCCACCGCAAGCGCTGCCGGATACTAGCCCTAAGGTATGCAGCGCACAATGAGCGTCAGCACGGCTTGCCCTACCGCCTTTTGCGGCATAGTTCACGGTTTTTCATGGCAGTAGCGGGGTCTTAGTTCACTGAGCCGTGGGCTGGCGGTGTCAGCCTGCGGCGGCGCATACAAGATGGAAACACCCTTCTCGAAGACCGGATTCAAGCCCGATGCCGCCTTTGCGAGCGCCGCAGAGCGCTTTTACGAGTTGCTGAAAACCTTCGGCGCATCGGGCCAGGGAGGAGCGCAGGGAGGAGCGCAGGACTGGGCTGCGCTCGGCGCTCCGCTCGCTGGTCAGTTCGAGCAGTGGCTGCGATTGTGGCAGTCGGGAGGTCCCTGGCCCGGCGGCACAGCTGCCCCAGTGGCGGGGTTCGCGACGGCACCTCCCGCGTGGCCGTTCCGGCCATTGCCGCTCGGGCCAGCCGCCGCCCTCGCCGAGGGGGAGCGGATGGCGGAGCTCTTCGGGCGCCTCGCGCAGCTGCAAACGCAGCTCGCGACGCACTGGAGCGAGATTGCGAATGCCGCGTCGCGCTGCTTCATGCAGCGTGCCGCGACCGCCCCGGCCGCCCCGCCGAGCCTCGAGCAGGCCATGCAGCTCTACGAGCTGTGGGTGAGTTGCGCAGAGGAGGCGTACGCCGCCACGGTGCACCGTCCCGAATTCGCCCGGCTGCAGGCGGAGATCACCAACACTTCGGCAGCGCTCCTGATCGAGCAGCGCCGCCAGCTCGAGGCGCTGGCACGTGCAGCGGGGCTGCCGACGCGCGAGGAGGTCGACGCGCTCTATGGTCAGCTGCGCGAGCTCCGTCGTGAGCTCGCGGGGCTCGCCACCCAGGGCTCACCCGAGACACAGCCCGCTGCTTCCACGACCCGAGCGCGCGGCGCAGCCGCGGCGCAGCCGGCGCCTGACCGGCGTCCGACGCGGACGCGGGCGGGCACGCCGCGCGCGTCTGCGGACAGTCGCAAGCCGCGGTCGCGCACGCCACATCCGCCCAAGCCCCGCCGGCGCAGGCCACGCCATTGAGCGCGCCGGGGGCTGACGCGACGGCGATGCTCGCCGCGCTCACGCTGCGGATCACCGACACGGTCACCCGTCTGCGGCAGGCGAGCGACGTGGCGGTCGGCTGCTCGGCGAAGCGCGCCGTGTGGCGCCACGGCAAGACCACGCTGTATCGCTACCTGCCGCTCGTCGCGCCTGCGGCGCGCCTCGCCAGTGCCCGGCCGCTGCTCATCTGCTTTGCGCTCGTCAATCGTCCCTACGTTCTCGACCTGCAGCCCGACCGCTCGCTCGTGCGCCGACTGCTCGAGGCCGGACTCGACGTGTACCTGATCGACTGGGGCAATCCGGACGAGGCCGACCGCCGCGTCGACCTCGAGGAGTACATCGTTCAGCATCTCGGCGGCAGCGTGCGGCACATTCTCGCGAGCGCGGGCGTACCCGACCTCGACTTGCTCGGCGTCTGCCAGGGCGGCGTCCTCAGTCTCTGCTACACGGCGCTGCAGCCGGAGCATGTTGCGAATCTGATCACCCTCACCACGCCGGTGGATTTCCACACCGACGACAACCTGCTCTCCAAATGGGTCCGCGACATCGATACCAGGCTGATCGAGGCGAGCGGCAACGTCCCGGGCGAGCTGCTGAACGGGCTGTTCCTGGCACTCATGCCCTTTCGGCTGACGCAGCAGAAGTACGTGCGGCTGCTCACCGGCAGCTCCGATCAGCGCGCCATCGAGGACTTCGTGCGCATGGAGAAGTGGATCTTCGACAGCCCGCCGCAGGCGGCCGCCGCGCTCGCACAGTTCGTGCGCTGGTTTTACCAGGAGAACCGCCTGGTGCGTGGCACGCTCGAGATCGGCGGGCAGCGTGTCAGACTCCAGGACATCCGTCAGCCGCTGCTCAACCTGTACGCGCTCGAGGACCACATCGTGCCGGCAAGCGCGGCGGCGGCACTCGGGCAGCTGATTGGCAGCCGCGACTACACCGAGCACGCCGTCGCCACCGGCCACATCGGTATGTACGTGAGTCGCGCGGCGTGCACCGAGATTCCGCGGCACATCGTGTCGTGGCTGCGCGCTCGCTCGGTGAGCACGCGCTCAGCCGAGACGCGCCGGCTCCGACGCGGCTAGCGGGCGCTGCGGCGACGGCGATGGCGGCTGCGGCGCCGCAGGCGCCAGAGCCTCATCCGCCCGATCGTGGACGGTCCAGCCGAGCTCTTCCAGCGCCGCGCGCGCGCGCGGCGACACGGCGCCGAGCAGCCAGATCTCGCGCTCCGTCGCCTCCGCGGGCAGTGTCTGGCGGAGCGTCCGCTCGTAGCCGGCGACCTCCTCGGTCCACTGCATGGCATCGAAGGCGCCGAATACCGCGACGCCACCATCGGCGAGTTGCGCCGTCGGCAGGCGCGGGCCGGCGAGGATGCGCGCCACCTTAGTGCGCGCATGAAATTTCAACAGCAGCCGCGTGCTGCTCAGGAACACGCCGACCTCCTCTTCGGAGCTGACGGTGCTCGCATGGCGCAACAGCTCCTCGCGCCCTGCGACCCCCTCGAGTGACTTGACGGCCTCGATGAGCACCGTCTGGCGCGTCGGAGTGAGGATTGGGGCGTTCTCGAAGCGCCCGACCTCCTCGGCCGTGAGACCGTAGCCGGCGAGCTCAGCGTGGCGGCGCTTGCGCAGCACCGCCGGATCTTCGTGGTAGATGGCATCGAGCGCTCGAGCCGCCTCGCCGGGCAGCGCCAGCCCCGGCACGAAGCGCATCCCGAGTGTCGCGCCGGCATCGACCCGGGCGAGTCGCTCGACCGCGTGGCGCAGCACCTGGTTGCGCGTGTACGGATCGACCTCGAGCTTCGCGTACCAGCGCCGCTCGGCGGCTGTCAGGCCCAGATAGTCGTTGGCGTAGTGCTTGGCGGCGTCCTCGGCCTGCGAGGCCGCCAGGCTCGCTCCGTTCCCGCTTTTCGACGACGAAGCAGCGCTTTTGATGGCGTCGTGCGTCTGCGCGCCGATCTCCTGCGCGTGCGCGATGTAGCCCCCGAGCAGATGCGAGATCCCGGTGGGAATACCGAGCACGGTGCCGACCGGGTTCTTGGCGACCAGCAAGACCGGCTTGACCTCTTCCCCCAGGCCGTGCGCGACCGACTTGAGAATCACTTCCGGGTCGGAGGTGTTGGCGATCGTCGTCAGCGCGGCGACCTCGTGCAGCCGCAAGCGCAGCGCATCGTGCCCGTAGGCGGCGAAGGCGCCGAAGCGGCTTTCGACGACATAGTGGTGCATCAGCCCGTCGCTGTGCACCGGGTCCTGGATGTGGAAGTTCTCACCCGCGACCTCGTTCGGCGGCAGGCTGGCCGCCGGGGGCTCATCGCTCGGGGTCTCGAATGGGCCGGTCGTGTCGGGTTCCGTCGCGGCGAGCACCGCGGCGCTCGCCGCTGCGATCAGCGCGGCTTGCAGCGCAGCCGCCCCCCGCCGCAGTGCGCGCACGGGCGCCCGTCAGTAACCGCGTTCGACGTCGACCACGGCCAGCATCGGCTCGCCGGCGACGTAGCGGCGCAGGTTCTCGGTGAGCAGCGTTGCGTACTGCTCCTCCGTCGCGGGCGAGTTACCGGAGATGTGCGGCGTGATGATGACGTTCGGCAGCCGCCACAACGGGCTGTCGGCCGGTAACGGCTCGGGATCGGTCACATCCAGGCCCGCGCCGGCGAGCCTGCCACTGGCGAGCGCGGCGATGAGGTCGGCGGTGACCGTGCTGCGCCCGCGGCCGACGCTCAGGAAGTACGCCCCGGGCTTCAGAGCAGCGAAGAACTCACGATTGAAAATTCCGGTGGTCTCCTTGGTGAGCGGTGCGCAGTTCGCGAGGAAGTCCGCTTCGTGCGCGAGCTTCAGCAGCTCGTCCGGAGTTCCTACGTAGCTCACGAAATCCGGACCGCTGTGGCCGCTCGCGCGCGTCGCGATCACCCGCATCCCGAACGCATGCGCACGCCGCGCGACCTCAGTGCCGATGCCGCCGAGGCCCACCACCAGCAGCGTCCTGCCCTCGAGATCCTCGAGCTCCGGCGCTTCATCCTTCACCCAATGCGCCTGCTGCTGCGCCCGCAGGAAGTCGCCCAGGTGGCGGCTGAGCGCCAGCATCATCGCGAGCACGTGCTCGGCCATGCTGGGACCCGCAACGCGCTGCGCGTTGGTGACGAGCAGGCCGCGCTCGCGCACCAACGGCTGGTGCACGCAGCGCTCGACGCCAGCGGCGGCCCACTGGATCCACTCGAGCCGCTTCGCCTGTCCCAGCACCTCGTCCGAGCAGATGCCGATCAGCGCGTCCGCGGCGGCGATATCGCTGGCGGTCGCAGTGGGGAACTCGATGAGCTTCACGCCGGGGGCGGCCTGCTTGAGCTGCGGCAGCAGCTCGTGCAGCTGCTCGCTGACGAGCACGATGTGAGGCGGGCGCCAGCCGGGCCGCTCGCGCACCGGCTTCGACGAGACCGGTATGCCGAGCTCGATCAGCCGCGCTGCGGGACTGGTTTTGGTGTCCGCGGTGGCTGCGCTCGTCGCGGCGACGTTCGAGGCGGCGGTGTTTGCTGTAGCGGCAGTCGCACCGGCGGCATTCGCTGCGGCGTGATCCGCGGCGCCGGCGCCGGCAGCTGCGCCGCCGGCGGCCAGGAGCCCGCCGAGGACCAGTGCGCGGGCGGCGCTCGGGCGCAAGTGCGCGACGCCGCAGGAGGACAAGGAGTTCGGCATGGGTATCTCCCGGGACGCCGCTGAGTCTACGCCATGCCGCCACTCACCGAGACGACCTGGGCAGTGACGTACGCGGCCTCGGGCGAAGCGAGGAAGGCGACGACCGCCGCGACTTCCTCGGGAAGTCCCACGCGGTTCATGGGCACCAGCCGCTCGATCGCTTGGGCATCGAACAGCTCGGTGGTCATCGGTGTCGCGATGATTCCAGGGGCGACGGCATTCACCGTGATGCCGCGGGTGGCCACCTCGAGTGCGAGTGCCTTGGTCGCGGAGTTGAGCGCGCCCTTGGCGGCGGCATAGTTCACCTGTCCCTTGTTGCCGAGCAGGGCGGCAACCGACGACACGTTGACGATGCGACCCCAGCGGGTGCGGATCATCGGCAGCAGCAGCGGCTGAGTCGCGTTGAAGAACCCGTTGACGACGACGTCGATCACGCGGTGCCACTGCGCCGCGCTCATTCCGGGCAGGGTCGCATCGTCGTGAACGCCGGCGTTGTTGACCAGGATCTGGATGGGGCCGCTCTCGAGAACCGCCTCGAGCGCTGCGCGGGTCGCCGCGCCGTCGGTGATGTCGAAACTGATTGCCGCGGCCTCCCCGCCGCCGGCGCGGATCTCGGCGACCAGTGTCTCGGCGAGCGCAGCGCTGCGGTGCGCGTGCACGTACACGTGGTGCCCCGCGCGCGCCAGCCGGCGGCACACGGCGGCGCCGATGGCACCGCTTCCGCCGGTCACCAGGGCGCGCCTGCCTTCACGCGGAGCGCTCTCAGTCTTCATGCGCTCATACCGAAGGCGGCATCGAACACGATGCTCGCCCGTCCTTGCAGCAGCGGCTGCGTGGCGCCCCAGACCGAGAACTCGTACAGCACCGTGCGACCATCACCGGTGATGCGCGCCGCCGCGGCGATCAGATCCGCCGCGAGGTCATCGAGCCGCGCAACATACAGCGTCACGTTGCGCACGCTCGCGAGGTAGCCGAGCGTTGTGCCGATGCTGCCGCGGACGCTGGTGGCGACCGTGCTGGCGAGCGGCGCGCTCGCGGCGATCAGCGCGCCATGCACCGCCATCGCCTGGGCGGCGTACTCGATGCCGCAAGCGGCGCCGAGCCGCCCGTGTGAGCGCAACGGGTTGTCGAGATCGCGGTGCGTCGCGCTGCGGCAGCGGATGCGCGTGGCATCCCAGGACAGCACGTCATCGAGCAGGCACATGCGCCCCTTGTGGGGGATGTGTTGCTCGATCCATTCGCGGTCTAGCGGCATTCGCTCACCTCGAGCGCGAGGCTAGCGCCCTCGAGATACTCGAGCGCTACGCGCCCACAGGCACGGCGCGCGAGCAGCGCGAGCAGCGGGAGGCTGCGGGCCGCCGGGATCGAGCCGCGCAGCGCCTCGAGCGCCGTATCGGTCATGCGATCGGCCGGGCCACTGGCACGTTCAGCCGCCAGGTGCGCCAGCGTCGCATTGCCCGCCACCGGTGCAAGCACCAGCGCGACCGCAAAGGCATCGGGAATCGGTCGAACGGCGTGCATCGGCTCAGGGTAGCTCGCATCGTAGGCGATCAGCAGCACCTGGGTGCGCTCGACGGTCACCTGGCACAGCGCCTCGAGGAGCCCGGCGCCGAAGCTGGCATCGTAGGCGCAGAGCGCGTTCGCGGCGCGGGTTGCACCGGTCGCGATCCCCCAGTAGCCGGCGGCGGCGTTGTGCACCGAGTTGTGAAAGCGCGTGGGTGAGAGCTGGCGGTCGGCGCTCGCGAGCGTCTCGCAGATCTCGTGACAGATCTGTCCGTCGCCGCCCGAGGAGGCGAACACCGCCGGCAGCGTCGCCGGGTCAACCTGCGCCCGGGTACAGGCCTCGAGCCCCGCGGCGAGACTCAACCGGACGAGCGTGCCGGTGCGCCGCCGCTCGGCGCTCGGCAGGCGCTCGGGCGGTGGCAGCACGGTCGGCACGCGTTGCCAGGGGCTTTCGCCGCTCAGCACCTGGCTTGCGGCAGTCCAGTCTGCGAGCCCGGGCCCCAGAAGTCCGACGCCCTCGACGCAGGCTGTGAGCGCGGTCACGACGCTCACCCGGCGCGCGCGAAGATCAGGCTGCAGTTGCTGCCGCCGAAGCCGAACGAATTGCTCATCACGCGCGCAAGAGGCTGACGGCGGCTCGCGCGCAAGTAGCTCACCGGGAGCGCCGGATCGATCGCGGTGGTGTTGACTCCCGCAGGCTGCAGTCCCTGCTGCAGCGCAAGGGCGCAGATGACCGCCTCGAGCGCCCCGGCCGCCCCGAGGGTGTGGCCGGTCGCGCCCTTGGTCGAGCTGCCGGCGACCTCGCGCCCCAGCACGCTCGCGACGGCACACGCTTCGACCTCGTCGTTGCTCGGCGTGCCGGTGCCGTGAAAGTTGATGTAGTCGATGTCGCCTGGCTCGAGGCCGGCGGCGGCGAGCGCCTGGCGCATCGCGGCGCGCGCGCCGCGCCCGTCGGGCGCGGGGGATGACATGTGATACGCATCGCTCGATTCACCGGTGCCGACGAGGAGGACGGCGTCGGCATCGGCCCCCGCGCCGGGACGCTCGAGCAGCGCAAACGCCGCCGCCTCGCCGATCGAGATGCCATCGCGCGCACTGTCGAACGGCCGGCAGGGCGTGCGCGACACGAGCTGCAGCGAATGAAAGCCGTAGAGCGTCGTGAGGCACAGCGAGTCGACGCCGCCGACCACCGCCGCATCGATGATTCCGGCAGCGATGGCTCGCTGCGCCGAGGCAAACACCTTGGCGCTCGAGGAGCAGGCGGACGAGATCACCACCGCGGGGCCGGCGAGCCGCAAGGCACGCTGCGCGAACGCCGCGAGCGAAAAGGTGTTGTGGGCGCCGCGGTAGCGGAAGTCCGCCGGCAGGGCGCCGCTCGCGGGGTCACGCCGGCGATAGCTGATCTCGGTCTCGAGAATCCCCGCGGTGCTGGTGCCGAGGAACACCCCGACGCGCTCGCGTCCGAGGCGCGCGGCGCAGCCTGCCACGGCGCCGGCAAAGCCGTCCGCGGCGAGCGCCAGCCAGGCGAGGCGGTTGTTGCGACAGTCGAATTCGGCGAGCTCCGCGGGCAGCGCGATAGCGTCGACGCCGGCGACCTCGCCGACATAGGTGTCGAGAGCCACCGTCTCGAAGGCGCACGGAGCAAGACCGCTGCGCTGCGCCTCGAGGCTCGCGAGCGTCGCGTCCAGCCCGCGCCCGATGGCGCTGGTCGCGGTGAAGCTGGTGAGTGCCAGCGGAGTCACGCGGGCTCGGCGCGCAGCAGCCAGTTGGCGAACAGCTTCCCGGCGCTCGAGGGCTGCGGGTGCGCGCTGAAGCCGCAGCGCGCGAGCAGCGCCTGCCAGTCGCTGAGCGTGCGGCAGCCGAGCGGCGACCAGCGCCCGCGGCGCGCCAACACCACGGTTCGATCCACCGCCTGACTGAGCGTGCAGCGCAGGCCCGCGGCCGCATCCCCGACGCGCAGCAGCAGCAGCCCGCGCGCAGCGAGCGCGCCGCGTGCCTGCTCGAGCACTCTGTGCTGAGCGGGGTAATCGAGGTAGTGCAGCACGTCGAGAATCACCACGGCGTCGGCGCTGCCGTAGTCTACGTCACGGATGTCGCCGTGCACGATCTGCACTGCGGCTCCCGTGTCGAGCGCAAATGCCTGCCGCGCGCGCGCCACTTCGCGCGCATTGATCTCGATCCCGCGATAGGCTTCAAGGAGCGGCGGCGCCGGCCAGCCGCGCGGCCAGTCGCGTGCGCCGCGGACATCGCTCGCATGCAACTCATGCGCCGCCAGCAGCCACGCCGCCAGCAGCCCCTGGCCGCAGCCGAGATCGAGGATCGTGCGCCGCCCGCGCAGCAGATCCCGCGCGAGGATCGCGGCGTACACCGGATCGGCGCGCAACTTGCCGCGTGCAAAGTGCCAGGCAAAACGTCCGGCGCGCCTGTAATAGGCGCTCGCGGCCGCGATCAGCCGTGCGGGCGCCGCGGCAGTCATGCGACCTGCGCGGCGGCTGCGGCGTCCGTACGGGTGGCGGGCGGCGTCAACGGTGTCGTCGGTGTCGACGCCTGGTGCAGCGTCACGGGCGTCAGGTGCGCTGCGGCGATCTGCGCAAGGAGCAATGGCAGGACCTCGAGAATCACGGGCGCGCCGTTCGCTGTGCGGGACGCGTGCCCGTCGTGCAGCAGCAGGATGTCGCCGGCGGCGAGATCGCGTGTCAGACGGCCGAGCACGGCGCCGGCATTCGCCGTCACCGTGTCGAATCCGCGCCGCGTCCAGCTGACCAGCTGCAGCTTGGCGCGTGCCAGCACCGGCTCGAGAAACAGATTGCGCAGTCCCGCGGGGGCACGAAAGAAGCGCGGCACCTCACCGGTGGCGAGACCGATCGCCTCCTGGGTACGGACGATCTCGCGCGTCAGGGCGCGCGGACCGAGCAGCGCGAAGCGCTTGAGGTGCCGCTGGCTGTGGTTGCCGATCTCGTGTCCGCCTGCCGTGATGGCGCGCGCGAGCGCTGCATGGCGCGCGACGCGCTCGCCAATGCAGAAGAACGTCGCCCGCGCGCGCTGTGCCTCGAGCACCTCGAGCACGCGCTCCGTCACCCCGGGCTCGGGGCCGTCGTCGATCGTGAGCGCAATCGCGGCGCTTGCCGCCGTCGCCGGCAGGCGCGTCCAGTTCGATCCCAGCAGGCGACTGCGCGGCCAGAGTCCCGCGCCCGTGAGCAGCAGGTGATCGCCGACGACCAGGGAGAGCGCCCATGGCCAGAGCTGCGGACGAGCGAGTGCCAGGCCGGCCGCGCCGAGGTGCAGCACGGCCGAGCCGCGGATCAGCGGCGCGGCGCGCGAGCGTCGCTGCGGCCGGGCGTCAGGCATGGCTGTCAGCGTAACCGCCGCGCGGCATCCCGCCCAGCGCCGCGAACAGCAGGGCGAGCAACGTCCCGGGCGCCACGGTCGAGCCGAGATTCTCGAGCACCGGGACGGACGAGCAAGCGAGCACGCCGAAGGCGGTGACGGTCGCGAGATTGGCGACCGCGAGTGAGGCGAGCATGAGCGGCACGCCAGCCTGCGGCTGCTCGCGGCTGCGGTCGAAGAACAAAGCGTAGTTCGAGCCGACCGCGACGATGAGCAGCATTCCCACCAGGTGCAGAATCGTCAGCTGACGGCCGGCAGTGACGAGCAGCGCCGCGACGGTGAGCACCGCGAGCACGAGCGGCGTGACGACCCGCAGAGCGCGCGCCATCGACCGCAGCGCCGCCACGAGCAACAGCACGATCGCACCGAGTCCGGCGAGCGCGAGCTGCAGCGCCTGCCGGCGGTAGTCCGAGTACAGCCGGTCGGCTTCCAGCTTGAGGTCGAGCAGCTGGGTGGCGGGCACAGCACCCTCGGCAACCACGTGCCGCAGCTGGGTGAGGGCGGTGTCGGACAGGTCGCCCGACGCGCCGCCCGACAGAGGCGCGAGCGCCAACCAAGCCGCGCCGTCTCTCACCAACAAAGTGTCCGTTGCGCGTGCGAAGGAGGTGCCGGCGAGATCGGCGCTCGTCAGAAGAGACGCACGGCGCGCCTCGGCCACGTCCTGGACGAACGGCTCGAGGCGCGTGGCGCTCACGGGGAGGCCGATCAGCGCTGCGCCGAGGCGGGCGCGCAACTCTGCCGGCGGCGGCAGGCTCGCCTGGCGCGCGCGCTGTGTGGCGAGGGGCGGGAGGTAGCGCGCCGGCGATTCGAAGCCGCCGATCACGCCGGACGTGACGAGCGGTGTGAGCTCGGCCTCCAGTCCCTGTGCGGCCGCGAGCGCCCCTTCACGGTCGGCGGCCGAGGCGAGCACGACAAAGCGCACATCCGCCGCGCCGGCATCAGCCCGCAGGCGCTCATCGAGCCGCTGATCGGCGAGCGACACCGGGCTGAGCGCCGCCAACTCGCTGCTCCACAGCGTCTCGCGATGGGTGTAGAGCACCGCCACGGCGAGCGGCGCCAGCAGCCACACGGCCCAGCGCAGCGTGCGCAGCCGCTCCAGGGTGCGCCCGAGCGCCACGCCGAGACCTGTCAGGTCGCGCACGACGAGCCCCCGCGGCACCCACGCGGGCAGTACGAAGCGCGTGACGAGCGCTGCGGTCGCGAGTCCGGCGATCGAGTAGAGCCCGAGCTGCGAGAGTCCCGGGAACGCTGACGGCAGAAGCGCCGCGAACCCGCAGATCGAGGTCAGAACACCCAGGCGGATGGTGGGCCAGGCGAGACCGCCGAAGCTCGCGGGCTTCTGGATGAAGAGATAAATCGCGTAGTCGACCGCCTCGCCGATCAGCGTCACGCCGAAGCCGAGTGTGATGCCGTGGACGACGCCAAAGCCGAGCGCGACCGCCGCCACTCCGGCGAGCGCACCCGAGGCGACCGGCAACAGCGTGAGTGCGAGCGCGGTCGGTGAGCGATACACCGCGAGCAGCAACGCGGCAATCAGCGCCGCTGCGAGGCTGGAGAGCCGCAGCACCTCGCGCTTGATGAGGGCGCGGGCCGCGACTGCGAACACCGGCGGTCCCGTGATGCGCAACTGGAGTCCGGCGCGCGCCGCGGGCGGGAGAGTCCCGAGCGCTGCGGCATAGGCGTGCTGCAGGCTCTCGCAGGCGGCCTGCTGCGCGTCCGTATCCGAGCCGGCCGCGCGCATCTCGAGGAGGAGCAGCGCCCGGGAGCCATCCGGCGAGCTCCACACCCCGGAGCTGAGGCGCGGCGCGTGCGCCGCGGCGAGCGCGTCGAGCATGCCGAGGAGCTCCCCGGTCGGATCGCGCGCGAACAGCTGCTTCACCAGCAGACCCTCGGGCGAGGCGAGCAGGTCGAGCGAATCGCTGATCGCCCGGTGCAGGCCCTCGGCGGTGAAGCGCGCCGGCGTGACGCTCGCGCTCAGCAGGTAGCGATGGGCGAAGAGAAACTCGCGGTCGCGCTGCAGCTGCGCGGCGTCGCCGTTGTTGACGTCGAGGAAAGCGGGGTCGGAGCGCAACCGCGCGGCGAGTTGCGTGGAAACGTCCGCGCGGCGGGCGGCGTCCCCGCCCTCGATGGCGGCGATGATGAGGCGCGCGGCGGGACCCGAGCGCAACTGCTCGACCAGCAGCCGTTGCGTGGCGCTGGCGCGGCGCGGCAGAAAGGCCGAGAGATCGGCGCTGTACCGGGCGTGCGCGGCAATCACCACGGCGAGCAGCGCGAGCACCAGCCACAGCACCGTCGCAGTCCGCGCGGCGCGCGTCATGGGCTCAGTTCGGGGCCAAGGGTGAGGAGCGAGGCGTCGCCGTCGCTCTGGCGGATCTCGACCGTGTGGATCGCGTCGCCCTCACCCGCGAGGCGGATGTAGCGCACGCTGCGCGCCACGGTGGGACCGGTAGGCTCGAGCTCGAGCGTCCAGGAGGCGAGGCTTCCGGAGAAGCGCGGCGTGAAATAACGCTCGAGCGCGGCCTGATCGCCGGCGAGCACCGCGCGCAGGCTCTCGACGAATGGCGCGACCTGCGGGTAGTCCTCGAGTGCCAGCACCCGGCGGTGGCTGCCGCGCTGCGCGGTGAGGACGCCGTGCTCGAACAGCAGCACTTCGGGTTTCGGCTTGAGGACCCGCTTCTCGAGGCGGTCGGGCGCCTGGTACAGCAGCTCGCCGGAGGACTGCAGCGGATGATCGAGAATCGCGAGCTGGTGAACTTCGGTGAAGGCGACGTGGCTCGCCCGGCGCGCGGCGAACTGCTGCAGCAGCGATTCGAGGCCGCGGGAATCGGTGGCGGTGGCGGGCTGGGGAGCGGCGTGTGCCGCGGCCGGCACGAGCGCGCAGGCGAGGGCGAGCCAGGCACCGCGCCACGCCGTGCACGATGAGTGGCTCACACCACGGCTCCGCGCGCCTCGTCGGTGGTGGCCGCCGGCGCGCCGTGCCAGAAGTCGTAGAAGTTGAACCAGTTGTAGGGCTCGCGGCGGCAGAATTCCTCGAGCAACGCCGCATAGCGCTCGGTCGCCGTGCGCACCGCCGCGCCGCGCCGCGCGGCGTCGGGCTGCGAGAAGTCCGCGATCAGCCGGAACACCACGTGATAGCGATCGCCGCCGAGATAGAGTGCCGCCATGAAGACCGCCGGGCGGCGAAGTGCCGCGGCCGCGCGCAGCGGACCAGTGGGAAAGAGCGCCGGCCGGCCGAGGAAGCTGACGCTGTGCGCGGGCGCCGCACCGAGAGTGCGGTCGGCCAGCATGCCGACGAACATGCCCTCATCGAGGCAGTCGCGGATGCGCAGCATCGTCTCGAGGTGCCCGAGCGGAATGATCTGCGGGGAGCTCGCCGGGTCGGCGTCGCCGAGGAGCTGGGCCAGACGACTCGCAGTGTGCTCATACATCGCCAGTGCCACCCGCAGCCCCGGGCGGCGGCGGCCGAACTCGCTCATCATGGAGAAGCTTCCGAGGTGTGAGCCGAGCAGGAACGCGCCTTTGCCGCTTGCGACCAGCTCGCGCATCAGCTCTTCGCCCTCGGTCGTGATGGTGAAGAGTCCGTAGCGCTCCCGCGCGAGGTAGAAGCGGTCGAGAATCGTGGCGGCAAAGGCGAACAGCTGGCGGAAGCGGTCGCGGGCGGTCGGCTCGCGGCCGAGAGCGCGGCGCAGGTACTCGCGCGCGTGCCGGCGCGCGCTCGGCGCGAACGCAAAGAAGTAGGCGGCAATGAAATAGAGAAGCGTACGCGCCAGCGGCCGGCCGAGACGCAGCGCCACGAACGTCATCACGGTGAGCAAGGGGAGACTGCCGCGCTCGCGCTGTGCCGCCCACCGCGCGGCATCCGCCCGCAGCGCCTGCGGCTCCAGCGGGCGCTCGGGCGGCGCGCGTCGATCGGGCCGGTCGGCGGATTCGCGCAACAGCACCCCGCGCGCCACCGGCTCGCCCTCGCGCGAGACGCTGAAGCGTATCGAGCCGTCCGGCAGCCGCTCGTGCCCGAGCGTCAGCGTTTCTCCCGGGCGCACCGGCTTCAGGAATTTCGCCCGGCCGATCCGCCAGCGCTCGCCGTGCGTTTCACCGTCGCCGTCGACGGTGCGCAGCACCTCATCGAGCAACAGCACGCCCGGCAGGACCGGCGCGCCGGGAAAGTGTCCGGCGAGCGAGGGATGCCCCGCAGGGATGGTGAGGCGCGTGGCGGCGCTCATCGATCTCACCCACGCGCCGTGGCGAGCGCGCGCAGCGCCTCGGCGGGGAGCTTGCCGGTGGCATTGCGCGGCAGCTGCGCGACGAACAGCAGCGGCCTGGGTAAGAACACCGCATCGATCCGGCGGCGCAGTGCTTCGAGGAGCCGTGGCGCATCGAGCTGCGGGGCGACGACGCACGCTGCGAGCCGGGCCACTCCGGTGTGTGCAAGACGCGACTCGTCCACCTGGAAGAACGCGCCGTCCTCGACGCCGGGGATGGAGTTCAGCTGGTGATTGAGGTAAGCGAGCGAGCTGCGCTTGCCGGCGATATTGACGAGATCGGTCAGCCGGCCGTGCAGCAGGAAGCGCCCGCTGGCGGTGATCTCGAGCAGGTCGGGCAAGCGGGTCGGCTGCTCGATGTGGCCTCCCTGCACCGAGGTCGCCTCACCCTGCTGCGACAAGGCGATGCCCGGCCACGAGCGCCACTCGAGGGTGTGCGTCGGGCGGCGGCAGGCGATCGCGCCGGTCTCGGTCGAGCCGTAGATCTCGAGCACCCTGGTGTCGAAGCGCTGCTCGGCTTCGAGTGCGAGCTGCGGGGCGAGCGGCGCGGTGGACGAGACGATCAGGTCGATCGGCGGCAGTGCCACTTCGGCGGCCAGCAATGCGCGCAGATGAACCGGCGTGGTGATGAGCAGCCGTGGGCGCGGGACGCTGCCCAGCACGGCCGCGATATCGGCCGGAAAGAACGGCCGCTCGGCGCACAGCGCGTGTCCGTTGCAGAGTGCGAGGAGCACACTCGACTCGAGGCCGAACATGTGTTGTGGCGGCACCGTGGCGACGATCACGCAGGGCGTCTGCGCCGACAGGCCGAGCTGCCGCGCCATTTCGCGCACGCCCCCGGTGAGGCCGCCCCAGCTCTTGCGATGCGCGAGGGGTGTGCCGGTTGACCCGGAGGTGAACACGTCGGCGGCATGCCGCGCCGCATCGATCTCGGGAACGGTCGCTGCGGCGGTCTCGCCGGGCGCCTCATCGGGCGGGTACAGGACGCGCGGCAGTGGCAGCTCCTGCTCGGGTTCGTCCGTGAGACACACGACGTCGGGAGCGAGGCTCACGATCTGCCGCACCGCCTCCGGAGTCTGCGCCGGCGGCAGCAGGTTCACCTTGCCGCGACAGAGGGTGGCGGCGAACCCGACGGCGAAGTGGTAGCGGTCTACGCAGGTGTTGAGCACGTGCCGAGCGCCGCCGAGCGCATGCGCTACCCGGTCCACGTCGGCAAAGAACTGCGCCGCGCGGATCGGCGCCCCGGCACGGTAGGCGATCACGCCGTCGGGGAGCGAATGGGCGATCAGCGGCTGGGTGCCCAGATGCCTACTTCGTCCTGTGCTCGATGATGTACTCGACCAGCCGATGGAGCGACCCGAAGATACGCTGGTTATCCTCGCCGTCGGCACGCAGCTGCACGCCGTAGCGCTTCGACACCACGAGTGCGATCTCGAGGATGTCGATCGAGTCGAGCCCCAGGCCCTCGCCGTAGAGCGGCTGATGGGGATCGATCTCCGCGGGCGTCAGCTCGAGGTTCAAGGCCTCGACGATCAGGGTAGCGACCTCGATGGTCAGTGCGTCGGTGCTCGCCGGGGATGCCGGCTGGCGCAGGGGCGCGACTTTGTCGGACATCGGACTCTCTAGCCGTTGAGGACTTGGCCGGCATTATACAAACCCACGGCTGCGCATATCAGAGCGTGTCGCGGCGGACCTCACGTCGCGGAACGGCGCCGCAGGGTGTCGTGCCACGCGCTGCCCTTAGCCGAGGCGGCGTGCCAGCAGCAGCGGCAGACGCATCAAGAAGCCCGGCAGCAGCCGCAGGTACATCGCTGTCAGCAGCACATTGTCGCGCCAGTAATTGAAGTGTGAGACCCCGCCCTGCGCGGGCGTGAAGTAGCGCACCGCCGCGGGCAGGTTCACCGCCGGCACTCCGGCCCAGCTCAGGCGCACCGCCGCCTCGGGTTCGAAGTCGTAGCGGCGCATCCCACGGCTGCGCCGCATCAGCTCGAGGAGTGGCGCGATCGGATAGACGCGAAAGCCGAACAGTGTGTCGTGGATGCCCGCCCACAGCGTCGCGACATTGGTGCACGCGTTGGCAATGCGCCGACCGCGCAACCGGATGCGCGGCGCGCTCGCATCAAACACCGGATCACCGAGGATCATGGCCTGTGGCGCCGCGGCTGAGGCGCTCATGAAGGCGCCGATCCGATCGGCCGGATGCTGCCCGTCGGCGTCCATGGTGAGCGCGTGGGTAAAACCCGCATGTCGTGCCGCGGTGAGCCCGTCGAGGAGGGCCGCGCCCTTGCCGCCGTTGCGGGCGCGGACCAGGACTCTGAGCCCCGGATCGCTCTGCGCCAGGGCAGTCAGTGCCTCGGTGCTGTTATCGGTGCTGCCGTCCGCGATCACCCAAACCGGCTCCCATTGGGCGCGCGCCGCTCGCACCGTGGCCAACACTTTGGCGCCGGGGTTGTAGCTCGGGACGAGCACCAGGTGCGTGGTGGAGCGCATCAGCGAGGGATCGTACGACAGTCGCCCCGCGTTGGGGATGGCGTCACCGTGTGCAAGCGCGTGACCGTGGGGCGGTGCGCGCGGCAACGGGTGCGTTGTCCACGCCGGCGGTGCCAAACGTCACTCCGTTCGGGCAAACTCCGAAAGATGCGCCTCGCTCGCATTCCGATCTCAGTACTGCGCACCCGCTACGTGCCGGGCGGCTGGGATCTGCTCGCTTTTGTCCTGGTGTTTGCCCTCTTCATCTACGCGGGGGAGGCGGCGCGCGGGTTGCTGGGCTCACTGGCGCACCTCGAGGCGACGCCGATCTCGCTCAAGCCCACGGCGCTCATCGGCTATTCGGCGCGCACCGCGCTGCGCATGCTGATCGCGATGGGGGCGTCGCTCCTCTTCACCTTTACCTACGCGACGCTCGCCGCCAAGAGCCGGCGGGCGGAGGTGATTCTCATACCGCTGCTCGACTTCCTGCAGTCGGTGCCGATCCTGAGCTTCTCGATCACCATCCTGTTCTTCCTGCAGCTGACGCCGGGGCGCGTGGCGGGCGCCGAGCTGGCGGCCATCTTCCTCATCTTCACCAGCCAGGCGTGGAACATGGCGTTCAGCTTCTATCACTCGCTGCGCAGCATCCCCGACGAGCTCACCGAGGCGGCGCGCAATTTCCAGCTCGGTCCGTGGATGAAGTTCTGGCGACTCGAAGTGCCGTTCGCCATGCCGGCGCTCATCTGGAACATGATGATGTCGATGTCCGGCGGTTGGTTCTTCGTCACCGTGTCGGAGGCCATCAGTGTCGGCAACACGACGGTGACCCTGCCGGGTGTCGGCTCCTACATTGCCCTCGCCATCGAGCAGAAGAATCTCGGCGCCATCGGCTGGGCGATCGCCGCGATGTTCGTCGTGATCCTGATCTACGACCAGCTGCTGTTCCGCCCGTTGATCGCGAGCGCCGACTGGTTCCGGCTCGACCAGGAGGTGGGATTCACGGCGACACGCTGCTGGGCGCTCACCATGATGCGTCGCTCGCGGCTGTTCAACCTCATGAGCCACGCCTTCGGGGCGATGCTGCGCGCCGGGGCGGGGCGCGGCGGAGTGGCAGCGGCACCGCCGCCCCGTCCGCGGCTGCGGCTCAATCGCCGACTGGTGGATTACGGCTGGTATACGTTGCTGCTACTGATCGGGCTCGGGGCACTGTGGACGACGGTCAACTTCGTGCTCGGCGAGGTGCCGCCCGGGGAGATCGGACGCGTCGTGTTGCTCGGTTTCATCACCCTGGCGCGCGTCGCGGTGCTGATCGCGCTCGCGAGCCTCGTGTGGGTGCCGATCGGTGTCTGGGTCGGCATGCGGCCGCGGGTGGCGAGCATCGTGCAGCCGATCGCGCAGTTCCTGGCGGCGTTTCCGGCAAATCTGCTGTTTCCGATCGTCGTCTCGGCGATCGTGATCCTGAAGCTGACACCGGACATCTGGCTGAGCCCGCTCATGATCCTCGGTACGCAGTGGTACATTCTGTTCAACGTGATCGCCGGCGCCTCGGCGATCGCGCCCGAGCTGCGCTACGTGAGTGAGAACCTCGGCCTGCACGGCTGGCTGTGGTGGAAGCGACTGGCGCTGCCGGCGGTGTTTCCCTTCTACGTCACCGGGGCGATCACCGCCTCGGGCGGCTCCTGGAACGCGAGCATCGTGGCCGAGGTCGTCAACTGGGGCGATCAGAAGCTGACCGCGCACGGGCTCGGCTCCTACATTGAAAACGCCACCAGCACCGGCGATTTTCAGCGTACGGTGCTCGGCACGGTGGTGCTGAGCCTGTTCGTCGTGACGCTGAACCGCGTGTTCTGGCGGCCGCTGTACGCGCGCGCGGAGCGCAAGTTCCGCATCGCCTGATCTGAGGAGACGCCGTTTGAATGCAACCCCCGCTCTGAATCTCGCACCGCTCCTTCAGGTGCAGGGCGTGTGCAAGTCCTTCCGCAAGCCCGACGGCGATGAGCTGGTGGTGCTCGAGAACGTCAACCTGACGCTCAGACCCGGGGAGATCGTGGGACTCCTCGGCCGCTCGGGCTCGGGCAAGTCGACGCTGCTGCGGGTGATCGCGGGGCTCGATGAGCCCTCATCCGGGGTGGTCGACTACCTCGGCCAGCCGGTGGCAGGTCCCGCCTCGGGCATCGCGATGGTGTTTCAGAGCTTCGCGCTCTTCCCGTGGCTGACCGTGCTCGAGAACGTGCAGCTCGGCCTCGAGGCGCTCGGGGTGCCGGAGACCGAGATGCGCAAGCGCTCGCTCCAGGCGATCGACCTGATCGGACTCGACGGCTTCGAGTCCGCGTATCCGCGCGAGCTCTCGGGCGGCATGCGCCAACGCGTCGGCTTTGCCCGCGCGCTGGTGGTCCATCCCAACATCCTGCTCATGGACGAGCCGTTCTCGGCGCTCGACGTGCTGACCGCGGAGACGCTGCGGAGCGACTTTCTCGACCTCTGGTGCGAAGGCCAGCTGCCGATCAGGTCGGTGCTGCTCGTGACGCACAACATCGAGGAAGCGGTGCAGATGTGCGATCGGATGTTGATCTTCTCGACCCATCCGGGACGAGTGGTGGGCGAGATCGCGGTCGACCTGCCGCAGCCGCGTCATGCGACCGATACGCGCTTCCGTGCGCTCATCGACCGCGTCTACGTCGAGATGACCGCCAAGCCCCGCGGCGAGACACGCCTGAGCCCGCGCGCCGACCGCTTCGCCGGCACCGGCATCGGCACCGTGCTCACACACGTCTCCTCGAACGTGCTCACCGGCCTCCTGGAGACGGTTTACGGCCCGCCTTACAACGGCCGGGCGGACCTGCCGGTGATCGCCGAGGAGCAGCACCTCGAGGTGGATGACCTGTTTCCGGCTGCCGAGGCGCTGCAGATGCTGCGCTTTGCGGAGGTCGAGGGCGGCGACATCAAGCTCACCGAGGCCGGCATGGAGTTCGCGCGCAGCGAGACGGACGAACGCAAGAGACTGTTCGCGCGGCACCTCGCCACGTATGTGCCGCTGGCCGCGCACATCCGCCGGGTGCTCGACGAGCGCGCGAGTCACAGCGCGCCGCGCAGCCGCTTTTTCGACGAGCTCGAGGATTACATGGCCGAGGAGGCTGCCGAGCAAACGCTGCGTACCATCGTCAGCTGGGGCCGCTACGCGGAGCTGTTCGCCTACGACGACAATCGCCAGGTCTTCAGCCTCGAGAACCCCACCTGAGCTGCCCGCAACGCGCGACCTCGGCCAGCAGCGGCAACACCGGCAAAGAAATGCAAAGAAATCTGCGTTTTCCCCGGGGTGCCGCCGGTCGTGCGGCGAAGCGTGTATCGTCCTCCGGCATGGACATGCGTGACCGCGCCGGCGAGGCGAGGCCGACACTCCTCATCATCGATGACGATCGGGAGTTGTGTGCCATGCTGGTGGAGTACCTGGCTCCCGAGGGCTTCGCCGCCACGACCGCCGGCACCGGCACGGCGGGGCTCGAACAGCTCGCGCGCGCGCCGGTCGACCTGGTGGTGCTCGACGTGATGTTGCCGGAACTTTCGGGCTTTGAAGTGCTGCGGCGGATCCGCGCCTCGAGCCGCGTGCCGGTCATCATGCTCACGGCGCGCGGCGAGGAGGTCGATCGCGTGGTGGGCCTCGAGATGGGCGCCGATGACTATCTCGCCAAGCCCTTCAGCCCGCGCGAGCTGGTGGCCCGCATCCGCGCGGTGCTCAGGCGCGGGGGCAGCGAGAGCGCCGACGAGAGCGGCGTGATCGTCTTCGGTCCGCTGCGACTCGACCTGCGCGCCCGGCGCGCCGAGGCGGGTGACCGCGATCTCGAGCTGACCTCTGCGGAGCTGCGGATCCTCGAGCTCCTGGTGCGCGCCGATACCGGCACGGTGACACGCGATGACCTCATGGCCCAGGCGCTCGGCCGCAAGCTCCTGCCCACCGACCGCAGCCTCGACACGCATGTCTCGAATCTGCGGCGCAAGCTCGCCAAAGCCACCGACCGCCTCAACGTACAGAGCGTGCGCGGCACGGGCTACGCACTCACGCTGACCTCGCCGCGCGCGCTCACCGATGCGCCGCCGGCATAGAGCGTGCAGGGCAAGAGCGATGCACTCTCTCTACTGGCGCATCTTTCTCGCCTTCTGGGCCGCTCTCGCCCTGATCCTCGTCGGGACGGTCACGGTCGCGGTCAACGCCACCGCGCATCGCACCGATCGTCCCTGGGTGCAGCGCGGGCAACTGTACGCGCAGGCGGCGCGCGCCTTCGAGTCAGGCGGAGCACCGGCGCTCAAGGACTGGCTGCAGTCGCTCGCCAGCGACCCCTTGAGCCGCACCTTCATCGTCGAGCCGAGCGGCCAGGAGATTTTAGGACGTGCGCTGCCACCGACGCTGGCGAGCACATCGACCGGGCAGGCGGGCGAGGCGAATGGTACGGGCACGGGCATGCCTGCGGGGGCGATTGCGCCGGTCGGCGGAGCACTGGTGCTGGTCGCGCCCGACGGCAGCACCTATCACGTGGTGATCGCTCCGGTGCGCTCGAGCCCGCGACTGTTCGGCGAGCTCGAGCTGCCGGGCGTGCCGCTCTCGATCCTCGTCATCGCGCTCGGTGTCAGCGCTGGGGTGTGTTACTTCCTGGCGCGCTATCTCGCCTCCCCGGTCGACCGGCTGCGGCTCGCGACCCGGCAGATGGCCGCCGGCGATCTCAACGCGCGTGTGCTGCCGGCACTGCGCGGCCGCAAGGATGACTTGGGGCTCCTCGCGGCCGATCTCGATGCGATGGCGGAGCGGCTGCGCCAGCTCCTCGAATCGAAGCAGCAGCTGCTGCGCGACGTCTCGCACGAGCTGCGCTCGCCCCTCGCGCGGCTGCAGCTCGCTCTGTCGCTCGCCCGCCGCGGCGATGTGGGCACCGAGCGCCACCTCGCGCGCATCGCCTCTGAGGCTGACCGTCTCGAGCAGCTCATCGCGAGAACGCTGAAGCTCGTGCGCCTCGAGCGCCCGGCGCACGCAATCGAGCATCACCGAGTCGACGTCGGCGAGCTGCTGCGCGACATCGCCTCCACGGTCGCCATCGAAGCGGACCAACGCGGATGTCTCGTCGACCTGCAGGCGCCGGCGGGGCTTACGGTTTCGGGTGACCCGGAGCTCTTGCGCAGCGCGTTCGAGAACGTGATCCGCAACGCCGTGCGCTACAGCCCCCCCGACGCGACCGTGGCCGTCGAGGGCTGCCGCGTGCCCGCCGACGGGGCGCAAGAGGGCGTCGAAATCACTGTGCACGATCGCGGGCCGGGTGTTCCGGAGAAGGACCTCGGGCTCATCTTCGAGCCCTTCTACCGGGCCGAGGCGGCGCGCGAGCATCGCAGCGCCGGCGGCGAAGGACTCGGGCTCGCCATTGCGGCGCGTGCCGTGGCGCTCCACGGTGGCCGCATCACGGCGCGCAACCGGGAGGGCGGTGGGCTTGCGGTGACGATGAGTCTGCCAGGCATCGTGCGCGAGGATTCACACGCGCAGACGGCGGCGGCCTAAGCGAGCAGGCCCCGAAGCCGCAGCGCCTCGCGCATCGTCGTAAAGGCAAACTCGCCGAGAAGCCGGCGCAGCCGATCCTCGCAGCGGGCGAGATTCGTGTAGTGACGGAAGCGGGAGAGCCAGCCGACCCTGATGCGCGGCTGCCCGGGATCGAGCTCCCACGGGTGCACGTAGAAGGTGAACGGCCGGCCGAGCTGCCCGTTGATCTGGCGGAGTCCCGCGCGCGTCAGCCAGTACGGCAGGAGGCGGAAGTACCCTCCGCCACACACCGGGACCTGCACGCCGAGAAAGGCCGCCGTCGACATCGGAAACTCAACCAGCGTCCGTCCCGAGGGCGCGGCCAGCCGGCTGGGCTCAGGCGCCGCACCGGGCAACCCATAGCGGTCGTGGTGGATCGGGAAGATCGAGGAGTCGTAGTCGAAGCCGAGGTCGATGAGGACATCGAGCGCCCAAAGCGAATCGCGCGTCACCGAGAAGCTCGCCGCGCGGTAGCCGCGTACCCCCTGTCCGATGAGATCCTCGAGAAGATGCTTGGTGCGGGCGGTCTCGGCACGGAATTTCTCGGCGGATTGCTGGTAGACGAGCTCGTGCGAAAAGCCGTGGCAGGCGATCTCGTGGCGTGCCTGCGCGATGCGGCGGATGAGTCCGGGGGAGCGCTCGGCGACCCAGCCGAGCACGAAGAAGGTAGCCTGCACGCGATACCCGTCGAGAAGCGTGAGGAGTCGCTCCGTGTTGGCTTCGACCCGGTACTCGCGCGTCGCCCAGCTGTCACGGGAGATCGCCGTCGAGAGCGCAGCGACCTGAAAGTAGTCTTCGACATCGACCGTGAAGGCGTTGACCGGGCGCGCGGTGCTCATGAGCTCCGACTATAAACGCGCGCGGAACGCCAAAACGAGAACGGCTCCCGCGGGGGAGCCGTTCGTGGTCGATTCCAGTCCAGTTATCTCTTTACTCGCCTGCGACGAAGCAAAGTGGATGCGCTGATTCCGGCGAGGCCGAGAGTCAGGAGCGACAGGGTTCCGGGCTCCGGTACGCCGTGACAGTGCTTGCCACCGTGACCCTTGTCGTCCTCGCAATTGCCACTGTGGTCGCCGCCGCCATTGCCGCCGCCGTTGTCGTCACCGCCGCCCTTATTGCCGTGATCACCGCCGCCGCCGTTGCCGTGATCGTCGTTGCCGTTACCACCGGAGTTATTGTTGTGAAGGGTGATCATGCGGTCATGGATCTGATGCCCGCCGGCGAAGCTCGCAGCTGGAACCATCGACATGACTACGGTCAGAGCGAGGAGACTCGCGATTCCCGTGACCAGCTTCTTCATTTGCGTTTTCCTCAGGCCGGTTCCTCGGCCCTAACGGCAGTCGGATCCCGAGCAAGTGCCGTGCCCCAAAGTATCTTTATAGATACCTCAGGCAGTTGCAACTGGGGTGTTCTACGCCCCTCCGGCTCCAGCCCAAGTTTGTAAAGTTAATCGACACTCAGGCTTGACACTACGGTAGCAGATTCAAGGCCTCCGCTGGGGCTGATGCGACATAAACGTCCCGGGCCCTGTTCATGCGGGTGAGGCGATGACGTGTCGACCCGCTGTAGCGGGCGCTTACGGGGCTGTCTGAGAATGGGACGTTTATTTATAAGAATCAATCTCTTACCCTGAGCAGCGCTGGATCGCCGCGTACGCGCCCTCACGCAGCACACGCTCTTTTGCGGCACCGAGACCCCGGGACCGCAGCTACCGCGCGTGATGCCCATTAGATTGATGTTCCCCGACAGGTGTTTTCGGCGGCTTCGCGCCGAGGCAGGCATTCGAGTATGAGGAAGTAACATCGCCAACATGCATGTCTCCCTCAATTCACGCCTGGGGCTGATCTTCGCCCTCGCGCTTCTCGTCTTGGTGGTCTTCTGGCCGAGCGCCCAGGTCTACGCCCGTGAGTGGCAGGACTTCACCAACATCACCTTCACCCACGGCTGGCTGGTGCTCGCGGTGTCGGTGGCACTGCTCGTGCGCTCGCGCCGGGAGATTGCCGCCGCACCGGGGCGACCCTCGTGGCTTGCGCTCGCCGCTCTCGCGGTCGCGGTATTCGCATGGCTCGTGTGCTACCGCGCCAGCGTGCAGGATCTTCACATCACAATTCTTCCGGCGATCTTCTGGCTTGCGGTGACCGCAGCTTTCGGGACTTCCGTGGGGCTCCTCATCGCCTTCCCGGTGGTCTTCTTCTACTTCGCCGTGCCGTCCTTGGCGCAACTCGGCCCGCCGCTGCAGTCGCTCACCGTGGGCGCCATGCGCGTGTTGTTCTCGCTCACGGGGCCCGCGGTTCAGATATCGGGCGACCTGATCGAGATTCCCAACGGCCTCTTCCGGATTCAGGAGGGCTGCAGCGGGCTGCATTTCATGATCGTGGGGCTTGCGGTGGCGGCGCTCAACGGGGAGCTGCACCGCGATCCATGGCGCATCCGCCTCGCGCAGCTCGCGTTCATGGCGTGTCTCGCGTTGATCGCCAACTGGCTGCGCGTCTACGCCGTCATCGAGTCAGGCTATCTCACCGACATGCGCAGTTTCCTCATCACCGGCGGCCATTACTGGTTCGGCTGGGGGATCTTCGCCCTGACCCTGATCCCCTTTTTCTGGCTTACCGCGCGCTGGGGCGAGTCGGGCGAGGCGGCTGCAGCGACGATCCCGCTGACTGCGGCTGTGTCGGGTTCGCGCGCAATTCCGATCGCGAGCCTCGCCGCAACGACGCTTGTCCTGGTCGCGCTGCCGCTCCTGAGCTCGGGAGTCCGGGCGATGCAGCCACCGGCGCCGCTTCGAACTACGATCGTGGCTCATGCACCCTGGGTGCCCGTCGCGGCGGACACACAGTCGGTCTGGCTACCGATGTTCCCCGGGGCCGACCAGGAGCAGCGGACCGCGTATCAGAACGATGCCGGGGACGTGGTTGAAACGTACCGTGTGGCGTACCGCACGCAGCGCCAGGGAGGCAAGCTCATCGGCACGGGCACCTCGGTCGGAGGCGACAGCCTCAGGCTGCGTTCGGAGGGTATCGTCGAGACGAGCGCGGGTGCGTTTCGCGAAGGGCAGTTCGTGGATCGCTCGCACGCTCGTTCGCTCATCTGGTATCGCTACGAGATGGGCGACCGGGATTTTGTCAAACCACTCCTTGGACAACTGTGGTACGGGCTGCTCGCGACGGTGTCGAATCCGCCAGCGGGTCTGGTTGCGTGTCGTACGTCCTGTGGCGCTGGCCGAGCCTGCGACGATGGACGCCGCGTTTTAACTGATTTCTCAGCGCACGCGAGTGCTCCTCCCTGACCGCGACAGGGTCCGTCGCGCGGCGGCCGACAATAAGACAACCGGAGGATCGGCCCGCGCTCTGCGGCTTTCTGATACGCTGAAACCCTGGGGATACAGGGAACTGCGATGAGAAGTAAAGGCGTAGTGCAGCTTGCTGGATGGCTTGCACTCGCGCCATTCCTGGTCGGCTGTGCTTCGCACCCCCCCGTCCCTTCGACGCCCCTGCCGCCGAGCGCCGCGCCTGCCAAGCCGGTCGACAACGACTACATCATCGGCCCGGGAGATGCGCTCGAGGTGTTCGTGTGGAGGAACCCCGAGCTGTCGGCCAAAGTGCCAGTGCGTCCGGACGGCAAGATCTCCACCCCGCTGGTCGAGAACATGGTCGCGGTCGGCAAGACACCGCCGCAATTGGCGCGCGACATGGAGAAGGTGCTCGGCGAGTACGTGCGCGATCCGAAAGTCAACATCATCGTGACCACCGCCACGAGTGCTTTCAGCCAGGTCAAGGTCGTGGGCCAGGTCGTGCACCCGCAGGCGCTGCCCTATCGTGAAGGCATGACCGTGCTCGATGCGATCCTCGCAGTCGGCGGGCTCGGCCAATATGCCTCCGGCAACCGCGCGCGTATCGTGCGCGTCGAGAACGGACAGCAGACCACGATCCACGTGAAGCTCGCCGACCTCGTCAACAGCGGTGACGTGCGCGCGAACCTGCCCTTGAAGCCCGGCGACGTGCTGGTCGTGCCGCAGTCGATGTTCTGACCATGCACGCCGCTCTCGAATTCATTCTCGAGCAGATCCGCGCCGCCTGGCGCTACCGCTGGATCGCGATGCTGATCGCCTGGAGTGTGTGTCTCCTCGGCTGGCTCACCGTGCTGGCGATGCCCGACACGTACAGCGCCTCGGCGCGAGTGTACGTCGACACCCGCACGCGCTTGAGCCAGGTGACGCGCGGCATCGCAGTCGAGTCGAACCTTGCCTCCGAGGCCGAAGTGGTGCGCGAGGCGCTCCTCGGCGGGCCGCAGCTCGAGAAAGTGGCGCGCCTCGCGGTCGCGGGCTACGACCAGGCGAGCCCGGAGGAGCAGTCGGCGATCGTCGGCGGGCTGCATGCGCGGCTCCTGGTCGATGCCACCCGCGAAGCGCGCGATATGCCCGCGGATCTCTACACCATTACCTACACCGACCGTAATCGCGATACCGCGCGCCGCGTCGTGGATCAGCTCCTGAAGCTCTTTGTCGCGAGCTCGGTCGGGGGCAGTCAGCAGAGCTCGGAGGCCGCGCAGGCATTCCTCGCCGCGCAGATCGCCGATTACGACCGCAAGCTCCAGGCCGCCGAGGCGCGGCTCGCCGACTTCAAGCGCCAGAACGCCGGACTCGTGCCGGGAGCGACTGGTGGAGACTATTTCTCGCGGCTCAACGGCGAGATCGAGAGTCTCGACCGGGACCGCCTGGCCCTCACGGTCGCCGAGCAGAAGCGCGATGAGCTGCAGCGACAGCTTGCGAGCGAGCAGCCGGCGGCGCGTGGCGCGGCGCATACCCCGGGCGGTGGCAGCACCGACACGGCGACCGCGATCCGTGACACCCAGGCGCGCCTCGATGAGCTGCTGCTGCGCTTCACCGACAAGCACCCGGATGTCATCGCTACACGGCGCACGCTCGAGGAGCTCAAACAGCGCCAGCAGACCGAGGCTGAGGCGATTCGCAAGGGCGACCCGGCGGCCATCGCCGCGAGCGGGCTGGCGGCGAATCCTGTCTATCAGGGCATCCGGCTGCAGCTCAGCCAGGCCAACGTGGAAGTGGCCGCGGCGCACCGCCAGGTCGAGAATCGAGAGGCGAAGATCACGGAGCTGAAGAAGATGATCAAGACGGCTCCGGAGGTCGAGCAGGAGTATGCGCGACTAAATCGCGACTACGAGATTATCCGCACCGAGTACCAGGCGCTGGCGGACCGCCTCAACCGCACCAAGTTGTCTGACCAGGCCGCGGCCGCATCGAGCGGCGTGGTGCGCTTCGAGGTGCTCGATCCCCCCACGGCGAGCTCGGAGCCGGTGTCGCCGAACCGCATGCGACTCATCGTCGTCGTGCTGCTCGGCGGTCTTGTCGCGGGGGCGGGCGTCGCCTACCTGCTGCAGCAGCTGCGGCCGGTGTTTGCCTCGGCGCGCCAGCTCGCCGAAGTCACGCGGCTGCCGGTGATCGGCGTGGTGAGCCTGACGTGGCTCGAGCGCCACCGGAGCGAGGCGCGCAAGGCGGTATGGGCGTATTCCCTGGCCACGGCCGCACTGCTGGCCGTCGCGGGGCTGATGCTGCTCACCGCGCAGGAAGGGTCCCGCCTGCTGCACGGACTCATCGCATGAGCGTCATCGAGAACGCCCTCAAGAGGCTCCAGGCCTCGCGGGCCGCGGCGGCGGCTGTCCGCGAAGGGAACCACGGCGCGGTGACCCCGCCTCCCGCGCCGCTGCGGCGGCGGCGCCCGGCGCCCCAAACCGATGAGACGACGCCGACGCGTACCATCAGCATCGACCAGGAGGCGCTGCGCACCGCTGGCCTGCTGCCGCCGCTGCATCAGGAGCGCGAGATCGCCCAGCAATTTCGGCAGATCAAGCGGCCGCTCATCAATGCCGCGCTCGGGCGCGGCGCTGCCCGTGTGCCACAGGGCAACCTCATCGTGGTGACGAGCGCGTTGCCCGGTGAGGGCAAGACCTTCACCTCGCTCAACCTCGCCCTCAGCATGGCCCTGGAAGAGGACCTGACAGTGCTGTTGGTGGACGGCGACGCCGTGAATCCGCGCCTCACGCAGCTTCTTGGGCTCGAAAGCGAGCCCGGGCTCCTCGACGTTCTTGCGGACCCCGAAGTGTCGCTGACCTCGGCCATGGTCGCGAGCGACGTACCCGGGCTCGCGTTCCTGCCGGCGGGCCGGCCGATCGCCAATGCGACCGAGCTCCTCTCGAGCACGCGGATGCGCGAGGTTGCCGCCCACTTGGGCGAGGACGCGCCGCGCCTGGTCGTGTTCGATTCGGCGCCGCTCCTCGTCACGACTGAGTCGCAGGCGCTCGCTCAGCTCGTCGGTCAGATCCTGATGGTCGTCAGGGCCGACGACACGCAGCAGCATGTAGTGCTCGAAGCGCTCGAGAAGCTCGATGAGGGCAAGCCGGTCGCGCTCATGCTCAATCAGAGCACGAGACACCTGCACGGGGCCTATTACTACCCGTACGGCAGCGGCGGCGGACCGCGCGAGAAGTCCAGCGGCGCTTGAGCGACGGAAGCTCCGACATGGTGAGACGACGGGAAGCGCGGCTGTGTACCTGCAGCCGGCATCTCATCGGTCTGGTATTAGCGGTGGCCGCGTACCCCGCGGCGGCGCAGACCGGTCCACTCATCAATCAGAACCTTTATTTCACGCGCGCAGCGGGTGCCCAGCAGGGCCACTACCTTGAGGCCGATGGCGGCTTCGTCTTCACCGACAACGTGACTCGCACTCCGAACGGCACATCGGACACGCTCGCGCTCCTCGGGCTTGTCGGCGATATCGCGCGCACCGGGACGCGGCTCGACTACAGCCTTGTGTCCGACATCTTCTTCGTGGACTACCTCCACTCCTCGTTTCAGTCCCAGCCTTTCGGGTTTCTCAACGCCAGCGCCGAGGCTTGGATCACGCCAGGATTCTTTTCCTGGACGGCGCGGGAGACCTTCGCGCAAACGCTGCTTGATCCGCTGGCTCCGGTCACGCCGGAGAATCTCGAGAGCTTCAATTACCTCTCGACTGGTCCGCGCTTTACCCTGCGGCCGACTCTGCGCACCACAATCATTGTGGACGGCACCTACTCCTACCTCACCAGCAGCTCGAAGTCCCCGGCCTACGTGAACATCGACAATCATCGCTACGCCGGCACTTTCACCCTCAAGCAGGCGTTTACGAACACCTCGAGCGGCTATGTCACCGCCGGTGGCCAGAGGGTGGAATTCTCGGACCAGGTGATCAATACGAACTTCACGCAGCGCGAGCTGCTGGCCGGTTATAAGCTGAGTGACGCCCGCACCGAGCTCGATCTCGTGGGTGGCTACTCCTGGCTTCACGTGGGCACCGAGACGCCGAGCGGCTCCATCTGGCGTTTTTTGCTCGTGCGACAGATCTCCCCGGCGCAGCGTATCTCGCTGCGCGCGTCGCAGGTCGTCACCGACGCCCCGAACCTCTTCCGCCTGAGCCTGGACCAGCCGGTCATCAGCACCATCCCGTACAGCTTCACGACCAGCCAACCCTTCACCGAGCGCCAGTTGGGCGGCGACTGGCAACTGCAGGGGTCGCGCACGGCCCTGCAGCTCGGGTTCCTCTCGATCCGCGACCGTTACGAGCTGACGCCGAGCTCGGATCGCGACCTGAAAATCGGTAGCGCATTCCTCACACGGCAGATCAGTCCGACGCTCAAATTCGTAATCGGCGGGGAGTTCCTGCGCCAGCAGTACACAACCGGCGGCTCGTTCGACACGGTTTACGCGACCACCTACCTCCGCTGGCAGCTGGGACGCCGGCTGGCGTTACGTTTCCTGTACGGCTACTCGAATCAAACGCCAAAAACGCCGAACGGCTACACCGAGAACCAGGTTGGCGTGATCGCCTCCTATGCCTTCGTGCCCGGCGGGCAGGTGAGCGGCGAGCCGGGAACGGAGCCCGCATCGCCCCTGGAGACGCTGCCCGAATCAACGCCGCCGTCCGCGCAGTGAGCGCATTCGTACCTCCCCTGACTGGACCCGTCTTCTGGGTTTGCCTCGCGCTGGGGCTCTACCCTTACGTGGGCTATCCGCTCTGCGTTGCGCTGCTGAGAGCGATCCGGTCGCGCCCGGTGCGCGCGGTGCGGATCACGCCTCGCGTGACCGTGGTGATTGCCGCTTACAACGAGGCTGCGCATATCGAGGCGACGGTCAGAGACAAGCTCGACCAGAACTACCCGCGGGAGCTCCTCGAAGTCCTGGTGGTCTCGGACGGCTCGACCGACGAGACCGATCGGCTGCTCGAGCGACTCGCGCGCGAGGACCCGCGCGTCACGTTCTTCCGGCAAGAGCCGCGCGCCGGCAAGACCGCGGCGTTAAACCGCATGCTGGAGCGTGCGCACGGCGAGATCGTCGTGTTCGCCGACGCGAACTCGATGTACAGCCCGGACACGATCCGCAGGCTCGTGGCCCCTTTCGCGGACCCGCAGGTCGGCTACACCTCTGGTCGGATGCTCTATGTCGACCCGCACGGCTCGCTCGTGGGCGATGGCTGCACGGCCTACATGCGCTACGAGAACGGGCTGCGCACGCTTGAGTCGGCAATCGGCTCGGTCGTGGGTGTCGACGGCGGCATCGATGCGGTCCGGCGCTCGCTCTATCGTCCGATGCGGCCCGATCAGCTCCCGGACCTCGTGCTCCCCCTCGCGATCGTCGAGCAAGGCGCCCGTGTGATCTACGTGCCGGAGGCAGTGCTCGAGGAGACAACTCTCACCAACACCTCGGCCGAGTACCGCATGCGGGTACGCGTCAGCTTGCGCGCGCTCTGGGCGCTGTGGGACGAGCGGGCGCTCTTGAACCCGCTGCGGTTCCCGCTCTTTGCGTGGCAGCTCGTTTCCCACAAGCTCCTGCGGTACTTGAGCTTCCTGCCGCTCGGGATTGCGGCTCTGCTCGACTGGCTGCTCGTACCCGAAGCTCCGATCTACGGTGTACTGGCCGCCGGGCAATGCGGCGTCACGGCTCTTGCGCTCCTTGCGCGGTGGGGCCCGCAGCGGCTGCGTGCATTTCGCCTGGCCCGATACAGCTACTACTTCCTGCTTCTCAACCTGGCGTCCGCCGTCGCATGTGTGCGTTTCCTGCGCGGCGAGAAGCAGGCCCTTTGGCAGCCGCGGACGGGATAGCCATGTCGCTCATGAGCTTCATGTCCCGGCACATCTTCCATCCGCTGTGGGATCTCAAGGACGGGCGGCAGCGGCTGCGGATTCTGCGCGAGCTCGAGCGCTCGCAGTGGCTGCCGCTCGAGACGCTGCGTGCGCGCGAGAGCGAGCGTCTCGCGCGGATTCTGTCCTACGCGGCAGTCCACTCGCCATACTATCGCCGCCTCTTCAGCGAGCGCGGCTTCCATCCGGAGAAATTCACGGCCTCCGAGTTCCAGGCCCTGCCGCTGCTCACCAAGTCGATCATACGGACCTCGACGGAGGAGATTCTCTCGGATGAGTTTCCACGCCACGCGCTCCTCGAGCACCGCACCGGTGGCTCGACTGGCGTGGCGCTGAAGGCCTACTTCGATCCCGAGTGGATCGATCCCCGCACGGCGGATGCGATGCGCTCGGATCAGTGGGCGGGATACTTCCACGGCATGAGCGTCGCATCGCTCTGGGGCAATCCGCCGATACCGAAGACAGTGAAGGAGCGTATTCGCGCGGCGCTCGTCGACCGCTACATCTACCTCGACACCATCGATTTCAACGACCGCACGGTCGAGGAATTCATTCGACACTGGCGGCAAGCGAAGCCGGAGATTCTCTTCGGGCATTCGCACTCACTCTACATGCTGGCCCGCGACGTGATCGATCACGGCATCCACGATCTCCGACCCCGCGGGGTCATCTCCACCTCCATGATGCTGCTCGCGAACGAACGTGCAGTGATCGAGCAGGCGTTCGCCGCCAAAGTGTTCGACCGCTATGGCTCCGAGGAGGTCGCGCTGATCGCCGCCGAATGCGAGCGGCACGAAGGCCTGCATCTCAACATCGAGCACCTGCACGTCGAGTTCCTGCGCGAGGACGGCACCGCCGCCGCTCCCGGCGAGGAGGGCGCGATCATCATCACCGACCTCGTCAATCGCGGCATGCCGTTCATCCGCTACCAGATCGGCGACATGGGAGTGCAGACCGACCGGCGTTGCTCCTGCGGGCGCGGCCTTCCGCTCATGGAGCGGGTGACCGGCCGCGTTGCCGATTACCTCAAACGCCGCGACGGCTCCATGGTCGCGGGCGTTTCGCTGGTCGAGCGCACCCTGACGGCGATCCCCGGACTCGAGCAGCTGCAGGTGGTGCAGCCGGCGCTCGATGAGATCGTTCTGAACGTGGTGCGAGCGCCGGACTTCAGTCTCGCTACCGAGCGGGCGCTGCTCACCGAGTTTCGGTCGGTCTTTGGCCCAGGAATTAATATCCGGGCGCAGTACATGGAGCGGATTCCTCAAGAGCGCTCTGGCAAGTACCGGTTCTCAATCTGCAGGGTGTGACATGCCAGGCGAGCGGGCCGAGGACCAGGTATCCGTCGTCATCGCGACCTACAACATGGGGCGATACCTCCCCGGGGCGGTCGAATCGGCTCTCGCGCAGTCCTACCCGAAGGTGGACGTGTGGATCGTCGACGATGGCTCGACGGACGATACACCGGCGGTCGTCCGTCAGTGGAGCGGTGACCCTCGGGTACACGTGCACCGGCAGGCGAACGGCGGACAGGCGCGTGCCAAGAACCAGGGCGTGATTCTGAGTCGCGGTCGTTTCATCGCGTTTCTCGATGCCGACGATGTGTGGCTGCCGGAGAAGCTCGCGCGCCAGATGCCGCTTTTTGCGGGACGTCCCGAGGTGGGAGTCGTTTACTCCGACTACGAGCGCATGGACGCGGACGGACGGCCGTTACCGACGGGCGTGAATCGCATGCATCGCGGCTGGGTGAGCGGAGCGCTACTGATCGACAACTTCGTGCCCTTTCCAGCCGCGGTGGTGCGACGTGCGTGCTTCGAGCGCCACGAGGCATTCGACGAAAGCCTCGCAATGGGCATCGACTACGATCTGTGGTTGCGCCTCTCGGCTCACTACAAGTTCGACTTCATTCCGGAGGCCACCGTCCGCTACCGCATCTGGTCCGGGCAGATGTCGAAGAACTATCGCCAACGTTACGACTCGGCCATCGACATCATGCAGAGGTTCCTGGCGCAGAACGAGGGAGTGGTGGATTCGGCCGTCGTGCGCCGGGCGTGGGCCCACACCTATGTCGGGCGCGGCGACTGCATCCTCTGGAACGATAAGGACCGGCTGGCCGCGCTGCGCGACTATGCGCGCGCACTCGGGTTCGGACCTCTGCGGTGGCCCACGTGGCGAGCGATTCTGCGTAGCCTCGTGACAAAAGAAGCGCCAGCGCCCGGGTAGGGTCGATGCGGATTCTCCACCTGATCCACAGCGAAGGAGTCTACGGGGCCGAGCGCGTCCTACTGTACCTAGCGCGCGAGCAAAAACGGCAAGGTCACGTACCACTGGTCGGAAGCATCCAGGATCCTGGCACAGCTGAGACCGCGTTCGAGGCATTGGCCGCCTCGTGGGGACTGCAAGTGGAGCCGATTCGCATCGCTCCCCGACCGACGCCGGGGGTCGTGCGTGCTTTGTTGCGCAACGTCCGGAAGGTGCAGCCAGACGTACTGCATTCACACGGCTACAAGGCGAACGTTCTCCTGGGGCCGTTGCCGCGGTCGTGGCGCGGGCCGATGTTGACGACGCTCCACGGCTGGACTCAGCCCCGAAGGCTCAGTGCGCTCTGGCTGTACGAGCAGCTCGACCGCCTGGCACTTCGCAGGATGGATTCGGTTGTGGTGGTCAGCAAACACATGCTGACTCTCGGCGCGGTGGCGAGCATCCGGGCCTCCCGGCTTCGGGTCATCGAGAACGGAATACCACCGCTCGAAGTGCGCGAGGCTGACTCTGCCGCTCACGGCGTCGCACCCGTGCCGAGGGAACTCATCGAGTTCCTCAGCCAGGCCCCCACCCTGATCGCCATCGGACGACTCTCGCGTGAGAAAGGATTCCCGCTGCTGATCGAGGCTTTCGCACGCGCGCGGGAGCGGGCACGCGCGGTGCACCAGCTGCTGATCGTGGGTGAGGGTCCGGACCGTGAACTGCTTGCCGGTCGTGTCGAGGCCTTTCGTCTGGGGGGGATCGTGCGGCTTGCGGGTTACGTCGAGGCTGCAGACCGCCTGCTCAAGCACGCCGCGGGCTTCGTAATGAGCTCGGTAACCGAGGGTCTGCCGCTGGCATTGCTCGAGGCGATTCAGCGCAGGGTTCCCGTTCTCGCGACATCGGTTGGACCCATCCCCGAGCTGCTCGATGAGGGCTGGCATGGCTCACTGGTCGTTCCAGGCGATCTCGCCGGGCTCACGCAAGGACTGCAGAGCCTGATGACGACGGCACACGACTCCAATCAAGCCGTCGTGCGTGCTTTCGAGGCCATCTCGACGATCTACACGAGCTCGGGGATGGCTGCGCGGTATCTCGATGCCTACCGAGCAATTAGGTAAACGACCGCCGTGAAATCGATCGCGGTCGCAGGCACACTGACATCAAAGGCAATGTGGTTCACGTGACATAATTGTGGACATGAGATTCGCGCGGAGCACGAAAGAAAGCACACCCACACAGGCACGGGGCAACCGGAACGTTGCGTTCTCTCTTTTCTGCATTTTCATTGTCGGCTATTTCCTGCACGTCACTGCACGCGTCGAATTCCTGGGTCGCATCCACTTTGATCTGATAATGGCCGGTCTCACGGCGCTAGCGATCGTGCTCGGCGCGCGAGGATCCGATTCAGGTGCATCGACAGGTCTGGACCCTGTTGCCAAGCGGCTATGGCTGCTGGTCGGCTACGTCCTGGTTACGATTCCCTTCGTCGAATGGCCCGGCAGCGTGCTCCACAACCTCGAGAATTACGCCAAGTCCCTGTGCTTTTTCTTCTTCGTGCTTGCGACCGTGGACACGACCCGCAAGCTAAAGGTCCTGTTGGCAGTCTACGTCGCGACTCAGGTATGGCGCGTGCTCGAGCCGCTATCCATGCACGTGACTTCGGGGTACTGGGGCTCAATCACATCGCTCGGGAACTGGGAGTATATGGACCGACTCGCGGGCTCCCCTTATGACATCATCAATCCTAATGGCCTCGCTTTTGTCATCATTCTGACGCTGCCGCTGCTGCATTTCCTGATAAAACCCGACGCCATGCTGCGGTGGCTCCTATGGGGTGGGGTCGCCGGCGCTATGTGCTATGCGCTGGTGCTGAGTGCCTCGCGTTCTGGATTCATCGCTTTCGTTTTTCTGTGCCTGTTCGTCATCTGGCGGAGCAAGTACCGCGTACGTTTGTTCGCGGTAGCTGCAGCGGGCGGCATTGTCGCCTTCCTCCTGATGACAGGTTTGCAGCGAGAGCGTTACGCATCGATTGTCTCTCGCGAAGCGCCGGGCGCTGCGACCGCGGAGGCGCGCATCACCGGCGTGCTTCAGGACATTGGCGTGTCGTTCCGACGTCCTCTGTTCGGGCACGGGCTCGGCACTTCGCGCGAGGCCAACGCGCACTTCCGGCGGGCGGACCAGCCTTCGCACAATCTGTACACGGAAGCGGCGGAGGAGCTCGGATATATCGGACTCGGGCTGTTGCTGGCGCTCATCTGGAGTTTCGTGCGGGCGTGCCAAAAGGCCGCACAGCTCCTCAGAGCGGCGCCAGACACCGACGAGCGCTTGAAGTTCTTGCGCACCGTCGCAGATTCGCTTGTGGTAGTGGTCGCGGTCGATCTGCTCTTCAGCCTCGCCTCCTTCGGTCTCTCGGAGCCTTATTGGTACTTCATTGGCGGACTGTCGGTGGTGACAACGCAACTCGCGGTCAAGCTAGCGCCCGCAGAGATCGCGGCTGCCTCTCCGGCGGACGCCGCGGCGGTGCTGACGGCGCGGGACCGCGCGGGCCGCGTTGCGCGGCCGCGTCGTTCGCGCGCAGCGCGAGCCCCAGGATATCGCTAGTTCTACCCGCTATGTGTGGCATCTGCGGTTTTCTTTCCTCCGACAGCTTGTCGGCGGAGATTCTGGGGGCGATGAACGACGTCAACCGTCGGCGCGGCCCCGACGGCGAGGGTCTCCTGTACACAGGGAGAGTAGGGCTCGCAATGCGTCGGCTGGCAATCATCGACATCGAGGGGGGATCACAGCCCATTTACAACGAGGATCGCTCCGTCGCGCTGGTGTTCAATGGCGAGATCTACAACTACAAGCAGCTGCGCGAGGGGTTACGTGCCCGCGGCCACCAGTTTCGCACTAACTCCGACACCGAGGTCATCGTGCACCTCTACGAAGAACGCGGCGCGGATCTGGTACGTGAGCTCGAGGGTATGTTCGCATTTGCGCTGTGGGATTCTCAACGGGAGTCCCTACTCCTGGCTCGCGATAGGCTCGGGATCAAGCCGCTCTTCATTGCCGAGCTGGCAGAAGGGATTTTGTTCGGCTCTGAGATCAAATCGCTCCTTGCGACCGGGTTAGTACCACCGGAACTGGATTTTCAGGCACTCGATGAATTCCTTGCATACACGTTCATTCCCGCGCCACGCACTATCTACCGTGCGGTACGTAAGGTCGAGCCTGGCACAACTGTGACGGTGCGTCGTGGCGACGTGCGCACATCCAGGTACTGGGGCGTGCCCGACTCCGAAGTCGTCAACCGGACGCCGGCAGAGTGGGTCGAGCGGATTGAAACTGGCCTTCGGCGCGCTGTCGAATCACACTTGGTGAGCGATGTGCCAGTTGGGGCCTTTCTGTCTGGCGGTATCGACAGTGGGCTGATGGTTGCGATGATGGCTGCCGCAACGGAGCGGCCAGTCGAAGCATTCACGGTCGGATTTTCTGATGCCGGCTCGTCATTCCTGGACGAGCGTGTTTACGCGCGACTCATCGCGAAACGCTATCGACTGAATCATCACGAGATCAACGTCGAGCCGCACGTTGTGGATATCATCGATGACATTGTCGAGGCATTCGACGAACCGTTTGCCGACGATTCGGTGATTCCCAGCTACTACGTAAGCCAGGTCGCGGCCCGCTTCGTGAAGGTTGCGCTCACAGGACTCGGTGGCGATGAACTCTTCGGTGGCTATCGGCGACACCTGGGCTTGGGAATCGGTGAAGCGTACGCATTTTTGCCGCGCTGGCTCCGAGAGGGTGTCGTAGATCGCATCGTGCGGCGTCTTCCGGAGCCGCGGAGCTCTAACGACTTCGTCGATCACTTGAAGCGATTCTCGAGAGCCTCATCGCGATCGGCTTCGCATCGTTACCAAGACGTGATGAGTTCGCTGTCGGTGGCAGAGCGGGCATACCTCTACACACCGGACGCAGCTGAACAGGTGAGTCTTTCGACGACCACCGGGTTGCTTACAGATACTTTTGAAGGCTTCCGCTACGGCAACAGCATTGAGCGTGCACTCAAAACCGATCTTCGGTGCTATCTGTCAGATGACATCCTGACACTCACAGATCGTTTGAGTATGTGGCATTCGCTTGAGGTTCGGGTACCCTATTTGGACCATCGATTCGTCGAGGAGGTAATGACCATCCCAGCAAGCTTGAAGATTAGGCACCTTGATCAGAAGCATATCCTGAAGCGGGTCGCGACCCGATGGGTTCCAATCCCGGTCATCAACCACCGCAAGCAGGGATTTGAGGCACCGATGGCGCGTTGGCTCCGTGGACCGTTACGTGGCCTCTTGCGGGACGTCTTGGCCGCGGTAACCATAAATCCGACCGGCATCTTTAACGCGCGTGAGATTGAGAGATTACAGCAGGAACACGTCTGCGGATCGCGCAAGCACAGCAAAGTACTCTTTTCGTTGCTTATGTTTCACATGTGGTTCGACCGGCAGAAAAACTGGCAGCCGTCGGCAACGTCTAGCTTCGGAACAGATTCGCAACATCGCTCGCATGAGCGGCATCTTCGCGCTTAGCTGGTTTGAACACCGTCGCATTCGAGGCTTGTGTGCCGGTCTTGGCGTAGAGCTCGCGGTGTTAAGCACTGGCCTGAAAGGGGTTGGGCGTTATGCGTTGCTCGCCGTCAGAACGTTCCGACTCCTTGCACGCCGGCGCCCGCACGTCCTGCTCGTCCAGAACCCCTCCGTTATACTGACCGTACTCGCGGTCGCTTGGCGACCGATATTCGGCTATCGGGTTGTCGTCGATGCGCACAACGAGGCTATCGTTCCGTTCATCCATCGACAGAGATGCGTGCAGCGAGTATCGCGTTGGCTGCTGCGGCGCGCGGACCTGACCATTGTGACAAACCCACAGCTCGCGCACATCGTTGAGAGCAAGAATGGCCGGGCGTTTGTCTTGCCGGACAGAATACCGACCCCAGCTGTGGGGACTCCGCGTCCGCTTCAGGGGGGATTCAAGGTGGTGTTGATCGCTACCTTCGCACCAGACGAGCCACTCGCCTCGGCGTTTGAGGCGGTGCGGGACGCACGTCTCACACTGTACGTGACGGGCGATTGCCGGAAGCTCGACCCCAAAATCGCGACTACGGTTCCGTCCAATGTCATTTTTACTGGTTTCCTCGACGATAATTCCTACTGGGATTTGCTCAGGGCTGCGGATGCCATACTCGATCTGACATTGATGCCAGACTGCCTGGTGGGCGGAGCTTACGAGGCGCTCGCCCTCGGGAAGGCTATGGTGCTGTCAGGCAATGCCGCGAGTGTCAAGACGTTCGGCGGAGCGGCCATTTTCACGGACAACAGTACCGACGATCTCCGGAGTGCGTTGATACGGGTCAGTCTCGAGCGGCAGCGGCTCGAAGCTGCGGCAGCAAGGAAACGCCGCGAGCTTGACGATGCTTGGACTTGCAGCTCGCGTCAGCTTCTCGCGGAGATTGCAACCTGGGAGTCGTGCTGAGGTGGTGATACCCGCGACAGCTTCGAGGCGATTAAGCGTCGCCAATTGCTTCGGCACTCGTTAGCGCGTATTGACCGGCTTTCGCAAAGTGGCTGGGTTCACATCCATGCCGGGCACAGCAAAGCCCTGTGTAGACACAGGCTGCCCGTTACTGTCGATGACATACAGATATTTCCCGGCGCCGCTGTCGAATGACCCTTTACGTGCCGCAATCTCTATGCGGCTATCTGTCCAGCTGAGAGGAATCTGAATCTCGCGGTGCGCGTCCTTACCCGACGTAACCTGTCTCCAGGTTGGCTCATCACTGAGGATCACGCGCTGCCGCGAATCGTCCACATAGATTGAATCAATGTACTCAAAGGTTCCGGGCGCTACACGGTTATTGCTGACCTGATCGAAGAAGAGTCGGTTGTAGGGATTGGCATACGCAGTAGTGCGCATTGAGAACCTAGCACTGAATTCCCACATCGCTATCCCGTTACGTATGTACAGCAGGACGCCGTCCTGCCGACCTACGGTGCTGGATTGATAGTCGAATTCCTCAATGACCCAGGAGCCGGGGATCGGGGTCTTGCCAAACCAGATGGATGGACGCTCGTTTTGAGTGTGTTCAACCTCCACGTGTCCCGTGCCTCCATTTGACCCCTGATAGTTGACAAACATGTCATGAATCCACGGGTCCCATAGGCGGAAAGACTTAAGGTTGAAACCGTTCGGTCCGCTAGCGGTGACGATGTTGAATTCATAGCGGCGCTTGATCCAGGCATACATCCGAGGGCTATCGAATGACACTCCGTCCTGTGGACCGACTGCGCTAGTGTCACCCGCCAAATCCACTTGCAAAGACGTGGTGGAACCAAGAGCGATCACTGTTGTCGACACGAAGCCTCGAATTTTGCCGGTGTACATAAGCCGGCTGAATGAAGATGTTCCGGTGATGGAGTTCCCGAAGTCCCAGAAGTACAAAGGTCTGGCCGGTGATTTGGTGCCGAAGCCGCTGCCGTGGATCGTGACGTACCTGCCGTCCTCGAAAGCTGTTACGGAGTCGATGCCGTTCGCAGTGACACCTCTCCCTGCGATGAGCAGCGCAAGGCTTGTCAGGAGCAGAGCGGAACTGCCTCGAACGGACTTCAACTTCGCTATCCCCGATACAAAGGATTAAATCTCAGTACACTCCCAAATCATACGAGTGATACGTCGTTTTGGCGAAACTGTGAAGCCGAAAACCAACGATTTGTCACTGAGCGATTCTTTGCGTCGCGATTTGGATACAGGTGGAGAGTGGAAAGATTCGGGATCAGAAGGATTCTGGTGATCGTCAGATGGCCGGTTGGCGGTATTCGTACCTACTTGAAGTACGTCTATCCGCTTCTAGATCACCAGCTCGGAGGAGTGAGCATGAGCATGATCGTGCCGTCAGCCGAGGAGTTCGAGATCTTGCGACGGGATTTGTCCGGCTTGGACATCAGATTCGTCAGTCTGGGTGAGCGCTGCACGATCGCAAGCCTCGTGCGGGTGATAAACCGGGAAATTATCAGAGGAAATTTTGATCTCGTGCATTCGCACGGATTCACAGCCGCGGTATCCGCCGCTGCGGTCGCCAGATTAAGGCACATTCCGCACCTGGCGACTGTGCACGATATTCTTCACGAGCCCCAATTCGTCGGTTTCAAGGGATTGGCCCGTCGGCTGGGACTGACGCTTGGACTCGGCGCGGTCGACCTAGTCCAGGCCGTGAGCGAGGATGTAGCACGGAATCTGACTGAGTACCTCGGTGCCGCTGTCGCCGGGCGCGTGCGCGTAGTCCGCAACGGGATCCTCACTGACTCAATCCTGCGATCTGCGCCACGGGACCTGCGTCGCGAGCTAGAACTGGCCCCGAACACCTTCGTTATCGGATTCTTCGGACGCTTTATGGCCCAAAAGGGCTTCCGCTACTTGGTTGAGGCCATCCGAGTGCTGCGGGATCGGGGCGAGATTGGAGGTCCGCTACACGTCGTATCTTTCGGCGGGGGCGGTTTCATCCGCGAAGAGCGAGCGGCTCTTGGGCGAGCAGGGCTGAATTCTTTGTTCACGTTTCTGCCGTTTGCGACAGACATTGGGGGGGCTCTTAAGGGCGTTGATGTAGTCGCGATCCCGTCGCTGTGGGAAGCAAGTTCGCTGCTCTCCATGGAGGCAATGGTTGCTGGTGTGCCTGTGATAGGCACAGATTGCATCGGTCTCGCTGAGGTACTCGCTGATAGCCCGGCCACTGTTGTGCCGGCCAGCAACCATATGTTGCTCGCTGATGCAATTTGCAAGGAGGCCCGTTCGAGTACGCGTCAGGCCGCAGCCGCCTTCATACCCCGTGCGATCGAACGATTCGATGCGAGTCGGACCGCGGCTGCGTTGGCCGGGCTTATGCGCGGCTTGGTTGATCCAGCGGCTCTATCCCGCTAGCCGCGCTCGAATCTGTTGACTACCAAACGCGACAGCGAACCTACTAAAGCAATAGACCCGCTCCCATAGCGTCGCATGCCCCTTCTTTAGGACCATGAGCAACTCGCGGGTAGTCGATGCTCCCGGAACCTTCGTAGCGACGCCGGCCCTCTTCCGCACTACAATCACGAGTGAAAAGCCGCTTTCGTCGAAAAGTTTGATGTACTGGTCCTCGCAAAGCCGATTGAGATCTGAATTATCGTAAATGTAAGTTACAGCCCGCTGCGCCGTTGCTTCTCCATACGGTTGTGCCAGTCGTGTGTAGATTTCGCTTCGAATCGCCGTCAGGTGCTCCCAGGGCGCCAGGATGCCATCGTAGAAGTTTAGTTCTCTATTTATCATCTGTGCACACGCTTAGATGATGACCAACATCGGAACTCCAGATGGGGCCAAACAACGTAAAGAGATATCCTCCCGATTTGGGTGAACACAGCATTTTCTTAAGTGCGAGGCCCAGGTCTTGGATGTGTTCGAAGGCATTGATCGAGTAGATGACGTCGTACAATTTTCCGGTATTGAAACCCAGAATATCCTGATGCATGGCGACGTAATTGGTATACCCGAGCCTCGAGGTCTCTTCGTTCGCGCGGACTACCGACTTGGTGTCGAGATTGACCGAGGTCCATGCCGCCGCCGCCGTATGCTCCAGAGCGATGCTTGGTGGAGTTGAGCCCACTTCGACCACGGTCTTGCCACGCAGGCCAGTCGTCGCGAGTGCAAGTTCCAGATACTTCCTATGGGGAGTCTCGCAAGTCATCTCATCACCCTTAAGCAGGGCTCAGGATAGCGAACATCGAGTCGCGTGAGTCACCGGGTCAGGCCTCAGAACCGTGCGATGCCGTCAGTCTCCCCTCGGATCAACGTCTTGAATTAAGAGTTGTCATGGCTTCGGGTGCTATCAAGATACTCTTTGTCATCGACTACTTTCACCGCACAGGGGGGACTGAACGGCACTTGACGCAATTGATTGCCGGTTTACCTCGGGAAGTTTTCAGTTGCTCACTAGCTGCGTTTGACCTCGGATCAAACAAACTCCTAGATGACCTGCGCGAACAGGGCGTTTCAATTTTAAGCTTTCCAGTCGGACGCGAGTATGTGCCAAATGCCCTAGTGCAAGCGTGGCGGCTCTCAAAGCTAATCCGGAGCAATGAATATCAAATCGTTCAGACGTTCCACCAAAAGGCCGATACATTCGGCGCTTTGGTTGCGTGGGTTTCTGGCGTCAAGCACATCGTTTCCAGTAAGCGGGACACCGGGGAGTTGCGGAGACCGTGGCACTTATTCGTGAATCGACGCCTGCAGGGGTTCTTCGATGCGTTTGTTGTCGTCGCAGAAGCCGTGCGAGCAGCGGTGATCGCAAATGATCATTTGCCCGCCCGACGAATCCGAACGATCTACAACGGTGTCGATCCTGTGCGCTTCCATGTTCCTTCAGTGGACGAAAGGAAGACTGCAAGGGCTCGACTCGGGTTTCGAGCGGAGGACTTCGTCGTCGGTGTCGTCGCAAGTTTCCGTCCGGAGAAGAATCATGAGGTACTGTTTGAAGGCGCCTCGCGCGCACTGAAAGCCATTCCGTCCCTAAGGATCCTGTCCCTCGGTGCGGGACCGCTATATGAGAAGTGCCGAGACTGGTGTGAGCGCTCTGCACTTCGCGACCGCGTAACATTTACTGGTGACGTTTCCGACGTGGTCTCCTACCTCTGGGCGATGGATGTTGGTGTTTTACCGTCAGGAAGCAACGAGGGCCTGTCGAACGCCGTTCTTGAGCAGATGTCTGTGGGCTTGCCTATGATCGTTACCGACGTGGGCGGGAACGGCGAGGCTGTGGCTGATGGAAGCAATGGCATTGTTGTCGCCCCTCTGAATGCCGCAGAGCTTTCGACGGCATTGATTGAATTGTCTTCGGACGGCCCGCGCCGGGAAGCAATGGGGCGGGAATCCCGGAAACGGGTGGAGCAGAAATTCACCGTCGAGAAGATGTGCGAGCAGCATGTGAATCTATACCTGTCTCTGATATCGCGAGCGCTCTAATCGGGTAAGTTTACTGCGTCGCACATTATGTCTGTCAGTTCCGGTTTCTCTTGCTCCGTGACGGGATATCGTGGGTTCGAGAGCGAGATTCTTCGACTGCGCAATGCCAATCGGGATGTGGCCGAAACCGTTGAGTATCTCAATTGGCGCTATCAATCTGACGTTGATGCTCCCGCGGTTCGAGTCTTCTGGCTGCACTCCGATTCAGGGTATCGGATCGGTATGGCGTCGGTCATCTTTCGCCGGTACTGGATCGACGGAGATCGCACCCACGCGGCCATAGTCGGAGACATTTCTCTCGACTCCGTGTGGCGAGGTCGTGGCCTCGGCCAGCTGCTCCTACGTTTCATGACGGACTACCTCGAGGACCACTTTCCGGAGCATCCCGCCTTTGTGATTCCAACCGAGGCCGCGCGCCGTTCCTTCGCGGAAATTGGGTGGACGACACCAGGAAAGCTGATTCCATACGTCTATCTGCTGGACCCGACGCGCTATGTTCGGCCGGTGGTTCGCAGCGAGGCGGTAGCTACGGCGATCGTCACTCGCACCAGGGATGTTGCACGTCGGCTCGCGCGGCGGCTTGTGCGTGACGGAAATTCGTTGCAGATCCTCGACAATCCCGATGACCCCGCGCTAGTTGCATTCCTGCGAGAATTACCAAAATTGAAGGGTAGCGCGCTGCACGACTTCGGCCCGCGATTCCTCACGTGGAGGTACGCGCAGCACCCTCGGATTCGCTTCAGAATTGCAAAGCTCGTGCGCAATCGTGAGGTACTGGCCTTCCTGGTCTTCGAACAGGACGCGGATGCCCGCTCTTGTCTCGTTTTCGACCTGGTGGCCGCAACGCCGCCAGACCTGCTGTGCATGCTCGCGCTTTTCATTTTGCGTGCACTTTCAGAACCCGGACTCACCACTGTGAGAGTGTTACTCGACAGTCTGCATCCGGACAGAGCTAGTCTTCGTCGGCTCGGCTTTGTCCCGCGACGGTCGGAGTCAGTGTTTCAAGTCCATTCGCTTAGCGGGATCGCGGAACGTGTCTCGTGGCGAGTCACGCTGGGTGACAAGGACACCTGATGAGTGACTCCGGACTGACGGTTCGCCGATGGAGTATCGAGGAATGGATGACGAGCGAGGGAGTGTGGTCGGCTCTGCTCGCTCGCTCCAACGCCGACAAGTTGTTCTTGTCCTGGGGATGGCTTACGCACTGGTGGCTCTGGTTCGGCGGACGAATCGACTGCAAGCCAAACCTACTCGCTTGCTATCGGGGGCCGAAGCTGGTCGGTGTTGCGCCGTTCTATCGTAGACTCGTCGTTCGGGGCGGGCTGGCCCCTGCGCGCTCAATGCAGTTGATCGGTCTCTCTTGGCGCGACCCGGCGCCATTGATTTCCGAGTACCTCGACGTAATTGCTGCCCGTGAGGAAGAACAGCACGTGCGCCAGGCCTGCACCGGTGCTGTACTCGACGACCACCGCTGGACCGAGTTGGTCGTGGGATTAACGACGGCAGGCAGGGAGTGGCGAGAGCTGTTGGGTCGCGACGCCTATCGCTCACGGTGTTACGTGCGCGAGCTCGACCGATCGGTCAGCTACCAGGCGGACCTGGCGAATGGCTTCTCTGCATACCTGAATACCCTGGGGCAGTCCACCCGACGCAGCGTCTGGTACCTGCGCCGGCGGTTGAAACAGCAAGGCGAGGTGCTGTTAGAACAAGTCTCACTGACCGACATTCCGGCGGCTTTCGCTGACCTGAACCGATTGCATCAGTTGCGTTGGAACAAAGCCGCGTTTGTGGGTCGGCGACTAGCGTTCCACGTCAGTATGGCGATCTGCTTCGCCGCCAACGACGAGCTTGCGTTATCGAGACTTCGTGTCGGCGGAAAGGTGGTTTCGGTCTTATACGACGTCCGAAAAGGCGCATGCCAGTACAACATAAAAATGGCATTTGACCCGAACTTCAACAAAGCTGTGTCACTCGGTCTTATTCACCTCGGATACGCGATGGAGGCCGCTTCTGAGAGAGGAGTCGCCGTCTACGATTTCCTTGCCGGCCCGGGACGATCCAGCGACTACAAGCGATACTTGAGCCAGGCCCGTCGCTACTTAAGCAGTGTGCAAATGGTGAGGGGGCGCGTGCTACCGCGCCTGTATCGCTGGCACGACCGGGCACCCTGATTCCGGAAGGGTGGCCAAACGCGCATGAACACAGTTACGGAAGGACAGATACGTGCTAGCCCGCCCACGAGGACAACTGCGCCATTCTTCATTGTGGGCTCTGGCCGTTCCGGAACCACGCTGCTGCGGGTGATGCTCGCTTGTCACTCGCGGCTCACCATTCCGCCAGAGACTTGGTTCCTGATTCCGCTTGTGAAGCAGTTCAGCATCGATCGCCCGCTCAATGCTGACGAGACCGAACTCGCAGTCTCGATAATCACCGCCCACGACAGGTGGCCGGACATGAAGCTTGACGCGCAAGAGTTCCGGCGCCAAGTGAGTCAACTTCGGGAGCCGTACGTACGCGATCTGGCTGAGGTCGTTTATCGATGGCACATGAGAGCTGAAGGAAAGGCTCGATGGGGAGATAAAACGCCGGTCTATATCGAGATCTTGCCCGAGCTTGCGAGAATGTTCCCTGGCTCGCGATTCATTCACTTGGTTCGGGACGGCCGCGATGTGGCGAAGTCCTTTCAAGCCACGGGTTGGGATTCCGGTGGCCGTTGGCTCCACGACAACACCCGGGAATGGACGAAAGCACTGCAGTGCCATTGGCGCTGGACCCGGTCAGAGCTGCGGGACCGAATCCTGCTGGTTTACTACGAGGACCTCGTGCTTGAGATGGAGGCCACGTTGCGACGCATCTGCCTGTTCATAGGGGAAGAATTCCAATCGCAGATGCTCGCGTGGGAGGAGAGAGTGGATGAGCAGGTACCGGCAAGAAGGCAGGCGAGCCATACGAAGCTGAAACTGAGAATCGGGTCCGAGGGCGTGGCTCGCTGGAAGCGGGAAATGCGCGCTCGCGAGACATTCGTTGCCGAGGCGTTCATGGGTTCGCATTTGAGACGGGCCGGATACGAACGGCGCTACCGGAGTCAACTTTGGGCGCCAGCGTTCGCATTGACACGTGTGTTTTGCTGGACGGTCCTGCCCGCCATCGAATTCCAGACGAGAGCCATGCGGTTTCTTCGAAGGCGCCTGCGGTGGCGCCCGCCCGGAGTTGAGTGATGCGGCCCACCCGCTTCGCGTCCAATCAACGAACATCCTTCGCGTCAACGCGCAAGCGAGCCCAGCAGACCGCGTATCCAACGCAGTTCCGGCGAAGTTAGGAAGGCGCGCGAGAACGCCCACACCGCGGCCCATCGCTGGCGCTGTTCTCGTCGTCCGTAGCCGATGCCGGCGAGATGCTCCGCGATCCGACGATCGAGTTGACGCCGCGAGGCGCGGTCGCGCCAGCGCGCTTTCTCACGACGGAGCACAGTGATCTGGCTGAGGGTGCAACGCATGGACGGACGCTGCGTGAGGCTGCTCTCGTGTTTGCGGTATGAGTGTCCGATCTGCGGTAAGTACAAGGCGTCGCAGCAATGCGCGAGCCGAAACCACATATCGCGGTCCTCCGAACAAGTGAGCGTTTCATCGAATCCGCCCAGGGACCTCGCGAGATCTGTGCGGATCACTACGCCGCTTGTGCCAATGAAGTTCTCGTGGAGCAGACCCCCTGCTAGCACTGACTGCGGAATCAGGCGCCAGCTGTCTTGTAATTCGATCGATGGAAGGACGCAAAATGTGGGATACCCATGCAGCACCGACGCCTCGAGTAACTTGTCCTGAGCGTCGATCCGCTCGTAATCCCCGAATGCGAAGCCCGAGGACGGGTTGCGATCCAGCGCCGCGACGCTTGCGGCGAGCTTGCCGGGCTTTAGCAGATCGTCTGAGTCGAGCATCGATACGTATGGGGCGCGGGCTCGCGCCATGCCGATGTTCCTCGGCCTCGCAGGACCCCCGCTCCTTGATGTCTCGATGACAATGACGCGGCGGTCGCCGATTGCGCGCACTTCGGCCACAGTGCCGTCAGTCGATCCGTCATCGACCACGAGAACTTCAATCTGCGGCTCACCTGCGTGAAGTGCCGAACACACTGCAGCCGCAATGTACCGTTCGGTGTTGTATGCTGGCATCACCACGGATACGCGCGGTAGCCAGGTCCCGGGCGTCATGCGAACTCTGGGCCGTGGTGGACGACCGCGTAGAAATAGGCCGCGTGGAAGATATCGGCAACTCGGGTTATCGAAACCTCACTCATAACTATAGAGCTGCTTTCAACTTTTCCATCGAAAGCTGACGTTAAAACCGTCCCTCAGGTCGATCCAGGTTCTCATTTCCGCGTTCCAGGTCGAGGACCATAGTTATGGTAATTAAATCGCGTGTCAGGCTACCAAAGGGAACGTTAGAACGCTTGTAGCTGCGTATTCGAATCGCGGTGGTGGCTCTAGCTCGCGAGGGCCGCCGCTTGGTGAAATTGAGATAACCGTTACGCGGGGATCACCGATCGCGTGTAACGACATCAGCGGTCCGATCGGTCGAGCCATCATCGATCACCGGCATTTCGACGGAGGTTCCCCCGTGGCCCGCATACAAGGTCGTCCACTCGGGAAACCCCCGCTTCAGAAGGAAGCATAGCTCTTCCGTTTGTCTGAGTTGCAGTGGCCGCAGATACTCGATGACATCGGAGGTGTCGAATTCTGCTGGCCGTACCTTGCGGGCTGCCAGCGGGGAGCCGAGCGTACGAATCGGGCGTGGAATGTACGGTTCGACCTTGCCGTACCAACTCGTTTGTCGTAGGCGAGCGAGGAGCCCGAAGCCACGGATGTTTTCGACCACCTCTGGCGTTACATTCTTTGGGCCAATCTTTGGTAGCCGAAATGAGAAATCGACACCGAGCCATGCGAATATCACGCTCATTTGTTCAGCGGGAGCGGCGACAAGCTTTTCAAGCGTGAGCACATATACCGAGTCATGCTCGACCTTTAACAGATATTCGCTCAGCTGCCGAGCATAGTGGCTCACGTCGGTATAGTCGGGATTCGCCTGTATTGCGGCGAGCATTGACCGTCGTTCGCGCGACAACTTGACCTCGTGCCAGTAATGACTGATGGTGCGCTCGATCGGATCGCGCATGATATAAATGAACCGGGCATGGGGGTTGAAATTCCGAATCCGCTCGGGAACCCTCGAGTATGTCGGCAGCTTGGTGTAGGCCGTGCTCGCTTCGCCAATGATCCTGGCCTTGCCCGCTCTTGCGAAGAGGCTAAGGTAGCGGTCCTCGCTTCTCCAGTAGCCTTTCTTCCACATGTACGGCCACTGCCGGCGCAAGATCTCTTCGTCAACGAAATACGACGGCTCTTTCGGCGCGCACATGAAGACTGCTGGATGCGCGCGGAGCAATTCGCTCAGATAGCTCGTCCCCGATTTCATCGCACCGATCAGGAACAGGTTGGGTCGAGGCCTGGTCATCGCAGGTTGCTAACGGGTGGTGACAATTGTGTGCGTCAAGAGCGGGCGTCAACCGGGAGGGGGCGCTTCATCGTTGCCGTTCCCGGTCGGATGACTCGAGATTACCAAGGCAGGCCAGCGGGGTCGCGACCGGGGCGACGGACCGTGAGGTCCTTCAAGGTTTCGGCGCCGGCACGGACAAGTCACTTTGGTATCATGAAACTCGGATAGAAGAACGATGTATCAGTGGCTCGCTGAAGTCTGGCGCTCCCGGGAGATCCTCTACTTCCTCGCGTGGCGCGATGTGAAGGTGCGCTACAAGCAGGCGGTGCTGGGTGTTGCCTGGGCCGTGATGCAGCCGCTCTTCACCATGGTTACGTTTACTTTCTTCTTTGGAAGGCTGGCGGGAATCCCGAGCGATGGGGTGCCGTACCCGCTTTTCTCCTATTCGGGGTTACTGCTGTGGACTTATTTTGCCGTGACGCTCTCGCAAGTGGGCAACAGCCTCATTGCCAACTCGAGTCTCATTACCAAGATCTACTTTCCGCGCGTGTTGCTTCCGGCAGCGGCGGCCTTAGGAGGTCTGCTCGACCTCGTCGTCAGTTCCGTGTTCTTGTTGGGCATGCTGCTCTACTACCGCATCACGCCGCACTGGACCGTGCTGCTGACGCCGCTTTTCGTTGCGCAGACCGTGCTCCTCGTCATTGGGGCTGGCATGCTGCTCGCCGCCCTCAACGTCCGCTACCGCGACGTCAAGTACACGATCCCGTTCCTTACGCAGATAGGACTGTTCCTGACGCCGATCATCTACCCGGTCACCTTTCTACCGCATCGTTTCCAGGCTTGGCTTGCCCTAAACCCGATGACTGGCGTGATCGAGGGCTTCCGTGGCTGTCTGTTTGATTCCGGCGTGGACTGGTTCGTGCTGACCTGCTCGTGGATCGTGACGCTGTTGCTCCTGGTCCTGGGAGGGTGGCACTTCAGGAGCACTGAGCGCGTTTTTGCAGACTTTGTTTGACGCCAAGCGCCTCATGACCAGGTCGATCAGCGTCGAGAATCTCTCCAAGCGCTATGAGCTGGGAGCCTTGCAACAGGAGACGCAGCTGCGTGATCAGCTCGTACGACTCCTCAGGGGAGCGTTTGGTAAGCGGGCGCCGAAGGAAATCCTCTGGGCGCTGCGCGAAGTGTCTTTCACCGTCGAACAGGGGGAGGTCGTTGGCATCATCGGCCGCAACGGCGCTGGCAAGAGCACGCTGTTGAAGATCCTCTCAAAGATCACATACCCTACCTCGGGAAGAGTGCGGGCACGCGGTCGCGTTGCGGCACTGCTCGAAGTCGGGGCCGGATTCCACGAGGAGCTTACCGGTCGCGAGAACATCTTTTTGAACGGCTCCGTGATGGGGATGAAACGCAAGGAAGTCGTAGCCAAGCTCGAGGCGATTGTCGAGTTCTCCGGCCTGCAGCGTTTCATCGACACGCCGATCAAGCGCTACTCGAGCGGCATGCGTTCGCGGCTCGGCTTTGCGGTGGCGGCTCACCTCGAGCCGGACGTGCTGATCGTCGACGAGGTGCTCGCGGTCGGAGATGCCGCTTTCCAGAAGAAATGTATGGGCGCTATGCACGAGCTGCGCAGCGGCGGCCGCACCGTGCTCTTCGTTTCGCACAACATGGCGGCGGTTGAGAATCTGTGTGCGCGTGGTATCTGGCTGGCGCAGGGGCGGATTCAGCTCGACGGACCCGCCCGTCGAGTTATTGAAGCCTACATGGGCTCCTTCGCTTCCGCCGAGAGTGCCTCCAGGGAGCTCACCACTGCGCAGGATAGGAGGGGAAGCGGGGAGATCCGCTTCACGCGGGTCGAGCTCCTCTCCCTGGACGGCGAGCTGCAGACTGTGCCGCGCGCGGGCAGGAGCCTCGTGATTCGTATGCATTACCTCGCAAGCCGGCCCATCGAGCGTCCGGTCTTCGGGGTCAAGCTGCACTCGGAGCTCGGCACGCTGGTGACCGACAGCAGCACCTGGCTACACGGACTCGACATCCCGCTTGTTCCGGAGGGGGAGGGCCATGTCGAGCTCGAAATCGAGGCGCTCAACCTCATCCCAGGCCGCTACTACCTCTCGCTGCTACTCGAGTCACGAATGGAGAAGCGCGTTTTCGATGCCCTGGACCACGCCGTCGCACTCGACATCGCTGAGGCGCCGATCTACGGGCAGAGCCGGCCCATCGACAGCCGCTTCGGGCTCGTCTTCTTCCCGCAGCGTTGGCGCCTCGAGGGTATTGGGCGGCGGGCGTTTTAGCCAGAGCCCAGCCACCCGCGCTTGACGTGAGAGAGCGGGAAGGCTTCGATCGGTCCGCAAGCTGACGAACGGACCAGGGTTGACCGTCGGCAACTGTGAGGATCTTCACAGTGCCGCTGAGGCAGCACTTTACACTGTTGCGTAAAGTTCAGCCTCGCCCCGGCTCGCTCGGATCGCAATGCGCATACGCGTCCTCGGACAACACGTGCCCGTCTCCCTCGGTGTGCTCGCGCTCATCGAGGGGGCGCTCGCGTTCCTCGCGCTGTACGGCGCCGTGCTCATTCGCTTCGAGACGCCCCTGAGTCACCTATCGAATCTGGAGCGGGAGCTGGGTCCCCTCTGGCCTCGAGCGCTGGTGTTCGCAGCGGTCGTCGTGATCTGCCTGCTCGCCTTTGGGCTCTACAGCGCGCGGCAACGCGCTCAGATCGGCGGCGTCATCGTGCGCGTCCTCGCGGCGCTCGCCGTGACCTCGGGCGCCGTGGCCGCCGTTTTCTACCTGTTTCCGGGCCTTCACCTGTGGCGCGGAGTGCTGGCTCTCGCCGTAGTTCTGGTCGTCGCGGGCGTACTCGCATCGCGGGCCGCATTCGAGCGTACGGTCGACCAGGACATCTTCAAGCGGCGGGTAGTGGTCTACGGAGCAGGCGCCGCGGCGGCTGCCATCGCGCGGCTACGCCGCGCGACCGATCGCCGTGCCTTTACGGTCGCCGGTTTCGTGGAGTCACCAGGAGAAGAGACGACGGTGCCTGCGGAGCGATTGCTCGATCCCGCCGGGGACCTGTGTGGACTCTGCGAACGCCTCGATGTCAACGAAGTTGTCGTGGCGATGGACGACCGGCGCCGCGGTTTTCCGATCCGCGACCTGCTCGAATGCCGCCTCGCCGGGATCGACGTCACCGAGCTCGTTACTTTTCTCGAGCGCGAGACCGGGCGGGTGCAGGTCGATGTCCTTAACCCGAGCTGGATGATTTTCGGCCAGGGCTTTCGGCGTGATCCGCTGCGACTGCTGACCTCGCGTACATTCGATGTGCTCGCCAGCGTCGCCGTGCTGCTGGTGGCAGCGCCCTTGATGCTGCTGACCGTGATCGCAATCAAGCTGGAGGACGGGTGGCGTGCACCCGCGATCTACAGCCAGGAGCGTGTCGGACTGCACGGGCGCATTTTCAAGGTCCTCAAGTTCCGTAGCATGCGGCGGGACGCCGAGCTCAACGGCGCCCAATGGGCCGAGCGCAAGGATCCACGAATCACGCGAGTCGGTAGCGCGATCCGCAAGCTGCGCGTGGACGAGCTGCCGCAGGTCTTCAACGTCCTGCGCGGGCAGATGAGCTTCGTCGGCCCGCGGCCGGAGCGCCCGGAGTTCGTCGCGCAATTGTCCGAGAAGATCCCCTACTACGTGCAGCGGCTCTCTGTGAAGCCGGGCATTACCGGCTGGGCGCAGCTGTGCTACCCCTACGGCTCGTCCGAGCAGGATGCGCTCGAGAAGCTGCAGTACGACCTGTACTACATCAAGAACAGTAACCTGCTGTTCGATCTTGCGATCCTGGTGCAGACAGCCGAGGTGGTGCTGCTCGGCAAGGGAGCCCGCTGATGGCCGCGGCCGCTCAGCGCCGCAAGCTCCTGATCCTCGAGAACGATCGCCCCCTGCGGCGTCAGCTCGAGGCAGTGTTCTCCGACCTTGACGTAACGGTGTCCGAGACCACCGATCTGGCGCTGGCTCTGGTGCGACGCACCGAGCCCGACGCCGTACTGTTTGACTTCGGCGGCGCGCGTGAGCCGGCGCAGGCGGCCCAGACCCTGGAGCTCCTGCGGAAGATCCTCAACATTGCACCCGACACCAAGATCATCGCTATGACCGAGCGCGACGCGCGCGAGTTGTCCGTCGCGGCGGTCGGGCTTGGGGCCACGGACTTCTACCACAAGCCCCTCGATGCTCCGGTGCTCTCGATCGTCGTGCGCCGCGCGCTGCGCATCCGTGAGCTCGAGGAGGAGAACTGGCAGCTGCGCGAGCGCACCGGCGCCATGGCGCTCGAGGGCATCATCGGCGTAAGCGATGCGATGCGGAGCCTGTGCCGCGCGGTCGAGAAAGTTGCGCCCACCAACGCCACGGTGCTGCTCCTCGGCGAAAGCGGCACCGGCAAGGAACTGTTCGCCCGCTCTCTGCACCGCCTTTCGGGACGCTCGCACAAGCCCTTCGTCGCCATCAACTGCGCGGCGATCCCGGACACGCTGCTCGAGTCAGAGCTGTTCGGCTACGAGAAAGGCGCCTTCACCGGCGCCGCCAAGCGCACCGCGGGCAAACTCGAATCTGCCGACGGTGGTACGGTTTTTCTCGACGAGATCGGCGAGATGCCGGCGTCACTCCAGGCGAAGCTCCTGCGCGTGGTGCAGGAGCGCACCGTCGAGCGCGTCGGCGGGCGCGTGCCGCTGGCGCTCGACTTACGCATCGTCTGCGCCACCAACCGCCCGCTCGAGGCGCTCCTCGCTCAGGGCGGTCAAGGCAGCTTTCGCGAGGACCTTTTCTACCGCATCAGCGAGGTCACGATCCGCGTGCCGCCGCTGCGCGATCGCCAGGGAGACAGCCTCCTGCTGGCGCAGTTCCTGCTGCAGCAGCTCTCGGAGCGTTTCGGCAAGCCGACGCGCGGACTAGCTCCGGATGCCATCCGGGCGATCCAGGCCTACCGCTGGCCCGGCAACGTGCGAGAGCTCGAGAACCGCATCAAGGGAGCGGTCATCATGGCCGAGGGGGCGGTGGTGACCGCGAACGACCTCGGACTCGAGGACCCGGGTGATGATCCCCAATACCTCAACCTGCGGATCGCGCGCCAACGCGCGGAGGCTCAGGCGGTGCGCCAAGCGCTTGCGGTGGCGAAGGGAAATCTCTCGCGCGCGGCCGAGCTTCTCGGCGTCACTCGACCGACGCTCTACGATCTGTTGAGTAAACACGGCATCGATGCCGCACAGTTCGGACGCCATGCATCAGCCGCGCCCCCGAAGGATTCGCCGGCACCGGGCGACGCCGGCGCAACAGTCCACGAAGACCCCTTAGGTGACGCCTCGTCGTGAGCGCGCGACTCCTTCCGACTTTCCCAACACTACCCTGACGGCGCGCACGGGATCGAGAACGCCCGCGCAGCCCAAGTGGAGCAATCCGCGCGCGGTCGCGCCATTGTTGAGGTCGAACTCGCCCAGGCGGTAGTGAATCACAGCGAATCGCTTGCGGACGGTGTTGAGGGAGTAAGGATAGCGGCGGTACGCGTTCCACAAAATGCTGGAGCCCTCTTCCCATACCCTGCGCCGCTGGCTCTGTTGCTCCGGGTGCTTGCGGTAAAAGGACAAGGGCTCTTCGAGGAAAATGAAAGAGCCGCGCTCTCTGATGCGGAGCCACTGGTCATGATCGCTAGAAGACTGCAGCCTCTCCGAGAACCGTGTGAGGGCTGTCGTCCGCACCACGACCTGTGAGGGGCAGTTGATCACGCAGTTCATCAGGAGGTGCGCGGCTGTTGGAATGGCATGTCCGGGGGGCAGCAGCGGCCACAGGCGTGCGTCGTCAGGGCCCACGGCGTAGCCGTTCGTGTAGCAGAGGAGCGCGTCCGGGTTCGCTCGCAATGCCGCGACGCACCGGGCGAGCTTCTCCCGCGCCCATAGGTCATCCGCATCGAGAAACGCAGTGAAAGGCGCAGAGGCCCGGGCCACGCCGGCATTGAGCGCAGCAGCCTGGCCGCGCCTCTGCGGCAGTTGCAGGAGCCTCACCGGGTACCGAGATGCGATGCTCGGGCTTTCGTCCGTCGAGCCATCGTCAACGACGATGACTTCGATGTCCTGGAGCGTCTGCGTCAGCACCGATTCCAACGCCCGCGAAATCCATTTCGCGGCGTTGTGCATTGGAATGATGACGGTGACGGTAGGCAACCGCGTGCCTTTGGTCGTATCGCGGCCGGGACTGTGGCTCAGCGCTGCTTGAATTCCTCCGGCGTCAGCTGATGCCGCGCGAGGAGCTTGTAGAAGTCGGTGCGGTTGCGCCGCGCGAGGCGCGCCGCCTGACTGACGTTGCCGCCGGTGATCTGCAGGATCTGCGAGAGATAACTGCGGGTGAATTCATCGCGGGCTTCATCGAAGGAGGGGAGACGGCCCGGCGTGCCACCGAGCGACTGCTGCACGAGCTCGACCGGGATGATCGGCGTTTGCGACAGCGCCACGTTCTGCCGTATGACGTTCTGCAGTTGGCGGATGTTGCCCGGCCAGTCGGCGGTCGCGAGCAGCTCGACCGCTTCCGGCGCATAGATCTTGCGCACGCCGCTTTCTTTGGCGATCTGGGCGAGGAAGTGCGCCACGAGCAGCGGGATGTCCTCGCGGCGGCGGTTGAGCGAGGGCATCTCGATGTGCACCACGTTGAGCCGGTAGTACAGGTCCTCGCGGAACTGACCCGCGGCCATGAGCTGCTGCAGGTCGCGGTGCGTGGCGGAGATCACGCGCACGTTGATGGCCGTCCCCTCGGTGCTGCCCGCCCAGCGGATCGCGTTATCCTGCAGCACGCGCAGCAGCCGCACCTGCAGCCGCATCGGCATGTCGCCGATCTCATCGAGCATGAGTGTGCCGCCGTCAGCGGCCATGAAGAGTCCACGGTGCGCCCGCGCTGCACCGGGTGCGGCGCCCTTCTCGTGGCCGAAGAGCTCCGACTCGAGCAGCTCCTCCGCCATCGCGCTGCAGTTGATGGCGACGAAGGGCTTGTTACGGCGCGGGCTGGCGCGATGGATGGCACGCGCCAGCAGCTCCTTGCCGGTACCGCTCTCGCCGGTGATGAGCACGCGCGCATCGGTGCCGGCCACCATGTGCGCCTGCGCGAGCTTTTCCTCCATCGCGGCGCTGCGGGTGACGATCTCGGCGCGCCAGTCCTCGTCCGAGGCGCCGAAGCCCGAGATGCGCAGCGCCTTCTGCACCTGATCGAGCAGCTCCTGCTTGTCGACCGGCTTGGTGAGAAAGCCGAACGCGCCCATCTGCGTCGCCTGCACCGCATCCGGAATGGTGCCGTGGGCGGTGAGTATGATGACCTTGAGCCCGGGCCAGCGGGTCTGCAGCTCCTTCAGCAGCCCGATGCCATCCATGTTGTCCATGCGCAGATCGGTGATCACGAGATCGGGGCGGAAGCGGCTCGAGGCCGCGAGCGCCTGCGCCGCGCTCTCGACCGCCTCGACGTCGTAGTTCTCGGCGCGCAGTCGAATGGTCAGAAGACGCAGCAGCCCCGGATCGTCGTCGACTACGAGAATGCGCGCTTTGCGTTTGCCGCTCTGATTCAAGATCGTTTCCTGCTCCGTTGTCCTACCGCCCGGCACTGTCGGGCTTGCGTTGATTCAGCTGACGCTCGATGTCGGCGATGGCATCGAGCTTGGCGCGCGCCTCCTCGAGCTCCTTGCGCAGGCGCGCGTTCTCGTCCACCTCGGCCTGCACGCGACGGTTGGCGCTCGCCGTACGCTCCTGATCGAGCCGCACCGCCTCAGTCTGGAGCCTGCGGTTTTCCGCATCGAGCGTCAAATGGTCGTCAATTTGCGAAAGCTCAATCACGGCAAGCGCTCGCTCGCCCGGCAACAGCATCTCCGGATTCGCCATCAGCTCGCGCAGCAGGCCTTGGGCCTTCGGCAGATTCGTCGCTGGATGGCCGGGCGTGCCCAGAACGAGCGCGAGCTTCAGCTGATGGCTCGGCGTCGGGGCGAAGTCATAGTCGTGCTGCGCACTGGCCACGATTTCCGCCTGTTCGGCGAGCGGGCCCTGGATGAGACGCTGCAGCAGCTGCAGGTATTCACCGAGCAGCGCCGATGTGGCGGCGGCGGAGGGCGTGACCGAGGCGGGCGCGGACGCATGGGGCCGGGCGTTGATCGCGGAGCAGCCCGCGGCCGCGAGCGCCAGGGCGGCGCAGCCGAGAGCGCCGAGCAGCTGCGGACGGAGCGCCGCCCGCGGCCGCGCCCCCGCGCCGCACAGGCGAGCCTCACGCAGCATGCGCATGCGCCCGGGGCTTGACGGGTCGGTCGCCGCTCGGGGCGCGAATCGGCATGGTGATGCGGAAGTGCGCGCCCGGAAACTGTCCGTCGATGATCTGCACCGTCCCACCGTGTGCGGCCACGAACTCGAGCACCACCGAGAGTCCGATCCCGGTGCCCTTGACCGCGGTGCCGCGCGCGGCGCGCCCGGTATAGAACGCCTCGAAGATGTGGGTGCGCTCCTCGACCGGGATGCCGGGCCCGCTGTCGCCGACATCGAGCACCAGCTGCGCGCCCGCCGCCCGCGCCTGCAGGTAGATGGCGCCCCCTTTGGGCGAGTACTTGACGGCGTTCGAGACCAGGTTCTCGAGGATAAGCCGGATCTTGCCGCGGTCGGCGACCAGCGTCACATCCTCGACGCGCACATCGAGTCGCACGCGCTGCGAGAGGAGCGTGAGCTGCTGGTTCTCGAGCACCTGCTTGACGAGCGGTCGCAGCCGAAACTCGGTCGCCTCGAGCCCGACGCTGGAAGTCTGCCAGGCGCTGAACGAGAGCAGGTTCTCGATCATGCGCTGCAGCTTGATGCCGTTCTCGCGCAGGATGGCGGCCACTTCGCGTTGATTGGAGTCGAGCTCGCCGACCGCCCCGTCCATGAGGAGCTCGGTCCCCTCGCGGATGTTGGCGAGCGGTGTCTTGAGCTCATGTGACATGTGACGCAGAAACCGGTTGCGCTCGTGCGCGAGCTCGAGCAGTCGCTGCCGCAACCATTCGAGCTGTCCGCCGAGGCGCTCGAGGTCGTGCGGGCCGGCGACTGCGATCGGGTGCGTGAAGCTGCCCTGGCCGAGCTCGCTGATCGCGCGATCGAGCTGGCGCAGCGGGCGTCCGATACCGAGCGTGAGCACGAACACCGCCACGATCGCAAGCGGCAGCAGCAGACCCGCGAGCCACAAGAGGCGCGCGCGCTCCTCGACTGTGCGTTGCTG
>Ga0307477_10000312_pt1 | contig 60073 bp, 61 predicted proteins | sample atmos_gasesECM2C_FD_203316 | JGI IMG/M metagenome (GOLD analysis project Ga0307477, IMG submission 203316) | Hardwood forest soil microbial communities from Morgan-Monroe State Forest, Indiana, United States - atmos_gasesECM2C_515 | ecosystem: Environmental > Terrestrial > Soil > Temperate...
CCCTTCAATCATCGCAGCCGGCCCCCGGCGGCGATGTCGTCAGAACTTGAGCAACACGCCGGCGTCCCGGACCATTTCGCGGGTGCGCCGCTTCGGACACTGCGTATCCGCGCAACGCTGCGCAACCGCGAGCTACCGAGGACCATCGGCGCGCTGCCTCGCGTCCGGGGGGCAGGAACATTAGACGGCGCCCTTGACATCCTCGGATATTAGACGCTGCGAGGATTCGGATGCCGGCAAGTGGTTGGTCAAATGGTGGCCAGGGACAGAATCGAACTGCCGACACGCGGATTTTCAGCCCGCTGCCGAGTGTTCTAGGGGTTTATCAATCAACCACTTGTAGCGCTTGCCAACCCCGAACCCAGCCTCACCATGGCACATTCCTGGCACACCCAATCTGAGCTCGACACATTCGTGGCACATCAGCTCATCCGAATGCCGTGCCTCCATCGGAGCGCCGGCATCACTGCAATTCTCGAGTGACGCCCGCCATGGCATCGGTCTCCCTGCTAAATGCCTTGTCCAACACGGACGGCAGGAGCGTATCCAGCTCTCCCGTCACGGCTATGCGTTGTCCGTAAAGGGCTTCCAGCTGACTCCGGAATTGTTGGATGGCACGCTGAACCTCCATAGGCGGCAGAGGAAAGCGATATTTTAGGAACGACGCTGGGTGCAGTCGGCGCCTCCGCACGTTCGTACCTGTGCTGATAGCCGCTATTTGCGGCCATACCGAAGGATTACGGAAATACATATCCAGAACTTCCGGCAGTACGCTCCTCGCATTGACCTCGAAAACCGGAAACTCGGTAGAAACAAAAAGCCCCTCACATTCCAACGGTACTGTACCAAGGGCGCCCTCCCACGCCATCAGCTTCGGATAGACGAAGTCACCCTTACGCAAACGAGTCAACCACTTGTACGAGAATTCCATTCCGGTCTTTGTCTGAGATGGGAACACACCTCGCCCAAACGAATATACGCCCGCAAAACGATAGGTCTCCGTTGGCAACACCTCCGTATCGGGCTCACGCAGCTTGACGAGCTCGTGCATTGGTACCATGACACACGAGGTAGTACCTGAGAGGCGCTCTAGCTCTCTAGCTAACTCCTCCATTCTGCCAAGCACCTCTTGCTCTTTTGAGAGCACAGTCGAAAGGATGACCGGTGCTGTACGGTGAGTGGCTCTTGCCGCCACGTTTGGATGTTTCCGATCCAGATCGCACCCGCTTGCAAGCAAATCATGCGCCGAAACTCTCCAAGCGTGCTCGTTCTCCTTTCGGTCTCGAAACCACTCGAGGCATGGCGTCAGTTCGCTGAATTGCATGGGTTGAGTTTTTGAGTAGTTCTTGCGTGCCGATGGCAATGGTTGCGCGTAATACCACACTTCTTGAGTCGATCCTGATCGATCAAAGAACAGAATGTTTGTAGGAATTGAAGTGTATGGCGCGAACACTCCGTTCGGCAGGCGAACAATTGTGTGTAGGTTGAACTCTCTGAGCAGGTCTTCCCTTATGCGCGCGGCGACGCCGGCAGCGAATAGGGTACCGTTTGGGACGATGACGGCGGCGCGCGCTGATCGTCCAGTCAAGGTCGGCTGCCGATGGAGTCGTCGCATGATCAGTTGCAGAAACAACAACGCAGTTTCAGAAGTTTGTCGATCCTCTGGAAAATTCCCCTGTATTCCCTTCTCCTCTTCACCTCCGAAAGGCGGGTTCGTCAGGATCACGTCCACGCGCTCACGCTCACCGATCTCCGTAAGCTTTACGGCTAACGCATTCCCGGGATCTATGTTCGGAGCGTCCAGTCCGTGCAACAAGAGATTCATTTGGCAGAGAAGATAGGGGAGCGGTTTCGGCTCACATCCCAATAATGTCTTCTGCTGAAGTGTCGAGCGATCTTTGACAGTCTTCACTTGCTGACCGAGGTGGCCGAGTGCCTCGACGAGGAAGCCACCAGTGCCGGCTGCAGGATCTAGAACGGTTTCTCCGAGACGTGGGTCGAGCATCTGCACCATAAAGCGAACCACAGGACGTGGGGTATAAAACTCGCCCGAATCGCCCGCCGCGTCTCGCATCTCGCGAAGCATGGATTCATAAAGCGAGCCGAGGGTGTGGAGCTCTTCGTTCGAGGTGAAGTGGATGCTGTTGACTTTGGTAATGACATCCTTGAGGAGGTAGCCGCTACGCATGCGGTTGTCGACACCCTTGAAAACGGTGGCAACAACATCGCGTCGTGTATCGCCATTGGAGCTTTCAAGGGAGCGCAGATACTTAAAGAGGCCAGGACCCTTCTTTCCGCCCGGGCGACTAACCTCATCCTGGTTGATGAAGACGAGTAGCTCATCACCCGTAATACCATCGGGCTGAGCGGCCCAGTCGCGCCAACGATAGGGCTTCTCTAAAGCTGCGCGAAACGGCTTACCTGCGAGCTTTGCCTCGTCTTCGCGCTGCTGTTCCAAGTCATCCAAGAACTTAAGAAACATTATCCAGGTCAATAGCGGCAAGCGGTCAAGGTCACCGTTTAAACCTTTGTCCTTCCGCATGATGTCGCGTGCGGACTTAAGTAGTGTCCCGAGCGACTGGGCGGTCGTCGGGATCACAGCGCGACCGTTGCCGGCCTCTGTCATCGGAGACCTACGCGGCATAGATTGCTCGCTGCAGTGCATCCACGGCGTCCCTCAGCTTCTCGGGGCTCCCAAAAATTTGGATGATGTCGCCCACCTGGCCGTGCTCGGAAATCGGTGGCACCTTAAGGACGTCAGGCAACTTGAACTGTGCTTCGCCGAATTCTGCGTACTTGTCCAATAATTCCTCCAAGATCTTGCGTGCCTCGGGCTGATAGCGCGCAAGGAAATCTTTACTCGATTCCCTGAGCTGCTGTGCCCGTTCGCGCCGCGTACGAAGTGGCGCATTGAAGGCGAGATGGCAGATAAGATCGAACGGGTCAGATTCAGGCTGATGGAGCGCGTCGGCGAGGGATTCGAAATTGATCCCCCGCTCTTCCAACTGATCAATGAGAGCGCGACGTCGTTCGGGGTCTATCCATACAGCGCGAAGCTCGGGTGCTGAAGGACATAGGGTACGAACGCGGTCAGCGGCATACTCTGTATATCGCACGACGCGAAGTTGAGCGCCGCTCGGATCGAGTTCGTAGACCAGATGTGCGGCGATCTCGACCTGCCCCCCGTCGAAATAGAATTTTCGGCGCTCGGCTTCCGGCGGCTCCGCGACGTACGAGCCCCCCTCTTCCGGAGTCTGGGGGGCGTCACGAACCTCCCAGACATTCGGCTCAGGCACCGACGAGTCAATCGGCGTCTCGCTAATGAATGCCGGTTCACCATCGAACTCCGGATCCGCGAACAGCCGTGTGGCAGACCCGGTGTAGTCAATGATATTGAACCAGAGCTTGCCGTAATCATCCCGGACACGGGTACCGCGCCCAATGATCTGCTTGAATTCCGGCATCGAGCCCACGATTCGGGCAAGCACGACGTTCTTGCAAGTGGGCGCATCAACACCGGTAGTCAGAAGCTGTGACGTCGTAAGAATCGTAGGGGTACGGGTCTCGACGTCCTGGAATCGACTCAAATGACCACGACCAAGGTCGCCTTCGTCGGATGTAACCCGGCAGACATAGTCCGGGTATTTCATTACGAGGTCGGCGTTGAGATTGTTTAGAGCCTGACGCATTTCGCTCGCGTGTTCTTGATCGACACAGAAGACAATCGTCTTCGCAAATCGATCCGTGGACTTCATGAAGGCCGTCAGGTGCTGTGCGATGGCGTCGGTTCTCGCTTTAAGTGCGACGATCCGCTCAAAGTCCTGGGTGTGGTACTCCTCGTCCGGGATGCTGCGTCCATATCTGTCGAGATCCGCTTTGCTCGGTCGCCAGCCGGCGGCATCCCACTCCGTGACGACTCGGTGGACCCTGTACGGCGCCAGGAACCCGTCTTCGATGCCCTGCCTCAGGCTGTACTGATACACGGGGTTACCAAAGTAGGCGTACGTGTCGCGACTGTCCTGTCTCAACGGTGTCGCCGTCATCCCGAGTTTATAGGCAGGCGTGAAGTAGTCGAGGATCGCGCGCCACGCGGTGTCAGATCGAGCGCTTCCACGGTGGCACTCATCGACGATGATCAGGTCAAAAAAGTCAGGTGCATATTCTCGGAACAAACCACGCCGGACTTCGTCTTCGGCCAGCGCCTGATAGATCGCGAAGTACATCTCGCGGCTCTGCACAAGCTCGCCAGATTCGATTTTGTATCGAGCGTCACCAAAGGCTGCGAAGATTCCATCCTTGGGTTGGTCAACCAAGATGTTCCGGTCCGCGAGGTAGAGAATGCGAGGCCGCCTCTGATCCCCAGTTCGATTCCAACGTGATGACCAAAGCTTCCAACAGATCTGGAATGCGACCGCCGTCTTCCCGGTCCCCGTCGCCATGGTGAGCAGTACTCGGCGCTTGCCGGAAGCTATAGCTTCGACCGCGCGGTTGACGGCAGTCTGCTGGTAATAGCGCTCGCCTTTCCCAACGGTGTGGTTAAAGGCCGAAAGAAGTATCTCGTCGAGGTCGGCCGGCAAGCCCTTGCCGCTTCGGTAGCGATTCCACAGCTCCTTGGGTTTCGGGTACTCGGTAATGCGAGATTCGCGTCCGGTGAAAAAGTCGAACTCGACTATTTCAGGGCCATTGGTAGCGTAGGCAAACTTGAGGCCAAGCAACTCAGCGTAGTTCTTGGCTTGCTGGAGCCCAGCGGTCGCCTCCTTGTAAGACGCTTTTGCCTCAACTACCGCGAGAGCGAAGTCACGTTCGTACCGAAGTAGATAGTCCAGACGTTTCGGGGGTCGGCGCACGAACCCCTGGCCGCGGGGGATGATTCGCCCGTCAGTGATCGTGCGCTGCTCGGCAATGGAATGCGGCTCGGCGTCCCAGCCGGCCGCCTGCAGCTTGGGTACTACGAACCTTCTACAAGTGTCCGCTTCGTTCGCCATCATGCACGCGGAGACCGCGCTTCCTTAGTGCAATCTTATCGGGCGAATTCGGACGCCGTTTTCGCTCTTTCCTAAACCAGGCACCCGACGCCCGGGGGCGAGCCGTATCGTAACACCGCGAATGAGCGATCGCGCCCACGGGGTCAGCCCGAAGTTCCGGGTACCGCACGCCGCAATTCGGCTGCGAACTCTTCGACGAAAGGGTCGGTAATCCCAAGCTCGATTAGGTGGGCGCGCACGTGCCGAACGTAGTCACTGCATGCCCCTTTTGTGCCACGAGCAATCAAAGCCATCTTTACGCGATCCGAGACTGGGGAGTGCCCGATGTAGGTCCGAGCACGCCGGTCATTTACTGGAACCAGCGCAGCGACTGCGTCGCTAGAAGCTGGCAGTGAAACCGCGAGCGGCTCGAGCGAAAACGAGGGACCTTCCCTCGCGGCGAGCTCTCCAAGGATCGCGGCTTTGCCCTCATCCGGGAACTCGAAAGCAACCCCGACGACGACATCGTCCGGAGCCGGCTCCAGGCCCAAGGTGGGCCCTCGATGGACCGGAGTTCCCCAATTTGTCGTAGAGGCTTTGTTGAAGGAGCGATGAAAGCCCCGCAACGTGGCACCCTCGACACGCCTCCCTTTGTAATTGCGTTCCCACCCATCCCACATGAGCGATCCATACCCAAATACCCACATAGCGCCCACCTCCTCCTATGGCGCCGAGACGAGTTGCTTCGCGGCGTGCGCGTGGACCCCCAGCGTCAGCGCCTCACCTACCGCCGGAGGCTTGTATCGAATGTAGAAGGATTCGAACATGAACACGTGCTGATCGCCGTTGTCGTCGCGAAGTATCACGTCCGCCGATCCAAGAGGACCGCCGTTCTTCGCAGTGCAGTAACTGCTGGCTGCCTCAAACAGCGTCAGTTCGGTGACTTTTCCAAACCGTGCAGCGAAAGCCGGCGATTGAATACAGTGCCGACAAGGCTGGAGCGGATTGAAGTCCGCTGGCCGACGAGCGATGTGAGGGTGACCACTGATCAATGCCACCATCGGACGCTCGGACCCAACGGTCTCAACGAAGCGCCACAGGGTGCTTGAGATCGTATTGGCAAATGTGACGTTGAGCGATTGGACGGAGGCAATCGTGGGCGGCAAATCGCGTGCCTCGATCGCAAAGCGATCGCGGAGAAAAAGCAATCGTCCCGCCGCATAGTTCGCTTCTGCCTCGATCTGCTCCTGACAGTGGGGCAGTAGGGTGTGGCGGTTATCGCCATGCATGACGTCGTCGTGCCAGGGGATCAGGCTGTGGCCGATTTCGTGCGCCTCACTCCATCGATGCTTCTTCTCGGGAAGGTCCCCATCCAGGAGGATGCGCTTGCGGTCCGGCACGTAGAGAGCCTGCAGGGACCATTTCTTGATGGCATCCAGCAGCAGCATGGGCCGCTGCGCAACCTGGGTAGTCGCTACCCGTATGCGTGATACGACCTCGCGCATGAGAGATGGGTCATTGGCGGTATAGAACTGCCTATCAAGCTTGAGCAGTTCGCGAACGTCTTCGAGACTCAGCGGGGGCTCGGGCAGCCCGAGCCCCCGCAACACTCGTTCAATGCGTCCGTCGATGTCGTGGGCCGTACGCCCCCTTAGCCGAATGTTTTTCGACAAGGGTCGGTGCGGCTCCGTTATTTCTTCTCGCTCAGCACCGCGACAAACGCCTCGAGCGCTTCCCGCTCTTCCGGTGTCAACGCAGCCACCGGCTCCGAGCGAGCGGCAAACCGCACGGCTTCCTCGTAGATGCGGTCATCCTTGGGTCGGGTGAGGCCCGCAATCTGCAAGAGGTTCTCCCGCGGCAGATCAAAGAACATCGAGAGCTGGTAGACCGTGCGCACCTCGGGTCTGAAGTGCGGATCCTCCTCGATACTCACAAGTTCCATGATGTCGATGTCCGCTGTATCTGCCAGGCTTTCCCGATCCAGGCCGCGCCCACGGCGCATCAGGCGCACGAAGCGCCCGAACGCCACCGCTGGCTCGTCCTGTTCACGCGGCTCACTCAGCTCGCCATCGAACACGGGGTCGATCGCGAGCATGCCGGCGCCGATCTCGGCGTCGCCCTCGAGTCGTGCCATATTCAGGCACCACTCCTCATTGAATTTGGTGTTCATGGTCTCGCTCCTCTTGCAATAAATTCCTCCGACTGTTCAAAAGTCATCTCAAAATAGTGCATACCTAGGTAGTTGGAATCCGCTCCCAGGTCTGTCATTCCGCAAGTCCTGGCGTAGAAGGGATTTGACTGCGGCAGGGCATGCAGTCCGATTCGTCCTTTAAACCCCTCCGAGTGACTCGTCTCGATTGCCGCCCGCATCAATATCGAACCGACGCCCCGGTATCGGGGTGGATCAAACAGCAATTCCTTGCGATTCCACGGCGCGTTCTCGACATACTCGACGTACACCAGGTTCTTGCCCTTTTGCACCTCGATCCGGCAGCGCCGCCGGGTCGTCTCCAGAATCATCATTCCCTGGGTCACGCCAGCGCACATCAGGCTGAAGGCGGGATTGGCCAGCATGCCGCGTATGGAGGCGGCCTTGCGCCGCCAATCCCAATGACGACTCTGGGGCCACTGTCGCAGCGGCACCTTCGCACCATGGAGGCGCTGGATCGCCAGGAGAAGCGAGGGTTGCCAGAGCGCCTCCCAGTCGGCGAGCTGCTGATCGGTGATTGCATTCCACAATTCAGCCGCCTCGCCGGCTTGCCGCTCGACGTTATAGAGCGCGACAGGTGCTTTGGTGATGCTCACAGCGCACGCTCACAGCATCATCACCTCAGCCTTCTCCTTGGTCTTATCGTCCTCGAAGAAGAACTTCTCGCCCCGCTCCAGGCGCGATTCGACCACCTGGTAGAGTCGGAGCGCTTGTCTCAAGAGCGCCGTCTTGCTTAAGTCCTTCTTGTCGCACAGCTCCTCCAGGACCTGCATTTCGGCATCCGTCAGGTTCAGCGTCATGGTGCGTTTGGTGCTCATGGAGTGTCTTATACCCTAAATATCATTAAATATAAATCAATAAGTAGCTATCTATTACACGTTTACTAGCTAAAAAATAGCTATATCATATGTATCACGGGCGTGTGCCCGACGAGACGCAGGTGATACATGAGTACTTCCATTGAAGATGTGGCCGAGGCGTTGCGGATGGGGCGACCGCTCCGCCCGCATGGTCCGTACCGAGTTCAGTTCGGCGACCCACAGCTCGACTACCGCCCTGGGATCGTCGAGCAGCCGGTCCCCACGGGTCGACAAGTCCTGGAGGCCGCAAACGCCCACCCGGTGCTTGAGCACTTGGTGTTTCAGGTCCTGAGCGACGGCTTGCTCGATGAGGTGGAGCTCGAGGAGACGGTTGACCTCCGGGTGGCACGCGTCGAGAAGTTCCTGATCTTCCGCAGCGATCGCTCGTTCGAGTTCGAGCTCGACGGGCGGCGCTACCCGTGGGGCGCTCCGACGATCACGGGTCTCGCTTTGAAGCGCCTCGCCGGGGTGGACCCGGTGCGGTACGGCGTGTGGCAGGAGATCCGAGGGGCCGATGACAAGAGAATCGAGGACGGGGCGGCTGCGGACCTGACACCGCCGGGCGTCGAGCGCTTCTTCACCGGCATCATCAAGACGACGGAGGGCTAGGCCATGGCGGTGCTACCCCTGAAGTGCCGCCGCTACCTCGCGGAGCGGGGCATCAATTTCGATGAGGTGGACATCAGCGGTCAGAAGGCCGTCATCCTTCGCGGCGTCATCCTGCCGGCCGGCAGGTTCGACGCCAAAGCCGCTGACATCTTGATCCTCTTGCCGGCGGGCTATCCCGATAGCCCGCCGGACATGTTCTACGCCCTACCCTGGCTTCGACTCGCGGCCAGCCGCGCTCATCCGCGCGCGGCCAATCAGCCCTACTCCTTCGCCGGCCAGAACTGGCAGCGCTGGTCGCGTCACAACAACGATTGGCGGCCCGGCATCGATGGCATCTGGACCATGGTGAAGCGCATTGAGGCGGCTCTTCAGGAGGCCGCGTGAGCCTCCTGGATGTGGTCCTGCAGGATCGCCACTTCCAGGAGCTCGAGCAGCTGCTGACCCGCTCGGACGGTGCAGAAGCCGCTGCATACTTACTGTGTGGCCAATCGGTGATCGGGTGCGACCCCTGGGAGCGGCGCTCGCGGCGGCGTCTCACCTCCTACGAGGTCGTGCCCATCCCGCCGAGCGATGCGAACTCGGCGAGTCCCACGCACGTCAGCTGGTCCACCGAGTCCTTCGTCAAACTCCTGCGCCGCGCGCACGCTGAAGGGCTCATCGCAGGAATCCTCCATACCCATCCCAAGGGGCCGATCGCGTTCTCGGAGCAGGATGACGCGAACGAGCGGGACCTGTCGCAGCTCTCGCGCAATCGAAACGGCCCCGCTACGGCGCTGCTGAGTCTCCTTTGGGCGCATGACGCTCAGCTCCGCGCGAGGCTCTGGGAGCATCCAAAGAACCCCACAGACGCAGACGTCGTCTCGGTGGTCGGAGAGCACTTGCGCTTCCACCGGCGCGCCAGGGCCTTAGGCGGACTCGAGGCCTTCGAGCGGCAAGCCCTGGCATTCGGCCCGAAGCTCACCGCGCAGTTGCGCCGCCTGCGCGTCGCGGTCGTTGGCTGCGGCGGCACGGGGAGCGCCGCCGCGATCTTGCTCGCGCGGCTCGGTGTCGGGAATCTCCTCCTCATCGATGAGGACATCGTCGATGTGACCAATCTCAACAGGCTCCACGGTGCGACACGGGCTGATGCCGATGGGATGCGCCCCAAGGTCGACGTGCTAGCGCGCGAGGTCGCCGGCATGGCGCTCGGCACGCGCGTTGCGCGGATGCAGGCCTGGGTCGGGGACCCCAGAGCGCGAGACGCACTCAAGTCCTGCGATCTCATCTTCGGCTGCACCGACGATCATGACGGTCGTCTGCTACTGAACCGACTGGCTTACTTCTACCTGATACCCGTGATCGACATGGGTCTCGCCATCGAGTCCACGCCCGAAGGCGCCATTAAGGATGTCACGGGCCGCGTCACCATGCTGCAACCCGGGGCACCCTGCTTGATTTGCCGTCAGGTGATCGACCCGGTCACGGCGCGAGATGAGAATCTGCGTCGTCGGCACCCGGAAGAGTACGAGCGGCGCAAGCGCGAGGGTTACGTGAGAGGGGGTGGTGAGCCCGCTCCTGCCGTGGTGAGCTTCACGACCGCGACCGCGTGTCTCGCGGTTGATGAGCTGCTGCAGGCGCTCACCCAATTCCGGGGGACCACCCAGGGGGCGTGGCAAAGAGTCCGCCGGTTCGATCGTCTCGCCGACCGGCGGCCCGGCGCGACGCAAGATAATTCCTGTCCCGTGTGTGCCGAGGCGCTGTACTGGGGTCGCGCGGACGTCGAACCGTTTCTCGACCGGACCGGTTGACTCCTATGATGCGCTCAGCCGTTCGCAAGCTCTTGGTCCTGCTCGGCGTCATTAGGCGCCCCGACATCCTATCCCGCGTGGTAAGTCAACATCCGAGTCCGGACCAGATGGTTCCAAAGGTGCTCGCGGTGGTCATCGACGGCGGGCGCGCAAAATGGGCGTGCTTACGCTGTCCGTGCGGATGCGGCGACAAAATACAGTTGTCCTTGAATCCCACTCGCCGGCCCCGATGGGCGGTCCGGGTCGATTGGCTCGAGCGCCCGACCGTCGAGCCCTCGATACATCAAACCGATGGCTGCCGAAGTCACTTCTGGATTCGGTCAGGCCGAGTCGTGTGGTGCAAGACCGATACGGCGGCGCGGGATCGAAGCTAGATCGGCAGCTCGCCCAAGACTATCAGCTAGACGATTTCTTCGGGCACCAGAAATCTCCCAGCTTGCTCTCCGATGAGAGCGGACTCGAGATGTGGGGACCGGTCTGCCGGGACAATGCCCCCTCGTAGGGCGTTGCGTTCTTGACCTCATGGAGAATCAGTTGCGCGACATCCAGCCCCGGATAGAGCGCGATCGGAATCGTGCCGTGATTCACGAGCTCGAGCGTAATCGTGCCGGTGAATCCGGGGTGTATTGCAGTTGCTGTCGCGATCACGAGGCCCAATCGGCCCCACTTGGAGCGCGAGGTGACATAGGCAGCGATGTTGAGCGGCAGCCGCACGTATTCAAGCGTCGACGCCAGGACCATCTCGTTGGGATGCAGATAGAACCGCTCGCCTCGGTTGAGGTGGTGCGGGGTGCGAAAGCGATGGCGACCATCCTCCAATGCGCAGGGGTCGAGGAACCCGATATTCCCCCTCTTCACCGAAACAAACTCGTAACTCAACCGAACATCGATCGAGGCGCTGCCAATCTGTGACGCCTCAAGGATCGGTGTAACGATGAGGCGCTTCTTGATGTCCGGCGCGCCGAGGAGCGCCACGATGGATTTGTGTCCTTGCACGCTCATGGCGTTTTACCCTGTTGCGCCAGGTACTCATTGCACTGTTTCTGGATGACGCCGTATTCGACCCCTTTAAGGGCCAGCTTGTGAACCGTCTGAAGATCCTTTAACCGAGTCGCTGGCGTTCCTCCCGTCTCAACCGCTTTGGCGATCGCGACCAGCCACGAGGCCAGAAGTCCCGCTCGCCAGTCACCGATCTCGAGATTCGGCCATTTTCCAACCTCGTTGGGCGGCACGTGGAGCGCTAATCGCTCGACCAGTGCGAGGAACCCCTGGCCTTTGAAATCCGGTACGTATCGAAGGCTCTGTATCCGGCCCGCAGCAAATTGAAAGGCTTCGGGGAGAGTCTGCTCGAGCCACTCATACGCGATCTTGGCTAACGCGTTCTTGCCAATTTCAATCCGGTCGTGTTGCTCGCCAACCAGTTGCCCCAGATGCGTCAGCACGCTTCTGGTTGACTGCTGAACGTCGTCGAGGTGCGCGGGAAACTTGAGTTTATCGAGACTCGTAAGCTGTTGATCGGCCTCCAACGCCATGTGCATCAGGCGCAGGCGATAGCGCGGTGGCGGATAGTAGAGGGGACGTTTGGGTGCTGAATCAAGGGAGGTCTGGCCGAAGATATCGAGACTCGAGAACAGAATGCTCGGCCCGAATAGATGAACACCGACGGCATCCGCGATGAGCTCCTGGAGGCCCCGCTTGTGGATAGTCGCGACCGTATCCAGAAACTGGCTGAGCCGCTGACTCTTTTCAACCGGATCCGAAAGTCGGTTCAGCAGCCCGAGTAATGTTGGGTCAGTTTGTATTTTCTGTTTCGCGTCACTAAGGCGATTGGAGAAGGTCGCTTGCTGCTCATGGGCGGCGATGAAATCGTCCGCGATCGGGTGTCCAAACTCGTGCCCGAAGACCGTGTGATTCAATACGTTGTCGCGCTCGGTACGCGGAAACCGCACGACGTAGAGCTCTTTCGGGAAGGTTCCAGTCAGAGAGGCGGCTACCGACGCCGGGAGCGCGTCCATGGCCAACTTCGAGAACGCCGGGATGATGTTGATGATCGAGTAGTTGTAGGCGCTCGAAGGCGACACCAGAAGACATGAGCCGGGATAAAGGCCGTTGGCGATCTCTTCAAGAAATTGAACCAGGCCCCTGGGGGTTTGCGCCGTGTGCGCGTTATCCAGCAGGTCGAGTGTGCTCGACAGAGTATCTATCAGCCGAAAGAACGCGAGCAGGATGTTCTTATCCGCTGTCTTTTCGACCTCATCTCGAATCCGTTCGAGAAAGGCTGTCGTAATGCGAATCAGCTCGCCCGGGGAGCCGGCAGGAAAATCGTCATCGAATTCCGATAGGCGTAGCTTCAGTCCCTGACACAGCGAGTGCGCTTTGCTGCGCAGGTAGCGAATCTCATCGTAGGAAGCCATCCCCTGGCTTTAGAAGAGTGATTCTGGGCGAGCTCCGAGAACCGGGTTGCGCGAATCCAGATTATTGGCGATCCACTCGGCTAAGGCTTCGAAAAATTGCCGCGCTCGCCCGAGAGAGTCTTCGATTCCCTCCGACGACTGAGTTTCCTTGGCCTTTGACACAGCCGAAGCGAGCTCCTCGAATAGGCTCGCGAAGTTTGTCTCGTGTTCGACCAGTGTCTGAATGACCTTGATTGGGCCGAAGGCAACATCGAGCGCCGCCAGGGATCTCGACGGGTTCGCGCCCTCGCGGAATGCGCCACTCGTCGTGAACTGAGCGCCGTCGGCCACGTCCCGCAGAAACCGCTCCGCGCTCGAGAGCAGCGCCACCTCATCGGTGGACATCGGCTTCTTCTCCAGCACTCGCTTCAGAAGGTTAGACGTGCGGGCCGTCATAAAGCCACAGCTGACCGAATCTGCATCGCGAAACAGTGGATTCGGCGCGTTCATTGTTGTCGTCCTTCTACGTGACTCTTGCGCACGCGAGCCGATTCGCAAGGCTTCATCTTGCGACCCGTCGCTTCTTTACGCTTGAAGCAGTCGATGAGTGCACGAGGCGGCCAAGATCCCGCTTCACGCCGTCCAATTGAATCACAAAGGCAAACTCAAGTTGTCCACAGGCTAGGTCCTCAACGACTTGCGCGGACTGGCGAAGGTAGATTCGCACTCCGTCTGTCACGAGAAGGGACCCAGCTATCCGCCTGGTGGCCAATTCAGGATGTCTCTTGCGCAAAGCGGCAAGCGACTTCCGGAGCTTGAGCACGGAGATACCGCTCTCGAGCAGGCGGGCAATCACTCGTAGTAGGACGAGATCAGAGAACGAGTACAGCCGTCTGCGACCTCGCCCGCGACAAGGGACAGCACTAGGACGAAGAACTTCAGACCGACACAGGTAGTCGAGCATCGTCCTGGGCAGACCCGTGAGCCTCTCGGTCTGCGCGACGTCGTAGCCCGTTGGTTTGGAATCGCTCATTTGTACATAGTTTAGCTCTAAACTATGACTTTTACAGGCATTTTTGCTCGCAGTGCGACTTCGGTTCAGGCATCAAGCAGGTCAGCACGAGGGCTTGGTATCACGCGCTCACGCGCGCCGGTATCGAGAACTTCCGGTTCCACGACCTGCGCCACACCTGGGCGAGCTGGCATGTGCAGAGCGGGACGCCGCTCTTCGCTCTACAGGAGCTTGCTGGCTGGGAGACCGAGCGCATGGCGCGGCGCTACGCGCACTTGTCCGCCGATCACTTGGCGGCCTACGTGAGCAATGCGCAGATCTATGGCACATTCACGGCACACCAGCCAAAGCTGCCGCAACTCATCGACGAGAAGACGTTGGACGTTTCAGCAGGTTAGTGGTGGCCAGGGGCGGAATCGAACCACCGACACGCGGATTTTCAGTCCGCTGCTCTACCAACTGAGCTACCTGGCCGCCGGGAATGGGGGGCGGGTATTAGAGCGGCCCGCGCCTCTCTCCGTCAAGCAATCGAAGCCCTAACTCATTGATTCATTGTGCTCCTCCGCACACCCACGGCTGGCTGAGGTCTGCGCTCCCGTGCCTGTTGCGAATTCGCACTCACTCAAGCGAGAGAGCCGCGAGCCTGTCGCATGAAACGTGCCGCGCTCCCCGCTTGATGCATTACAGCAGGGTACCGCGCCCTCAAGAATGGATCCTCGGCGCTGACTCCTGGGGGAGGCGCTGTAGCTGAACACAACCACCACGGATGGGAGAAGCGCATGCGCCTTTCTACACCTTCCATATCTCTTGTATTGCTTGGCATCGTGTCGGGGGCGGCACTGACCCTGAGCGGCTGCGCCCGGAACGAGGCGGCCGAGCAGAAGGCGGCGCCGCCGCTGCCACAGGTGACGGTCGCGGCCGCGATCACGCGCAAGGTCACAGACTTCGATGAGTTCACCGGCCGCTTCGAGGCCGTGGAGCGTGTGGAGGTCCGTCCGCGCGTCTCCGGCTACATCTCCTCCGTAAATTTCAAGGACGGCACCGAGGTCAAGAAGGGCGATCCGCTCTTTGTCATTGACCAGCGGCCTTACATCGCCGAGCGCGACAAGGCGCGTGCGCAGCTCGCGCAGGCGCGTTCGCAGCTCGTGCTCGCGCGCTCCGAGCGCGACCGTGCGACCAAGCTCCTCGCGCAGCATGCCCTCTCGCAGGAGGAGTTCGACACCCGTACCTCCGGGCTCGAGCAGGGGCAGGCGAATGTCGAGGCCGCGCAGGCGGCGCTCGATGCCGCGGCGCTCAACCTCGACTTCACGCGCGTGACCGCGCCCATCTCCGGGCGCATCAGCCGGGCGCTCGTCACGAGCGGCAATTACGTGACCAACGGACAGACGCTTCTCACGACGCTGGTGTCGCTCGATCCGATCTACGTGGCTTTCGACGGCGACGAGAGGGTGTATCTCAAGTACACCAAGATCGCTCGCGAAGCGCGCGGTAACCGCAGTCCGGTGCTGGTGGGACTCGCCGACGAGGATGGCTATCCGCACCAGGGCGTGATGGTGTTCGTGGACAACGCGCTCGATGCCACTACGGGCACGATCCGCGGCCGGGCGCTCCTCGATAACCGCGATCGCCTCTTCACGCCGGGACTCTTCGCACGGCTGAGGCTGCTTGGGGCACATGAGCACGAGGCGGTCCTCATCAACGACAGCGCGGTCGGCACCGACCAGACCGTGCGCTACGTCCTCGTCGTGGGTCCGGACAACAAGGTCGAGTATCGGCCGGTGCAGCTCGGTCCGATCGTCGATGGCCTCCGCGAAGTGCACTCGGGACTTGCGCGCGGCGAGACCATCGTGGTGAACGGTCTGCAGCGCGTGCGCCCCGGCGCGCAGGTTCAGGCGCAGCGCGTCGCCATGGGTGAGAGGCGTCCCGGCGAGGACGCCGCTCTGGTTGCCAGGAACGTCTCCGCCACGAGCGGCAGCGAGGCTCATCCGTGAAGATTTCGAACTTCTTCATCGACCGCCCGATCTTCGCCGGGGTCATCTCGGCGTTCATCACCATCGCGGGGCTGCTCGCGCTCTTCAAGCTCCCGATCAGCGAGTACCCGGAGGTCGTGCCGCCGCAGGTCGTCGTGCACGCCTCCTATCCGGGCGCGAACCCCAAGGTCATCGCCGACACGGTGGCAGCGCCTCTCGAGCAGGCGATCGTCGGCGTCGAGGACATGCTCTACATGTCCTCGACGTCCACTATGGACGGCGCGCTGACCCTCACGATCACCTTCAAGATCGGCGCCGACATCGACCGCGCCCAGGTGCAGGTGCAGAACCGCGTCTCGCAGGCGCTGCCGCGCCTGCCGCAGGAGGTGCGTGACCTCGGCGTCAACACCGTCAAGGCCTCATCCAACCTCACTCTCGTCGTCAATCTCACCTCGCCCAGCGGCCGCTACGACTCGCTCTACCTGCGTAACTACGCGGTCCTCAACATCAAGGACGTGCTGGCGCGCCTTCCGGGCATGGGAGACGTGCAGGTGTTCGGTGGGGGCGACTACTCGATGCGGGTGTGGCTCGATCCGCAGAAGCTCGCCGCGCGCAACCTCACCGCGGGCGACGTGGTGGCGGCGATCCGCGAGCAGAACGTCCAGGTGGCCGCCGGTCAGCTCGGCGCACCGCCCTCCCCCACTACCGAATTCCAGATCGCACTGAACGCCGCCGGACGGCTCACGGACGAGCAGCAGTTCCGCGACATCATCGTAAAGACCGGCAACGACGGGCAGATCATGCGCCTCGGCGACATCGCGCGCGTTGAGCTCGGCGCGCAGGCATACGGGATACGCAGTCTGATCGACAACAAGCCTTCAGTGGCGATCCCGGTATTTCAGTCCCCCGGTGCGAATGCGCTCGAGCTCTCCAAGAATGTCCACAAGACCATGGAGGAGCTCAAGAAGAATTTCCCCGAGGGGATGGAGTACGGGATCCTCTACGACCCCACGCAGTTCGTGCGCCAGTCGATCGAGGCGGTCGTGCACACGCTGCTCGAGGCCATTGCGCTGGTGGTGCTGGTGGTCATCCTGTTCCTGCAGACCTGGCGCGCCTCGCTCATTCCCCTCATCGCGGTGCCGGTCTCGGTCATCGGCTCTTTCGCGGTGCTTCTCGGGTTCGGCTTCTCCATCAATACGCTCTCCCTCTTCGGTCTGGTGCTCGCGATCGGCATCGTGGTGGACGACGCCATCGTCGTCGTGGAGAACGTCGAGCGCCACATCGCGGAAGGGCTCTCGCCGCTCGAGGCCACCAAGGTGGCCATGAGTGAGGTGAGTCGTCCCATCATCGCCATCACGCTGGTGCTCGTCGCGGTTTTCGGACCGGTGGCGTTCGTGAGCGGCCTCACGGGCGAGTTCTATCGTCAGTTCGCGCTCACGATCGCGATCTCCACCGTCATCTCGGCCTTCAACTCGCTCACCCTGTCGCCGGCGCTCGCCGCCGTGCTGCTGAGGCCGCACGGCGCAAAGCCGGACCTGCTGACGCGCGGGATGAACCGCCTGTTCGGGCGCTTTTTCAAGCGCTTCAACGCCCGCTTCACGCGAGCCGGGGAGAGCTACTCCCGAGTGCTCGCCGTCACCATGCGTCATGGCACCGTCGCGCTCGCCATCTACGGCGGGCTGATCGTCCTCACCTGGTTCGGCTTCAACTCCGTGCCGGAGGGGTTCATCCCGCAGATGGACAAGCAGTACCTGGTCGCGGTCGCGCAGCTGCCGGCGGCCGCCTCGCTCGATCGCACCGAGGCGGTCACGCGGCGTATCACCGAGATCGCGCTCAAGCAGCCGGGCATCGCCCACGCGGTCGAGTTCTCGGGGATGTCGGTGAACGGGTTCACCCAGAGCTCGAGCGCCTCGCTCATCTTCTTCCCGCTCACGGACTTCGATAAGCGCACCTCGCGAGCCCTGTCGGCTCCCGCCATCGCGGCCGCGCTGAATCAGAAGATGATGTCCATCCAGGACGCCTTTGTCATCGTCGTGACACCGCCTCCGGTGATCGGACTCGGCACGCTCGGCGGCTTCAAGCTCCAGGTGGAGGACCGTGCCGACGCCGGGCCGAAGGCGCTGTTTGCCGCGCTGTCGGAGGCCCTCGGCAAGGCGAACAAGAATCCGGCGCTCGGGGGTGCGTTCAGCACCTACCAGATAAACGTCCCGCAGCTCGACGTCGACGTCGATCGCGTCAAGGCTAAGCGCGAGAACGTGAGACTCACGGACGTGTTCGAGACGCTGCAGGTGTATCTCGGCTCGCTCTACGTCAACGACTTCAACCGCTTCGGCCGTACCTACCAGGTGGTGGCGCAGGCGGATGCTCCGTACCGCGCCCAGCTCGACGACGTCATGCCGCTCAAGACCCGCAACGCCGCCGGCGAGATGGTGCCGCTCGGCTCCGTGATCAAGGTCACGCGCTCCTTCGGCCCGGACGTCGTGCAGCGCTACAACGCCTACACCGCGGCGGACATCAACGGCGGGCCTGCGCCCGGGGTCAGCTCGGGCCAGGCGCAGGAGGCGATGGCCAAAATCCTCGATGAGACACTGCCCCGTGGCATGGCGTACGAGTGGACGGATCTCGCCTACCAGCAGTTCATCTCGGGCAACACGGGACTGCTGGTGTTTCCGCTGTGCGTGCTGTTCGTCTTCCTGGTGCTCGCGGCGCAGTACGAGAGTCTCTCGCTCCCGCTCGCGATCATCCTGATCGTGCCGATGTGCCTCCTGCCTGCGCTCACGGCAGTCAAGCTCGACCACGGGGACAACAACATCTTCATGCAGATCGGGCTCCTGGTGCTGGTCGGCCTCGCGTGCAAGAACGCCATCCTGATCGTCGAGTTCGCCAAGCACCTGCAGGAGGAGCATGGGCGGGATGCAAAGGCCGCCGTGCTCGAGGCGGCACACCTGAGGCTGCGTCCGATCCTCATGACCTCCATGGCTTTCGTCATGGGTGTGGTGCCGCTCGTGCTCGCGACGGGTGCGGGAGCCGAGGTCCGCCATGCGCTCGGCGTCGCGGTGTTCGCGGGCATGATCGGCGTCACCGGCTTCGGCCTTCTGCTCACCCCGGTGTTCTATGTGTTCGTGCGGCGCGCCGCGCACCACGCCGAGGCGGACTCACGGGCGGCAGCCGAACCACCTGGCGCGCTCGCGGCCCCGGAGGCTTCCCATGACTGATGTCACCTTGAAGCGCGGCGCGACCTTCGCGACTCTCCTCGGCTTGATCGTCCTCGCCGGCCTCGCCGCCGCCCTCGCCGGCTGCGCGGTGGGGCCGAACTACAAGAGGCCCGATACCAAAGTCGCGACGCAGTTCGTGGGCGCCCAGGCCGCAAACCCTGGAAGCCCCTATTCGACACAAGAGACGCAGGCTAGCTTCTGGGAAGAGTTCGGTGACGACACGCTGAACCGCCTGGTGGGCGAGGCGCTCGAGGCCAACCATGACCTGCGCATCGCGCTCGGGAGGCTGGTCGAAGCCCGTGCCGAGCGCCGCGCCGCAAAGTTCGATCTCGCGCCTACCGTGACAGCCTCGGGCGGCTACACCAAACAACGTTACTCCGCTATTGAGAGCCCGACGGGCCAGGCGCTCGAGCTCGGGTACTACGACGCCGGGTTCGATGCCTTCTGGGAGCTTGACTTCTTCGGCCGGGTGCGCCGCGGTATCGAGGCCGAGACCGCCCAGGTGCAGGCGGCAGATGCGACCTTGCGCGATGCGCAGGTCTCGGTGAGCGCGGAAGTCGCGCGCACCTACTTCGAGCTGCGCGGCGCGCAGACGCAGCTCGCCGTGGCCCGCCGCAACGTCGACAATCAACGCGACACGGCGCAGCTGACGCAGGCGCGACTCGAGGCCGGGCGGGCCACCGAGCTCGACACCTCGCGCGCCGCGGCGCAGCTCTCCACCACGCTCGCGACCATCGGCCCGCTCGAGGCGACGATCGCGCGCTCGATGCACCGCCTCGCCGTGCTTACCGGGCGCGAGCCCAACGCCTTCACCGAGCTGCTGCAACCAGCGCGCGAGTTGCCTGAGCTGCCGCGGATCACCGCGGTCGGCGATCCCGCGGGTCTGCTGCGGCGCCGGCCTGACATCCGCATCGCCGAGCGTCAGCTCGCCTCCTCCACGGCTCTGGTCGGACAGGCGATCGGCGACCTGTTCCCCAAGGTCACGTTCACGGGCAACTTCACTTATGCGGCTCCCGAGCTAAGCTCCTTCGGCGAGTCGACGAGCCGCGGCTACCTGATCGGCCCTGCGATCTCCTGGGCGGCGTTCGATCTCGGGCGCGTGCAGGCGCATGTGGCGGGCAGTCGCGCGCGTGCGGACGTCGCACTCGCCGTCTACGAGCAGACCGTGCTGCGCGCTCTCGAGGAGACCGAGGATGCGCTCATCACCCACGCCCGCACGCGTGACAGTCTGACGGATGCGGCGGATGCGGCGGCCGCGAGCGGCATCGCTGCGCGGATTGCGCGCACCCGCTACGAAGGCGGCGTGGTGGATTTCCTCGAGGTGCTCGATGCCGAGCGGACGCAGCTGGCCGCCGAGGATCAACTTGCCCAGTCGCGCACTCAGGCGGCGACCAGCCTGATTGCGGTCTACAAGGCCCTCGGGGGTGCCTGGCAGGTGGCTCCCCTCCCGCACGAGATCCACCAGACCGGGAGCTAAACGCTTGATTCCCCGCAGTCGGCAAATTATGACCAGTCCGCGAGTCGCGGCTCCCGCCTCACCCCGTCCGGAACCCCCGACGCCACTCCCTCTTAAGATAGAGAGTCGCTCGCCAGGAGGCAGACCCCGGGCGCGCCGCGGTAGACTCCCGGGTCAACCGCTGCCACCGCGAGAGGCGCGCCCCGATATGAACGCCAACGTCGCCGTACTCGAGCCGCAGGCCGAAGCGACTCCGTGCGCGAAAGAGCTGACCCGCATCAACGAATCGCTCCAGGCGCGCGAGCGGCTGCTCACCGCCTCTGCGCGCGCCAGCCGGCTGCTGCTCGAGGCGCCGGACGTGCGCGCGGCCATCCCGGGCGTCCTCGGACTGATCGGCGAGGCGGCGCGCGTCGACCGTGTGAACCTCATGCAGACGCGTACCGGCCCGAACGGCGAGCGACTGCTGGTCGTGACCAGCGAATGGACCGTCGACGGCGTGACGCCCTCGCTCCTCGGATCGACGCCCTGTATCTGCGATGAGCGCCACATCGCCACCGTGTGCGCGGAGCTGCGGGCCGGACGCAGCGTCTGCTTCAGCAAGAGCGAGAATCTCGCCGACACCGCTTTCTCGGCCATCGAGGGGATCGGCACGCAGAGCAAGGCGATCGTGCCGATCTTCGTCGCGGGCGAGTTCATCGGCGTGGTCGGCTTCGAGAACACCCGCCAGCAGCGCGCCATCGACGCCTCCGAGCTCGCCGCGCTCGAGACCGCTGCCGGCGTGATCGGCGCGGCGCTCCATCGCGAGCGGCTGGTCGATGACGTGCGGCGCGAGCGCGAGCACGCCGCCGAGGAGCGCGTCGCCGAGCTTGCCAAGGCCAACGCCGTGATCCGCGGAAACCTCGAGCGGCTCGCCGGCCAGACCGACCTGCCGAGCTTCATGGGTCACATGCTGCTCGAGGCGACGCGCCAGTTCGACGCCGTCTCGGGAGCGGTGATCGTGCTCAAGGACTCGTTGCAGGAGTGGCGCGTCGTCGCGCACGTGCGCAACGGCCAGGTCGCGCAGCCACCGTATGCCAGCAGCGTGCCGGTGGCCGGCTCGGTGTTCACCACGCAGTTTGCGGCGCTGCGCCAGCCGCTCTACCGCGACGTCACCCAGCAGCAGGACGAGATCTGGCCCGGCGTGCTCGCCTTCCATCGCCGCGAGGGCGTCGTCGGCACGGTGATCTACCCGCTGGTGTTCGGTGCGCGCAACGTCGGCTTCCTCATCATGAGCTTCAAGCGCGAGGCCGAGGACGTCAAGCGCAGCGAGCTGCTCGTGGCGCTCGCCCAGCAGGCGACGCTCGCCATGGAACTGACGCGTCTCGCGTACTCCGCCAAGGAAGCCGCCGTGCTGATGGAGCGCACGCGCATCGGCCAGGAGATCCATGACGGGCTGGCGCAGGCGTTCACCGGCATTCTGCTGCAGCTCGGTGCGGTGGAAGAGTTCCCCCCGTGTCGCAAGCGCGGCTCGGAGCTCGCCGTGACGCTGTCGCACATCCGCGCGCTGGCGCGGGAGGGACTCGCGGAGGCGCGCCGCTCGGTGATGGCATTGCGTCTCGATCAGACACGGCGCGCCGGCCTCGAGCTGGCGCTCCGCCAGCTCGCAGAGCGCTCCACGGTGAAGGGCGGGATCACCTGCAGCTTCGAAGGCGCCGGCCTCACCACGGGGCTGAAGCCCGAGCACGAGCATGAGCTGTTGCGCATCGCCCAGGAGGCGGTGAGCAATGCGGTACGGCATGCGCGCCCGCACAAGGTTCACATCACTCTGGCGGACGAGCCGGCGCACTGGGTGCTCGCGGTGAGCGACGACGGCGTCGGCATGGAGCAGGGCCCGGAGCTGTCCGCACGGCGCGGCTTTGGGCTCGCCAGCATGCGCCAGCGTGCCGGAGCGATCGGCGGGGAGTGGCAGATCGAGAGCTCGCCCGGGCGCGGCACGCGCGTCAGTGTGCGCATGAACAAGCGAGCAGCCTGATGGCCGCGGTCGTCGCCTCCCACATTCGTGTCGTGCTCGCCGACGATCACCCGGTCGTGCGCGACGGCCTGGCCGCGATGATCAATCAGCAGGCCGACATGGAAGTGGTCGGCGAAGCGGGTGACGGCGAGGAGGCGATCGCGCTCTACGAGCGCCACCGGCCGGACGTCATGGTGCTCGACCTGCGCATGCCCAAGCGCGACGGCGTCGCGGTGGTGCAGCGCGTGCTCGAGATCAACCCCAAGGCCTGCATCCTCGTCATGACGACCTATGACGGCGATGAGGACATCTTCCAGTGCCTCTCACAGGGCGCCAAGGGTTATCTGCTCAAGGACGCGCCGCGGCAGGAGATCCTGTCAGCGATCCGCGCGGTGAGCGAGGACCGCCCCTACACTTCCTCCACGGTGGCCGCCAAGGCGTTGCAGCGCATGGGGAAGCCGAGCCTCACGCAGCGCGAGCTCGCCGTGCTGCAACTGGTCGCCGAAGGCCGCAGCAACAAGGACATCGCCCGGCGGTTGTCGATCACCGAGGGCACCGCCAAGACGCACGTGAAGGCGATCCTCACCAAGCTCGATGCCATCAGCCGCACAGAAGCGGTGGCGGTGGCACACAAGCGCGGCCTGATCCACCTCTAGCCGAGGCCGGAGTCTGCCGGCGCGCTGCGGGCGCGCCGCCTGGCGTCAGCTCTTGTCCTCCTCGACGGGCCGATAGCCTGCGGGTGCCTGCGAGCCCTGCCCGAAGAAGAACTTCTCCATCTCAGTCTCGAGAAACTTGCGCGCCTTGGGCTCGATCGGGGTCAGGCGATACTCGTTAATCAGCATGGTCTGATGGCGCAGCCACTGCGCCCAGGCTTCCTTCGACACCTGCTCGTAGATGCGCCGGCCGAGCTCGCCGGGATACGGCGGCCGGTCGAGACCGGCAAGCTCGCGTTTGAGAACCACACACTGCACCATGCGGGACACGTTTCGAGCCTCCGTCGCCTGCGCTTCAGCGCTGCCGCACTGCCGGCCGCTGCTCGCCCGGCACGCGCGCGAGCAGCGCCGAGATCGGCGCCGGCAGGCCGATGCGTGCCGGCGCGCGCAGGTTATACCAGACGCCGGCACCCTCCTCCATCACCGCGGTCGCTGCCGAGCAGCGCACCAGGAGCGGTGTGATGCTCAGATCGAAGTGTGTGAAGGCGTGCTCGAGCACGGCGAGGGTCTGCGGCGGCTGCGCCGCTGCGAGGCTCCCACGGATGAAAGCGCTGGCGCCGGCTGCGGTGGCGAACTCCGGCAGACACCACAGCCCTCCCCACACGCCGCTCGGCGGCCGCCGCTCGAGCAGCACACCGCCCGCGGGCTCGACCGCGACCACCATGAACACCCGCCGCGCGCGTCGGGCTGCGCGGCGCGCCGCGCCAGGTCGCACCGCCGGAAACTCGAGCTGGCGCCCCGAGCGGCGGGCGAGGCAGCGGCTTGCGAGCGGGCAGCGCGTGCAATCCGGCTGACGCCGCACGCACACCGTCGCCCCCAGGTCCATGATGGCCTGGGTGTAGTCGGCGACGCGCTCGCTCGGCGTGTGCCGCTCGGCGAGCTGCCACAGGCGCTGCTCGAATTCCCGCGTGGTACTCGCACTCACCTCGAAGCAGCGCGCCAGTACCCGCCGCGCGTTGCCGTCGAGGATCGCAAAACGCGCCCCGCTGCTGAGCGCGAGGATCGCTCCCGCTGTCGAGCGGCCGATGCCGGCAAGCGCGGCGAGCTCGGTGAAGTTAACGGGCAACTCGCCGCCGTGCAGGTCACGAATCTGCAGCGCCGCTCGATGCAGGTTGCGAGCACGCGCGTAATAACCGAGCCCCGACCACAGGTGCAGCACCTCATCGAGCGGCGCGTCGGCGAGCGCACGCACGTTGGGGAAGCGTGCGAGAAAGCGCTGGTAGTAGGGAATGACGGTGGCGACCGTCGTCTGCTGCAGCATGACCTCCGACACCCACACCCGATAGCCGGTGCGATCCTGTTGCCAGGGGAGATCGTGCCGTCCCGCGTGGGCGTGCCAGGCGAGCAGAGCGGGAGCGAGCGCGCAGGGGTCCGGCGACACGCGCGCATTCTAACCGCTCGCTGCGGCGTGCGGCTCACTGCGGCGTGCCGCTCACCGGCGCACCCTCAAAGACGGTCGCAAAGCTCGATGTTGCCGCTCAAGGTCTTGAGGTGCACATGGCCGGCGCCCTCAGCGCGAGTGCCCTGCAGCGTGCTGCCCGGGGCGTACTTGCTGGTGCGCTCCGACTTCACGTCGAAGCAGTCGCCGATGTCGCCGCTGAAGCTCGAGGCCTCGTAGCCGTAACCGCCTTCCGCGCTGACACGCACCTGGAGGTTGCCGCTCACGGAGGCGGCATCGAGGGTCGCCCCGCGCGTCAGCCGGCCACCGAAGTGCACATCGCCCGAGGTGCTGCGTACATGCACCGAGTGCGCGCTGTCGAGCGACACCCTGAGCGTCCCGCTCACCGTGTGCGCCTCGAGATCCCCGGCGCCGTGCTCGAGACGCAGATCGCCGCTCACCGTGCTGAGACGCAGCTGCGCAGCTTGGCCCTGGCCCTTGACCCTGACATCGCCGCTGACCGACTTGAGGTCGAGATCGGCGCCGGCAATCTCAGCGGAGACGTCGCCGCTCACCGTGCTGAGCCGCTGCACGCCGCGCACTCCGGTTGTGGTGATGTCGGCGCTCACCGCCGTGACGACCAGCTCGCTGTCCTTGGGGATCTGCACGTGCAGATCCGCCTTGCCGCCGTGCTCCGAGTGGCTCGGCACCATCACTTTGACGATGGTGCGCGACCCTTCGCTGCTCACATCGACGCGTTCGACGCCGGCGCTGAGCTCGCCGCGCACGCTGACCTCGGCGCGCTCCCAGCCCGTGATCTCGATCTCGCCGCTCACGTTGGAAATTTCCACCACGCCGCGCGGCTGTGCCGCCACCTGGCGTTCGAAGGTCCGCTCGGAGTCGGCGTGCACCGCGGCGGTCGCAAGCAGCGCCGCCAGCGGCACCCCCGCCCGCAGAGCAAACTGCAGAGCGCTTGGCATTTCAGATCCCCCTGCCAGAGTCACTGGCTTCGCGCACGTCGGTCAGGACGCGCATCTCATCCTGGTAAGTGTTGATGAGCAGCTCCTGCAGCAACGCGTTGCTTGGATCCTTGCCGAGCGCGTGCTCGAGATCCTCCTTGGCTCTCTCGATGGTGGCAAGACTCGCGCTGACCTTGGCGCGTGTGGCCGGCGGCAGCGCCGACATCTGCGTCTGCAGCTGGCCGAGGAGCGCCGCGCGCTGTCGCTCGTAGCGCGGGTCGCTCACGTAACTGGCATCGAGCGCCGTCGGCTCGCCGGGCAGCGCGACTGGGCCGGGGACGGGAGCCGTGGGCTGCTCGCCGGCCGATCCCTGGCGCGCGCTGAGCGGCGCGTTGAGGGGCAGGAGACTGCGGCCGATCCATACGCCCACGGCGACGCTCGCCACCATGGCGGCTGCCGCGAGCCACCGCAGCTGCGTCCTGCGCCGGTGTGGGGCGCTCGCCGACCCGCCGGGCGCCACGGGTGCAACGGCGCCGAGCGCCTGCAGGCGCGCTTCGATTCGCGGCCATAGCTCGTGCGGCGGCCCGATCGCCTGCGGCAGCTCGCGCAGCGAGCTCACTTTGCGTCCGCCGCTCTCTTGCGGACCTGTCATGTCAGTTGACCTCCACGCCCAGTCTCGCCCGCAGCAGCTGGCGGGCGCGATGCAGCTGCGCCTTGCACGTTCCCTCGGCAATGCCGAGCATCTCGGCAGCCTCGCCGTGCGAGTAGCCGTAGAGTGCGTGCAGCACGAGCACGTCGCGCGCTCCGTCGGGGAGCTCGCCGATGGCGGTCTCGATCTCCTCGACCTCGACCGGCGTCTCGAGCGTCCATTGGCCCGTCATCTCCTCGGCCTCGCCCTCGGGCGCAGACTCGATGGCTGCGCTCCTGCGCCGAGCCGCCAGGCTCACGTTGACCGCAATACGGTGCAGCCAGGTCGCAAGCGAGCTGCGCGTTTCGAACTTCGGCAGCGCCCGCCACGCATTGATGAATGTGTCTTGCGTACAGTCCTCCGCCAGGTGCGCATCGCGCGTCATGCGCAGGCACAGCCCGTAGACCCTGCCGGCATGATCGCGGTAGAGCCGTTCAAACGCCCGCAGGTCACCGGCGCAGGCGCGCTGGAGCAGCGCTCCCTCCCAATCGACCGGCGTGTCCTGCGGCTGCGCCTGGGTCATCTGGTCTTTAGAGCGGCCCGCCCCCTACGGCGTTTAAACCCACCGTCGCCTGGCGGCAACACTTTTTGCGGGAACCTACGGGCCCTGCTGACACTCCGTAGCTCTAGAGGGACAAGGAACCCAAGGAGAGACTCATGGCGACGCGGAATGGCAGGCGCGGCCTCTGGCAGCCTCCGGCAGAGACGCTGGAGGCGCTCGCCGCCGTGTTGAAGAAGCACTGGCGCGCCGCCGCCGGCAGCCATCCCACGCGCCTGTTCTGGCCGGCACCACCGCGTTGGCTCGAGGGGCGCACGCGGCTGATCACCCCGGCGCCTGTCAGCACCGGGCCGGTCAGCACCTGGCCGGTCACCACTTCACTACCGGCGGCAGACTGATCAGGTAAGCCTCGGGATCCGCATCGGTGCTGAAGCCGAAGCGGGTGCCGCGGTCGTACACCAGATTGAACTCGACGTAGCGGCCGCGCTTGAGCAGCAGCCGCTCGCGCGCGGCCTCATCGTACGGGGTGTCCTTGCGCCGCGCGACCAGGCGGGGATAGACCGCGAGAAAGGCCTCGCCGACCGCGCGGACGAAAGCGAAGTCCCGCTCGCGATCACCGCTCGCCAGATCGTCGAAGAAGATCCCGCCGACACCACGCGGCTCCTGGCGGTGCGGCAGGTAGAAATAGCGATCGCACCACGCCTTGAACTGCGCGTAGGCGTCCGGGCGATAGGTATCGCAGGCGCCGCGCAGCGCGGCGTGAAAATCCGCGGTGTCCTCATCGAAGGGAAAGGTGGGCGTGAGATCCGAGCCGCCCCCGAACCAGGCATGGCTGGTCGCCAGGAAGCGCAGGTTCATGTGCACCGCCGGCACGTACGGGTTCACCAGGTGAGCGACCAGCGAGATGCCGCAGGCGACGAAGCGGCCGTCGGAGCTGTCTGCGCCGCTCACCTGCGCGCGCGCACCGCGCTCCAGCACGCCCCACACGTGGCTGACATTGACGCCGACCTTCTCGAAGACCTCGCCGCGCATCACGCGCGTCTCCCCGCCCCCCTGCAGCGGATGGCCGGGCGGCTTGGTCCAGCTGCGCTGCGCGAAGCGGCTGGTGCGCTCGAACGCCTCGAAGGCCGAGCACACGCGCCGCTGCAGGTCACGAAAGTAGCCGGTGGCCTGCGCGGCGAACTCGAGGTCAGTGCTCATGCACGAAATCCACGAGTCGCGCCACGGCGTCGGGATCGGTGTCGGGCCAGATGCCGTGGCCGAGATTGAAGATGTGTCCCGGCGCGGAGCCCGCCTCGTGGATCACGGCCGCCGCCAGGCGGCGCAGCTCCTCGGGTGGCGCGAACAGTGCTGCCGGGTCGAGGTTGCCCTGCACCGCTTTGCCGGGCCCGAGAATCCGGCGCACCTGCGAGAGGTCCGAGCGCCAGTCGACGCCGATCACGTCCACGTCGAGTCCGGCGATCGCCGGTAGGAGCGTCGCACCCTGGTTCGCATAATAGATGAGTGGCACCCCGAGCGGGCGCAGTGCCGCAGCCGTGCGCTTCACGGCCGGCAGCACAAAGCGCGCGTACTCGCGCGGCCCGAGCAGTCCCGCCCACGACTCGAACAGCATGAGCGCCTGGGCGCCGGCGCCCGCCTGGGCCGCGAGATAGGCCGCCATCGCATCCGCGAGCCGCGCGAGCAGCTGCTGCGCGGCGCGCGGCTGTGCGTACAGGAAGGTGCGCGCCGCGGCGAATTCCTTCGAGGGTCGGCCGCAGACGAGATAGCACAGCAGCGTGAACGGGGCGCCCGCGAAGCCGATGAGGGGTACGCCGCGCGGTGCCGCCGCGCGCACCAGGCGGATGGTGTCGAGCACGAACGGCACGTCGCGCGTCGGCACGAGCGCCGGCAGCGCCTCGATCTGCGCCTCGCTGCGGATCGGCTTGCTCACGATCGGTCCGGGCTCGAACCTGAGCTCCACTCCCATGCCCTGGAGCGGCGTCATGATGTCGCTGAAGAGGATCGCGGCATCGAGCGGGAAGCGCCGCAGCGGCTGCAGGGTGACTTCGGCGGCGAGCTCCGGCGTGCAGGTGAGGGTCTCGAAGTCGACCTTGGCTCGCAGCGCGCGATACTCGGGCAGGTAGCGTCCGGCCTGACGCATGATCCACACCGGGCGATGGTTCACGCGCTCGCGGCGGCAGGCTGCAAGAAAAGCCGGCAGGGCGCCGCCCGCGCGCAACGGGGCGACGTCGCGACCCCGCGCAGCGTCCTGCGCGCTCACGCGCGGCGGCCGCCTCGCCTGGCCCGGTCTGCCCGGTTTGCCCGGTTTGCCCGCGCGTCGGCCGCTCACGCGCGCAGCCATCGCGCGACCTCGGGCGCAAAGTAGCTGATGACGAGGTCGGCACCGGCGCGGTGGATGGCGGTGAGCGTCTCGAGTACTGCGGCCCGCTCATCGATCCAGCCACGGGCTGCGGCGGCCTTGATGAGGCTGAACTCGCCCGACACCTGGTACGCGACCACCGGAACGCGCACCGCATCGCGCACCTGGCGGATGATGTCGAGGTACGGACCGGCCGGCTTCACCATGACGAGATCCGCGCCTTCCTCCACGTCGAGCAGCACTTCGCGCACGGCCTCGCGCGCGTTGGCGGGATCCATCTGGTAGGTGCGGCGATCGCCGAAGGCAGGGGCGGACTCGGCCGCCTCGCGGAACGGGCCATAGAAAGAGGAGGCGTACTTGGCAGCGTACGAGACGATCGCAGTGCCAGCGAAGCCTTCCGTCTCGAGCCGCGTGCGAATCGCGCCGACCCGGCCGTCCATCATGTCGCTCGGCGCCACGGCGTCCGCGCCGGCGCGTGCGTAGTTGAGCGCCACTGCGGCGAGCGTCTTGAGCGAGGAGTCGTTGTCGATGACGCCCTGCGGGGTGACGTGGCCGCAGTGGCCGTGATCGGTGGCGCCGCACAGACACACGTCCGCCCAGACGAGCAGCTGCGGGCAGGCGGCCTTGATGGCCGTGATCGCCCGGGCCGCGAGCCCCCGCGGATCGAGCGCATCGCTCGCTTGCGCGTCCTTGGTCGCGGGCGCGGCGAACAACAACACCGCCGGTACGCCGCTGTCGGCGGCCAGCTGCGCCTCCTTCACCACTTCGTCGACGGACAGTTGGTGGATGCCGGGCATGCTCTCGACCGGGTGGCGCACGGCGCTTCCTTCCACGACAAACAGCGGATAGATGAGCGCGTCGGGTGAGAGGCGCGTCTCGCGCACCATGCGACGCCAGCTGTCGGATTGGCGTGTGCGGCGCGGCCTTGCTGTCGGGAATCCCATGGTCCTAGAGTCTCGTCTGTAAGGTACGAAGAGTGGCCAGCGCCAGCCCATGCAGGGTCGCAGACTCTGCGACCACGGCGGCATGGCCGCGCGCGGCGAGCTCGCGGGCGGTCGTGCGCCCGATGGCGACCGCCGGCGCATCGGACAGCAGCCGCTCGAAATCCTCCTCCCCCAGCGAGCGGGCAAGCTCGGTCACCGCCGAGGGACTGGCGAACGTCACGGCGCCGACGCCGGCGCGCGCGATGCATGCACGGCACTCGGCCACATCGAGACCGGCGGCGTCGGTGCGGTAGGCCTCGACCTGCATCACTGCGGCGCCGAGCTGCGTCAGTCCGGCGGCGATCGTCGGCAGCGCGCGCGAGCTCGCCGGATAGAGAATCCTCACGCCGGCATCCGCTCGTGACCACTGCGCAGCAAACGCCTCCACCAGCGCCCCGGCACTCGACTCTTCGGGGACCAGGTCCACCGCCCAGCCGCGCTGGCGCAGAGTGAGCGCCGTCGCCTTGCCGACTGCCGCGATGCGCACCCCGCGCGGTGCCGCCGGCAGCCGCTCGAGTACTGCCGCGACCGCATGGCGGCTCGCGAACACGATCCAACCGAACGAGCTCACCGCGCGCAGCGCGGCCTCGAGCGCGCTCGGATCCGCGGCCGACACGCTCACCGCGGGCCACGACAGCACCTCGAGTCCGAGGCCGCGCAGCTCGCGGGTGAGTGGGCCGTCCGTGCCTTCGGCGCGCGTGACGACGACCGCCTTCGGCCTCGCGGAGGTGCTCACGGCTCCTCCACGGCCCGCGCCTGACGTTCCGCGGCGACCAGCTCGGCCGCACCGTCCGCCAGCAGCTCATCCGCGAGGCGCTCGCCGAGGCCGATGGCCTCCTCGAGTCGCGCGGCTGCCTGCCCGCGCGCCGACAGTCGCCGCGCCCCGTCGAGCGTGCATAGACTCGCACTCAGAGTGAGCGCGCCGTCGCGCACCGTCGCCAGTGCCCCGAGCGGCACCTGGCAGCCGCCCTCGAGGCGCCGCAGCAGTGCGCGCTCGGCGCTCGCCGCCAGATGCGCATCGCGGTCATCGAGTGGCCCGAGCCGCCGCAGAGTCCCGGCGTCGTCGGCACGCGCGCACACGCCGATCACGCCCTGCGACACCGCCGGGGGAAACTCCTGCGGGTCGAGGTACTCGCTCACCTGAGCCTCGAGCCCGAGCCGGACCAGGCCCGCGGCGGCGAGCACGATGGCATCGTAGTCGCCGCGCCGCAGTCGCTCGAGGCGCGTCGGCACGTTGCCGCGCAGCTCGAGCAGCACCGCATCGGGGCGCGCGCGCGCGAGAAAGGCGCGGCGTCGCAGACTACTGGTGCCGATGCGGGCGCCGCGCGGCAGCCGCGCCAGCGTAGCGCCGCTCGCGCTCACGAGCGCATCGCGCGGATCCGCCCGCGCGAGCGTGGCCGCGAGCGTCAGTCCCGCCTCGAGCTGCGTCGGCAGGTCCTTGAGGCTGTGCACCGCGACATCGACCCGACCCTCGAGCAGGGCGCGGTCGATCTCGCGCGTGAAAAATGCCTGACCCGGCGCCTGCCAGAGCGGCACCTCGCGCTCGAGATCGCCGGAGGTGTTGATGTGCACCAGCTCGGTCGGCAGCGCGCCCGGCCGGGCGGCGAGCAGGGCGGCGACGTGACGCGCCTGCCACAGCGCGAGCGCCGAGGCGCGCGTACCAATCCGCAGCGGCGCCGCGCTCATGGCTCGCCCTCCCTCAGGAAGCGGTAGCCCACGCCCCAGACGGTGAGGAAATGCCGCGGGTTGGCAGGATCCTGCTCGAAGCGCTTGCGCAGCCGCAGGATGAAGTTGTCGACCGTGCGGGTCGAGGGAAATACGTCGTAGCCCCACACCCGCTCGAGCAGGTCCTCGCGCGAGACGATTTCGCCGGTGTGCTCGGCCAGCACCTTGAGAATCATCGCCTCCTTTTCCGTGAGCTCCTGCGACTCGCCGTTCCAGGCGCGCGCACGGAAGGCGCGAAAGTCCACCTCGTTGCCGCCGAAGCGCAGCATGGCGGTGGCGGCGGTGGACGAGGCGCTGCGGTACCAGTCCCAGCGCCTCAGGATCGCACGCACGCGCAGCAGGAACTCCTGCAGGTGAAACGGCTTTGCCAGGTAATCATCGCCGCCGGCCTCGAGCCCACGCACACGATCGATCGGGTCGCCGCGCGCCGTGAGGAAGAGCACCGGCGTGCTGTTGCCCTGCGAGCGCAGCGTCCGACAGACGGTGAAGCCGTCGACACCCGGCAGCATCACATCGAGCACGATGAGCGCACAGGCGTGCGCGGCGAGCCAGGCGAGCGCCTGCTCGCCATCGCCGCGTGCCGTGACCTCATAGCCTTCGGCGCGCAGGTTCTCCATCACTCCGACGGCGAGGTGGGGATCGTCCTCGACCACCAGCACGTGCGTGCGGGCGCTCGTCGGCAGGCTCACGGGCGCTGCTCCACGGTGGCCGCCGGCCAGGTGAGCTCGAAGCTCGCCCCCTGCCCCACACCGTCGCTGTGGGCGCTCACCCGGCCGTGCGCCAGCTCCATCAGCCGTCGCACGATGTAGAGTCCGAGGCCCGTGCCGTAGCGGCCGCCACCGCCCGGCAAACGCGTGAACTTCTCGAACAGCCGCCCGCCGTCGGCGGGCTTGAATCCGATGCCGGTGTCGCGCACCACGAGTGCCACCTCGCCCGAGGCCGTGCGCGCGCTGAGCGCGATGCGGCCGCCACTCGTCCCCTGCACGGCAGTGAGCGCGTTCTCGAGGATGTTGCGCACCACGACGTCGAGCGCCAGCGGGTCACTGAGAACGTACAGCTCGGGCGCGATGTCGCTTGAGATGCTGGCGTGCTCGAGGCGCGCGCGCTCCTCGAGCTGCGTGACGACGCGCCCGACGGCGCCGGCGAGCTGCAACGGCTCGGATCTGAAATCCACCCGGCCACGCTCGAGGCGGGCGCTCTCGAGAATCTGCGTGACCATCTGCTCCATGCGCGCGAGGTCGGCGAGCATCCGCTCGATCAGGGTGCGCGCGCTCTCGGCGGACGGGGAGCGCAACGCCAGTGTCTCGAGCGAGAGCTGCAGACTCGCGAGCGGCGTCTTGAACTGATGTGACACCAGCGCGAGGAAGCTCTCCTGCTCCTCACGCACCCGCGCCTCGGCGCGCAGCGCGCGCGTAATCACCGCGATGCACACGGCGAGCACCGCCAGGAAGAAGGTGCCTTCCCAGGCGTACTGCCGGTAGCGGCGTTGCTCCTCGGTGGCGAGCGTCTGCGTGAGCCGTGGGGCGAGCGCGGCACGCCCGCCGCTCACCACCACCGCTGGCAGCAGCTGCTGCACGCGCTCGGCGCTCGTGCCGGAGTCGAGCAGCGCCTGGGCCGCGGCGACCTGCTCGGCGTACGCACCGAGGGCAGCCTGCACCTTGCTGAGCGTGTACTCGTGCGAGTCGAGCAGCCACCACCCGACCTGCACCGCCGACACCAGTACCAGGGCGAGCGCGGTGATCTGAAAGACGCGCGCCGCCTTCACTCGATGGTCGCCAGCGCCTCGCGCAGCGCGTGCGCGAAGCGGGTGAGATCGGCGCTGCTGTGCGCCAGGGAGAGGAAGCAGGCTTCGTAGCCGGAGGGCGGCAGATAGATACCGCGATCGAGCATGGCGTGAAACAGCGCCGCAAAGCGCGCCGTCGCGCGCGTACTGAGCGGCGCCGCCGTGCGCGGTGCTCCACTCTCGTGCAACGACAGCCAGAAGAGCGAGCCGACACGCACCAGCTGCAGCGGGAAGCGAGCTTGCGCCAGCACCGGCCGCAGCAGTCGCTCGAGCTCGGCGCCGCGCGCCTCGAGCCGCTCCCAGCCGGATTCGCGCACCAGCAGATCGAGCGTCGCGAGCCCGGCGGCCATCGCCACGGGATTGCCGGACAGCGTGCCGGCCTGGTAGGTGTCACCGTCGGGTGCGAGTCGCGCCATGATGCGCCGCGCGCCGCCGAAGGCGCCGACCGGCATGCCGCCCCCGATCACCTTGCCGAAGGTCGCAAGGTCCGGCGCGATCCCGAGGGTCTCCGCGGCACCGCCGCGCGCGATGCGAAACCCCGAGATCACTTCATCGAAGATCAGGAGCGCGCCGTGTTGGCTGGTCACCCGCCGCAGACTCGCCAGAAATTCCCGCCGCTGTGGCAGCAGGCCGTGATTGGCGGGCAGCGGTTCGATGATGACGGCGGCGATGCGGGCGCCCTCGCGGGTGAACAGCTCTTCGACGGCGGACTCGTCATCGAGCGGCAGCACGCGCGTTGACTTCACGAAAGCCTCCGGCACCCCGGCCGAGGAGGGTCGCCCGAAGGTCGCGAGTCCGGAGCCGGCCGCGACCAGCAGGTGGTCGGCGTGACCGTGGTAGCAGCCGGCGAACTTGACGATGAGATCGCGCCCCGTGAAGGCGCGCGCCACGCGGATCGCGCTCATGACCGCCTCGGTCCCCGAGGAGACGAAGCGCACCTGCTCGGCCGCGTGGTACGCAGAGACGACGCGCTCGGCGAGCTCCACCTCGGCGGCGCAGGGAGCGCCGTAGGTGGTGCCGCGCGCGAGCGCCGCGGTGATCGCGGCGACCACCGTCGGGTGGGCGTGACCTGCGATCAGTGGCCCCCACGAGCCGACGAAGTCGAGGTAGCTGCGGCCGTCGGCATCGAACACCTGCGCGCCGGCACCGCGAGCGATGAACAGCGGCGTGCCGCCGACGGCACGAAAGGCGCGCACCGGTGAGTTCACGCCTCCCGGGATGACGCGGCAGGCGCGCTGGTAGAGCTCGGCGGAGCGTGGGTGACTCGACTCGCCGGGCCGGCTCTCGGAAGGTCTGCTCATGTCTTGCCGCCGTCGATCATGATCTCGAACTGCCGATCATGTCTCTTCCGCGCTGCTGATGTCTGCTGCGCGTTTCGCCGCCTCCCTGTGCGTGCGGCTCGCGCGCGCGCCTGGACTTGCGGCGGCGAAGAACGCGTCCACTGCATCGGGACTCGCGTGCGCAGCGGCGGCCCGCAGCCCCGCGAGTGGCAGATGGGCGAGGCGGTGGGACACGGTGCGCGCCAAGCGCTCGAGCCGACCTCGTTGGCGCTCATCGAGCGCGCGCAGCTCGCCTTTCAGGGCGCGCGCGACCTCCTGCGCCGCGATCTGCTCGAATGCGGTGCGCAGCTGCGCCAGGCGCGGCCCGATGGCGCGCAGCGCCAGCTCGGTTCGCAGCCGTGCCAGCTGCGCGTCGATCGCGGCGCGCACCGGTGCCAGGCGCATGAGCTGCGCGAGCCGCCGCCCCTGCGCGAGCTCGATGAGATCGTCCATGCCAACGCGCTCGACACCCGCGCGCTCTGCCGCGGCGGGATCGACGTTGGGCGGCACGCCGAAATCCACTATGAGCGGTGCGGGCTGGCCGATCTCCTTGAGACGAGCGAGCGCCGCCGTATCGAGCACTGCCTGGCCGCCGCCGGCCGCCAGGACCAGCGCTGCGACGGCTGGCGGCTCGGCGCGGAAGCGCTCGAGCGGCAGCGCTTCGCCCGCCACGGTGGCGGCGAGCTCCTGCGCTGTCTCGAGCGTGCGGTTGACGATCAGCAGCGGCAGGCGTGACTCATGCAGGATCGCCGCGCAACGGCGCGTCATCGCCGAGACGCCGACCAGCGCGACGCGCGACGCCCGCCCGCCGAGGTGCTGCAGGACCCGGTCGGCGGCGAGGTCACCGAGTGAGGGAGCGCGCACGCCGGCGGACAGTCGCCGCACGCGCCGCGCCATCCCGAGCGCCTCGCCCATCAGCCGATCGAGCACGGGCCCGCAGGTGTGCGCGGCGCGCGCATCTTCCCAGGCACCGCGCAGCTGGAGAGCGATCTCCTGCTCGCCGGTCTGCGCGGAGTCGAGGCCGCAAGCGACCAGGAACAGGTGCTCGACCGCGGCCTCTCCGGCCCAGGCTCGCAGCAACCGCGCTGCCTCCCCGGGCTGTGGCTCACGTCCGGTGAACATGCGGAACAGGTCATGCCGCGCGTCGCCCGCCGCGGCGCCATCCTCGGTCGAGTAGAGCACCTCGACCCGGTTACAGGTGCTCACGTACAGCACTTCGGAAGCCTTGAGCAGGGCGCGCAGCGCCGGCAGCCGCGCCGGGATCTCGGTCCGCGGCACGGCGAAGCGCGCGACCTCGTCCACCCCCGCATGGCGATAGGACAGTCCGACCACGCCGATTTGGTGCATCCGCCGAGCTTAACCGCCGGCTGCCTCGATAAATGTCACCAAATAATCACAGCGCTCAGCCTCGATGCGGCAGGCCGCGCGAAGTATGCGCCGTCGCACGTTTGCCCTGCGCGCTTAAGGCGCAGACCCGGCGCGTCCCGCCGAAAGTGTTCCTTCGGCTCGGTCGGCAGGCCAAGATGCCGGCCGTGACTGGGTGGCTCAAAGCCTCGGTGGCAGGCGTCGCGCGGGGACTCGGTTGGCGCGGCCCGTTCAGGTCGACCGAGTACGTATGGAGTCGCGGGCTGGCGCTCTTGTGCGAGCACCACGGCGGGCTGCATTTCGTGCGCGACCAGCGCGGGGGGCGAGAGCTCCTGGCCCTCGACCCGCGCCGTTACGCGCAGGTGAAGGACGGCGACCTCGTCTGGGCGCGCGCCACGGCGTTGCCGGAGTTCCTCGCCCGTGTCCTGCCGCGGATCGATGCGCGGTTTGCGCTGCTCACGGGCGATGAGGACTGGTCGATTCCCGGCGACTTCGCCGCTGCAGCCGAGCTCTGCGCGAGCGATAAGCTCATCTGCTGGTTCGCGCAGAATTTCGATGGTACCGACCGCAGCGGCAAGATCTTTCCGCTGCCGATCGGGCTCGACTTTCATACCCTCAGCCGCCGCCGTCGCTGGGGTCACCCGCAGGCGACGCCGGCGGAGCAGGAAGCAGAGCTGGTCGCGTTGCGCGCCGCCATGCCGCCGAGTGCGGCGCGCCGCTTGCGCGTGCATACCGACTTTAACTTCAACCGGCACCTGCGCCCCGTGCGCTGGGAATCGCGCGACTCGATCGAGGCGATTCTGCGCCGCAATCCGCTGATCGACTTCCCGCGCGAGCGGTTGCCGCGCCTCGAGCTGTGGCGCGAGAAGACGCGCTACGCCTTCGTCGTCAGCCCGCATGGCAACGGCCTCGACTGTCATCGGACGTGGGAATCGCTCGCGCTCGGCAACATCGTGATCGTCAAGCGCTCGCCGCTCGATCCGCTGTACGAGGGACTGCCGGTCGTGAGCGTGAGTGACTGGAGCGAGATCACCGCCGAGGCGCTACGCGAATGGCAACGGCATCACGCCGCTGCCTTTGACGACCCCGAGATGCAGCGGCGCCTCACCAACCGGTACTGGATCGAGCGGGTGCGCAGCGTGCTGCGCGAGCGTCTGCAGGCAGGCGCACGCGTCTGACTCGGCTTTCGGCCCCGACGTCATTCGGGCTTCACCGCCGGCGTCGCCAGAGCGCGGGCTTTCGGCTTAGAATCGTGCGCACAGCGGGTGTAGTTCAATGGTAGAACTGCAGCTTCCCAAGCTGCTAACGTGGGTTCGATTCCCATCGCCCGCTCCAATCCACGACTTCGCCAGGCAACGCACGGCAACCACGGCTTAGGAGGCAGTCCAGCCTTGACGAACGCCGCTGGGAGTTGCGATCCCACACGGGGGTTGGCTCCGGTCAAATCATAGGGCCCGCGTCAGTCGTCGCGCTCCGGGGGCATGTTGAGGCGCCGCAGATAGGCAGCGAAGCGCGGATCGCCTGCGATCGAAGCGAACAGGTCGTCGCGGCGGCTCCACACAACGCCTGGATCGTGCAGGGTGATCGCCTTGTCGAGCCACTCGAAGGCTCGCTCGGTGTCGCCGGAGTAGGCATAAGCCTCCGCGACCTGGAATTCGGCCCCCTGCGAGTGCGCTACGAGATCCGCTAGGGCCGCCTGCGCGTGCGAGTTGCCGTTGGCGCGGTAGCCGAGCGGCACACCGATTCTTCGCCAGCCGCTGTCTTCCTCTGGCTCGGCCTCGAAGGCTGCACTGGCCGCCGCCGCATCGCCCGCCATGAGTAGCGCCCTGCCGAGCTCGTAGTGCAGGCCCGGAAAACTTCCGTCCAACGCGATCGCACGGCGCAGCTCCGCGGCCGACTCCGCCTGGCGCCGCGCGTAGTGCAGCGCCCGACCGAGGTATTTGCGGTAAAGGAGATTGAGCGGATCACCCTGCACCGCACGCCGGAAGTAGTCGACCGCCTCGCTCGGGCGGCCGATGGCCGCGCTCAGGTGGCCGTAGGTCGCCAGCGTCAGCGCGTTGTTCGGGTCGATCGCGCGCGCCTTCGCCAGCGCCTCGGCGACCGCCGGCCAGTTGTGGTCGTACTGCAGGTACGGGCTTGTCAGCGCCAAATAGGCCTCAGGGATGGCGGGATTCAGGGCGATCGCACGGTTGGCCGCCGCAATGACCTCGGCGTGGACCGCGCCCGAGGTAGTAAACCCCTGAGCAACCCGGCGGCTGTGGCATTGGGCGAGGCCCGCCCAAGCCGGCGCATAGTTGGGATCGAGGTCGAGCGCCTGATGGTAGAGGGCGACTGCCTGATCGAGATCCCGCCGTGTGTCATTGCCCGCAAGGTGACGCGCCTGCAGATAGAGCGTGTAAGCCTCCGGGCTGGTGGACTCCTGCACCGCCGGCCGGGTGCCGAGCAGCGTCGTCCGCAGCTGCTGGGAGACTGCCTGCGCGATGTTGTTCTGCACGGCGAAGATGTCGTGTGCATCCCGGTCGTAGGTCTCTGACCAGAGATGAAAGCCGTTGTCGGCGCGCACCAGCTGCGCCGTGATGCGCAGCCGCTCACCCGACTTGCGCACGCTCCCTTCCAGAATGTGGGTGACGCCGAGCGCGCGCGCGATCTCCCCGGCGGTGGCCGCCTTGCCCTTGAAGGAGAACGAGGAAGTTCGCGCCGGAACGCGCAGGTTCGGGACCTTGGTGAGCGCGTCGATCAGCTCCTCGGCAAGGCCGTCGGAGAAGTACTCCTGGTCGTGCTTCTCGCTCAGGTCGGTGAAGGGCAGGACCGCCACGGACCGCTCCTCCTCGACGCGTGCCGCGCCGGCCGCAGATCCACCTGCCGCAGGGCCGGCGGCGTGGCCCGGCCAGAACCGCCACCAGGCCAACACGGCCAACAACGCCAGCACGAGCGCAAGCAGCGAGATGCCCGACCGAAAGCGGGCTTGCCGCGCGCTGACCGGAGTCTGCGCCGGCGCCGGCGGCTCGGCACGCGTACTCGCGCCGCGGACCGAGCCAGGCGGCAAGTTGACGGCGTGCGCCGCGCCTGGCGCGGCTGCGGCAGCACTCTCGCGCAGGGCGGTGAGCCGCGCGGGAAACTGCGCCGCTACTTTGCCTCCCGGCAGCCGCGTCCACTGCACGCGGGTGAACGCCTCGGGGACGTCGGCGCCACCCTCGGCGGTGTCGTCCACGCACACCGGCACGATGAAGGTGCGGTTGCGCGCCATGCGTTGGGCGCGCTGCTCGGCGAGCGCCCACTCGAGACGGAAATAACCCTCGCCGCGCGCGGCGGTGTTGGCGGAGATCACCGGCACGAACAGCGTGCAGTCGCGGATCTGCTGGCGGATCCTTTGGTCCCAGACGTCGCCGCCGCGCAGCTCGCTGCGATCGAACCACACTTCGATTCCCGCCGTCCGCAGCGCGTCGCAGATGCGCTCCGCGACGTCCGCATCCTGCGAGGCGTAGCTGAGGAATGCGGCCCGCGATGCTGTCTCGGTCAAATTCTCCCCCAGATCCCCGCCCGAGCGTGCTCAAGCGAGGACTGTGACTCGAACCCCGTAGCTCTCGTAAACCGCTGCCGCACGACGGTCGCAGGTGATCAGCTCCGCCGAATGGACGACCGCGGTCGCAGCCACGAGCGCATCGTACGCCCCACCACCGGTCACGCCATGCCCCGGCAGTCCGGTGACGAAGTCTTTGTATGCGCGGCCGTCGAGGCGCAGGAAAGGCTCAGTGAAGCGCAGCCGCAGAAACTCGCCGACCAAGGCACCCGAGCAACGGTGCGGCGGCGGCAGCCGAGTCAGGACCGAGTAGGTCTCGAGTGCGCAGTGATCAATCAGTCGAGCCCCGCTGTCGAGCGCCTGGCGAGCCCGATCGTGGTACTCGTGCCAAGACGCGAACGCGGCGACGACCACACTGGTATCCGCCGCCCTCACCGGCGAACGCGCTCCAAGGTCTCACGTACCTCCTCAGCGGTGAGCTCCGGCAGCTCGACTGCGGGTATTGCGACGACGTTCTTGCCGCGCTTCTGCAGAGTCATCGGGGTTGCCGCGACCTCGATTTCGAGCCGGCCATCTCCAGCGCGTATCTCCAGAGACTGGCCCGGCTTGAGGTTGAGCGCCTGGCGCAATGACTTCGGTACGACGATTCGTCCGGCCGAATCTATGGTCGTTTTCATGCCATAATTATGGCATTTAAATGGCATAGCAGCAACCAGCCGGGGTCAGAACGGGTAGTTGATACCGCTGAACACCGCGGTCCGGCCACTGCCGTGACCGACATCGACATAACCGACGACGTACGGACTGGCCACCGCGCGTACTCCGAGTCCCACGGCCGTGTGCAGGCGGCTGACGAAACTCGTGTCCGTGGTCCCGGACACCTTGCCGCTGTCGATGAAGGGGGCGAGCTCGAGGCTCACCTGCGTGCCGAAGGCACTGAGCGTCGCCACGCGCTTGCGCAACTCCGCCCCGCCGGCAAACAGATCGTGGTCGACGTAGCGGTCGGCACCGTCCGAGCGCAGCGGCTCGCGCTCCCCGAGAACGCTGCGGTCGCCGCCGAGGCTCGACAGTGCCCAGAATGGAGCGTCGGCCGCGGACGGCATGTAGCGCACTGCCAGGTGCCAGGCGAGCGTGTAGGCGCTCGCAAAGGAGAGGTAACCGCGCGCGTCCCCGCCCACAAAGGTGTATGAGACCGAGCTCGCGAGCGCACGACTGACGACACCGGCGTACAGGCTGTAGCGCATGCCGCTCTGTGGAACGCTGCTGGAATCGCGTGTGTCGTGGGTGAGCGTCAACGACTGCTGCAGCTCGTGCTCACTGCCGAGACCGAGCACATTGGGAAACAAGGTCTCGATCGACGGCACACCCGGGAGCACCCCCGGCAGCACGTCGACAGAGCGCAACCGCACTGCGTATGCCAGCTGCAGCCTCGGCGTGAAGTTGCGGCCGAGCGAGACATTGAGCAGGGCCTGGTTATCGACGTATGTCGTCTCGGCACTTTGCGGTGTTTGGTTGCCGAGACCGAAGAACCGCGGCACGCCGCTGCGATCGTAGATCGCCTCGACCGCGAGTGAGAACTCGCCGAGTCGCGTCAGCCCCGTGAGATAGCGCGCATCGAGCTCACGCTCGACCTGCTGCTTTGCGCCTCCTACCACCGACCACTGAGTATCCTCCGAAGGGAACTCGAAGATCCGCATGCGACCGCCCCAGCCGAAGTACTGGCTGTGGATGATGTCGGGCGCGACGATGCGCTCGATCTGGTCGCGGTCGTTGGTATGCAGAAACACCCCGATCACGCCGTACGTGAGCCCGCTCACTGGGTCAACGTCGAGCTCGGGAACGGGGATGAAGGGCGAGCTCGCAGGAGTAGGCCGCCTGGACGGCCCAGGAGGAGAGTCGGGCGGCGAAGCGGACTCGTTCACGGTGTCGGTTGCGCTCGGCGCGGCAACCGCGCTCGGCGTCGCGAGCGCACTTGCGGTAGCGGTCGCCTGCTGCGCCTCGCAGGGGCGTGTGCACACGAGGATCGCCAGTGCGCAAACGGCGACGCCCGACGCTGTCGGCTGAGGGCTCATCTGGCTCCGGTCAGCGCGGCGGATTCCAGCGATAAGTGCCTTCCACTTCCGCTGTGCAGTGCGCGCCCGGGATCTGCCAGGCGATGGTCGGAGCCGGCGAGAGCGCCACGCGCGCGTTGACGGTTCCGCAAGCCTTCTGATTGTTGAAATCGTTGATCACGTTGAGCTCGACCTTGTCCTGCCAGGCGCGCTCGCGAGCCCGGCGGCGCAAGCGCGCACGACTGGACTCTCGGAACGCTGCTGTTACAAAATGTTAGCGGCAGCGGTACGCGACCGGAAGCTTTTTATGCGCGCTGCGCGGGCAGCGCATGCCGGCGTGTAAGCTGACGTGGACGGGCGCGCTACGCCGAATGACCCCATGAGCCTTCCGCCATCCGAACGCGTTCCAGAGCGCGCCGTGTGCGTGTACTGCGCCTCGAGCCGCATCTCACACCCCGATTACCGCAGCACCGCACGGCGCTTGGGCGAGGTGCTCGCCGAGCAGGGAGTGGCAATCGTCTATGGCGGCGGAGCGGTGGGTTCCATGGGCGCGCTGGCCGACGGCGCGCTCGCGCGCGGCGGACGCGTGATCGGCATCCTGCCGCGCTTCATGGCCGAGCTCGAATGGGGACACAAGGGGCTCTCCGATCTCGAGCTGGTCGAGGATCTGCGCACGCGCAAGCATCGGATGTTGACGCTCAGTCAGGCAGCGATCGCCTTGCCGGGCGGCTCCGGCACACTCGAAGAGCTGCTCGAGGCCATTACTCTCAAACGGCTCGGGCTCTACCTCAATCCAATCGTGCTGGTGAACACGCGCGGTTTTTTCACGCCACTCCTCGAGCTGCTGACGCGCGCCGTCGACGAGCACTTCATGGACCCGCGGCACCTCAAGATGTGGCAGGTCGTCGCGACGCCCGAAGGCGTCCCGGAGGCGCTCGCAACCGCGCCGGCCTGGAGCGCACAGGCTCGCGACTTTGCCGCCGTGTAAACGACGGCGGTCCGGCCGTCAGGGTTGGCGCGCGGTAGCGTCGATGAACGCGTCGAGGTCGCGCTTCATTTTTTCCAGCGACGGCGGATGCACGTACATCATGTGCCCCGCCTCGTAATACTTCATCTGGATGCGACCGCGCACGGACGGCGGCACGCCGAGGTGATTCATGACGTACTCGGTCGCTGAGAAGGGCGTCGCGAGATCATAGTAGCCGTTGATCACCAGCACGCGCAGGTTGGCATCCTTCATCAGTGCTTCGGCGAGATCGACTCCAGAGTTGACGAGCGTTTGCTCGCCGCTGGCCGTGTGGTGCGTCCATTTCCACTTCTTTCCGACCTCGAAGTTGACGGTGCGGTAGGTGCTGCCCTGCCCGAACTTCAGCTCGCCGTGATAGTAGTCGAGGAACGTGGCGGCGTAGGCGGCGCTGATGGCGGAGGACTGCGGGTCGTAGTCGGTCTGCTTGGCGCGCGGGTCGATCGTCGGCCCGGTGAAGCGGCCGTCGAGGCGACCGACCGTCACCCGGCGCGCCCTGAGCAGCTCGTGCGCGAACTCGTTCTCGGCGACGCGCAGGTTGGCAGCCTTGAGGTACTCGACCGAGAGACCGGTGTACTCGTGCACCTTGGTGGCAACCGCCTCGCGCTCGGAGTCGCTGAGGGCATCGCCCTGCGTCAGCGCTGCGCTGAATGGCCCTGCGGCGTAAGCGCGCACCTCGGTGAGCAGCGGCTCGAGCGCGGCCGGCTGATTCGGCAGCATGTGGTGGTACCAGGCCACCGCGGTATACGCCGGCAGGTACACCGCGTACGGCCGGTCGTTACCCGGCAGCTCGGCGAACACTGCCTCGATGTCGGTCGCGACCGAGACGAGGATCAGACCGTTGAACGCGAGGTCGCGGCGTTCGTGCAGGTAATCGACGATGGCAGCGCCGCGCGTGGTGCCGTAGCTCTCCCCGAGCAGATACTTCGGCGAGCTCCAGCGACTGTTGTCGCTCAGATACTGAGCGATGAAGCGACTGACCGAGTCGATGTCCGGATCGACCGCGTAGAACTCATCGTCCTTGTGATCGCAGACCGCCGAGCTGATCCCGGTGCCGACCGGATCGATCATCACCAGATCGCTCTTGTCGAGCAGACCGTAGGCGTTGTCGACGGTGCGGTACGGCCCGGGCGGAGTCGGATCGGGATCAGACAGCACCACGCGCCGCGGTCCGAGCACGCCCATGTGCAGCCACAGGGACGAGGAGCCGGGGCCGCCGTTGAACGCGAAGGTGATCGGGCGTGTGTTGCCGTTCGTTCCGCGGCGTATATAGGCGATGTAGCCGATGCTGGCGATCGGCTTGTCTTCGTCGTCACGGACGATCAGCGTGCCGGCGGTGGCGGTGTAGTCGATCGGCGCCTTGCCCGGGACACTCAGCCGGTGCTGCGTGACCGAGGCTCCGGCCTGCGGCAGACGCATCCACTGATCCTTCTTGTCGCCCTTGAGGTCGATCTTGCACAGCTGCGCGGTCAGCGCTGCCTGCGCCGCCTGCGCCGGGCTCTCACGCGGCTCGCGTGCTCGGCCATCCGACCCGGCAGGCTCCTGCGCGGCGCTGAGTCCCCACAGTCCCGCGACGACAATCAGGCCCACCGACTTGAGATCCACCAACCGCCAGTTCGTCATCGCGCCTCCCATGCTCTACGGCTCGCGAGCAGCCGCGCGCGCTTATATCACGGCCGCCCAGGCGGCGCTCGGCGCGCGGGGCAGCGGTGCGCTCGGGTGACCCAACCGCGCGCTCGGGCGCTGTAAGATCCACTGGCGGCATCGCTCTCCGCGCCGCAGCGCTGCATCATGTCCGCGACCGAACATCCGCGCTCGATCCGCTCCTTCGTGACCCGTGCGGGACGCATCACCCCGGCACAGCAGCGTGCGCTCGCCGAACTCTGGCCGAGGTACGGGATCGAGTTCGCCGCCCGGCCGCTCGACCTCGCCGCGGCATTCGGGCGCGCCGCTCCCTGCACGCTCGAGATCGGCTTCGGCAACGGCGAGCACCTGGTTTCGCTTGCCGCCGCTCATCCGCAACGCAGCTTCCTCGGCGTCGAGGTCCACCGACCCGGTGTGGGTCGAGTGCTGCTCGCCCTCGAGGCGCGCACGCTCGCCAACGTACGGGTCATCTGCCACGACGCGGTCGAGGTGCTCGAGCAACAGCTCGCACCCGGCTCGCTCGCCGAGATCCTCATACTCTTCCCCGACCCGTGGCCAAAGAAGCGCCACCACAAGCGCCGGCTGATCCAGCGGCCGTTTGCGGATCTGCTCGCGACCCGCCTCGCGCCCGGCGGGGCGCTGCATCTGGCGACCGACTGGCAGCCGTACGCGCTGCAGATGCTCGAGACACTGTCCGCCGTCCCCGGACTCACCAACCTCGCGGGCCAGGGCGCCTTCGCCGCTCGTCCGCCCGAGCGCCTGACGACGCGCTTCGAGCGACGGGGCGAGCGTCTCGGCCACGAGGTCTGGGACCTGGCCTTCGGGCGCGACGGATGACGGGCGAGCCGGTCAGCCGACGCCAAACGCCTGGCGCAGGCCGTCGAGCACGAACTGCACCGCGAGCGCCCCGAGGATCACGCCCAGCAGGCGGCTCGCGACGTTCGCGCCGGTCACCCCGACCACCCGCATCAGGGGCTCGGCCAGCAGCATCATGGTCAGCGCGATCGCGAGCACCACGAGCACCGCGCAGAAATACAGGCCGAAGAGCGCCGCGTGGCCCGCAAGGCGCAGCGGCCCGAACCACAGCAGGATCGTCGCCAGCGCGCCCGGACCTGCAATGAACGGAAATGCCAGCGGAAAGACCGAGATATCGGCGCGCCGCCGGCTCTCAGCGGCCTCACCGCTCGAGGTGCGCGTGCCCGACTCGCGCGCGAACACCATATCGAGTGCCAGAAGAAACAGCAGCAAGCCGCCGAAGATGCGGAACGCCTCGAGACTGATGCCCATGAGGTTGAGGAACGCGGCGCCGCCCACGGCGAACAGCAGCAGGATCGTCCCGGCGATGATCACCGCCTGCGCCGCCATGCGCTGCCGGTAGCCGGGGGTGGCGCCCGCGGTGAGCCCGCTGAACAGTGGTATCAGCGACACGGGGTCGACCACCACGAAGAACACCACGAAAAATTTCAGCAGTTGCTCGAGCATGACACTGTGCGCAAAAGACAACGGCGCGCCGTCCGACCCGCTCAGGCGCGCTTTGCTCGCGCTGCCGTCACAATAAGTTCTTGAAAGCCTCACACGCGAGGCGCAACATCATTGCAGAGCGTACGCGGAACCGTAATCCCGAAAGCGAGTGTTTCCCGCAGGAGGTGGCGGCGATGACAACTCCTCAACCCGGCATCGGCGACTGGTATCGCCTGAACGGCGGCGCGCTGTTCGAGGTGGTCGCCTTCGACGACGACGACGGTACGATCGAGATCCAGTATTTCGACGGCACGGTCGAGGAGATGGACATCGAGGACTGGGAGGCACAGTGGGAGGAAGGCGCGCTCGAGTCGGCCGAGGCTCCGGAGGACTGGTCCGGCTCGGTGGACGTCGAATCCGGCGATGACCGGGGGCGGGGCGGTGACTCCTATGGCGATGACCGCGACATGCGCGCGAGCCCGCTCGAGGGAATCGACCTGTTTGAGTAAGACGCTCTAGGTCGGCGCATCCGCGAGCGCCGCCACGTCGACCGCTTCGGCCAGCACCACGTAGCCCTCTCGTATCTCGAGCGCCACCGGCGTGAGAGCGCGGCCGGCGCATGGGCCGGCGACACAGTACCCGGTGCGTTTCTCGAACAATGCCCCATGCGAACAGCACAGGATGAGCGTCGCGTCGGGAGTGAGAAAACGCCCCGGCAGTAGGTCGAGCGGATGCCCGGCGTGGGGACAGCGATTGACGTAGCCGTAGACCGCCTCGCCCACCCGGACGATGAAGCCCTTGAGTACCCGCTCCTCGCCGCCGACGGCGAAGGCGCGGGCGCCGTCGCGGCCGATATCCGCGAGGCGGCACACGACCCGCTCGAGATCGAGTTCCACGCCCTAGCTCCCCGGCGCCGCCGGCGCGGCCGGCCCGAAGGCCGAGACACGCCCTCGCAGCACCAGCAGCAGGATGAGGCCCGGCAGGGCGAGTGAGGCGGTGTAGAGGAAGAAGGTCGGGTAGCCGACGTGATCCACCACCAGACCTGAGGTGCCCTCCAGGATTTTGCCGGGCAGCGCGTACAGTGAGGAGAACAGCGCGTACTGCGTGGCCGTGTATTTGGCGCTGGTGAGTCCGGATAGAAATGTGAGCAGCGCCGTGCCGTGCACCGCGAGGGCGAGGTTGTCGAGCGCATTGACGCCCCCCAGGGCGAGCAGCGTCGGGGTGCGCACACTCGCCAGCGCTGCGAACCCCAGGTTCGAGGTGAGGATCAGCAGGCTCCCGAGCAGCAGCGAGCGCCACAGTCCGAAGCGCGCGATCAGCACGCCCGCGAGCAGCACTCCGCCGAGCGACATGAGCAGGCCGTAGAGCTTCACCACGGTCGCGATCTGCGTCAGGGTGAAGCCCCGGTCGATGTAAAAGGGGTTCACCATGGAGCCCATGGTGAACTCGGTGAGACGATAGACGCCGACGAATAGCAGTATCAAAAGCGCCAGCCCCCGGCCGTAGCGGCCGACGAAATCGGTCAACGGACAGATCACGGCGCCGATGAACCACTCGCCGGCGCCGCGCAACGACGCCGGCCAGTGAGCGCGCGCCTCGAGCCACTCGATGACGCGCACTTCGCGCGCGCGCTCAGCCGGGGATGTCGAGACCCTCGGCTCCGGCACCAGCAGCGTCGTGACCACTCCTACCGCCACCAGCGCCGCCATGGTGCGGTAGCTCGCATGCCAGCCGGCATGACCGGCGAGCGCCAGCGCGCCCGCGCCGCCGCAGATGAGCGCCACGCGATAGCCGATCTGGTAGGCGCCGAGCATCGCGCCCTGCAGCGGCAGCGGTGCCGACTCGATGCGCCAGGCATCGAGCGCGATATCCTGAGTCGCGGCGCAGAAGGTCGTGAACAGCGCCCATACGGCCATGCCGCGCACACCCGCGGCAGGGTCAGTGTTGCTGAGATTGAGCAGCCCCACGGCGACGCCGAGCTGCGCCCACAGCATCCAGCCGCGCCGCCGCCCGAGCAGCTGCTGCAGCAGCGGCGGGGCCACGCGGTCGACCACCGGCGCCCACAGAAACTTGATGGAATACAGAATGCTCACCCAGGCGAGCATGCCGATGGTGGTGCGCTCGATGCCCGCCTGCCGCAGCCAGGCCGACAGCGTTGAATAGACCAGATAAAACGGCAGTCCGGCGGAGAACCCGAGGAACAGCATCGACAGTACGCGCCCCTCGGCATAGAGACGCAGCGCGTACAGCCAGCCCGCGGGGCGCCGCTCGGCCGGCGAGGGGGGCGCCGCCTCGCTCAAAGATCGTAATCCATGATCAGCGGCGCATGGTCTGAGAAGCGTGTCTTCTTGTATATGGACGCGGCGCGCGTCCGGCCGGCGAGCGAGCGGCTCACCACCTGGTAGTCGATCCGCCAGCCGACGTTCCTGGCCCACGCCTGGCCGCGGTTCGACCACCAGGTGTATTCGCCAGGTCCGGGTCGCACTTCGCGGAAAGCATCCACGTAGCCTGCCGCCCCAAACAGCTCGTCCATCCAGGCGCGCTCTTCGGGCAGAAAGCCGGAGTTCTTCCGGTTGGATCGCCAGTTCTTGAGATCGATCGCGCGGTGAGCGATGTTCCAGTCGCCGCTCAGGATGCAGTGCCGCCCGCGACGCCGCAGCCGCGCGAGGTGCGGGGTGAAGGCCTCGAGAAAGCGAAACTTGGCGGCCTGCCGGTGCGGTCCCGCTGACCCCGAGGGCAGGTAAAGCGAGACCACGGACAAGCGCCCGAAGCGCGCCTCGAGGTAACGTCCCTCGTGGTCGAATTCCGGGACGCCGAAGCCGCGTATCACACGGTCGGGCCGTGCGCGGCTGTAGAGGGCGACGCCCGCATAGCCCTTGCGCTCGGCATCGCAGTAGTAACGATGGAAGCCCGCGAGCTCGACGTCGTGCCCGGCGAGCTGCTGCTCGTGGCTGCGCGTCTCCTGCAGGCAGACGAAGTCCGTCCGCTGCCGGCGCAGCCAGCGGAACAGTCCGCGGGCCGCCGCCGAGCGAATCCCGCAGACATTGACGCTGATGACGCGCATCAGTTCATGATATGCCATGCAGCAATACCAGCTCACGTTCATCGACCTGGCGCTGAAGCGCGACGCGCTGCGCTTCGGACGCTTCACCCTCAAGTCGGGCCGCGAGAGTCCATACTTCTTCGATGCCGGGCGCTTCAGCGACGGCGAGTCGGCGGCGCTCCTGGGCCGCTGTTACGCCGCCGCCATCGTCGCCGCCGGCATCGAGTTCGACATGCTGTTTGGGCCGGCGTACAAGGGCGTGCCACTCGCCACTGCGACCGCGGTCGCACTCTATGCCGGGCACGCTCGCGCGGTACCGTTCGCCTTCAATCGCAAAGAGAGCAAGGATCACGGCGAGGGCGGCCGCATCGTCGGCGCCGCGCTCGCCGGACGCGTGCTGATCGTCGACGACGTGATCACCGCCGGCACCGCGGTGCGCGAGTCGCTCGAGCCGATCCACGCCGCCGGCGCGCAGCCGGTGGCGGTCGCGCTCATGCTCGACCGCCAGGAGCGCGGCCAGGGTGCGCTCACGGCGGTCGAGGAGCTCGCGGCTCAGGGCCTCAAGTGTGTGAGCATCGTCACACTTTCGGACCTCATCGAAGCGCTGGCGCAGCCTGAAGACGGGCGAGCGCGCATTTCTGTCGAACAGCTCACAGCCCTGCGCGCTTATCGAGACCGTTACGGCGCGCGCTGAGCTTGCCAGCCGGGCCGGCGCGGCCGGAAGATGCGCTCTCGAAAATCGGCGCGCTCGCAGAGGCTCGCATGTCCGTCACCCTCACACCGTTCAGACTCATTGCACTCATGGCCTCGGCCGCGCTGCTCGGTGCGCTCACGCCGGCACTCGCGGCAACCCCCGGCAACTCGCAGAAGGCCGTCGCCTACCGCTGGGTCGACGCCCAGGGCGTGGTGCACTACGGTGACCACATTCCGCCCGAGTACGCCAACCAGGATCGCACCGTGCTCAACGGCGACGGGATCGCGGTCGGCCATCTCGACGCGCAGAAAAGCCCAGAGCAGCTCGCGGCTGAGGAACACGCCCACGCGGAGGTGCTGAAGCGCAAGCAGCACGACGCCTTCCTGATCTCCACCTACACCTCGGTCAAAGACATCGAGGCACTGCGCGACCTGCGTCTCGATCAGCTCAGAGGCCAGCGCATTGCCGCCGAGCAGTACGTCGAGCTGCTGCGCGTGCGCCTCGCGAGCCTGCAAGCTCGTGCCTTCGCATTCCGTCCCTACAGCGAGCGCGCCGACGCGCGTCGCATGCCCGACGATCTTGCGGAGAACCTGGTGCGCACGGCGAATGAGATGCGCGCGCAAAGCAGCTCGCTGACCGCCAAGAGCGAGGCCGAGAGCACCCTGCGCACCCAGTTCCAGGCGGATATCGAGCGCTACCGCGAGCTGCATACCATTCACTCGCAGTAGACCGCCCGGCGCGCTCGGGTGTCGTCACTGCCGCCCGGAGTGGCCGAAGCCGCCGGCGCCGCGTGGTGAGAGCGCAAACTCCGCCACCACTTCGAGCTCGACCTGCACCACCGGCACCACGACGAGCTGCGCGATGCGCTCGCCGGGATGGACGCTGAACGGCTGCGCGCTGCGGTTCCAACACGACACCATCAGCTGACCCTGGTAGTCCGAGTCGATCAGACCGACGAGGTTACCGAGCACGATGCCGTGCTTGTGACCGAGACCCGAGCGCGGCAGGATGAGCGCGGCGAGGGCCGGGTCATCGAGGTGGATCGCGAGCCCGCTCGGGATCAGCTGCGCCTCACCGGGTGCAAGCACCAGTGGTGCCTCGAGACAGGCGCGCAGGTCGAGGCCGGCGGAGCCCGCGGTCGCGTACGCTGGCAGCGGAAAATCCCGGCCGAGACGCGCATCGAGGATCCGCACCTGCAGGGTGCGGCGCGGATCCGCAGCGCCGCTCAAGCGAGCGCCGTGCCGCGCTTGCGGGCGCTGCCGCGAGCGGCGAGCGCCTGCGCAATCAGCAGGATCAGGCCACGGGCGAGGCTGAGCTTGCCGGCTCGCGGGAGCTCGTGGCGGCCGCTGCGACTCAGCACGATCAGCTGGTTGTCCTCGGAGTCGAACGCCTTGTCGTGGCCGACCTCGTTGGCCGCGATCATGTCGAGGTTCTTGCGCATGAGCTTGGCACGCGCGTTGTGCTCGATCGCCTCGGTCTCGGCAGCGAAGCCGACCACGAACGGACGATCGGCGCGTGCCGCCACCGTGGCGAGCACGTCGGTGGTGCGCTCGAGCGCCAACTCCAGGGTGTCCTCGGTTTTCTTGATCTTCTGCTGCGCGGCGCGTGCCGGACGATAGTCCGCGACCGCGGCGGTCGAGATGAAGATATCCGTGCCCGACAGCTGCCGCAGTACCTCAGCCAGCATGTCGGCGGCGCTCTCGACGTCGACGCGCGTGACCCCCGCAGGGGTCGCGAGGTTTACCGGGCCTGCGACCAGCGCCACCGTCGCTCCGGCCTCACGCGCCGCCTGCGCCACCGCGAAGCCCATACGGCCGGAGCTGCGGTTGCTGAGGAAGCGCACCGGATCGAGTCGCTCGCGCGTCGGCCCCGCAGTGATCAGCACCCGCCGACCGCTCAAGACGCCGCCCGCGGGCTGCAGCAGCGCCGCGAGCCGCTCGGTGAGCTCGAGCGGCTCGAGCATGCGCCCCTCGCCCAGCTCACCGCACGCCTGCTCGCCCTCGGCGGGACCGTAGATCTCGATGCTGCGTCGAACGAGGGTAGCGACGTTGGTGCGCGTCGCAGCGTTCGACCACATGAGATGGTTCATCGCGGGTGCGACGGCGATCGGCGCCGCAGTTGCGAGACACAGCGTCGCGAGCAGATCGTCGGCGCGTCCGGCAGCGAGCCGGGCGAGAAAGTCCGCAGTGGCGGGAGCCACCAGCACGGCATCCGCCCAGCGGGCGAGCTCGATATGCCCCATGGCGGCTTCCGCGGCCGCATCCCACAACTCGGTGCGCACCGCACGGCCCGAGACAGCCTGAAACGTCGTCGGCGTCACGAACTCGCGCGCCGCCGCCGACATCACCACCTGTACCTCGGCGCCGTGCTCACGCAGCCGTCGCACGAGGTCGGGGCTCTTGTAGGCGGCGATGCCGCCGGTCACGCCCAGCAGTATGTGCTTGCCTTGCATGAGAGCACGTTTGGTCAACCACAATTATCGCACCGGGCGTGGCAAAGCGCGTAAAGCAGAGCGCCGATTGCGAAACTGCGCGAACCGGGGCGCTATTGGCCCTCCCCGCGCGTGCCCGGTCCTCCTTAGACTCGCGGCGCCTTTTCCTTAGATCTAAAAGTAATGACGATTCGCCACTGGCCGAGCGCCGAGCGGCCGCGCGAGAAGCTGCTCGAGCGCGGCGCGCACGCGCTCTCGGACGCGGAGCTGCTGGCGCTGCTGCTGGGATCGGGCACGCGGGGGTGCTCGTCGGTCGAGCTCGCCCGCGCGCTGATCGCGGAATTCGGCTCGCTCCGTCGGCTGCTCAACGCCGAGGCCGCGCGCTGCCTTGACCAGGCCGGCATCGGGCCGGCGCGCTACGCGGTGCTCAAGGCGGCAGTCGAGCTCACACGCCGGCATTTTCGCGAGGCGTTGCGCTCCGGGCCGGCGCTCGCCACGCCGGACGCCACCCGCACCTTCCTCGTGGCGCAGCTGCGCGACCGGCCGTACGAAGTGTTCTGTTGTTTGTATCTCGACAACCGCCATCGGCTGATCGCCTTCGAGGAGCTGTTTCGCGGCACCATCGACCGCGCCGGCGTGCATCCGCGCGAGGTGCTGCGGCAGACGCTGGTGCACAACGCCGCGGCGGTGATCTTCGCGCACAACCACCCGTCCGGAGTGCTCGAGCCGAGCCAGGCCGACGAGCTCATCACCCGCCGTCTCAAGGAGGCGCTCGCGCTGATGGACGTGCGGGTGCTCGATCACTTCATCATCGGCGACGGGCTGTGCTACTCGTTCTCCGAGCACGGCCTGCTGTGAGAGCGGAGCGGCAGGCGGCGCACCCGTCCGCCTGCCGGCGTGCCGGGTCTACTTGAGGAGCGCTTCCTGCATGGTGCGCGAGCCGAGCACGGTGCGAATGCGTGCGCGATCGGCCTGCGACTGTGAGGCCTTCTCGATCGAGCCCTCGATCTGCGCATTGAGCGCGTCGAACTTGCTGCCGACGTTGTCGAGCGCGGCCCAGTTCTTGAACTCGGTGATCAGCAGGACGTCGGGATCATTGGGGGAACGCGCCTCGACCAGCATCACACGGTAGCCGGTGATCAGCCCGGCTTTCTTGGCGGCTTCCTGTTCCTGCCTCCAGGTCGTTGCGAGCCACTTGATATAGTCGTCGAAATGGCCGTCGACGGTGCGGATCGAGGCGACGTTCACCACCGCTCCGTCGTTCCAGTTGCGCCCGTCGGCATAAACGGCGGACGAGCAGAATGTCGCAAGAGCGAGCAGCGCCGCGCAGGCGCCGAAGCCTTGAGTGAGACGCGTCATGGGAAGCCTCCGAGAGCTCATTTCATGATTGTTGGTGTCACCCGGTGACCGCCAGAGGGTGCCGGCGGAGCCAGGAAGGAGCGCTACGCTACGCGCAACCGCAGGCGGCCGCCACTCCGACAAACCCTATCCGGGCCTCCTTGTGATCGCGCTGCCGGGCTGGTATAAAGCGCGGCCCGGGTAGCCCCTCTGGTTGTTCGTATGTCCCGCGTCTGCGAGATCACCGGCAAGAAGCCGGCCGTCGGTAACCGCGTTTCCCACGCCAACAACAAGAAGCGCCGCCGCTTCCTGCCGAACCTGCACGTGCAGCGCTTCTGGCTCGAGGGCGAGAAGCGCTGGGTGACGCTGCGCCTGACGACGAGTGGCATGCGCACGGTCGAGAAGAAGGGCATCGACAAGGTAGTCGCCGAGCTGCGGGCTCAGGGTCACAAGCTCTGAGCCGTCGCAGGGCGTCCTGCGGGAGTCATCATGCGCGAGAAAGTCAAACTGCTGTCGACGGCCGGAACCGGCCACTTCTACGTGACGACCAAGAACAAGCGGCTGCATCCGGACAAGATGGAACTGCGCAAGTTCGACCCGGTGGCGCGCAAGCACGTCGCTTATAAAGAGTCGAAGATCAAGTAACCCTGCGCCGCCTGCGCGCGCGAATCCCAACGGTTGCCGGAGCTGCCTGAAGTCGAGACCACGCGGCGCGGGCTCGTGCCGCACGTGCGCGCGCGGCGCATCGCCGCTGTGCGCGTTTATGAGCCGCGGCTGCGCTGGCGGATCGCGTCCGACTTGCCGCAGCGGGTCGCCGGGGAGCGCATCCGGCGCGTGGCACGCCGCGGCAAGTACCTGCTGCTCGAGCTCGACTCCGCGACGCTGCTGCTGCACCTTGGCATGTCGGGCAATCTGCGCGCCGTCACGGCCGACACGCCGCGCCTGCCGCACGATCACTTCGATCTGGTGCTCGACTCGGGGCTGGCGCTGCGCTTCAACGACCCGCGCCGCTTCGGCAGTCTGCTGTACGCGAGCGGCGACGGTCTCGCCCATCCGCGCCTCGCAGGCCTCGGGCCCGAGCCGCTGGCGGCGGGGTTCGATGCCGATTACCTGTTTCGCATCACTCGCGGGCGCCGTGTCGCCATCAAGCAGCTCCTCATGAACAGCCGCCTGGTGGTCGGCGTCGGCAACATCTACGCGAGCGAGGCCCTGTTCCGCGCGCGCATCCGCCCGCGCCGGGCAGCGCGCAGCCTGTCGCGCGCCGACGCCGCACGGCTGGTGCGTGGCGTGCGCGCAGTGTTGACCCAGGCGATTCGCTCCGGCGGAACGACATTGCGCGATTACCTCGGCACCGACGGCGCACCGGGTTATTTCCGTCAGCGCCTCTACGTCTACGAGCGCCGCGGCAAGCCCTGCCGGCGCTGTGGCACTGCGGTGCGTTCCTTTACGCAGGGACAGCGCTCGACTTACTACTGCCCTTCCTGTCAGAGGTAGCCCATGGACGAGTCGATCCTCAGGCATTTGAGCGCCGCCGACGCCGTCCTCGGCGGCGTGATCCGCGCCGTGGGCCCCTCCCGGCCGGAATCGCTGGACGACTGCCCGCCCTTTCAGGCGCTCGCGCAGGCGATCGCCCACCAGCAGCTCAATGGCAAGGCCGCCAACACCATACTCGAGCGGCTGGTGCAGCAGTGCGGGCAGGGACAATTCCCCACGCCGGAGATGGTGCTCGCCTGCTCGCGGGCGCGGCTGCGCGCGGCGGGCTTCTCGTTCGCCAAGGTGGCAGCTCTCAAGGACCTGGCGAAGAAAACCCTGGCGGCGGTGGTGCCCGACGAGGCGACGCTGCGGCAGCTCCCGGACGAAGAGATCATCGCCCGGCTCACGCAGGTGCGCGGGATCGGCCGCTGGACGGTGGAAATGCTGCTGATCTTTCGCCTCGGGCGGCCGGACGTGCTGCCGGTGGATGACTTCGGCGTGCGCAACGGGTTTCGGGCCGCATACGGTCTGGCCCGGCTGCCGCGGCCGCAGGCGCTCGCTGCCTGGGGTGAGCGCTGGAAGCCTTACCGCAGCACGGCGGCGTGGTACCTGTGGCGAGCATTGGAGCTCGAGCGTGCCGGGACGCTGCCCGCCCCGGCCGAGCGCGTCCGACTGCCCCGTGTCAGGAAAGCTCGCCGGCGACGCTCCAGCGCCCCGATAGCGGCTGGCCCCACACGCCGCCTGCGCAAGCTCAGGTCCGGCGGTGCTTCTTCAGCTCCGCCTCGACGATCGGGTGGACGAACTGGCGCACGTCGCCTCCGAGCACGGCGATCTCGCGCACCAGAGTCGCAGAGATGAAGCTGAACTGCTCCTGCGGCGTCAGAAACACGGTCTCGAAGCTGCGATCGAGATGGCGCGACATGTTGGCAAGCTGAAACTCGAACTCGAAGTCCGACACCGCCCGCAGCCCGCGCACGATCACCGCATCCTGGTACTGGCGTGCGAACTCGACCGTGAGCCCTGAGTAGCCGTGCACCTCGACGTTGGTGAGGTCCACCAGCACACGCCGCGCGAGCTCGACCCGCTTCTCGAGCGAGAGCAGCGGCGTCTTGTGCGTGTTGGCGGCGATGGCGACGATCACGCGATCGAAGATTCCGGCGGCGCGGCGCACCAGGTCCTGGTGCCCGTTGGTGATCGGGTCGAAAGTGCCCGGATAGACGGCGTTGCGTTTCATGCGGGACGTGCCTGCCAGGTCGGGTTGTGCGCCAGCAGATGATAACCGACCTCGCCGGCGCGCTTCGCTTTGAGCGGCCGCCAGCTTGCCGGCAGCGGTGGGAGTCCCTCGCGCACCGCACACTCCACATAAATCAGCGCACCGGGCTGCAACCAGTGATGCTCCTCAAGAAGCGCGGCGGCGCGGCCGAGAAGCTCTGCACCGTAAGGCGGATCGAGGAACACGATATCGAAGGGCCGTGCCGCGGGTGGCGCCCGCGTGAGGTAATCCAGGGCGTCGGCGTGTGTCACTGCGGCATTCCCCGCGTGCCACTCGCCGAGCAGCGTGCGCAGCGCGCGCACCGCGGCGGCATCGCGCTCGACGAAGGTGAGCTGCGTGGCGCCGCGCGATAGCGCCTCGAGTCCGAGCGCACCGCTGCCGGCAAACAGGTCGAGGCAGCTCGCGCCTTGCGTGGCCGTCCCCAGCCAATTGAAGAGCGTCTCGCGCACCCGATCCGGTGTTGGACGAATGGCGGAGGAGGCCGGGAAGCGCAGCTTCCTGCCGCGCCACGTTCCGCCGATGATGCGCAGCACGCGTGCGTTTCCCGCCCGCCTGACGGGGGCGGCGGCGCGACTGCCTGACTTGCCGCCGGAGACCACGCTGCTGCGGCCGTGCCGCACCTTGCCACTCTTCTTGCCCTGAGCGTACTCTAGCCGGGCTCGTCCACGAGCGCGCAAAAAAGCACCGGCCGGAGGGGGCCGCAAGCCGGGCAAAGCTCGCCATCAAAGCTCGCCATCACAGGTGGCTCGCGATTACATAACACCCTGCGGACCGCCGCTGCACCGATGCACGCACGGCAGTTAGGAGCTCGAGGGATATGAAAAAACTCATCGCCGCGGCACTCGCCTCGGGCGCGTTCCTCTTCAGCGGCTGCGGGACGGGCGGCTACGGCACCGTCGGTCCGGTCAACCTCACCCTGCTCAACGGCAACCCGTCGGGGTCGACGAGCCCGAGCCAGAAAGCCGCCAGCACGGCGCTGTATCAGCCGCTGGCCGCGATCATGCCGTACCCGTACGACGTCTGGTTCGCCGGCTCGACGGACGGCACGCTGAACATCCAGCCCGCGAATCAAGCCCGCCCGGCGCAGGGCGCGGTCAATGCCCTCGATGGGTTCTCCACTACTGCGGCAATCCGCGAGCGGTTCAACGGGCCGATCGATGTCGCCTCGCTCCGCACGCCTGGTGCCGTAGTCGTCGTAAACATCAATACGACTAACGCCCCGTCAGCGACCGTCCCCGGAAAGGCGCCCGTGCCGCCACCGACGGGGCAGTTCATTCCGCTCGTCGGGTGCGTGAAGGGCGATGCCGTCTGCACCACCGCTCCCATACCCGACTACATGGTCGGGCAGGCCGCCGAGGATCCCACGGTCCTCGAGATCACTCCTCTCAAGCCGCTCAAGGCGAGCACCTGCTTGCCGCCGCCACCGAATTCACCATGCCAGCCCCCGCACCCGAACGGCGGGTTCGGCGAGGCCTACATGGTGCTGCTGACCAAGGCCATTACAGTTGGTGGCGTCGCGGCGGTTCCCGATACGGACTATGCCAACTTTCAGGCCGCCCTCGCCTCGGGTGGGCAGACTTGCCCGAGCATCACCAACCCCAACCTCAACGCGCTCTGCCAGTTGAGCGGCGCCCATCTCGGGCTCGCGCAGGCGCTGCTGCACATCCCCCCCGCGAACGTGGTGGTGTCCTTCAGCTTCTCGACGCTCTCCACCCTCGACACGCTCCTGGCGACCGCCGCGGAAGCGTCCGCGATTCCGCAGACACTCAAAGTGAGCCCGGCCTTGTTGGCGCCCGCCGTGCCGGCGACCACGGCCATCGTCGGGGGTAAGGGCTATGCCGACATCTGGGTCGGCGTACTGACCCTGCCGTATTACCTGGCCACTGCCACGCCCGATCCGACCGCACCGGACACCGCGTTCTGGCACGCCTCCGCCACCATGGCTCCCGACGCGACCAGCACGCTCACGACGCGCTTCAATCCCGTTCCCGTGCCGACAGTCGCGCACCTTGAGGTACCGGTGCTGATGACCGTACCCAATGCGAGCGCACCCGGCGCGCCGCCCGGTCCTCCCTGGGCGGTCGTGATTTTCGAGCACGGGCTCACTGCGGACCGCACGAACCTCCTTGGCCTGGCCGACTCGCTCGCGCTCGGCGGCATGGTGGGCATCACGATCGACCTGCCGCTCCACGGGCGCACGGTCCCCTACAATCCGAAGGATCCGACCACCGTCTTCTACGCCAGCTCCGCCAATCCGTGGTACCAACCACTCGGGTTGCCCGCGACCGGTTCGATCGAGCGAACCTTTGACCTCGACACGCTCAACAAGGCCGCGGGCCTGCCGGGCCTCGACCCGAGCGGCTCGCACTACGTCGCGCTCGGAAGCCCGCTGACCCTGCGGGACAACATGCGCGAGTCCTCGGTCGACCTGGTGACGCTCGCCCTGTCCCTCGCGAAGATGACGGCACCATCGCCCTTCACGGCGCCGCCCATCGACCCCACCAAGGTCCATTACATGGGCCACTCGCAGGGCTCGATCATCGGCACAGGGTTTCTCGCGGCGATGCCCGCGAACGCCATACTGAGCGCCACCCTCGCCAATCCCGGCGGCAAGTTCATCTACCTGGGAATCGAGTCGCCGACCTTCGGTCCGCCCGCCATCGCCGCCCTGGAAAAGGCGAGCAGCGGTCTGTTGACACCGGGCACGTCGGCGTTCGCCCAGTACGAAATCGACACGCAATCGGTCGTCGACGGCGGCGATCCGTGGAACTTCATTGGGCCGGCGGTGCTCCAGCATCCCATCCACCTGATCCAGGTCGTCGGCAGCACCCCGCAGCCCGCCGGTTGTAATGCGAGCTCTCCACCACCGACCTGGTGTAAGGACCAGGTGGTGCCGAACGACGCGACCGAACGCTTGATCACGGCTGGCGGCTTCACTCAGGCTCATCCTCCGGGCGCGAGCGGCGCGTCCCTGCACGCGTTCGTGAACTTCACCGAGGGAGTTCACAGCTCGTTCCTCTCCCCGACGGCGAGCCTGGCAGTCACCGAGGAAATGCAGCTCGAGGCCATTAGTTTCACGGGTCAGGCGATCCCGGCTGCGGGCATCGGCGCCAGCACGCCTGGAACGGTGCTGGTGATCGCGAATCCGGCGGTCGTTCAGTAGCAGCGCCCGCTGGTGGCGTGCGGCCCGCGCCTGCGCGGGCGAGACGTCACCGCGTCCGCGCCCGGTTTCGCGGCCGGTACAATGCCGCCGTTATGCCGCCGCGTGCAGCCGAAGACCCGAACTCAGCCGACGGTACGCCTGCGGGGTTCTTCCAGCGGCTGCGCAGCCGGCTGAACCGCGGGAGCTCCTGGCTCACTTACGATCTCGGTGAGCTGTTCGCCGGAAGGCAAATCGACGCCGCGATCCTCGAGGAGCTCGAGACGCGCCTGATCACGGCCGACGTCGGCGTAGCGGCGACCGAGCGTATCCTCGGCGATCTGCGCCAGCAGGTCGGACGGCGGGAGCTCAAGGACGTCGAGGCGCTGGTCGCGGCGTTGCGAGCCAGCATCACGGAGATTCTCGCCCCGTGCGCGCAGCCGCTGCGCATCGACCGCACGCAACAGCCATTCGTGATTCTGGTGGTCGGCGTCAATGGCTCGGGCAAGACCACCACCATTGGCAAGCTCGCGCAGCGCCTCACCTCCGACAAGCTGAGCGTGCTGCTCGCGGCAGGTGACACTTTTCGCGCCGCCGCGATCGAGCAGCTCAAGGTGTGGGCGGAGCGCGCCGGCGCCGACTTCGCCGCGCAGCTCCCGGGCGCCGACCCCGGCGCGGTGGTGTTCGACGCCCTGCAGGCAGCACGCGCGCGCGCCACCGACGTGCTGATCGCCGACACGGCAGGC
>Ga0307477_10000313_pt1 | contig 59946 bp, 83 predicted proteins | sample atmos_gasesECM2C_FD_203316 | JGI IMG/M metagenome (GOLD analysis project Ga0307477, IMG submission 203316) | Hardwood forest soil microbial communities from Morgan-Monroe State Forest, Indiana, United States - atmos_gasesECM2C_515 | ecosystem: Environmental > Terrestrial > Soil > Temperate...
CGGCATGGCGCAGGAGCAATACGCGACCCGGCTGATGGGCTCGGGTGCGCGGCCGGGCGGTGTTCTCCAGACCGACCGAAAGTTGTCCGAGGAAGCTTTTGAGAGGCTGCGTGACGGCTTCAACCAGAATTACGCCGGGCTGCGCAATGCCGGCCGTACCGCGATCCTCGAAGAGGGGCTCAAGTGGCAGCCCTTGGCGATGACTGCGGAGCAGGCCGAAGCGCTCAAATCGCGCGAGTTCCAGCTCGAGGATGTCGGCCGCGGCTTTGGCGTGCCGCGGCACCGGCTGGGCTTGCCGATCGAGCGCGGCGACCTCGTGCAATTGCAGCAGCTCTACCTCAACACGACCTTGACCGCCTGGGCCGAGCGCTGGGTCCCGAAATTCGAGGATCTGGGCGAGCTCGACGGCCAGAAACTCTTTGTCGAGTTCGACTATTCGCACTTCCTGAAGGCCGATTTGCAGACGCGCCTTACTGCGATGCGCACCGGCGTCGTGGGGATGGTCTATACCCCGAACGAGGCGCGGCTCGGCGAGGACTTGGGGGCGGTCGAGGGCGGCGACACGCTCTATCAGCCAGTCAACGTGGCGCCGATCGGCTATGTCCCGCAATCGGCGGCGAACGGCAACAACGCGCCAAACGGGCCCGGCAGCGACCAGTCGGGCGAAGCCGCCCCGGGCGGCCGAGGCGACGGCTCGCGGCCGGCCGATCTGCCCGACGAAGCGCCGAACGTGTGAACCGCGCGGTACAACACGGTACAACGAGGTACGCCGAATGTACGTCGATCGCATGCTGCGGCCGGCCTATCGGTCGCGCGAGGAGCGCACCCAGCATTCGAAAGCGCGCGAGAACGCCCGGCGCGCCGCAAAACTACGCGAGCAAGCACAAAAATGCCCGAGCTGATCGACGTTGCGCGGGTCCGCGAGGGATTGCGCGCCGGGCAGAAGCCTGCGGGTGCGGTGTGGCGGCTGGCGACGGTCGAGCCGTTTGCCGATGTCGACAGCAGCCGGCGCATCCCATTCTGTCTGTCGGACGGGACGGTCGACCGGATGGGCGACACGATCGCCGCCGACGGCTGGGTCCTCGACGGCTACCAGAAAAACCCGGTGGCGCTGTGGGCGCATGACGCTTTCTCGCCGCCGATCGGCCGCGGCATCAATATCCGCGTCTCGGACGGGCGCCTCTTGGGCGACGTCGAATTCGCTGGCGCCGAGGTCTACGACTTCGCCGACCTGATCTTTCGCCTGGTCAAGGCGAAATACGTCAATGCCGGCTCGGTCGGCTTTATGCCGCTCGACCTCGAATTCTCGAACGATAAGGACCGGCCCTGGGGCATCGACTTCACCCGCCAGGAATTGCTCGAATTCTCGGTCGTGCCAGTGCCCGCGAACGCCAACGCGCTCGTCGAGGCGCGCGCCAAAGGCATCGACACTCGGCCGCTTGCCGAATGGGCCGAACGCGTGCTGGACGGCGGCGGGAGGGTCATTGTGCCGAAAACCGAATTGGAGCGGCTGCGGCGCCTGGCGCAGGAACCACGACGCCGCGGCGGTGCTGCTGCCGACTGGAAATGCGGGGCGGCGCGCGACCTGGCGCTCGACGACAGTGATGCGTGGGATGGCGGTGCGGCCGCGGCCTCGATCTTTGAATATGCCGGCGGCGACGATTTCGACCCGGCAAAGGCCAGGCGCGGCTTCCTCCTCTACGACGCGGCCGCTCCCAAGCTGCGCGGGTCGTACAAGGATCCGTTCGCGCACGTGGCGGGCGGCGAATTGAAGGCGGTCAAGGGCGGCATCCGGGCGGCGGCCTCTCGCCTGCCGCAGACCGATGCCCCGCAGGAAGCGCTCGACGCGGCCGAAACCGTCGTCAAACATTACGAGGAGAAGTTCGGCATGGCCGGAGACAAGAATTTGCGCCCGGGCGCTCAGGCTCGCGCGGATGGCGGCGGCATGGGCGAGGGCGACCCCTCGACCGGCGGCTACCTCGCCAATTGCGGGCGCGGGCTCGACAGCGAATGTGGCCTCAAAAACCCCGAGGAATGCATGATCCACGGCCCGTCGATGGCCGACAAGGCATTGGCGGGTGCGGTGGCGCGCGCGGTCGGCGCCGAATTGCGCCGCGAGCTCGCACCCCTGGTGGCGCGCGGCATGCCCGATGACGGCGGCGCCGACGACCACCTCGATCGCGCGATGGAGCACGTCCGCGCGGCGCACGGCCACGCCAAGGACCTCGCCGACGGCGACGGCCCCAAGGGCAAGATGCGCGACGCGGCGATCTGCGCGATGCACGCGCACGTCAAGGCGGCCGACGGCTACATGGAAAAGTGCCGCAGCCTGATGGCTGACGGCGGCGACGACGGCAAGCGTACGGTTGAGGACATCGAAGCCCGCGCTGCGCGCGTCGCGGCCCTCGCGGCTGCCTAATCCCCTTTCACCCCGCCCCGGTCTTTCCGGGGCGCCCCGCAAGCCCGCACTCCGCGGGCTTTTTTATTGACCGGAGCCCGCTGAATGGACCCGAGACCGAAACTCCACCAGCTGAAGCAACAGCGGGCGGCCGCCTATGACGAGCTGCAAAAGCTGCAGAGCCACCCCGACCAGCGCAAGTTCGACGCCAAGGCCTCCGAGGTCGAGAGCCTCGACATTGCAATCGCGCGCGCCGAAAAGACGCTCGAGCTCGCCCGCACGGACGCAAAGCTGACGCCGGGCGGCGAGCTAGTGCCGAACGACGGCTGGAAGAACGCCGGCGAGCAGTTCCAGGCGGTCATGCGCGCCGCCTTCAACGACGGCCGCGGGGTCGACCCGCGGCTGATCCGGGCGCCGGCGGGGCTGGGCGAAACCGACCCGTCGGGCGGCGGCTTTACGATCGCCCCCGAATTCTCGGCGACGATCCTGACCCGCGCCTACGACATGGGCGAGCTCGCCAAGCGCGTCTTCAAGCTGCCGATCGAAGGCCCCGGCATCCGCATCCCGTCGATCGACGAGCAGAGCCGTGTGACCGGCTCGCGCTGGGGCGGCGTCCAGTCCTACTGGGTCGGCGAAGGCGACACGGTGACCGCGACCAAGCCCAAATTCCGGCTGATCGAGCTCTACCTCAAAAAGCTGATGAGCCTGTGGTACGTCACCGACGAGATGCTCGCCGACTCGACGGCGCTGACCGGCATCGCCAACCAGGCGTTCGCCGAAGAAATCATGTTCATGATCGAGGACGCGATCTTCGAGGGCTCGGGTGCGGGCCAGCCGCAGGGCTACATGAACGCCAACGCGCTCGTGACGGTGCCGGCCGACAAGGGCCAGGCGCCAAAGACGCTGACCTACACCAACGTCACCAACATGTGGCAGCACGCCTGGGCGCGGGCACGCAAAAACATGGTGTGGCTGATCAACCAGGACTGCGAGTCGCAGCTCTTGAGCCTTTCGACCGTGGTCGGGACCGGCGGCCAGCCCGTCTACCTACCGGTCGGCTCGATCGGCTCGCAGGCGGCGAACGCGCCGAACGGCACCCTCTTGGGGCGCCCGGTGATCCCGATCGAATATGCCAACACCCTCGGCACCACAGGCGACATCACGCTTGTCGACCTGTCGCAGTTCGTCGTCGCCGACCGCAACGCGATGCAGCAGATGTCGTCGATCCACGTGCGGTTCACGACCGACGAGATGACCTTTCGGTTGACCTACCGCGTCGACGGCAGCCCGATCTGGCACACGGGCCTGACCCCGTTCAAGGGCTCGAACACGCTCTCGCCGTTCATCGCGCTGGCGAGCCGCTGACTTCTTGATCCGCCGCCTCCGGCGGCTCGCGTCCCGCCCTAGCTGAAGGTCTCCCTCTGATGGCTACTCCGTTCCGCCTCTGGGAAAACGCCCAGATCGTCAACCTGCTGCCGGCCGCGGCCGACGCCGCCGGCCGCATCTCGAGCTACGTCTCGGTCAAATACGGCCACAAGGCGTTCCTCGTCTGCGGCGTCAACCAAGGGAACGCCGCGACCGTCACCTTTACCCCGTTGCAGGCGACCGACAACCTCGGCACCAACTCGGCCGGGTTGAGCGCCGGCGCGCCGATCGCCGCCGACCTCGACACCTCGACCTCGACCGGGTCGGACCAGTTCACGTTCCCCGCGGCGGCGGCGAGCTATACGACCGACGCCGGGCTCAAAAACAAGATCGTGGTCTTCGAGATCGATCCGGTCGAGCAGATGAACCCGAATAACCTCGCTTCGGGCAACCCCCTGCCGTTCAGCCATATCGCGATCCAGACCGGGGCCTCGAACGCGGCCAACATCACCTCGGCCTATCTCGTCGTGATGCCGCTGCGCGACCAGCGGCTCAACCCGCCGACGACTTACGTCTGATCGGGCCGGGCCGCTCGCTTGGTTGGGCCCTCTCGTTTGACTGTCAACAAGGAGAGCCGGCAATGGGCTCGCTGATACAGCTGCGGTCGCGCAACTCGCCGGCCGGCGATCGCCAGGCCGAATACGACTTGGCGACCCAGGAAACGATTTTGCGCGTCAATGCGGCGGTGCTCGACGAGGATTTCTGCGGGCCGGGGCACACCACGATCCCGGCGGCTGGGTCGCCGGCGGCCGGATACCCGTGGGTCAAGAACACCGCGACCGGCTCGGGGACGGTCAGCGTCCTCGCTAATTTTTCCGGCGGCGCGGTCGCCTGCGCGCTCGCCGCGACCTCGGAAGCCGAGGAGGCGACGCTCTACGCCAACGACATGCTGAATTGGGACGCCTCGAAGAGCGCGGTTTTCGAGGCGCGCCTGGCGATGAGCGTCCTGCCGACCGGCGTCGCCGAAGCGCTGTTCGGGCTTCGCGCCGCGCGCAACGCGGTTCCCGACAGCGCCGCGGTCTATATCGATTTCCAGATGCTGGGGAACGGCAACGTCAACGTCCGCATCAAGGACGGCGTCACCTCGGTCCAATCGGTCGCGACCGGGGTCACCCTCGCCGCCGGCGTGTTTCACAATTTCCGCTTCGACGCATCAGACCCGACCAACGTCCAGTTCTTCATCGACGGGATCAAGGTCAGCCCGGTGGCGTCGGCGGCGGCGATGACCTTTGCCGCGACCGGCGCCAGCGCGGTGCTGCAGCCCTATTTCGCGGTCTACAAAACCGCGACGACCGACGTCGCGACGATGCAGGTCGACTCCTGCCAGATCGGCATGAACCGGTCCTGACCTTTCTGCCAGATAGCGCCGTAAAGCGGGGCCGCCAGTAAATGTCGCTCTTTACCGACATCGAATACTTCACCGCGACGATCCAGTCGGGCCAGACCGTCTCTAACGCGGTCCAGATCGGCAAGAAGACCTTGGTCGGGGTCGTAACTCCGTCGGGGTGGACGACCGCAACAATCGCGTTTCAGGCATCACCCGACGCGGCGAATTTCTACCCGGTAAACAATTTTGCGTTTACCGGCGTCCTCTCGGGCAGCATCACCGCCTCGCAGTTTATCGAGATCGACCCGACTCAGTGGCGCGGTATCGACACCCTAAAGTTGGTTTCCGGCGCAAGCCAGGGGTCGACCGTAAATGTCACCCTCGTTGTTCGCGGCGTCACCTGACCCATGGCGTTGCGCCGCGTTGTCGCCGTCACCTCGCCCGCTACGGCTCCGGACGCGCCCAGCGACAACCTGCCGGCGCCCGGCGCCTATGACCTCGTCGACTTTCCGACCGTGCTCGGCGAGCTCGGCGTCAACGCGTCCGACCCGAACTTGCCTTTGGCGTGGATGGCGCGCGCGGTGACCGACGTGTCGCTGCGCATCCGGGACTATTGCAACCGCGTCTTCCAGGTCGAAGGGCTGAGCGAGCTATTGATCCTCGACGGCGGTTCGGGGCTCACCCCCGGCACCGTAGCGCCGTTGACGTTGTCGCGCTGGCCGGTGGCGAATGCCGTCAGCCTCCTCGCCGCCGCCGAAGCCGACAGCGGCGCGGTGTTGACTTTTACGTCAACCGCCGGGGTTGCAGCCGGCATGCCGGCGAGCCACCGCGCGATCCCGCCCGGGACCACAGTGGCGAGCCTAACGCCGACGACGGTCACCCTGTCGGCGCCGCTCAGCACGAATCCCACCGCGGCGTTGGCGACGAAGGTGCTCGCCGGCGACGCCGTCGTCTTTGGGCTCTCGGTGGCACGCATCCTCGCGACCGGCCAGTCGCCCTATCTACCGGTCAGCCTCGGCTTGCTGAACACCGGGCCGCTGCCGGCGCAGTCGCTCGGCCCCTATGTCGACTACCTCGTCGACAGCAAGATCGGGCGGCTGATCCGGCTCAACCCGTTCGACGCCGCGCCCTGCACCTGGGACACCTTTCCGACCTGGGTCAACTACAGCGCCGGCTATCCCGCGATCCCCGACGACATCGCGGGTGCGGCACTCGAGTGGATCAGCTGGCGCTATTACGAGCGCAAGCGCGGCGACCCGGCGCTGAAAACCCGCACCCAGCCCGAGCTCGGCACCGAAACCTGGTGGGTCGGCGGGCCGCCTTCTTCGGGCGGCGTGCCGGAATCGATCCGCGGCGTGCTCGACCATTACCGCGTGCCGGTGGCGGGATGATCGCCGACGACTTTGAGGGGATCGCGGCCGGGCGCAAGCGGCTGGCCGGAGCGCCGGAGCCGTGGCAGGCACCCTCGAAGCTGCGGCCCTGCGCCAAATGCGGGGCCGACGACCTCGCCAAATGCACCTGCGACAACCCACGCTGCCCGTGCGGCTACATGCCGGCCGGGCAATGCGATTGCTGCGGCTGCTGAGATGGTCGAGTTCGATGTGCTGGCGGTCGGCGAGCGCCGCCTGCAGGCGTTTTTTGACGATTTCCCGGCGCGGCTCGACGCGCGGCTCTATGCCGCGATGGAGCGTATCGCGGGGCGGCTCCTGAGTGCGGTCGAGGCGGCCGAGCCGCAGCGCACCGGCGCCCTGCGGAGCGAAACGACGAGCTTTGTCACGAAGACCGCCGCCGCGATCACCGCCGGCGTCGCCGTCGAGGCGCCGGCGGGCGACAAGGCGGCGCACGGCAAGGCGGCAGCCCTCGAATACGGCGCCCACCGATCGGCGACCGTCGCCGAGCATTGGGCGATCCGCGCGAATTTCTGGGGCCGCTACTCGGCACCGCGAGCGGTGCTGATCGAGGAATACCGCCGCCGCGTCGAGATCGGCGAGGAGCGCTATCTGCGTGGGCCGTTCGCCGCCTTGCGGGGCACGATCCTGGCCGACATCGAAGCCGCGGTCGGCCAGGCCGCCAACGCGCCCCCATAGGCGAGGGGAGGCCCATGAACCGCGAAGCGATCATGCAGGCGCTGCTGACCCTGGTCAGCGAGAGCGCCGGGTTTGTCACGATCGGCCGCCGCCTCGAATGGGTCGCCAAGGTCGCCGGGCTGCCGGCGCTCTATGTGATCGCGACCGACAACGAGTACCAGCAGCACGGCACGACCTTTCCGCCGCGCCGCACGATCGGCGCCGAGATCTGGGTCTATGCCGCAACCGACCTGCAGCAGCCGCCGGGCGCCCAGCTCAATCCGCTGATCGATGCGATCGAGGCGGCCTTGGGCGTCATGCCCGGCCAGGCGCAGACCCTGGGCGGCCTCGTCGTCCATTGCTGGATCGGCGGCGACGACGGGCAAAAGGCGCGGATCGAAATCTTTGAAGGCCATGCTTCGAGCCGTGCCGCCGCCATCATCCCGGTGAGGATCCTCGTGCCATGAGCGAGATCGACCAGAAACCGTCTCCAGAGCCCGTGGGCGCGCCATCGGCGGCCCCAGCGCCTGTCGAGCCCGGCAAACCCGAAACCCCCACCGTAGCGGCTCCCCCGTCGGCTCCGATCGCCTGGATGGCGATCGACGGCGCGATCGAGGCCTGGTGGAGCGACAACTTCCCCGGGTCGGCGGTGGCGCGCGACACCGCGGCGTGGAACGTCGCCTTTACCGCCAAAGAGGATTTGAAACGCCGCCTCGCGGCGCTGAGCGGAGTTTGAAATGCAGCTTTCCTTCGGGTCCGGCGCCTTGTGGGGCGAGCGCGTCGACGTGACCGGGTCGGGCATCGGCCCCCACCAGTTTGGCGTCCTCCAGGATATCCAGATCGATTTCGACTGGACCGACAAGGAGCTCTACGGCATGATGCAGTTCCCGGTCGCGATCGCGCGCGGCCAGGGCAAGATCTCGGGCAAGGCGAAGCTCGCCCAGATCCTCGGCCTCCTCTATACCGACATCTTTTTTGGCCTGGCGGCGGCGGCGGGCCAGTTCGCGGTCACCCAGCTCGAGGCCGGGAGCGTCCCGGCGGTGTCGACCTACACGATCACGGTCGCGAACTCCGCCAACTACGTCGACGACCTCGGCGTCGTCTATGCCGCGACCGGCAAGCCGCTCAACCGGGTCACGACGCCCGCGTCGGCGGGCCAGTATTCGGTCAACTTCACGACCGGGGTCTACACCTTTGCCGCCGCCGACGCCTCGGCGGCGGTGCTGCTGTCCTATACCTACAATATCACCGCCGCCGGCAACAAGGTGACGATCGCCAACCAGCTGACCGGCACCACCCCGGTCTTCAAGGCGACCTTTTACACGCGCTCGCCCTACAGCCTCGGCGGCAGCGCCGGCGAAGGCTACGCGCTCAGGCTCAACGCCTGCACCGCCAACAAATTGTCGTTCCCGACCAAGATCGACGACTGGACGATCCAGGAGCTCGATTTCATGGCGTTCGCCGACGCCTCGAACACGATCGGCTATCTCTCGACCGTCGAATAAGGGCGGAGCGCGCCGATGGCGAAGATCAAGGGCGTCCCGATCGAGATGGGCGGCAGCGAATGGATCGTTGCGCCATTGACGATCGCCCAAATCCGGGAGTCGCAAGCGGACCGCGCGACCTGCGAGAGCGAGGAAGCCTCGCTCGAGGCCCGCACCGATGCCGCGGCACGGATCATCCTGCCGGCATTGCAGCGCAATTACCCCGAGATCACCGCGGCGACGCTCGAGGGCGAGCTGCTCGACGCCGGCAACGTCTTTGAGACCCTGCGCGCGGTCCTGACCGGGTCGGGGCTGCGCCCGGCGCAAGCGGGGGAAGCCGCGGCGGCGAGGACTGGGCCGGCCTCTACGGGCTCCTCGCCACCGCCTGCGGCTACCGGCCCGGAGACATCGACGGGCTGACCCTCCATCAGGTCCAGGACCTTTTCGACTATTGGGAAGACCACCCGCCGGTGCATGTGTTGCTGGCGGCGTTTCTCGGGGTCGAGCCGCGCCGCGCCGGCCCCAATCGGGAGAACCCGCCGGGGAGCCCCCCGCTTCATGCCCCGATCGCCGACCACGAGGCGGCCGAGCTCGCGTTGTCGGGCCAGTTCGCGGTCGGCGAGCGCCCGCTGCATGACGGCCTCGGGGCGCCGGGCATCATCGATTTCGCGGTGCTCAAAGAAAAGCACCAGGCGCTAAAGGCGGGGTAGGCATGGCCTCGAACCTGTCGATCGCGGTCCGCGCCGACACCGCCGAGGCGCGCGCCCAGCTCGCCCTCGTCCAGGCCGACGTCAAAGCGCTCGGCACCGCGTTGCGGCAGGCTGCGGCCGACGCCAGAAGCGGCGGCGGTATCGGCGCCAACGACAATTTGCGCCAGGCGGCAGGGCAATTCGAGGAGGCCCGCGCCAAGGCCTCGGCCTTGACAAAGGAGCTGAACGGGGCCGCCACCGAGGGCTCGCTCCTCGCCCGCAGCTTTGCCAATGTCAAGGAGGAGGTCGAGCGCGCCCGCAGCCCGATCGACACCTTCCGCCAAGGGATGGCCGGCATCCTCGAGGTCACCGGGGCCGCCTTTGCCTTCGAGAAGATCTCTGAATGGGTCGAGGAGATCACCGAGGGCGCGGAGCGGACCAAGATCCTGGCGGAGTCGCTCGGCACCAGCTCGGAACGCCTGTCGGAGTTCCAGAACATCTCGTTGCTCGCCGGCGGCGAGAGTCAAAACCTGATCCGCATCGTCACCCAGCTCGGGCACCAGCTCGAGCTCGGTCTCAACAAGCCGCTCTCCGACCAGGGCCAGGCGATCCGCGCCGCCGGCATCGACATGGCCGCGCTGAAAGAAGCGCTGCGGGACCCGATCGACACGATCGAGCTCTTGCGCCAGACCTGGCAGAACATGGCGGGGAGCGTCAATCGCCTCGACATCTTCCGCAGCCTCGTCGGGCCGCGCGGCATCACCCAGCTCGCACCCGTTCTGAGCCTGACCGCCGAGGAGTTTGAAAAGGTCAAGCAGGCGGCCGAGGCGAGCGGGGCCAATCTCAACGACGCGCAGATCGAAGCGCTGTCGGACACCTGGGAAAAGGTCCACGAGCTCGAATTGGCCATTACCGGCCTCAAATCGCACATCCTTCTCGACTTCAAGGAGCCGATCGACGCCACCACCACGTCGTTGAAGGCGTTTGTCGAGACGATTACGAATTCGGGCGCTGCCACCGCGGCGTTCAAGAGCTTTTTCGACGCGATCCACGGGACCATCGACGCGACCAAGACCGACATCGACAATCTGAAGACGGTGTGGAACGCGTTCGCGAGCGGTTGGCAGCAGCTTCAAAATAATACGCTTCTGCAGCATCTCGGGATCGTCCCGCCCGCCAACGCGCCCTCGCTCGTCCCGGGGGCGTCGCCCCTGGGGTTGACGGATGCGGGGCGCCCCGCGGCACCCGCCGAGGTGAGCCTGCCCGAAGTTTCGGTGACGGCACCTGCCCCGGCCGGGGCCTCGGGGCGCGAGGGCGCCTCGTTCGCCGGCAACGCGATCGCGAACCTCTCCGGCAACGCCGCGATCGTCGCCGACGCCCTCGCCAAGATCGGCGCGTCCGCCAACACCGTGGCGGGGGTTCTCGCCAATCTCAAGGCCGAGAGCGGCATCAGCCCGGATGCCGTCAACCCGAGCGGCGCCACCGGGATCGCGCAGTGGACCGGAGACCGGCTGGCGCAGTTGAAGGCCGCCGAAGGCCCGGCGTGGAACACGCTCCAGGGCCAGGTCGATTTTCTCGTGAAGGAGCTGCAAGGCAAGTTCGCCGGCGTCTTTCACACCGCGAATAGGGCGGCGGACGCCGCGTCGGCCGCCAAAATCGTCTATTCCGGCTACGAAATCCCGGGGTCAAAGGACACGACGGGGCCGGCCCGCGAGGCGCTCGCCACCCAGATCGCGGCGGGCGGCGGGGTCGGGTCCGGCACCGGCAGCACCGCCGCGAGGTTCGACCCCGAGGCCGGCCGCGTCGCGCGCGAGCAGCAATATGCCGAGCTCGAGGCGCAGATCAGGCAGGCCGAGTACCAGCAGGATTTCGCTGCCGCCCGCGCGCTCCTCGACAAGAAGCTCGCGATGCTCGCCGAGGACAAGGCCAGCACGGCCTCGGTCACCGCCGAAAAGGTGCGCCTCGACCACGAGGAGGTCGCGGCCGCGATCCAGCTCGCCCAGCAGAAATACACCTCGCTCAAAAGCGAGGACACCTCCTATCTCGCGGTCTTCAAGGCCAACATGGCGCAGCTCGTCGCCGAGCATAAGATTTCGACGCAGCAGGCGATCGGCTTTGAGATCGAGTACACCGCCAAGCTCTACGCCGAGGAGCGCCGCCGCCTCGAAATCATGATGGCGGACGACCGGCTGACGACGGCGCAAAAGCAGCGGCTCTATGACGAGCTCGTCGAGCTCGACGCGAGCTATACCGCCAAGATCAGCGAGGCCCAGGCGAAGACGGCGCAGGACACCGCGAAAAGCTGGCAGGAAAGCATCAAGCAGGTGTCGGACGCGTTCGCCGCCATGGCGACCGATGTCGTCCTGCGCACGAAGTCGATCGGCCAGGCGTTCGACCAATTGGCGCAAAGCCTCGTCAAGGACACGCTCAACAGCGCCTTCAAGAGCCTCTTCAGCTCGGCGCTCGGGGTCGGCGGCGGTTCGGGCGGCGGCGTCGGCGGCGGGATTTTCGACAGCCTCGGCAAGGACATTTTCGGCGAGGGGCTCGCGGGCGCCGTCGGCAACCCGTTCTCCGCGGGCTCGGGCGGCCTCCTCGGCGGCCTCTTTGGCGGCGCTTCGGGTGCCGCCGACCAGGACTTCTCGGGCGGCATCGGCGCAGCGGCCGATGTCGGGGGCGGCGGCCTCTTCAGCGGCCTCTTCGGCACCTTGTTCAAGGGCCTCGGCTCGCTCTTCGCGTTCTCGAAGGGGGGGATCGTGCCGTCGGCGGCGGGCGGCTGGGCCGTGCCGCAGCTCGGGCCGGGAGGCACCCTCGCACAATTGCACTCGAACGAGATGGTCTTGCCGGCGAATATCAGCCAGGGGCTGCAAGGCATGATCGCCAACGGCGGCGGCGGCGGCGGCAACTCCTTCGGCATCAACATCAACGCGACCGATGCGGCCTCGGTGCAGCGGCTCTTCATGGCGAACGGCTCGGCGCTGGTCGCGGCATTGAATACTGCGATCCGCCGCGGCTCGATGCTGACCCCCGGCTGATGACCCCCAGCTGATGACCGACGTCGGCATCATGGCGATCGCCGCCGGCGGCCTCGCGATCAGCCCGCTGTCCGGCAGCCCGCTCACGATCCTCCCCGGCATCGGGTGGAGCGTCACCAAAGCGCCGACGATGCAGACGCGCATCCAGCGCGCGGTCTCCGGCCGCGAGCTGCGGCTGCAGGATTACCCCTACCCGCTGTGGCAGTTCTCGCTGACCTTCGAGGTGCTGCGCGACCGTTGGGACAGCCGCGGCCGGGGTTTTGGGGCCGTCGGCAACTACGACGAGCTGCGCACACTCTTCGGGTTCTACCTCGCCTGCGGCGCTGCCTTTCGCACGTTTCTGTTCGACGACCCGAGCGACGACCAGGTCACGGGGCAGCCGTTGCCGCTGGCGACGAGCTATGTCTCGGCCTCGTTCCCGGCCGCGGGCGGGAGCGGCTACAACATCGGCGACCAGCTCTCGCCCACCGGCGGCTCGCCGCCGCTTGCCGCCTCGCTGATCGTCAACAGCGTCGGCGGCGGTGGCGCGATCACCAATCTCGGGCCGAGCCTCGGCGGCATCTATTACACCGTGCCCGGCACGAGCGGCGTGCCGTTGACGACGGTGACGGGCGGCGGCTCGGGCGCCACCGTAAACCTCACCTGGGTGACGAGCGTCCAATTGCAGCGCGGGCTTGGTGTCGGCCCGTTTTTCAACGAGCCGATCACCGCCCCCAACAAGGTCGCCGCGCTTTATTTCGCCGGTGTGCCGCAGGTCACATTGATCAACACCGGGATCGTCGCGGGCGGGAGCGGCTACAACATCGGCGACCAGCTCTCGCCGACGATCGCAGGACCGCCGCTCGCCGCCTCGCTCTTTGTCCAGAGTGTGAGCGGCGGCGCCGTCACCTCGCTCGGCGTCTCGAATGGCGGGCTCTATCTCGGGACCCCACCCTCCGCCGCAGTGCCGTTCACCAGCGTCACCGGCAGCGGCTCGGGGTGCACCGCGAACCTGTTGTGGAGCAATGTCGCCGGCTGGCCGGTCGATCCCGCAACCGGCCTCGTGTCGCTGCCGCAGCCCTTTGTCGGCAGCCAGCCGGCGCTATCGGCGGATTTCTCGTATTTCTTCCGATGCCGCTTTGCCGATGACAGCATCAGCTTTGAGAACTTCATGCTGCAATTGTGGGCGCTAAAAAAGTTGGCGTTTATTTCGGTGCCGCCGTGAAGCAAGCGTCCTCGACCCTGATTGCACTGCTGAACGGCGGCGCCCAGTTCCAGATGGCCGACCTCTACACCTTCACGCTTCAGGGCGGCACGGTCCTGCGCTATTCGGGCGCGCTGACCCAAATCGTCGATTTCGCCACCGGGCGGGTCTTTCCGCTCGGCCCCAAATTCGAGCGCTCGCTGATCAATACCGTCATCGGGACCCAGGTCGACCAGCTCGACGTCAAGATTTACCCGACCGCAACCGACACGATCGGCGCCACGCCGTTTTTGGAGGCGGCATGGACCGGCGCGCTCGACGGCGCGCTCCTACAGGTCGAGCGCGCGTTTTTCGCCGCCGGCTGGGGCGACACCAGCCCGGGAACGGTGGTGCTCTTCGCCGGCCGGGTGTCGGACCTCGACTGCACCCGCTCCGGCATCGACATGAAATGCCGCTCGCACCTCGAATTGCTCAACATCCCGATGCCGCGACGGCTCTACCAGGCGGCGTGCAACCACGTCTTTGGCGACGCGATGTGCCAGTTCTCGCGGCCGAACCTGGCGCTGACGTTTGGCGCCGGCGCCGGCTCGTCGCAGACCTCGATCAATGGCGCGCCGGTGACGACGACCCCCTTCGCGCAAGGATCGATCAGCGGCAAGAGCGGCGCCAATTCCGGGCAGACGCGCACGATCTTCGGGTTTCAGTCGGGGGGCAGCATCAGCGTCAAGCTCGCCTTTTTGTCGCCGGTCGGCACCGGCGACCAGTTCGAGATCCTGCCGGGCTGCGACCACATGCTCGCGACCTGCACCAACACCTTCAACAATGCCGTCCATTTCGGCGGCATGCCGTTCATCCCGCCTCCGGAGACCGCCGTATGACGACCCCGGTGCTGCATGTCTTTACGGCGCGGTTCAACCCGCTGCGCTGGCGCCAGCCGCAGCGGCACTATCTCGACTGGGCCCATCGCATGCGCGAGCTCGGCGCCGAGGTCACGGTCGTCGAATGCGCCTATGGCGAGGCGCCGTGGGTCTGCGCAATTCCCGGCGTCGTCCACCACATCGGGGTCCGCGCCGATTCCTGGGCGTGGGCCAAAGAGTGCCTCCTCAACCTCGGCATCCAGCGCCGCCCGGAGGCGCAATACGTCTGCTGGGCGGACAGCGACGTCTTCCCGCGCCGCAACGACTGGGTCGAGGCCACGCTCGACGCATTGCAGCACTACCACGTGGTGCAGCCGTGGGAGACCTGCTACGACCTCGGCCCCGGCGACAGTCACGCGCATGTCTGGCGCTCGTTCGCCCGCCAATACCTGCACGGCCACCCGATCGTCGTCGGCGAGGGCGAGGACTTTCACAAATTTTGGGGCGGGGAGCACGACTACCCGCATACCGGCTATTGCTGGGCGGCCAAGCGCTCGGTGCTGAACGAGGTCGGCGGGCTCTTCGAATACGGCGGGATGGGTGCCGCCGACCACCACCAGGCGGTGGCGATGCTGGGCCGCGTCAAGAGCTCGTTCCCGAAGACGATCTCGCCCGCTTACCGCGTCCTCCTCGAGGCCTGGGAAAAGCGTGCTACGCACGCGGTCAACGGCCGGATCGGCTATGTGCCCGGCACGATCGAGCACCGCTTTCACGGTGCGAAGCAAAACCGCCAATATTGGGACCGCTGGCAGATGTTTCTGCGCCACGGGTTCGACCCGATGACGGATCTGAAGCGCAACACCTGGGGTGTGCTCGAATTCGCCGGCAACAAGCCGGCACTCGAGCTCGAATGGGACCAGTATCTGCGGATGCGCTGGGAAGACGACAATGGCGAGGGGTTCGCCGCGTTTCACCGGCCGGGCCACCCGCCGGCACCCCCGCCGCGCGACCCGCCGGTGTCGCATCCCCATCATCCGCCACACCGCCATCATCACCCCGAGCCGCCGCATCGCCGCCATCCCGGCCGTGACTGACCAGCGCCGCGCCGCGGTCGTTGCCGAGGCCCGAACCTGGCTCAAGACACCCTATCACCACATGGGCCGGGTGAAGGGTGCCGGTGCGGACTGCCTCACACTCCTCGCCGAAGTCTATGAGCGCGCCGGGGTGCTGCCGCATATCGAGCTGCCGTACTATCCGCCCGATTGGCACCTGCACCGCGGCGAGGAGCGTTACGCCGACGGCCTCCTCGCCTATGCGCGCGAGATCGACCCGCCGCCGCAGCCGGCCGACATCGCGCTGTGGCGCTATGGGCGCTGTTTTGCCCATGCCGCGATCGTCGTCCTCTGGCCCAGGATCGTCCACGCCCAGGCCGACGCGCGGCTCGTCTGTTGGGGGGACGCCACACAGGGCTCGCTCGCCTGCCGCGCGGTGCGGTTTTTCGACCCGTTTTAGATGACCAACATCCTGGGGATCGGCCCCAACGCCAAGCAGCAGCAGCTCGCGGGCTCGCTGCGGTTCCAGACCTCGCAAGCGGGCAGCGTCATCCCGCTCGTCTATGGCACCACCCGCATCAGCCCGAACGTCCTCGACTACCAGGATTTCGAGGCCGTGGGCGGCAGCGCCGGAAAGGGTAAGGGCGGCGCTGCCGGCAGCGCCGGGAAGGCCGGCAAGTCGTCGCAGACGATGTACTCGGCCTCGGTCATCCTCGGCCTCTGCCAGGGGCCGATAACCCAGTTCGGGGAGGTCTGGTACAACAAGAGCGTCGGAGCACTCCTCGACCTCTTGGGGTTGTCGACCAAAAATCTCGGCGCCGACGGGCAGCCGGCCGACCCCTATTGGGTGACCAACCACGCGCCCAATGCCATCGGCTATTCCGGCACCGCCAACATCACGCTCGACAAGTACAACCTCGGCGCCTCGGCCTCGCTGCCGAATTTCACGTTCGAGGTCTATGGCATCGGCTCGTCGACCTGGCTCAATGGCGCCGACGCCAACCCGGCCTTTATCGTCAGCGATTTTCTGACCAATGCGCGTTACGGCGCCGGGTTTCCGGCGGCGAACCTCGACAGCCTGACGAGCTATTCGGAGTATTGCACGGCCTTGGGGGTGGCGCTGTCGCCGTCGATCGACACCCAGATACCGGCACAGCAGCAGCTCGCCGACATCGCAAAAATCACCAACTCGGCGATCGTGTGGTCGGGGGGCCTGCTAAAGATCATCCCCTATGGGGACATGCCGCTCAGCACGTCGTTCACGCTGATCACGGTCGCCGGGGCCGTCGCCGGCGGCGACACGATCACCGCGACCTTTACCGGCGCCGGTCTCGGCTCGCCGGTCGCGGTCTCCTACACGGCCGGCGCCGCCAACGTCAACGCCGACACCCTGTACATGAGCTCGTTCACCGGCGCGCTCGCCGGCCAGATCAACGCGAGCGGCCTGCAGGCGTTCGGCGTGCACGCCGGCGTGGCACCGAACGGGCTGATGATCTTCGACAATTCCGGCACCGGCACATTGGCGGTCGGGGTCACCTTTTCCGGCGCCGGCGGCGAAACCGCCACGATCAGCCCGCTCGGGACCTATTCCTGGCAGCCCTACACGACCCCGGTCTACAGCCTCGACGACGACGATTTCATCGTCCAGGAATCGACCGTCGGCTCGTATCTCGGGGTTACCCCCGGGACCGCGGCATTGCGCCAAGGGGCGACCCCGGTCACCGGCGGCTTTACCGACGACCCGGTGCACGTGCAGCGCTCCTCGCCGGCCGACGCCGCGAACTGGGTCGAGATCGAGTGCGTCGACCGCTCGAACTCGTACAACAAATGGCCGGTCGTCGCCTTCGATCAGGGGGCGATCGACCTCTACGGGGTCCGCAAAGACAGCAGCGTCAAGGGCAACGCGATCGTCGACGTGCAGCATGTCGGCCCGGTCGTGGCCCAGCTGGTGCTGCAGCGCAATCTCTATTACCGCAATACCTACACCTTCAATCTCGGTTGGAAATTCTGCCTCCTCGAACCGATGGATTTGGTGCAGCTGAGCGACCCCTACCTCGGCCTCGACAATCTGACGGTGCGGATCACCGGGGTGAGCGAGGACGAGGAGGGCACCTTGGCCATCACCGCGGAGGATTTTTTCGGCGTGCCGGCGGCCGTGCAATACCCGCAGGCCTGACCCCATAATGGGTGTCAAGAGCCTCGGCGCCGGCATCGGCACGCCCGCGTTCTTCGCGCGCCAGGCGGCCGCACCCACCACCTCGGTTCCGGCCTACAATGCCGCCGCACCGAGCGTGAACCCGCCCTTTTTTGTCGAGCCGACGCAGCAATTGCTGGCAGCGCTCGGCGTCGCCGGGCCGGCATTGATCGTCGGGCTCAGCGGCGGCCCCGCCGGCGCCTACAGCCCGTTGTGGGGCGGGGCCGAGGTGTGGGCATCGCTCGACGGCACGAATTACGGCCAGCCTTTTGCCGACGACGCCTTTTTCGGGGTGTCGGCGATGGGGCTCACCACCGCGGCACTCGCGGCCTATGGCGGGGTCAACCCCGACACCGCCGACACGCTCGCGGTCGACCTCAGCCAGTCGAGGGGCACGCTCGCGAGCGTCAGCCCGACGAGCGCCGCCGCCTTTGTCAGCTTGTGCGCGGTGCAGGCGAGCGGCGGCCCAATCGAGTTTCTGGCGTTCGAGACCGCGAGCCTCGTCGGCGCCAGCGCCTACCACCTGACGACCCTCTATCGCGGTCTCTACGGGACGGATGCCGCGAGCCACGCGCTGGGCGCGCAGTTCGTCTATCTCGGCAGCGGCGAATATTTCGCGCAGCCCTTGCCGGCGCAATACACGGGGGTGCCGTTGGAATTCAAGTTCCCGTCGTTCAATTCGACCGGCGGCGGCCTGCAATCGCTTGCCGCGGCGACGGCCTATCCCTACACCCCGGCCGGGTCCGGCAGCCTGCCGGGGCCGGGCTTCCAAACCGACGTCATCACCACCAACACGAATATCAGCCTGTGACGTGATGATGTGGCGGCGAATGCGTTCTTACGGATCTTCGAGCCCGCGGGCGGCGGGAGCTTCAACGCCATCTTACGGCCCCGGCCGCAAGATGGGGAGACTTGGCGCTTTACGCTGATTGGCGCCAATGCGGCCCAAGTCGTCGTGACGCTGACCCCCAATACCGGGCAGACGATAAACCTCGGCTCCGCCGGGATGCCGCTCACCGGGCACGGGGCGACCCGCACCCTCGTGTGGAACGCGCAGTTATCAACCTGGGTCGGCGGGTGACCGATGATCAGGCTCCTCCTCGCCATCGTGCTGTCGCTCGCGGCGGCGGGTGCGGCATGCGCGCAACAGGTGCCATTCGACCGCACCTGGCTCTATCCCGGCGGCGCCAGCTATGCCGCCGGGCTCGGCGACGACAACAAGGTCATCTCGGCGCTCAACGCCGGCGGCGCTCTGACCGTCACCCTGCCCTCGACGACGGCCATGGCGGCGAGCGGCTGGCAGATCGCTGTCGAGAACGACGCGGCGCATACCGTCACGGTCCAGGTCAACGGCACCGCGGGCGGCCATATCCTCTACCCGACGACATCAGGCGGGGCCTCGGCGACCTCGTTTTCGACCGCCGCCGGGAACAACGAGATCGCGGTCGTCGAATATGACGGCAACGGCAATTTCCGGATCGTCGCGGCGACCCCGGCTACCGCATTGGCGCTGGGCTTCTTCTCGGGCGGCAGCGTTCCGGCGGCGGCCGATCTCTTGGGCAGCAACGGGTCTGCTTTTGGCGGGGTGACGGTCGGCACCGGGTTGTCGCTGAGCGGGGCGTTTGGCGCGCAGACATTGTCGGCGACGGGCGGCGGGGTCGCGTGGTCGACCTCGGTCTACACGCTGACGACGACCCCCCTCGTCCTGCCGGCGACCAACTACCTGATCGAAATCGTCAGGCAGAGCGTCGCCGCCCCGATCACGGTCGATCTCGCCGCCGCGCCGCCGGCGAATTTCGTGCAGTGCGTAAAGGACGGCGGCAACAACTTCCAGGCCAACGCCGCCACCATCAAGACCACCGACGGCACCGCGATCGACGCCGTCGCCGGCTCGACCGGCTACGTGATGAACCAGGCCCGGCAATTCGGATGCTTCATCTTCGATGGAACGCAATGGGATATAATCTGAGGCTCGCTTGGGCCGCGTCCGCAATTTCGTTGCTCGCGCTCACTCCGGCCGCGCGTGCCGGCGCCGCGGCCGAGTTTCCGCCGCCGATGTGCGCGCCCGGCACCGCGACCGTGATCTGCCAGCTGATGATCGAGCGCAACAGCGTCTCCGACGAGTTGGCGCTGAGCGAGACCCGGCGCGTCGACGAGTCCAAATCGGCGCAGGCGAGTGCGGCCGCACTCGCCGATTACTGGCGGCATTACGTCATCGGCGCCGCGGCCAAGGCCGATTACTGGGGCCGCCTCTGGGACTGGCTCGCCGAGCATTTCCACCATCGCCGGGGCCGCTGAGCCATGCGCACCGGACGGCACCTCGTAGCGGCGGCGCTGATCGGGTCGCTGATCAGCACCGCCACAACCCCGGCCGCGGCGTCCTATATGGGGACGCCCCCGCTGCTCGTCGTCAACGGCGGCTCGGGCTTGACGACGGCGACGGCACACGCGGTCTTGACCGGCGAAGGAACCTCGGCCTTTGGCCAGGTCGGCCCCGGCGGGGCCGGCACCTTGCTCGCCGGTGTGGCGAGCGCCGACCCGACCTTCACCTCGACCCCGACCCTGGGGGCCAACGGCGGCACCGGCGGCACCTTGACGCTCGAGGGCTCGACGAGCGGCTCCGGCGTCATCCAGGTCGCCGCCGCGGCCGGCGCCGGCATCGTCTTCCAGCTGCCCTCGGCAAACGGCTCCTCCGGCAACGCGCTCACCACCAACGGCGCCGGCATCACGAGCTGGAGCCCGGTCGGCACGCTGACCTCGGTCACCTGCGGCACCGGGCTCAGCGGCGGCACGATCACCACGACCGGCACCTGCTCGATTACCGCCCCGGTTACGGTAGCGCTCGGCGGCACCGGCTCGATATCGGCCTCGGGGACGGCGCTCGACAACATCACCGGGTTTTCCGGGACCGGCCTCGTCAACCGCACCGGCGCCGGCACCTATTCGTTCATGGCGACCAACGCCGTCGCGTTTACCGGGGGCACGATCGACGGCGTCACGATCGGCGGCACCACGCCGGCGGCGGCCCACTTCACGACCCTGAGCACGAGCGGGATCACGACCTTTGGCTCGGGCGAGGTCGGGCCGGTCCGGGTCGTCACCGCGTCCGGAGCGGTGACGATGGCGACCACCGACAACACGATCGAGGTCGACAAGACGACCGGGGCCGCGACCACCGTAAACCTGGTGTCGTCGCCGACCCCGGGCACCCGGCTCTGCGTCAAGGATGGGAAAGGCGACGCATCCGCCAACAACATCACGCTCTCGCCCGCCGCGGGGAATATCGACGGCGGCGCCACTTTCATCATGAACCAGAATTACCAGAGCACCTGCATCCAGTACGACGGAACGAAGTGGATCATCTCGTAGTGCCTGCGGCATGAGCTTATGCGCTATGTATTCGCGGCACTGGTGGCGCTCGTCGCTGGCGCACAAGCGGCGCGCGCCGAATTCGACGGCATCGTAAGGGTCCCCAACAACGCGGCGCTCGCCGCCCTCAAATCGACGCAGGCGGCATGGGTCGAGCGGCTCGGCTTTACGACGATCGGGGACGCCGAAAAGGTCCTCTACGCCTCGAGCAATTCGGCCTGCTCGCTCAATGCCGGCGCCGGCGACAACGGCTCGCAGGTCGCCAGCGCCGACAGCAAGTGCTGGATCGCCACCTTCCCCGCAGTGGGCGCCTCTGTGGGCGAATGGGGGGCCGTCGATCTCGGCAGCGGCAACGTCACCGGCACCGACAGCTCGACCGCCCTCGACGCCGCGGCGGCGTGGTGTGGAAGGGTGACGGGCGGCGGGCGCCTCTTAATCGGCAACCACCGCTACGCGCACGACTCGGCCGCCAACTGGGTGGTGCCGCAGGGCTGCACGGTCGCCAGCTCGGGGCCGGTCGCCGGCGATCCCGCGACCAACCCCGTCAACTGGGCGTCGACGACGGGTGGTGCGATCTTGATAAACCCGACCAAGACGGTTTCGTTGTCGGGGAACCTCGACGGCGTTCTTGTGGCGCCCTATGGGATGGGGCCTGCGGCCTCGGGGCAAGCCTACTATCAGCAGGTTTTGACCTTTGCTGGGACCGGCATAACGATCGGCGCCGATCATGCGGTCATTACACACAGCGGCGTCGTCGGGTTTGCGCAAGGTATTTCGTCGACCGGATTTGCGCGCCTGATAATGGACGACGTGCTGATCGACGACACTGCCGGCCTGTTGTTGGCGAACAGTTATGACGTCGCCCACATCTCAAAGGTCCACGGCTGGTCTTGGACCGGCGGCAACGTCAACAACATCCCCTTCGACGTAGAGGCGATCACCGGCGTCGCGAATAACGGCTCTGGGTTAGTAAGGCTGACGGTCACCTCTACCACGGACCTCGCCACCGGTAATAACGTCTCCATCGAGGGAGTCGGGGGCGCGGTCGGCGCCAATGGCGACACATGGACGATCACCGTCATCGACTCGACTCACGTCGATCTTCAAGGATCGGCGTTCGCCGGCCTAACGCATACCTGCTCATGGGGCAGCACGGATAACGCGATATCCTGCACTACAATTCAGGGGATCAATCCTGGAGGTGCTGTTAGCGGGACGAATATTCAGTCCGGGACAACCGTCATGGCGGTTGATCCGATCAATAATCGGGTCTGGCTGAGCAACTACCCGACCGCAGCCGGCAGTAGCGTTACCCTCACCTTTGCGTTGGGAACCTACACCTCGGGCGGCGATTTGGTGCTTAATGGCACGCGACGCTCAGGCGCGTTTGTCAAGGTTACGGGGGGCACCCAAAACGATTTTCACGACATGTTCGAGTATGGCTATAAGAAGGGTTATTACGTTTCGACGAATTCATTGTGGAATTTCTTTCACGACGCGTCATGCGATGCCTTGATCGAAGGCAATTTCGTCACTACTGACAGCTGCATTTACTTAGACGCCAATGCGCATGAAAACGAATTCATCGGAGGCCAAATAGGCGGGTCGACGATCGGGGTCGACGAGCAAACCACCGGGGGCAATACCGTAAATCAGGTCATCGGCCTTAATTTCCGAAACCAGGCGAGCGATTTGTCAGTCATTGTTGCCGGGGTCGGCACCGACTTTTTGCGACTGGACGGGATCGCGACCAACCTTGGCACTGGCTACGTCGCGGGATATTTCGGGCAGAACTTCACGCTCGATGGGTTGGGCGCAGTCGCCGGATTGTTGTTGGTCGAGGAGCAGGACGGCACGGCTGGCGTTGCCGTTCCTGCGGCGACGCTCTCGGGAACTTGGACGCCGACGGTCTTGCTGAACGGCGTGCCGAGTTCTGGCATGACCTTCTCGACCTCGCCGACCGGCCATTTTCGGATCGACCAATACGGCTACATGATGGTCGATTTCGGGTTTCAGTTGTCCGCTCTGGGCAGTGGGACCGGCAACCTGCAGCTCGGCAACATGCCATTGAACTGCGTGCCGGGAATCGACGATTTCGGGCTGGCGCCGGTTTTCCATTTCGGCAATGGCACGACGCCTACCACGGGGCTTACTGGTCCGGTGTGGGGGTCAGCCACCGGCAATGCAAACTATTTTGCGTTCACCGAGTCGGACACAGCGATCAATGCCAATTCTCAGCCTGTGACCAATGCGAACATCACCAGCTCTCTTCAAACTGGTGGCACCTTCGCCTGCCGCACCCGATAAAAGGTAGCGCATGAAACATCGTCTACTGGCCGGCGTGCTAGCCTCGGGTCATGCCCTGAGTTTCGCTGCGGCGCTGGCGCTGGGGCTGCTGCCGTTCATCGTCCCGCTGTCGGCGCGAGCCGCGCTGCAAAACAACAGCTATCCGTCGACCGGCGCGGTGCTGTCCTGCCAAGGGCGGCCGTGGATCGACGTGATGTGCTATAGCGCCGATCCGACCGATACCAGCGACTCGACCACGGCCTTTACTACGGCGATCGCCGACGCGCTCACCAACGACGTGCCAATCCACATCCCGGCCGGCAAGTACAAGATCAGCAGCACGCTGACAATTGATACCTCGGGTTTCGGCGCCGCCGGGGTTCGCCTGATCGCCGACAACGCGACGCTCGATGGCGCCGCCGTATCGAGCGGCCCGGTGTTGCTGGTCCAGCGCTCCGGTGGGACGACCGGATCGCCGGCGGTCGACCAAAATTTCACAATCGAAGGATCTCTGTCGGTCCTATCGAGCGCAGCCGCCTACGCGGTCGCGATCGGCAAAGCCGACTTCTCCGACAAGTTTCAAGGGCTGCGTATCGAGCACCTGACCGCGGCCAACGCATCGAGCGCCGCTGGCGCCGGCGGCATCAAGGTCAACTATGTCGTCGGCGCCCGGCTGTGGCTCGGCGGCACCACCGCGGGCGGCTCGGCGGCGGCGGCCGCGGTCGCGGTCGAACAGGCTCAGGATTCGCAGATCGCCGGCGCCGGCGCGGCGAGCGGGGCGAGTGCTGCCTCGCTCCTCGTTGAGAACGGCATCTCGACCGGCAACACCTTTTCCGGCTTCAACTACGGCACCACGTCGAACACCTGCCTGTCGATCACCGCCGCCGGGGCCGCGCTGAACGCGTTTGTCGCCCCCAATTTCGGCTGCACTACCGCGGTCAACGCCACCGCCTCGGGCGCCGGCAACGTCCTGGTGCCGCCGGTTTTTGCCGGGGCCAACCGCGGCCCGATCTCGGGCGGCATCACGATCGTCGGCCGCGGCGCCTTGAGCCGCTACGTCGCCCCGGCCGCGAGCACCTATACCGCACTGTGCAGCGACGACGGCACGATGTTCAGCTCGGCCGCCGCAACCGGCTCGGGGGCGGGAACCTGGGCGGCGTCGAGCTTGCCGGTCACCCTGCCCAACCCCGCGACCTGCGGCGCCGGCTATTCGATCGGGTTCGCCACCGACGCGTCAAAGGCGGTCGTCCTGACTGCGTCGGCGGGCGCAATTCTCGCCGGCACCAGGTCGCTGGCGGCAATGACCCTCGGCCCCGGCAATTACGAATTTGTCGTATTGCGCTCCGACGGCACCAATTTCCGGGTGACGCAGGGCTCTTCCGGCAGCCTCGTCTACAATGGGGCCGCTGCCCCCGGCATCCCGTCGCGCTACGAATTTCCGGGCGGCCCCGGCTACCAGGCGACGCAGGGCGACAATGCCGGGGTCTTGTCGAGCTCGCTCACCTCCTCGGGTCTCGCGGTGACCCTGCCGTCGACGACCTCGGTCGCGGCCGGCTGGACGATCGGGCTCGCGGCCGACGCGATGCCGCTCGCGGTCCAGGTCAACGGCACCGCCGGCGGCCATATCCTGCTGCCGGCGGGAACCTCGCTATCCACCGCACACGTGCCGATCGACTACATGGCCTATGTCCAGTTCGACGGCGCCAATTTCCGCTTCCTGCCGCTGTGGAGCACGCCGGCGATCGGCAACGACGTGCGCATCTTTGGGGCCGTGGGCGACGGCTCGACCAACGACACGGCCCCGATCCAGACCGCCTGGGACCTCGGCCCGGTCTACCTGCCGCCCGGCAACTGGCACGTCACCGACGAGCTCGCCTGCAATGGCGGCAACGCGATGAGCGGGGCCGGCAATTACGTGTCGGTTTTGACGGTGGGGAGCGCCGGCGGCAACGATTTCAACATGAACGCCAACGGGGTAGTGCAGACCGGCGCCATCGTCGGCGGCCCGTGCTCGCTGACCAATTTCGAGATCGGCTTTTACCAGCCCGATACGGGCGGCATGACGCTCGCGAACATCATCCATTACCCCAAAGCCCTCGATGGCGACTTTGTCCATTACGGCACAATCGACAAGGTCCGCATCAATGCCGCGTGGGAGTGCTTTGGCGCGGCGGGCGGAATGAGCGGCACCCCCGGCGGGACCCATCTCGGCACGATCGATTGCAGCTCGTTCAACACCGGGCTCTACCTCCAGGGCAACGATGCCTTTTTCAGTGTCGACACCTGGGACCAGGAAACCGGCGGTCTCACCGCCAACCAGGGGGCGGTCTACGAGGCGGCCGGGGAAGCCGGCGCGGCGCAGTGCATCCATCTCGCCGGCGACGTGCAGGGGCCGGCCTTTGGCAAGGCCATGTGCTTTGCCCAGGGTGTGACCCTCGACAACGGCACCGCCTACAACATCCCGACCTCGTTCAATACCCTCGACCTCGACGGCGACGGCGCGCTGCTCAAGGTCAATGGCGGCGGCCAGGGCAACGCGGTGCGCGTCGGAACCCTCTATTCGACCAAGAGTGCCGCCGACACGCTCGGGACACTGAATATCGACGGCGCCCTGACCTCGGTCGAGATCAGCAACTGCCGGGTCTCGGCGGCGCAGACCTCGGCCCCCGACATCCTGGTCAATGGCGGCAGCACGATCCTCAATGGCTGCTACTATTTCTATTCGTCGCCGAACGAGACCCCGGTCGTGGTCACCGGCGGCCTGCTCAAATTCGCCAATGACCGGTTTGTCCTGCCGACCCCCGCGACCGCGACAATGATGAGCGTCGCCGGCGGCGCCAGCGGCACTCTCGAGCTCGTCGGCAACAATTTCTCCGAGCCCAACGTCGCCCGCGCCAGCGGCAACCCGCTGATCCACGTCAACACGGCGCTGTCGGCGCCGGCGCGCCTCATCATGACCGGCAACACCTTTCTTGGCGCCAATGTCGTCGGCAACATCCTCGAGATCGACCAGGACAACCCGGGCAACAACGTCCAGGGCAACTTTCTGAACGGCTGGCAGGTCGATCTCGGGTTCAATACGTCGGTTGGCTATTACGACTTCCCCGACGTACCGCTGCCGGTTACGAGCACGCCGCAATTCGCGACCAACGGCGATTTCGCACCGACCGGCGGTACTACCGACGCCACCTTTACCGGCAACATTTTGGGCCCGGCCCTGACCGTCGTCAGCGGGCTCTCCGGCACGATCGCGCACGGCGAAGAGGTCACCTGCGGCGGCTGCGCCCCGAACACCGTGATCCAGACCGGATCGGGGTTCAACTGGACGGTGTTGCCGGCGCAGACCGTCGCGAACACCGCGATGACCGTCGTCACCCCGGCGGTCGTCGGCAGCTATTTCCGGCGCGGCGACTTTGTCGATTTTCACCTGCGCGACACCTTCAACACCAATGCCTATACGACCGCCTCGGGGAATTTCGAGTTGCAGACCAACATGCCCGGCGCCCAGCCGTTCGAGGACCCGACCGGGATCCCGCTGTCGATCGGTTTTATCCAGAACATCACCTTCCTCTCGGGCCAAATCCCGTCCTCCGCCTATATCAACGGCCTCGGTCTCATCGTGCTCGGCTACTACCAGTCGGCCGCGATCCCGCTGCCGTTCAACACGAGCAACATTCTGCCGAGCACGGCGAACGTGTCGGTGAATGTCGCCGGCCGCTATCGGATCAGGTGATGGCCGAAGACGCGCAGCTCGCCGCGGCGGCGGCGACGATCGCCGAATTGCGCCGCGAGCTCGCGGCGACCGAACTACGGCTCACCCGCGCCGATGCCGCCCTGGGCGAGGTTGCCGCCCAGTGCGATCAAACGAAAGCAGCGCTCGGCGATGGGCAGCGGGCATTGGCGAGCGAGCGAGAGCAGCATCAGCGCGATTTGACAGCAGCAGCTGCCGCACTCGCCGCGGCCAATACCGCGACCGCTGCGGCGCGGGCGGCCTATGTCGCGGTGTCGATGAAATTCGACCGGATGTTCGGCGAGCCGGTCGAGGACGGCATTGCCGCATTGCGCAAGTACCGTACGCTCGACAATGTCGAGCACGCCTCGCTCGAGGCCGCGCGGCTGCACATGGCGGCGGCGGCACTGGGGTTGACGGACGCGGCGGCAAAGGACCTCGCGGCCCGCGCCGCGGCAAACCCCGCCGCAATGGCGGCACTCGTCGAGATCGCCCCTTAAAAGAGGAGCCGGCAATGACACGGACACTGGCGCTCGTGGCGCTCGTGGCGATGGCGCTCGCTTCTTCCGGCTGCGCCCAGATCACCGGCTTCACCGAGGCGGACGCCGCAAGTGCGGCCGCACTCGCGGCCGCGACCGGCGACACTGCCAACGCCGCCTGCTATGCCGACATCGGCAAGATCACGGTGGCGATCGAGGGTGCGGCTCAGGGACAGGCCGGCCTGCTGACCAAGATCGAGGCGAAGCGCGCCGTCCAGGGCATCCTCGCCGACCCGAGCTGCGCCTCGCTGTGGCTGGGCCTCGTCGGCACCGCGCTCAAGGGGACGCCGCTCGGCCCCTTCGTCCCCTAACCCTCCGCGCCAGCCTCTGCGCGTATGAGGCATCGCGAACCCTGGGCTCCGAAAGTCGGAGCCCTTTTCTTTTCCGCCCTACGATTATGAGGCAACCCGATGAGCGTGCTCCCGAACGACCTCGTCGCCTACGGCTCGGCCAACATGCCCGAGGCCGATGGGGTGGCGGTCGGCGGTGCGGTCGATTTCGCGCGCCGCGTCGCGTTTTACGACGTCAGCCCCGCCGGCACGATCGACTTTGTCTCGTCGAACGCTGCGGACACCACGGTCTACATCCAGGTGGCGGGGCGCGACTCGACGGGTGTGATCCAAACCCCAGCGGCGGTGGCCCTGAACGGCACCACCAAGGTCAACGGATCGCAGAGCTTTGAGCGGCTGCTTTATGGCGTCGTCTCGGGCGGCTCGCCAAATGGCCCGTTGGCCGGCCCGACCGCGGGCACCAACACGACGACATCGGGGACGATGACCAATGTCACGACCTCGATGACGGTCGCCGCGCATGCCGGCTTTCCCGGCTCCGGCAACTATTACGTCGCGGTCGACACCGGGGCGAATTTCGAGATCATGCAGGTGACGGGCGGCCAGGGCACCAACACCTGGACCGTGGCCCGCGGTGTCTCCGGCTTTCAGGGCGGGGTGGCGCACGGCTCGGGGGTCGCGGTCTATTTGATGCCGCTGGGCGATGTCGCGGCGCTGGCACATACCGCCACGGTCTCGGCCCATACCGCCCAAGTGGGCTCCGCCAACCATAGCGGCACCACCCCGCCGCTCTTCAAACTGCAATCCGGGGACGGCGCCAGTGTCGCGGCCGGCCAGATCATCCAGACGACCGGCGGCACCGGCCCCAACCAGTTGCGCATGATCATCGCGACCTCGGGCTACGGCACGGACATCGTCGCCGTCAACCGCGACTGGTCGACGGTGCCCGACGCCACCACGACCTATAACGTCAGCCAGGGCATCCTCTTCGAGACCGGGTTCGCGAGCTCGGGCGCCACCTATGGCGACCCCAACCCGGTGACCTCGGTGCTGCGCTCGTTTTCGACCGCGGCGGCCGACGTGCCGGCGGGCTCGGCCCGGTACTTTTACGAAAAGGTGTTTGTCGTCAACAACAACACCGCGACCGCCCTGACCGGGGCGCAGGTCGAGATCGCGAGCGAAACCCCGTCCTTGCCGTCGGGCGCATTGCTCGATATCGGCCTCACGACCGCGCTCAACGACACCAACACCTGCAACCCGCGCCAGCAGGCCTCGTCGTTTCTGCCGACCGGGCTCGCCTCGTTCACCACCCAGCCAGCCTTTGTCAACGTGCCGTCGCCAGGCAACCTGCCGTCGGGTGCCGCCCCCAACGCCGCCGGCGCGCAAGGCGTGTGGCTGCGGCTGACCCTGCCGGCCGGCACCGCCGCCTACAAGGGGAGCGCCGATTTGCGCACCCAGGGAACCACGACGTGAGCGATGGGGCGCTGGCGTTGCAGATCTTCTGCATCGCCGCGGCGCTCGCGGTGGCGCTGATGATCCTGATCCCCAAAGGTTGATTTTTAAGAAAAGGAGCCTGACACCATGAAGTTCCCCCGCCTCTTTCTCGCCGCAACGCTGTTCGCCGGCGCTGCGATGCCGGCCTTCGCCGGCTCGCTCGTCTCCGGTGACCTCCACATCGTCGTCACGCCTCCGGCCCTGGGCCTGGTGCTGCCCAACGGGACGCTGCAATGCCCGGTTCCGGGCGGCACGGTCGTGGCCACGGTGTCGACCTTCGGCGGCGACGGCACTGCCGTTACCTATTCGATGGGTGCGGGCTCGACCGGGACCGACGACCTCACCGACTTCGTGATCGGCCCGGCCACGGGCGTGGTCTCGGTGGCGGCGGCTGGCCTCACGACCTCGTCGCCCATGTGCGCGCCGGGTGCCGGGACGCACATCGTGAACGGCATCACAGCGTCGCAGAATTAAGCCAATGCGCACCCTGGCTGCCGGCGCCCTGCTGACCGCGGGGTTCGCTGTTCAGTCGCCGCCAGCGCCTGCGACCGGCGATCTGACGATCACCGTCACGGGGCCGCCCGCCAGCGGCGCCGGAACGCTGTCGCTCGCCATCGGCCCGGTCGGCGGCCCCTACACCGCCGTGCCGATACAGATGGACGAGGTTGGCACCTACGGATTCAACGGCGAGCCTGCCAGCAACGGTGTCCGCACGGCGAATTTCTCGACCCGCGTGCCCTCGGTCCCGGTCGGCGGCACCTTCCAGGTGCAGATTTCCTACAATGGCGTCCCGATCGCGACCCGGACGGAGCAGAATGCCGGCGCGGCCGGAACCGACGTGCCCTTCACGTTTGGCGCGGCGTTCCAGCGCGGCACGATCCCGAGCTACAGCTACACGCCCGGCACTGGCCTGCCGTTCTCCGCGGCGGCCTCCGCGCACGATATCAAAGTCGTGTTCGGTTCGTCCACGATCCCGGTGCGCGACGGCAACGGGGTCACGATCGGCTCCGGCGTGTGGGTGTGCGATGCCAACGCGCTCGCGGCACTCGGCGCCTACACCAAGAACGGCGGTTACAGGATCACCAGCAACGGCGCGCTGATGACCAGTTACGCCGTCGACGGCCCCTGCGTCGACCGGGCCAACGGCTCCCCGGCGGGCGCGCAGCTCTGGGCGCACTTTCCGGCGATCCAGCTCTGGCAGACCGCGCCCAACTCAGGCGTGCTCGGCGAGGTGCGGGTCGAAGACCCGTGGGTGGCGAACGGCCCTTGGCTCAACGTCGCGGCCAATGCCACGGCCGTGTACACCGGCGACATGGCGCTCTATGACGGGGCGGCGCTGATCGCCCAGCGCTCGACCGGCCTCGGCAGCGCCGAAGGGCCGTTCGCGATCCAGCCTGCCGCAGTGACGACCGGGATCAATGGGACTTGCGGCGCCGGAACCATCTCGACCAATTTCCAACTGCCGACCACGCTCCAAGACGGTGAGCCCGTGCTGTACAACGGGCCTGCTGCGGGCGGCACCGCGATCGGCGGCATGACGCCCGGCCGTGTCTACTTTTATGGCTCCTCCGTGGTCGGCAGCGGCAAGGGCAATCTTGTCCTCAGCCCCGCCAGCCAGAACGGCGGTGCCAACCCGCTCACCTGCCCCAACATCACCAGTCCTGGTGTAGGACCGCAGAATTTCACGCCCGTCGCCTCAGCCAACTATCGCGCCGTGGCGATAATCGGCCCAGACGAGGTTGGCAGCCCGCTCTGGCTTGCCGCGGCCAACCGTGCCCCGGCGGTCCATCTCAACCCGGCCCTGACCACGGCCGAGATTTCCTACCTCGAAGTGGCCGGGGTCATCCCGTCCTACTACACCAACCTTGCGGTTCTCCCGCTCTATAAGGCGCAGGGCAACAAAGGCGGTCCTGTCTATCGGCCGAACTCGACCGGGCTTGGCGATGTCGACGATGGCGCCGGCGGCGACCATGACGGGCTCGGCCCGCTCTCCGAATGGGAAGCCCGTGCCCTGCTCAGCGAAAATTCCGCGGCGTGGGACGGCGTGCGCGCCACCGCTCTGAGCGTCATGAACATTCCGACGCTGATGACCCTCAACGAGGCGACCGGCTACCTGCCCGCCCTCAACAACAAGACCTATCCCCAGCTCGGGGCCGGCCTGCCCAACGTGTTCTGGACCTATACTGGCAATGGGGTCTCCGGCGGCATGGAAATCCCGCCGACCGCGACCGGCGATACCTGCCCATCGTGCTTTCTCGGCGGGATGATGGCCGGTGTCGATGGGATGCATTGGGAGGATTACGGGCAGTGGCTGATGGCGCTGCTGACCGGCGACCGCAGCATGATCGACGTGCAGTATTTCGCGGCTAATGCACAGCTCATGAATATGAACGTCGACACGTTTGGCGTCGGCTCCCGCAACTTCGCGATGAACGGCACCCCCTACGTCGCTCGCATCTCATTTACGGACAGTATGCGGCGGACGGCGTGGGAGCTGCGCGAGTTCATGCGCGGATCGGTCATTGGCTCCGACAGCAACCCGGAGAAGCAATACGAATTCGACGTGCTGGCCGGCGATGTGGATAATTTCTACACCGTGACGCATCACTACGCCGACCCCGGCATGGCTGCCATCGGCGCGACGGAAGGGATTTCGGACTTCCTGGCCAATTTCATGCACTACTACGAGGAGACTTCATATTGTGCACAGAAGGGCTTGATCCGCTACACCAGCCCGATCACCGGAGGCAGCACGGCGGCCGAGTGCGACTACATGACCGTGTGGCCCGAACTCCTATGGGCATCGTCGTGGCCGACCTATTGGGCAGTGACGGAGCAGGTCACGGACACCTTCCCGTCGGCGTTCATGGCGGCGCCGGACCAGCTCCCGCACGCCAACGGCCCGAGCGAGATATTCACCCACTCAAATGCCGGCTTCCTCAGCGTCGATGCGACGGGTCTGTTCACGGCTAATGGCGGGTTATTTCCACAACTACAAAATGGCGACGCGGGGGTGATTTGGGACCTGAATCCCAACAACGACTTCGGGCCGACGACCAAGTATTTTACTTACAACGTCACCCAGCCGGCGGAAATGTTCCGGCTCTCGACGACCTGCACCGCGGCGACGGCCCTCAACCCCTGTCCAAGCCCGACCATAACCCCGTTCGTCCCGGCCCATGGCCCCTACTCCGCCGGTACGAATTTCAGCATGGCGTTCCAGTTTGCCTACGATCCCCCGAGCGGGCCGGCGGCGAACGGGCAGGGTGGCAACAGCAGCTCGGACTATGACGTGTGGGCACGGTCGGGCATGGCGGCCGCCCTAAACAATGGCGCGACCACGCCTTCCCTTGCGACTGCGTTCGCCAATGCCGACGCGCGGTTCGTCTACACCCCGCGCTGGGGTGACGCAGAGCGCTGGGCGATCGACCCGACCGTCAGGGTGCACTGACCCGCCGTGCGGCGGGTCCCTTTCCGGAGAGAGAAATGCCGCCACGCAAGCTGACTGCCATTGATCCGGAGCGAGCGCGCTACAAGATCGTGCGCCGCGACAACTTTGTCGACGTGCCGGGTCTGATCATGGCGGCCAACGTCGACACCGGGCTGTGCCTATTGAGGGATGCCAATGGCGTCTCGCAAGAGCACAAATTCGAACCCGATGGGTTCGCGATCGTGGCGGCCCGTCGATGACCGCCCTCGCAGTGACCGCGATGCCCGGCGCCCAGTGCTTCGACACCGACACCAAGCTCGACCTGGTGGCGGCACGGTCTCTCGCCCTCCGGGGCTATGCCGCGGCGATCCGCTATGTCAGCCGCGCCGTGCCGAACGGCCCCGGCGACATCGGCGCCGAGGAGGCCGCAACGATCATGACGGCGGGTCTGGGGCTGATGCTGGTGCAGCATTGCCCGCCGGCCTACTGGACGCCGTCGTCCGGGCTCGGCACGGCCTATGGCGGTGCGGCGGCGCAGAACGCCGCCGCGGTCGGCTACCCGGCGGGCGCGACATTGGCGGTCGACCTCGAAAACATGCGGCCCGGCTGCGGCAATCCGGCGATCGTCGCCTATGTCAACTCGTGGTCGCGCGCGGTCATTGCCGCCGGTTACGTGCCGTGCCTCTATTACAGCGCCGACTGCCCGCTCTCCCCCGAAGAGCTCTATCTCGATCTGGTCGTGACGCTCTATTGGCGCGCGCTGAGCCGCGACACGCCCCAGGTCGCGGTGTGCGGGCCCTGCATCCAGCAATTCGCGCAAATGGGCCAGGTCGCGGGGATCGACATCGACCGCGACGTGGTCATGGCCGACGCGTTCGGGCGCTTGCCGAGCTGGATGACCTCGCCGCCGGCGGTAGGGCCGATCGCGAACCCGGCCGGCGCATTATAACCGCACCCATCAGGGCACCGCGTTGACGGTAGTCTATCTTACGAAGTCGTCGTCATCGCCGTGGACGGTTCCGAGCGATTGGACTTCGGCCGGCAGCACGATTGAGGTTCTCGGCGCCGGCGGCGGTGGCGCAACCGCGACCCTGGCCAACGGCATTGGTTCCGGCGGCGGGGGCGGTGGCTATTCAAAGACCACCAGCCTGGCGCTGACAGCTGGCGGAAGTGTTCAATTCAGCGTCGGCGCTGGCGGCACGCCGGGCGTTGCGGGCGGCGGAACTTATTTTAACGGCACCAGTGTCGCGTCGTCATCGGTCAGCGCCAACGGCGGCGGTTTTGGGCTTGTTGCGAGCACCGGGGGCGCTGGCGGCACCGCAGTCAACGGCACCGGGCATACCGGCGGTGCCGGTGGTAATGGAGCGGGTGCGCCGGGCGGCGGCTCAGGGGGTGGCGCTGCGGCTGGCCCTTCGGGCCCCGGTGGGGCCGGCGGCACGTCAACCGTCTCGTCAGCGGTCAACGCAGGCGCGTCCGGCGGCGGTGCCGACAATGGCGGCAACGGCGCCAGCGCCGCAACCAGCTCGCTCATAGGCGCCACTGGCGGCAATAGTGGCCCCGGCGGGGCCGGCGCTGGCGGCGCTGGCGGGGCCGCATTTACCGCAGGATCAGCCGGGACCAATGGCGGTGGCGGTGGTGGTGGCGGCAGCAACCAAGGCACCACCGGGACCCCGGCGGGTGCCGGGGGCGCCGGCGGCAACGGCACCGAATGGGATGCCTCACACGGCTGCGGTGGCGGTGGCGGCGGTGGCGGCGGCAACCAAGGCGGCCCGAACGCCGGAGCGGGTGGCAACGGCGGGCAATACGGCGGCGGTGGTGGCGGCGGCGGCTATGCGACGGGCGGCACCGGCGGGACCGGCGGCGACGGTCTCATCGTCATCACCTATACGCCGAGCGCTGGAACAACCGTCACCATCGATGCCACGATCGCGACGGAGGCGCTTGCACGCCTCAAAGCCGACCCGGCAGCACTCGGCGAGATCATCGCCAGGCTCATCGCCGATGGCATCTTCTTCGCCGAGAGCACCGTTGCCGTGCGCAGCGATCCGGTTGCTCCAATCGAGGGAGCAGCCGGACAGCGCGCCGATGCCGCACTGCCGTTCGAGCCGGGCGCTACCGCGCGCGGCGACCCGGCAACCCCGAGCGAGGCCGCCGCGACGCAGCGGGCCGACCCGCCGATCCCGATCGAGGCGCCGTCCGGCGCCGCGCGCCGCGGCCCCGCGGCGCTCGAAGACCTCGGCGCCGTCGCGGCTGACGGCACGACACCCGACGAGATCGTCGCGCGCCAGCGGAACGACACCCCGCTCCCGGCCGAGGACCCGGGCGGTCAGCGGGGCGCGGCCGGCGCCCCGGCCGAGGCGTCGGCGGCGGCCCGCGGCGATACGACTGCCGCGACCGAAACCCTGATCGCGGCTTTGCGCGGGCACGGCCTGGCGCTCGAAACGACCGGGCTCGTCGCCATTATCGCCGACGCGCTGCTGCGGATCGAGCTCGCGGCGGGGCTGCGCGGCGACGCCAACCCGATGATCGAGGCGACCGGAACCGCGTCGACCGCGGTCATCGGCGACAGCAGCCCCACGATCGAGTGGACCGCACTTCTCAGCGCCGACACCCCCGCGACAGCCGAAGCCGCCGCCGCGGTCGCGACGGATTTGCGCGCGCTCGGCGAAATTCTGGTCATGGCGCGCGCCGACCGCGCCGGCACGGTCGAATGGCTGAACCTCGCACGGCTCGACGCCGGGCTCCCGGACGAAGCGCTGGGCCAGGCGCTGGCGTTCGTCGACACGCTGCTTCAGCTCGAGGGCGCGGCCTCGGCAATCCATGATCACGCCGCCGTGATCGAGGCCACGGCGAGAGTGACGCCGTCGAGCGCCTCGCCCGCCGAATGGCAGGCGATCGTTTTCCATGTGCTGGGCGACGGCGACCTCGCGGTCGAAATACAGCAGCTCGCGATGGTCCCGCTTCTTTCGCTCGGCCGGGTGCTGCGGTCGCTCGGCAAACGCCGGGTGCTGCGGTCGCTCGGCAAACGCCGGGTGCTGTAAGCGCCGTAATCCCAAAATCGAGGCCGCGAGCATGCGCCTGACCACCCCGTTCGACCCGATCGAGCCGGGCGAGACCGACAATTTCGCCTTTGACTTCACTGCCGACATGGGCGCGGCGACGCTTGCCGGCACCACCTGGACCTGCGCGCTGGCACCCTACCAGACCGCGAGCGACCCCGCGGCCGGCTCACGCATCATCGCGACCTCGACGGCGACGACGATCGCGGTGCGTGACCCGCTCACCGGCAATCTCGCCGTGAAGACCGGGTTCTTTTCGGTGGCGCTGGTCGGCGGCATGCCAACTTCGGCGATCGGCGCCACCTATGTCCTGAGCGCCACGGTCACGACCTCGGACGGCCGCACCCTGGTGCTGAGCTCGACCGTGCTGTGCTCGCCCAATTCGGCGTCGCCGGGCTGAATGCGATGCCCGAATATTCGCCGCGCGTCGAGCTCGGCCACATCCTTCAGGGCGGCCTCTTTTTTGTCGGCGTCATCAGCGTCGTGTTGACGATCATCTTCGCCGTGGCGCCGGCGTGGAATGCGCTCTCGGCGCGCCAGGCCGAGATCGACGCGCGCCAGGCGGCGCTGACCGCAGCGATGGGTGCCATGGAAGCCGCGATCAGCCTGCGGGTCACCGCCGACGAGCAGCGCATGGACCGCTCCGATCAGCGCATGGACCGCTCCGATCAGGAGCGTCGCGATTTCGAGGTCGAGGAGCGCGCCGCCGTGCAGAAAGTGCTCGACGCGATCGCGCTCATCGCCAGGAGAATCAAATGAAATACGTGCTTGTCGCGGCATTGGCGGCAGCACTCTCGGGCTGCAGCCCGTCGGGTGCGGTGCCCTTGCCACCGGCAGCCCCCGAACCGCCAGAGGCGAGGGCGCCCTTGCCGCCGCATCACGCTGGCCGCGCCGAAATCAACCGCCTGGTCGATCGCCTGCTCCGGCGCCTGACCGAGATGCGCGACCAGGAGGTGCGCCACGATGCAACCGAGAGCGTTGCCGCGCCGCCGGCGCCGCCGGCGGGGCCCTGAAAATGGACAAGGTGTTGCACCTCGCCGTGATGGTGCTGATAGGGCTCGTCATCGTCGCGGTCAATTTCGAGCCCGACGTTCCGTCATGGGCAGCGCCGTGGCTCAAGGACGCGGTCAACGCCGCGATCATGCTGGCTGCGTTTTTGATGAACCCGACCGCGGTCATCGGCCGGATGATCGGGCCGCGGCCGGCCCCTACGCCGTGATGTCGTGACGACGCTCGCTTCCGACATGCGCGGCCGGACCGACCGCCACGTGATCCTTAGTGCGGCCGGCGCGCTGCTGCTCGCGGTCGTCGGCGCGGTCCTGATGCACGCCAAATTTTAACCAAGCCGAGACGGCGCCTTACCCCGGAACGAATCGAGGACGATGCAATGCGCGACGAGCCCGGCGACAGCGCCGAGATCCTCGACTTCCCCGGGCGCGAGAGCACCCGCGGCGCAAGTGCGGTGCGGCTGGCGATGGCGATCGTGGTGATTCGCGGCCTCGGCCGCGTGCTGCGCGACGGGGCCGCCCTCGCGATCCTGCTGCTCGCCGCGGTCGGGCTCGTCAGCCTCTTCGGGCGCTGATCAGGCCGCGACGGACTCCGCCGGCGCTGCCGCCTTCGCCGTCCTCGCGACCGGCGCCGGGATCTCCACCGCGCGGTACAGCCCGGCCTCGACGGTCACCCGCCCGGTCCTCGCCAGCCGGTTCAGGTTGGCCGCGACCAGCCCCGGCGGCCAGCCCAGCGCCTTGATCAGCGCCTCGCGCCTGATGCCGGTCGCATTGTGCCGGCGCAGCACATCGACGATGCCGGGCTTCGCCGCCGCCGAAGCGGCCCCTGTCGTGCGCGGCACGCCGATCAGCGCCTCGGCGTCGTCGATAAGCTTCCTCGCCGCCGCGATGTGCCCCGGCGCCTCGCCGATCGCACCCTTGGTCGCGGCCTCGAGCTTCGCCCGGCAGCCGCGCAGCAATTCGATAATTCCCGCCATTGCCCTACTCCTGCGCCTCGCACCCCCGCGCGAGGGTTTACCATGCCGGCGCCGATCGCTCCTAGCCGATACCTTCAATGCGGCGGCGACGCCGCCAGGCTGGCGGCCGCGAGCGCGACGACGCGCGGGATCGGCGACCGGCCGCCCTCGAAGCGCACGATCTGGTCGCGGCTCATATCGAGCGCCTCGGCGAGCTGCGCCTGGGTCAATCCGAGGCGCTTGCGCAGCGACCGAAGCTCGTCTGGACGCATCGCGGGAATAACGGTAGCATCGTCCGGTCGCCGGGCTTGCTTGGCGCGGATAGAAACATTGCTACGCACGGGGATGTGCGGGTTCCGATCGCTCCCCGCTCCTGGTGAGCGGGGAGCGCGCCCGATGCTACCCATGGATCATGTCGTAATCAGCGCCGGGGTAGGCTGCCAGCACCTCGGCCCGCAGATCGCTCGGGCAGTTGGCAAGCGTCTGATATCCCGCCGCGGCCAAGGCGCGCTGCATCTCGGCCCCGCCCCAAAGCACGACGGCATGCTTGATTGCCGCGACCTCGCGCCCTGGGCGGCAGTCGCGATTGACCATCGCCAGGAAATCGCCGGGACGATAGGCCACATCCCATGCCGCCTCGGTTGCTGCGCCATTCCTAGCTGGTGTCGGGCGGATCAGAACAGGTAGGCCGTAGCTGCTCATCGGGTGGGCCGTCGATGCCCAACATCCGTAGGTGCCTGCGTCGGTCACGACTTGCACACGCGGCCCCAGATCGGGGTGATCGTCTGGACGTGTTGCGCTCATCTGCGCTCTCCCTTCTGCACTCTACCTGTAGCTCTTTGCCGAGCCGTGGCGGTACGGGTTATAGCCTTCGCCGCCCTCGTTATAGCCGCGGTCGTATGCGCGCTCTTTCGAGACCCGCGATGCGTTCGGCCGAGCGCCCCGTGCTCCGGCCCAGCTCTTGGGAGCTGCTTGCCGGGCTGCCCGGATCGCGGCCTCTTCCGCCCGAAGTGCGGCGACTTGCCCGGCGGCCAGCGTCACGATCACGGTGGAGGTTGAGTCGACCACCGAAACCCCGTCCCGGCCGAGGTAGAGAGGGCGCCCATCGATCTTGATGTTGAGGCCGTCCTTTGTGACTTCCTGGCCGTTGATCTGCATTTCCGTGCTCCCGTCTGACACTCGTAATGTAGGATTTTGCAGCATCGTATGCAAGCAGAAAATGCGGCTTTACGCAGCTTTTTTGGGGCGGGAGCGAGGGTGGCGGGGCGGCGAACGCCTCGGCAACCGCCGTGCCGGCCCCGTGCCAGCCGGCCGCGCGCGTTCGCGTCGCGGGCGCTCACGTCGCTCGCAGACGCGGCAGCGGCGTTTCCGACTGTGCCGGGTTCTGTGCGGACGCCGGCACCCCCTTTGCCGATCCTGCCGCGCCGCTTCATGCGAAAAACCTCAGGAAGACTGCGGCGTTGGTTGGCTGGGGGACTAGGATTCGAACCTAGACTGGCGGAGTCAGAGTCCCGCGGCCTAGCACCGAAAGGGGCGGCTTTCCTTGGCTTTTGGGCCGCTATCCGCTGTCCCTGTGCCGGGTTTTGTGCCGGTGACCGCCGCCTGCAGGTGCTCATTTTCCAAAAACGCGTAAATCTGCTCGGTCACCAGGACCGACGAATGCCCGAGCCACCGGCCGACTTTCTCCATGCTCATGCCGTGCTCTTGCAACAGCCGACAGCCGCAGGTTCGGCGCAGATCGTGCCAGGTCAGCGGCGGGATCTTGGCGCGCCTTGCGGCGCCGGCGAGGCCCTTGTTCATCGCCTTGTAGCGCTCGCCGGTGTCGCCGTTGATCAACACATAATCCGAGCGTAGCTGCGCCGGCTTTTGTGCCAGGATCGCGCGCGTCCGGGGCAACAGCGGCACCTCGCGGGCGCGGCTGTTCTTGCTGGTGTCCTCGCTGACTTCGATCGCGTTTTTGTCGAGGCGGAGAACCGGGCCAGAAGCGGCCAATCGACCCCGGCGCAGCGTGAATTGTTCCCCCCGCCGCAACCCGGTATCGATGGCGATGGCGATCGCGTCGGCAAGGTCCTGCGATCCGTGACGATCGGCCGCCGCCGCAAGCAGCTTTGCTTCTTCCTCGATCGACAGATACCGCCGGCGCGGCGCCGCCTCGCGCAGCCCGCGCTTCTTTGCCCGCTTGAGATAGCCCGCCACCGGGTTGAAATCGCACCATTCGAGCTCAATCGCGAACCCAAACATGCTCGATAGACAGGCGAAGTCGCGGCGTATGCCGCCGGCCGATATTGCCTTCGGGCGCCGCTTGCCTCTCATCCCCTCGGGGATACGCACGCCCTCGCGCCTTCGCCCGGTCTCGAATTCACTGAGCTTGGCGCTGGTGATTTGGTCGAGGTAAAGGCCCTCGAAGCCATCGGTCAGCGCGTCAAGCGAGACGGCGTAGCGTTTGGCGCTGCTTGGCTTTAGCCGGGGCAGATGCTCGTCGATAAACCGAACCCCGAGATCGTCGAAGGTGCGGCGAGGGCGCTCACCAAAGGCGACGCGGTCCAGTTCTTCGAGCCAGGACCTCAGGCGCCGGCGCGCAACTTCTTTAGCCGTTGTCTTAAGGGACCGGCGGAGATCACGGCCTTTACGCTGGACACGTCCCCACCAGACCCCGCCGCGCTGATAGAGGCCCGCCATTCTTTCGTCCTCTGTCCATCCCACCATCGCCAGAACAGCGCTTCGTCAAAGCGCCACGCCCCGCCTTCGCCCGCTGGCTGGTAGGCGCCCGGTATCTTGCCCGCCGCCGCCATCGCGGTAAACCAGCGGCGCGAGAGCCCCGTGGCGCGCGCCAGCGACGCGCTGCTGACGTGGCCGCGATCAGGCATCGCCGGCCACGCGCAACCAGGCATCCCGCAGAAATTTATGCCAGGCTCTCGCCGCTGCCCTCTTTGCTCCGGCGATCGAAGCATAGGGGCGGTCCCGCAAGTAATACTGCCCGCTGACGCTCAGCATGGAGCCCGAATAGGCGCGCTGCCAACCCCGATCGACCTGCCAGCTTAGCGCCATCACCCGCGCTCCTTGCGCGCCTGATCCATCGCCTCATTGAGCCGCGCGGCGGCGCCGGGATCACCGCCGCGGTCGGGGTGCGCCTTTTCGAGCTTGGTGCGCCACACCGCCTCGATGGCGGCCAACGGCCAGTCGCGCTCGACGCCGATCACCTGCCACCACGGCGGCTCGCTGCTGGCCGGCGGCGGGAGCATCGGGCGCGCTCCTTCGACCGCCTGCTCGCGGGTGTAGGTGCCGTAGCGTTCAAAGGCCCGTAGCCCGGTTAAGGTCAGCGCAATCGCGTGCAAATTGTCCGCCCGCTCGCCATAGCTGTCGCAGGCCAGCACGCGCAAGTCGGAGCCGGCGGCGCTCCGAGGCATCGCCCACCACACCGCAACGGCGGGATCGATCCGGCCTTGACGATAGGCCGGCGCCATCGAGATCACATGGCCGCGCGCACCCCAGCGCTGCATTTCCTCGGCTATTTCCTTGTGCGCCTTCGCCAGCGAAGTCCGAAACGGCGAGCGCTGGCGCTCGGCCGCGCGCGGCTTGCCCTCCGGCCAGCACAGCGGAAACTCGGTCACCTCGTCGAGCGAGCGATATTCGACCATCACCCGCCCCTCGCGCATTGCGCCAGAGTCTTGCCGCGGCCTGACACCATCCACTCGTCGACCGCCAGCATCGTCGCCAGCACGGCGCGCATTGTGGTCAGCTCGCGATCGGCCGCCTCCTGCTTCATCCGGCCGCCGGCAACCCACTTCGGATAGACGCGCTCGCGCAGCGCGATCTCGCGCTTGACGCAGGCGATCTGGGCAGCGGAGTCGGTCATTCCGCGGCCTCGGCGATGGGCTGTCGCGGCGGCCTGCGAGCCTCGTGCAATGCCTCATCTCGAGTGCAGCCCTTGCGGCGAAGCGTTTTGTAGACCTGGAGCTGCGCCGGGGTGAGCCCGCGCAAGTCAACGTTTTTTGCGGCCAACGCCGCCTTGCGGGCGGCCGACATGCGGGCGCGCACCTCGGGATCGGCCAACGCCGCCTTGCGGGCGGCCGACATGCGGGCGCGCACCTCGGGATCGGCCAACGCCGCCTTGCTGGCGGCCGACATGCGGGCGCGCACCTCGGGATCGGCCCACGCCGCCTTGCTGGCGGCCGACATGCGGGCGCGCACCTCGGCCGAGCGCTTATAGGTCCGGCTCACGCCATCTCTCCCGGCAGCAGCGGCCCGAGATCGGCGCCATCGGCGAGGCCGTCGATCGCAGTCGCGAGGCGGCGGCGCTCGGCGAAGAGGCCGTGGCGGCGGGCGCGTTCCAAAATCTCGTCGCGCATGTCGAGGAAATCGGCGAGGGCCTGGCCGAGCATCTTTTGCTGCGCGTCGTCGCGGAAAGTGCGCGCCAGCACCGGAGGCATCGCCGGGTGATACGAATAGCGCACGACGAAGTCGAACTCGCCGACGAAGATCTGCCCTTGCGCCTGCGGCAGGTAGTCGGGGCCGAACCCGTCGATCAGGTATTGCAGGTGCGTCCATGGGGCCGGGCATTTCAGCTCCAGCGCCGCGGGCTTTCCGACAATGAGCCGATCGGGCGTCGCGCCGACTCGCCCGTCGTCGGTCGTCAGAAAGCCGACCGCGGCCGTCGCGACCTCTTGCTCGAACTCGTACATGCGCAGGGCCGCGGGCTCGAGCTCCTGGCCGCGCTCCATCCACTCGATACCCTCGATCGACTCGGTGACCTGGTTGAGCAGCAATTCGGCGGCGAGCCGAAAGGCGTAGCCGCGCGCCTGCTTCGAGAGCTGCCATTTCGCCGGCGTCACGATGCGGTGAAATTGCGAGGCGGTCGGGATGCCTAAACGAGCGCGGAGCCATGCCGCGCTTCCCTGTTCGCAATCGATGATCTTCACGGGGGCGCCTGCGTGCAGCCGTGTAGCTGATGGTGGATCATGGCGCGCCCTCCGCGACCGGCTCGTCGCCGAGCAAATGGCAGCACGAGCACAGCCACAGGGTTTTGTCGCCGCGCCGATAGCGACGGAGGCGGTGCGTGCACTGGCATTCGCCGACCCGGTGCACGACGAAGGGCAGCTCGGTTACGGAATCGTAAAGCTCCGGTATTATCGGCGGGCCCACCACGTCATCGGGACACTCGCATCGCGGCGCCTCGATCGTCTTTTCTGTCGCCGCGGGCTGCGCCTGGTCGCCTTCGCAGCAATGCGCGATCCCCGAGCCGCCGCAGTCGGGGCAGGGAAGCTGACCGCGCACCGTCGCGCATTTGCCGCTCCGCACGCGCAAACTCGTGGTCCTGGCCGATATCTGGCCGCGGCCGTGACAGCGTTCGCATCGCATCACAGCCCCCATCCGCTTGACGACGAGCACCCGCCGGCGAGCGAGGCCGGGCCGGCCAGGCGCGCCGGCCCGTAGCGGCGCCGCGGCACGTCGTCGGCAAAGGGCTTGGCCGTCGCCATCTCGGCCGGCCATTCGCCGGCGGGGGCCGCGAGCCGGGGTGCTGCGTGGTTGGCGGCGACCTTGCGGCGCAGCTCGGTTATGCAGCGCTCGGCGCCGCAGGTCGGGGCGGTGCCGCGCCCAGCGCATCCGGGTAAACCCGACAGCGCGCAGGCAGGCGGCGATCGCCGCGAAGTCGTCGGGGCTCGGCCCCGTCGCCGCCAGCGCCTTCAGGGTCGCGACATCCTCGTCGCCGACGATGCCGAGCGCATATTTGAACGGCGCGCCAAACCCGGCGCCGGGGCCGAACACCCGCAGGATGCCCGAGGTGACCTCGAGGTGGACGGGCGGGCTCACGACTGCCCCTCCCGCCTGGCCTTGCGCGCCATCAGCAGGTTGATCGCCACCGGGTAGGCAGCCTGCTGAATGTCGGGCAGCGCCTCGACATTCAGGGTGCGGCAGAAATCGTCGAGATTGACCGCCAGCTCGCGCATCAGGTCGGACAATTCCTTGACCTGCTCGGCGCTGATGTACTCGGCCCCGCCCTTGGCGCCGTCGTCGTCCTCGCCCTCGAAGACGAGGTTGAGCAGCATGCGCGTCGTGTAGCGCTGCCCGTAGGAAGCGGCCGACCCGCCGGCCTGCAGGTTGTTCTTGCCGCCCGAGGTATCGAGCGGCAGCGGGATCGAGGCCGAGCGGCTGTGCCCGTCGACATGCAAGAGGGTGCCCGAGCACAACAGCCGCCCGTCGCCGCCCGACGGGCTGTCGAAGATCAGCGAGAAGCCCTCCGCGATCAGCAGCGGGCGGATCGCCGCGTCGATGTCTTCCCAGCGCGCGAATGGGATCGATGAGCCCTTGCCGCCGCTCTTGCCCGGATACGCGATCTTGCCGCGCCTCGTGATCCGGGGCAGCCGAGCCTGCAACCGGGCATAGGCGGCGTTGAAGGCGGCGCGCGCCTGGTCGGCCTCCAATTCGCGCTGCATGCGCAGGAGCGCCTCCATCTTGGCGACGTCGACCGCCGGGTCGGTCGCCGCCCGCGCGATCAACGCCAGCATCGTCGCCGGCGTGGCGCGCCCCTCGGCGGGCGCGAGGTCGCGCCCGGCTTCGATCAAATCAGCCGTCTCTGCCATCGTCTTCCCCCTTCTCCTCGAACAGCGGGCCGGCCTCGACCGCATGCGTCGCGTCCCACGCGTCGAGCACGGTCAGCCAGCGCCGCAATTCCGCACCGGTGGCGCTCTGCCTCCCGTGCGTCTTGACCGTCGCCTCGGCATGCGCGGCGGCGGCGCGCGCGATGCGCCGCAGGATCGCGTGCTCGGTGAACCTCACGGGTGACAGCTCGGATCGCCGGCGTGCTGGGCGCACCAGGCCTCGTGCGCGTCCCTTTGCGCCATCTGGTAGCCGACATAGCCGCCGATCATCAGCGGCACGCAGCCGCCCAACCCCCACATCAACAGAGCCGCCAGCAGCAAGCCGCGCGCAAATTTCCCAATCATGGCGCGGTCTCCTCCTCGAGCGTCGGCTGGACGTGAGTGCAATCGAGGCACAGCGCATAGCCGCGCGGTTTGGGCGCCACCTCGGCGGTGAGGTCGATCCGCTCGAACTCGCCGTCGCGGTATTCGGCCCAGGCGATGACCTGGACCGCGAGCCGCCCCGAGCCGCAGCGCCGGCACCCGGCCCGGACGGTGTGGCGCATCATCCGATGGCCGCGAGAAAAAACGCGAGCAGCAGCCAGATGACCGAGAGCGCCATGACGGCGCCCATCGCCAGGCGCAGCGTCCGCAGGCGCTCGCCCCGCCGTTGCGCTTGCCCGGCATCCCAACTCATTGCCGGCTCCCCAAGTGCCAGCCGCCGCAATGCGGGCAGCGATAGGCCGCGCGAGGGCGCTCGCCGCGGCGGCGGGCCGCCTTGCTGGCGCGCACCTGCACGCGGTGCGCGAGGGCCGGGCTGGGAAACCGCTTCTTGCCGGCGCACCCCGCCTGGCGGTGCCAGGCTTCTCCGGTAGAGCGGCTCACCGGTGCGTCTCCGGCACCGGCTCGATCATCAGCCGGTAGGTCTTCCCCGTGCCGAGCAGCTCGAAGACGAGCGTATGCCGGCCGCTCGCGACATAATCGGTCGGGACCGATACATCGGCGCGGCGGGCGAACCGCAGCCCCTCGACCTCGAACACGCCCGCGCGCCGGATCGCGGCGGCAAAGGCGTCGGCGTAGCTGGTGATCCCGGCCAGTCGCCGCTGGTAGGCCTCGTGATCGCGCTGGCGCGCTTCGGGCGTGCCGTAGAGTGCCGCTTCCGCCGGCGACAGCCGCAGGTCGCTCACGACGCCACCTCGTGGCGCAACAGCGTTTCGACCCGCGCCGAGAGGAGCGCCATCGTCTGGGAGGCGCCGTGGAGCTCGCCGATCTCGGCGGCGACCGCTTGCGCCAAGGCGGGCTCGCCGGCGAGCCGCAACGCCGCGGCCGCCTGGTCCAAGACCTGGTTGCGCAGATACCCGATGCGGGGCTCCTCGCTCGCGGCATAGAGCCGGGCCGCCGCCGTCGTCAGGTGCCACTCGCGGGTGTCGGGCAGCGCGCGTCTCAGCGCCGGCAGCACCGCCGGCGCCGCGTCGCTCTCAACTTCGGCCGCTGTCGGTTTTTTCGATGCCATCGCACTCTCCCCCTGCCCGCGTGGTTGCGTTCGATGTCGTCATACGGAAATACCGTACGATGGTCAACCCATTTTCCCGTATGGCGGCAGAAATAAAAGTTCCCCCAGACTTTTCGAGAAAGGGGGAAAGCCGATGGCGGGGGATCCGATTTGGGTGGGGTTCGGCGCCGCCGCTCTGGCTGCGGCCGGTCTCTATTTCGCCCGAAGAGCGCGCCGCGCCGCGCCGAAGCCCGGGGAGACGCCCACAATTCCCCGCTCGACCGAGGCGCCGGCGGAAAGCGAGCGTCCACACGCGAGCGTGGGGGAAGAGCCAAGCTGGCTCGTCGCGATGCCTCGCTACGTGCTCGCTCTCGACGTGGAAACCACCGGGCTCGAGGACTCGGACCGGATTGTCAGCGCCGGGTTTATCTTGCTTAACACTCGATCGCTGGCGACCGAATTCGTAGACTTAAAAATCAACCACCTGATTTTTGACCCGGGCAGGCGCAGCCATCCGGTTGCGGAGCGTATCCATGGCTACCGCGCCTCGGTCCTGGCTCACCAAGAGGCCTTTTCGGCCGAGCTGGCTGAGGTTTGCGAGCTGATCGACGCCAGCGACCTCATCGTTGCCCACAACGCCGATTTCGACATCCGCTTTCTCGACCGCGAGCTCACGATGGCCGGTCGCCCGCTTATCGCCAAGCCGCGTTTTTGCACGATGACCGAATGGCGCGAGCGGGCGCTCACGGATTCTGCCTCGCTCCAGGCGGTTGCGCGATATCTCGGTCTCGCGCGGCGCGGCGGCACCCACAACGCGATCGAGGACGCGTGGCTGGCGTTGCGAGTCTACCTGCTGCTACGCGGGTGTCCGATCGCGGTGGGCTTTGGCCCAATTGCGGCGGCGGCGGGCGATCCGCTAAACTTTCATCCCGTTCCAGATGATGAAGCGCCAATCTCCGGGCAGCATCTTGCCGACGTGATGGCTGCCGCCAGACGCAGCGGAGACTATGCCGCCGCCGAGCAGTTTCTTTTGGAGCGAATAACCAGAACAGAAGGGGCGGCCCGTAGCTCGCATGTGGCAGTGCCCTTTCGGGCCTATGGCGTTATGGCGAGTATTCAGCGGCGGCAGAGGCGGTATGCGGCCGAGATCGAGGTGCTGACGCGATATTGCGACATTCAGGGCGAGCTCGGCTACCCGCCAGCTTTGACGGCAACGCAACGGCTGAGCCGAGCTCGCACGCTCGCCGAGCGCGCCGGGGTGACGCCTTTGAGGCTGTAGGGCGGCGTGACGCTCCACTTGCCTGAAGGCGATAGGCGCTGAACCCAAACGCGTAGCGCGCACCAGCAGGTCGTGCGCCGGCCGTTGCCTTCATACCCATTGCCACTTTCCAAGAACGCGGCCCTCGATGCCGGCTTCGTCGAGAGCGGACTCGTAAACGCTGTAGCGCGGGTTGTCGGCGCTGATGCGCACTCGCGGCGGGTTCGAGCCGACGACCAGCTCGACGCGCTTGACGACGTGGCCGACGCCGTCGAACAGCACAAAAATTCCGGGCGGGCTCGGTTGGCGGTCGCTGACATCGACCATGATGCGTTCATACGGGCGAAACGTGGTCTCCATCGAATCCCCGACCACGGTCATGATGCGGATTTGCCCCTCGGCCGCGTCGGTTGCCGCGCGCAAGAAGTCCTTTGGCATCTGCCACGCGTTCCCGCCACCGCCGCTTGGTTCTTCTAGGCCGTTTTCCGCGAGCTCGCGCGGCCTTTGCTCGCGAATTATTGCCATCCCGACCGACGTTAACGAAATCGGAAAATCGCCGCCTAAGGCAAGAACCCGGTCGCGGGGGATTCCCCGCTGCTCGAAGATCGGCACCAGCTCCTCTACGAGCTTTAGCGGCAAGCGCTCTTCCTTGAATTCGTCTTCGTAATATTGATAGCTGCTTTTCGGGCGTCCTAATTTGTCCGCGACTTGCTGTACGCTCAGGCCCGCCTCCCTCGCCAGCGCCTTGAGCGCTGGTCCGGCGCCGCCGCGCCGGGGACGGTTATTTAATTTGCTGTCCGCCATCGCCGAATTTGACCAGCCTCGCCGAGAGCGCGCCGTACGAAATTACCGTTTGACGACCGGACGGAAATACCGTATGGCCCTTCGCCCATGAATGTCGCTCAAAAAATCGCCGCGCGTTTTGGCGGGCTGAACGCGATGGCGCGCGCCGGCGGCTGGCCGGTCACGACGGTGCAGCATTGGTGCAGCACTGGCTTTATCCCGGCCCAGCGCCAGTACGAGGTCTTGCAGGCAGGCGCGTCGCTCGACCCGCCGCTGAGCCCGGCTGATCTGATCTCTGGCGAGGTCCGTGTCGCCGAGGATGCGCCGCGATGACGGCGAGCCCGCAAGAGAGCGCGCTGCGGCTGGACTGTCTGCGGCTGGCGGTGGAATCGGGGCGCTATTACCTCGCCGATGATCGGGCGTCCGCATCGGGCGAGATCGTGGCGCGGGCGCAGGCGTTTTACGATTTTGCGGTCAGGGGTGCTGCAACGGCCCCGGTGGCCGGCAAGGCCCCCGAGACAGCGGCTGCCGGACATTCTCGAAGTGATTGACGATCCCGCCCGACGGCATGGGGCCGCTCGACCGGGCGGCGAGGATCGCGTCGAGGCGCCGTGGCGCCAAAGTCATGCCGGCCGCTCTCGCAAAGCGGCCGGCAGCACAGCTCGAGCGAGCGTTGGGGGAAGGTGGGCGCGCGGGCACCGTGCTCGAGCGGGCGGCTGGCCGAAGGGGGAATTTCGGCCGCCGGCAGGCCCGCGCGCCACATCGTCGGTCTTGTTTTGGCTTGGTCAACTCCTTTGCTGCGCTGTGGTTCCACGCCCTGAAACTGGCGTGGAAAGATTCCGTGCGCGCAGAATTTTCACCCGCGAGCGCGGAATTTTCGTCCGCGAGCGCGGAATCCCCGCTGCCGCCGTCAGCGGAGCCTGCCGTGGCGTTTACCGCTGAGGTCTTCACCCCCGAGGCGGTGCGGGCCGAGCTGTCGGCCCGGATCCGTGAACTCGTCGAGGCTTCCCCCGGCCTGACCGTCAAGGCGCGGCTGCGCGCGGCGGCCCGTGCGCTGGGTCTGCCGCCGGGGCGCGTCACCCGCTTTTTTTATCGCGAGGTGCGCCGGGTTGAAGCCCACGAAGCCGACTGGATCCGCTATCGCGCCGCCGCGGCCAAGCGCCGGCGGCTCGCGGCACTCGAAAACGAATACGCCGCACTCGTCGCCGAGCTGGTGGCCGAGGCTCCTCTTGGCCTGGCTCATCTGGTGCCGCCTCGCCTGGGGACGCCGACGGCGGGCGCGGCAGAGGGCGCGCCGCGCGCGCAACAGAAGGAGGGGGAGCGATGACGATAAGCGCCGCTGCGCGCGGCGAATCGGGATTGCTCGAAATTCGGCTGCGCCGCGACCCCGAAGGGCTGGGCGCGGGCGCCGGCCCCGCAGCTCGTGCCGACGAGGGGGATCGGCGCTGCGGGGCCGCTACCTTTTTGCCCGCTCGGGGGGAAGAGCGGGCGTCGACTGAAAGGAAGTCAGTCATGGCGGAAATGGGAGACGGCTCGGCCGCCGTCAACATCGGCAAGCTTTCCGGCCTGGTGCAGCGCATCGAAGCGAAGAAACAGAACGCCGACGACGTGCGCAGCGACTTGGGCAACCTCTACCAGGAGGCCGAGGATTACGGCTTCAACCGGGCGGCGCTCAAGATGGCGCTCAAGCTCAAGCACATGGAGGACGACAAGCGCAACGACTTCCTCGCCTGCCTCGCGACCTATTGCGACGTGCTGGGCGTGTGGGCGCAGGGCGACCTCTTCGGCGATCAGCCGCGCACTCCGCAGCCCCGCGACCCCGGCCTCGTCGAGCTTACGCCCTATAGCGAGGGGGTGATCGCCGGCCGCGCCGGCGAAGCCGCCTCGCGCAACCCCTACCCGGAGGGTGGGGCGCAGAACGAGGCGTGGCGCGACGGCTGGACCGCGGCATTCGCGGCGCAGTGCGAGCGCCCGCCCGACGCCGCCGAGCCCGAGCCCGATCCGCCAAAGCGCGGGCGCGGCCGCCCGCGCAAGGCGGCGAACGGCGCGGCAAACCTGCGCGACGCAAGCCCGGGCGGCTCGGCATGAGGCCGATGGGCTTCTACCGGCGCGGCAAAGTGCGGGCGCGGCCGAGCGCGCAGCAATTGGCGGCAGCGGCCGCGCTATTCGGGCCGCGACCGAGCAAGCCGATTTCGGAGCAACCTGCGGCCGATGACCCGGGCGGGCCGGCAGTGCCCACGCCTCCGGATGGGGAGGAGGCCGCATGAGCGACGAAATCCGAGAGAGCGAGACGATCCCGGCACGGGAAGGCGAGGAGGCAGGCAGGGGCGCGCCTTATTGGGCCGTCATCGAAATCTTCGGCCATCGCCGGCATGTCGGTGTCATCTCCGAGGCTGAGCAATTTGGCGTGAAAATGTTGCGCATCGACGTACCCGGCCCGGCTCAGCAAGACCTACTAGCTCCACAGCCGGCGATCAAAGCAACGTACTTTTACGGCGGCGCATCGGTCTTTGGCATCACGCCGATTACCGAAGAGCGAGGCCGCGCCGAGCTGGCGCGCATGTGCGATGTCGCAGCGCCAGCTCGGCTGGGTGTGCGCCTCGACTTCGACGACGACTTTGATCCGGGCGACGATCCGTGACCGCCGTGCGACGCATGGCCAGACCGCTGGCGCTCGACCTGTTTTGTGGCGGCGGCGGGGCAAGCATGGGCCTTCATCGCGCCGGCTTCGACGTGACGGGAATCGATATCCGGCCACAGCCTCACTATCCCTTCCGCTTCATCCAAGCTGACGCGTGTGAGCGGGCAGCCCGAGGCCAACGAATGCGCGAGGTACAGCGGCTTCGCGAGACGAGGTCGGCTGTCGCTGCGTCGAACAGACGAAGAGCGCTGCCAAAGGGGGAAAAACGTAATCGCCTCCGAGAGAAATGGAGGCGCCAGCGGATAAGCCGAGTCGCGCCATGACCATTCAAGCGGAACGTACCCTTCAGCAAGAGGTTCTATGGCGCCTGAAAGGCTACCCGATCTTGGCCGTCCCTATCCCTAATGGGATTTGGATACCAGCCCGGTCGGAGGCCGAGAAGGCCGTAGTGGCCAGGCTTATTAACCGATTAAAGGGCGACGGTTTCCTTTTGCCAGGCGCCCCCGACATCATCCTCGCTTGGGCAACCGGCTGTGCAGCGGTCGAGCTGAAGCGCCCGGCGTTTCGCGACGTGTTCGGCCATCACGCCGCGGGCCAAGCCTCGGAGGACCAGCGCGAGTTCGCCCGCCGCTGCGCGGCACTCGGGGTTCACCACGCGTTTGTCCGCTCCTGGGAGGGGCTGAAAGAGCGGCTCGGCGAATGGGGGGCGCTATGAATGCCGAGATCGAGCGTTCTGTGCGTGTCGAGGTCAGCGCCATTGGCGACGGCCGGGTCGTTGTCGCCATCTGTTTTTCCTGCGGCCACCAGGCGCGCATTTGCGACGGCGCCGACGAGTTGCGCGTTCTCGCGCACCTGATCCTGCGGACCTGCGACACCGCCGATGCGCTGAAAGCCGCACCCGAAGCGCTTCAGGGCCAGGTCAAGGGCCGGGCATGAACGGGTTTGTCTGGGGATTTGTCGCCGGGGTCGCCGCGTGGCCGCTCGTCGTGCTCCTCGCGGCCTGGTTCCTCGCGAGCCGCCTGCCGGTCGACTACGGCGGTTGCGAATGAGGGGGGAGCGCCTGCGCAGGGCGCTAAGTTTTTTCGTTGGGGGAAAGCAACGATGTTCTGGGGGAAGCATCACGTCGGCATGATCACCGACGACAAGCTGGTGACGGCGGCTGATATGGCCGGCGCTTCGCCGCTTCTGGGGCCGGTCGTGTTCGGCGCATTGTTCGAGCGCACGATCGAAAATGGCGATGGAACGTTCCGCGGTTTTCAGCCGCGCGTGCTGGCGTACAAATTCCGAGTCAAGGTGGAGGAGGTCGAGCGCCTCATCGCCGCCTTTGTAGAGCTCGGGATCGTCGCCGGCGAGCGCTTGGTCAACTGGGCTAAGCGCCAGGGCGCCGCCGCCATCGAGGCTGGCCTAGCCGCGGCCAAATCCGTCGACCGCGCGATCACGAAATCGGCCGAGCGGATGCGGCGAAAGCGCGAGCGCGACGCCGCCGCGCACCGGCAGGGGGAGCTCTTTACGGCCGCCGCCAAAGAGGCGTCACACCGCCCCGTCACAGCGTCACATCCGGGCGTCACATGTGACGCTACCGCGTCCCTTCCCCCTGCACCCCCTACCAGAGATATATATAAAAATACCCCCCAAAAGCCCCCCCAAGGGGGAGCGCGCAGCGCCCGGATGCAAATCGCCGAGAGGGAAGGCGAGGGGGTTCAGGGCGAGATCCTGATGCCGCTCGACGGCGGCCGGCGTCGGCCAGTGTTAGACAGGCCGCCGCGGATGACGGAACGCGAGCGGCGCAGGATCGCCTACCATGCCATGCTCGCGAACTGGGTGGCTCGGGTGGAGGCGGCCGGTGGCCTCGCCGCCTGAGGTCGCCGTCGCGGTGGCGATGCTGGCCGAGATATTCCACGACGGCCCGAGCGAGAGAGGCGTGAACCTCTACGCCCGGGCCCTGGCCGACCTGCCGACGGTTGCGCTGACGGATGCGGTCGACCGGCTGATCCGCGACCACGAACGCTTTTTCCCGACCCCGGCCGAGATCCGCGCCGCCGCGGGGTTTGCCGGCGACGATGCCGCTTCCGGTGCACTGCCGCTGTTTCCCCCCGACCCGCGCAGCCTCGACCAGATAGCCGACACCCGTCGGCGGCTGGCGCCGCTGTGGGGCGAGGTGCGGCGCGTGTTCAACGGGGGCGAGCTGCGCCCGTTCGCCGAGGTTATGGCCGATCTCGATGCCGGCAGGCTCGGCACGGCGTCCTTGCCGGCGCCGGCCGCGCCGCGCCGCCCGGCGCCGTGCTATGTCGCCGACGGGCCGGACGACGACCGGTTGGCGACCGGTTGGCGACCGCTGGGCGACGCTCTCGGGCCGATGCCGGCTATCGCAGAGGAGGAGAGGTCATGAATTTCGAGGATCTGGTGGACCGAGTGACGCAGCGTCTGGCCTGGCCGACAGCAAAAACGACGGTGCGCGAGGTGTTGCGCGCGGAGTTCGCGATTATCGGCGAGGCGTTGGCGACCGAGAGCGAGGTGGTCCTGCCCGAGCTCGGGCGGTTCAAGGTCGAGCATGTCGGCTCGCGCACTGGGCGGCATCCGCGCACCGGCGAGCCGATCGCGATCCCGGCGCGCCGACGGGTCAAGTTCGCCCCCACACTGCGGGTCAAGCGCAGGCTGCAGCCCTGGTGGCGGAATGGCTCGCCAGGGAGTTGATTTGAAATTGGCGTGCGTCACGGTGACGGTAATGGGGCCAACGGGGTCCGGTAAGTCCCGAATTCTCGGCGAGATTGAGATCGCGCTCAAGGCGATCGGCGTCTCGGTTCGGTGGGCTGACGCGGACGACCGGCGTTCAGTCAACAGCGAGCATTGGGCCGAGGCGACAGGCGGTTGGCAGCCGGATTTCCCCGTGGTCGTGCTCAAGGAGATTAATGTGCCGATCAGTCCGAAAAAGCCGTGCGCGCGCTAACGGTTTGCGTGTTTGTAATCCCAGTAGCAGCCGCCTTCGGAGGCGGGTTATGTACGGCGGCGGCGCTCTATTTTATTGCCTTGGAAGCGATCGGTGGTTGGTGTATCTCACACCAACTTACTTGGGCGCTCTGTTCAGCGTCGGTCGTCGCCGCCTCGTCACTGATGACGGTGGCCGTCAGGTCACAAATAAGGCCATGCCCGCCGCGACCTAGCCCTTCAACCGACCCAGGCCGAGCAGTCGATCCCTCGTGGCACAAGCTGACGCGGCGTATTAAACATCCTATTTAAGTGTTAAGTGCGGTATCGCCTGTCTTGGGGGAAAGCACTTGTCGCATGAGGCGGCATGCTCGGCTGGCGGGGGCGGATGCACATGGCTGGACTGCGCCAGCGCACGATCGCGCGGCTCCTCGGCTGGAGCGAGGGCGGTGTATCGAAAGGGCTGCGCCGCGATCCGGTGCCGGGGCCGATCCGGGCTGTGATCAGCGCGTGGGAAGTGATGCCGCCTCAGCAGCGCGCCGATTGGCTCGCGGCGCACGGCCTGCGCCACCGATTGCCGCGGCAGCGGCTGGTCTCGCCCGGGTTGCCGGCGAAGAGTGCACCGCGCGCCGCCGGGCAAAAAACAACCAAACTGCAACCGGGTTGCATTTTACCGCCGCACTCGGATCGGAACTTTCCGGCATGATTCCGGCTACCCTGGGATAATTCGACCTTGGGCGCAGCGGGGCGTCACGAATGTGAGCAAAAAAACTCGCAGCGCCCATGGCGCTCGCCTGGTCTCCCCCCTGCCAGGCGAGCGTTTTACGCACGGCCCGGTCGAGCTCTGCCCAAATCCGATCGCCGATGACGCGGGGGTGATCTCGCGCCCCTACCGCGCGATCAACATCCTCGCCGCGATGGAGCGCCGCGGTGCGATCACCGCCCGGATGCGCACCGCCGGCGACGACTTCAACGAGCTTTTTCGGCGAGCCGCGCTCGACCCGCTGCGCGCCGCTCCGCTTGTGCGCCAGAGTCGCGGCCGGAACGAGCCGAGCCTGGCGCTCGAAGTGGCGCGCGAGCGGGTGTGGCGCGCCATCACCGCGGTCGGAGGGGTCGGCTCGCCCGGCGGGTCCTGCCTGTGGCATGTCGTCGGCTGGGAAACCTCGCTGAAGGAATGGGCGCTGGGCCAGGGCTGGAACGGCCGCCGCGTCAGCCAGGAAGCGGCCTCGGGCATCCTGATCGCCGCGCTGGGCGCGCTGCATCAGCATTTTCAGGGCGTCGCCCGCGCCGCCTGAAACCCTCACACCACCGACAAACCGACGTTTTAGTCTGTGACGCGCTCGGAACGGCGTTACAGGTGCGCAAGAAGCTTGTCGGCGCCCCCGGTTTCGGGGCCGCGCTTTGTCGCCTATTTCCGGGTTTCGACCGATAAGCAGGGCGCCTCGGGGCTGGGGCTTGAAGCGCAACGCGAGGCCGTCTCCCGCCATGTAGGTGCTGCGGGCGGGCTCGTCGTCGCCGAGTTCACCGAGGTCGAGACCGGCACCCGAAAACGCCACCGGCCGCAGATGATGGCGGCGCTGGCGGCATGCCGGCTGAGGCGCGCCGTCTTGGTCATCGCCAAGCTCGATCGGCTGGCGCGCAACGTCCATTTCGTCTCGGGGCTGATGGAAGCCGGCGTCGAGTTCGTCGCATGCGACAACCCGCATGCGACGCGCGTCCTGGTCCACATCATGGCGGCCTTTGCCGAGTACGAGGCCGAGGCGATCTCGCGCCGCACCAAGGAAGCCTTGGCCGCCGCCAAGGCGCGCGGCGTCAGGCTCGGCAACCCGCATTTGAAGCCCGGCGACCGTTTCGGCCTGGCGCGTGCGGCGCGGCGTGCCCGTGCGGTGCGGGCGCAGGAGCGCGCCGCCGACGTGATGCACTTCATCGCTGCGGCGCAAGCCGCGGGCTGCGCCAGCCTCGGCGAGATCGCGCGCGCTTTGACCGCGCGCGGCATCGACACCCCGGGCGGCGGCCATGAGTGGCGCGCCGAGCAGGTCAAGCGAGTCATTCAACGCGCGGGGGATGCGAACCGGTGAACATCGAAGCCGAGATCATCGATTTCGGTTGCGCCTATCCCCTCGACGATGCGCCGATCCGCTATTGCGGCTGCCGGCGGCGGGTCGGATCGAGCTATTGCGAGGCGCACCATGCGCTGTGCTACCTGCCGCGCGGCTCGCGCGCCGAAGAACGCCTGCTAGGCTATCACCGATGGCTGGCGCGCGTCGGGCAGCGGACGATCCGCGATTGCCTGTGGGCGCAGCGTGAAGACGCTCGCCGCGCGGCTGCGGCTGTTGCCGGCGCGGGTCAATCTCCCTCAGAAGAAAGCTGCCCCGCTCTACGCCTCGCCTGAATGGCGCTCGCTGATCGCGTCGATCATCGCCGAGCGCGGCCGGCGTTGTGAAGACCCGGCCCATGATCCGGGGCGTCCGCGCGCCGGGGTGCGTCTCTTTGGCGACCACATCAAGGAACTCGCCGACGGCGGGGCGCTCCTCGACCGGCGCAACATCATGCTGCTCTGCGGCGCGTGCCATTCGCGCAAGACCGCGGCCGCCCGCGCAAGGCGCCAGGGGGATGGGGGTTTCCCGTCGCCGTCGCCGACGCACGAGTAACCGCGTGGGACCGCACGCGCAGAGTTTTTTTGGCGTCTTGAGAATTTTGGGGAAATCCTCGATTTGACCGAAAAAGTCACCGGCCGGCCGCCATTCAAGCCGACGGCGAAGCTGCGGCGCGCGGTCGAGGAGATGCGCGCCTGTGGCGAGGCGCAGGAGACGATCGCGCGGGCGATCGGGTGCAGCGACGAGACCTTGCGCAAGCATTTTGCCAACGAGCTGGCGACCGGCCATGCGGTGCGCCGGCGCGAGGTCATCGGGCTCCTGTTCCAGAGCGCGCGCGGCGGCAACGTCTCGGCCCAGCGCAAGCTCGACGACATGACACGGCCCGGCGCGGCGCGACCGGAAGGCGAAAGGGCGCCCCCACTCGGCAAAAAGGAAGAGGCGCAGGAAGCAGCCCTCCATCCCGATGCCGCGACTGACATGGGCGAGCTGATGGCGCGTCGCGCGCGGATGCACTGATGGCGGTCGAAACCGTCGCGATCGGCGACGCGCGCCTCATCCTCGGCGACTGCCGCGAGATATTGCCGGGGATCGAGCGGCACTGGTTCGACATTGCCTGCCGCCGCATCGAAGAAGCGCAGGCAAAGGTGACGGCCGCCGCCGCGGCGTAAGCCCGAATTCGCAAAATGTGGGACCTGTCGTGCCGGGACTGGGAAGAGCGGATACGGCAGGGCCGCCCGCTGGTGCCCGAGCTGCCGCTGTGGCGCGAGGAAGCCGACATCGCGGTCGAGTTCTTCGACCGGTTGCGGCTGCCCGACGTCGTCGGCAATCCGACAATGGCCGAGGCTTGCGGCGAGTGGTGGCGCGACATCATCCGCGCGTTGTTCGGTTCGCTCGACCCGGTCGCGATGACGCGCTGGATCGAGGAAATATTCGCGCTAGTTGCGAAAAAGAATTCGAAGACCACCTACGGCGCCGGGCTAATGCTGACGGCGCTCTTCATGAACCGGCGGCCGCTCGCCGAATTTCTGTTTATCGCCGTTACTCACTCGATCGCCGACCTCGCCTTCAGCCAGGCGGCGGGCATGATCGAGCTTGATCCCGAGCTGAAGCGGCGCTACCGGGTGCGCGAGCACATCAAGGAAATCCGCGACCGGATCACCGGGGCCCGGCTCAAGATTAAGACCTTCGATTTGAACGTGCTGACCGGGCCGCGGCCGGCGGGTGTGTTTCTCGACGAATTGCACCTGCTCGGCGGCGTCGCCGCGGCATCGAAAATCATTCGGCAATTGCGCGGCGGTCGCGAGGCGATCCCGGAAGGGTTTCTGGTTTTTTGCACGACCCAGTCGGAGGACGCGCCGGCCGGGGCCTTTGCCGAGGAGTTGGGAACCGCGCGTGCGATCCGCGACGGCCATCGCTCGGGCAAGATGCTGCCGGCGCTTTATGAATTCCCGCGGGAATTGCAGAAGTTGTCGGTCGCAGGAGAGCCGGCGCCGTGGGAGAATCCCGCAGCGTGGCCGATGGTTACGCCCAATCTCGGGCGCTCATTGCGGCTCGATAGCCTGATCGAGAAGTTCGGCGAGGCCAAGGAAAAGGGCGACGCCTCGTTGCGTGGATGGGCCTCGCAGCATTTGAATGTCGAGATCGGCCTCGCCTTGCATTCGGCGCGGTGGGCCGGCGCTGATTTCTGGGAAGGGGCGGCCGACCCGAGCCTGTCATTGCTGGCGCTATTGGCGCGCAGCGAAGTCGTGTGCATCGGGATCGACGGCGGCGGCCTCGACGACCTATTGGGGCTGGCGGTATTGGGCCGCGAGAGCGGCAGCGAGCGCTGGCTGCATTGGGGCCGCGCGTGGGCGCACACCTCGGTATTGGAGCGGCGCAAGAGCGAGGCAGCGCGGCTGCGCGACCTCGCCGCAGCCGAGGAATTGGTCATCGTCGAGCGGCTCGGCGACGACATCGACGAGTTGGCCCAGATCTGCGAGCACGTGCTCAACACCGGTCTTTTGGCGCAGATCGGTCTCGACCCGGTCGGGATCGGCGTCGTGGTCGACGCCTTGGCGCAGCGCGAGATGACCGGAGAGAGCGGCCATGTCATCGGGATCAGCCAGGGCTGGAAGCTCTCGGGTGCGATCAAGACAGCCGAGCGCAAGCTCGCCGAGGGCAGCCTCGCGCATTGCGGCCAGGCGCTGATGGCGTGGGCGGTCGGCAACGCCAAGGTCGAGCCACGCGGCAACGCGATCACGATCACCAAGCAAGCCGCCGGCTACGCCAAGATCGACCCTGTAATGGCGCTCTTCGACGCGGTCGCGTGCCTGTCACAGAACCCGCCGTCGCGGCGCTCGGTCTACGAGAAGCGCGGGCTGTTGGTCATTTGAAAATAACGGTCCTCGGGAAGAAATCCGGGGACGCGCTGGAGTTTGGCAAAGTCCTCGCGGCTGCGCACGACGAGCGCCTCGCCCCAAAGCGCATCGAGAATGATCGTGGCGGCTTCGGGGCGCATATCTGAGGATCTGGGAGCGCCCAGGACAGACACGTTCTCGATGACCAGCAGACTGAGCGTAGGGCTGTCGGGCGATAAACGACCGATCCCATGCAGTTCGCCGATGACCGCGCCATCGAAGACGACCGGGTAAATCTCCATCGCGGTCAGAAGCATAACAGGCGAGGGGGCGGATGGAAAAGCTCGACGCCCGGCCGCTGTGGCGGCTCGACCTCGCGGCACTCGCCGCTGCGGTCATCACCTTCGCGATCGTCTGTGGCTTCGGCTGAATTGTGTTCGGGTTTCGCCGGCGCTGGCGGCCGCGGCTGCGGGTGACCGCGCTCAACCACGACTTCGCCGCCGCCCAGCCGCATTACGCGATCGTCGCCGACCATGAACTGACCCCGGCGCAGATGCACCTCGTGTCGCGCGCCTGGCACGCGCTGGCGCCCGGAGGATCGGCGCTGATCATCGACGGCAACGCCGAGATCCTGTCGCATCGCCTCGAAGCCGCCATTGCTGAGCTGCAGGGCGGCACCGAATTGCTGGACTCCTGATGGCCGGCCTCTTTCGCCGGCTCGCCACTGCGTTTCGCAAGGACGCGGTGGTCGGGTCCGAGCTCGTCCACGCCTTCAACGAATGGGGCTTGTCGACCGCCGGCATCGCGGTCAACGACGTGACGGCGCTGCGCTACGTCGCGGTCATGACCTGTGTCGCGATCCTCGCCGAGGACATCGCGAAATTGCCGGTCAGGATGATGCGCCGGCTGCCCAACGGCGGCAAGGAGCAGGTCGCCAACCATTTCCTCGCCCGGCTGTTGCGCCATCCCAATGCGTGGCAGACCCGGTTCGAGTTCATGGAAATGATGATGGCCTCGGTGGTGCTGCGCGGCAACGCCTGGGCGGTCATCCTGCGCGACGCGAACGGGTTTCCGACGCAATTGGTGCCGCTGCACCCCGACCGGGTGACCCTGTTCGAGGCGCCCGGCGGCGAATGGTTCTGGGTCGTGACGCGCCAAGGGCTGCACGAAATGGCAGTCCTTCGCGACATGCCGGTCATGATCCATTCCGACGACATGCTGCACATCCGCTGGCTGCAAACCTGGCATAGCCTCTTGGGCACGCATCGCGTGGCGCTGATGCGCGAGACGATCGGCCTCGGCATGGCGCAGGAGCAATACGCGACCCGGCTGATGGGCTCGGGTGCGCGGCCGGGCGGTGTTCTCCAGACCGACCGAAAGTTGTCCGAGGAAGCTTTTGAGAGGCTGCGTGACGGCTTCAACCAAAATTACGCCGGGCTGCGCAATGCCGGCCGTACCGCGATCCTCGA
>Ga0307477_10000315_pt1 | contig 59758 bp, 56 predicted proteins | sample atmos_gasesECM2C_FD_203316 | JGI IMG/M metagenome (GOLD analysis project Ga0307477, IMG submission 203316) | Hardwood forest soil microbial communities from Morgan-Monroe State Forest, Indiana, United States - atmos_gasesECM2C_515 | ecosystem: Environmental > Terrestrial > Soil > Temperate...
GGTCGGGAGGGCCAGCCCGAAGCTGACCTTGGGTCGGGGGGTGAAGCCCCCGGTGTAGGCCACCGGGAGGGCGGCCTTACGCAGGGCCCGTTCCCACATGCGGGCCACGTCGCGGTGGCTCGTGAAACGCACCCGTCCGAGCTTGGAGAACCGGGCCCGGACCCTCACGACGCGCCTCCGGCGCTCGCCACCCCGGCCAGCGCCGGGGAGCGGCTCGGGAGCAGGCGGACCGGCACGACCCCGCCCGTCGACAGGTCCTGGCCGGTCCCCTGGCTGCCGCCCGCGGGCGGCAACGCCGAGGCGACGACGTGCTCGAGCCCGAGGCCGGTGCAGGCGCCGCAGTCGTAGCACGGCGTCCACCGGCAATCCTCGAGACCGTGCGCCCGAAGGGCGTCCTCGAAGTCCTGCCACAGGAAGTCCCGGTGCAGGCCGGCCGACAGGTGATCCCACGGCAGCGCCTCGTCCCGGTCCCGGTGGCGGTAGACGGCGTCCTCCAACGTCAGTCCCGCCGCCGCCAGCGCCTCGATCCACAGGCGGAGGTCGAAGTGCTCCGACCACTCCTGGAACGTCCCCCCGGCTCTCCATACGTGCTCGACCACCGCGCCCATGCGGCGGTCGCCGCGGCTCACGATTCCTTCCGCCGCGGTGGCCTCGGGGTCGTGCCACCGCAGCGTCAGCCCGCGCGTCCCGCGCGTGGCGTCGCGGAGGAGGACGACCTTGCGCCGCAGCTCGTCGACCGTGTTCTGCCCGAACCACTGGAACGGAGTGTGGGGTTTCGGGACGAAGCCCCCCACCGACGCGGTCACGGTGACGTTCCGGTGGTAGCGGTGGCCGATCTCGACGCAGGTGCGCGCCAACCGGGCGATGCCGAGCACGTCCTCGTCGGTCTCGGTCGGCAGGCCGATCAGGAAGTAGAGCTTCACGCGCCGCCACCCCTGGGAGAACGCCGCGTCGACCGCCGTGAAGAGGTCTTCCTCCCGGATCAGCTTGTTGATCACCTGGCGCATCCGCCAGGTTCCGCCCTCGGGCGCGAAGGTGAGCCCGGTGCGGCGCACCTTCTGGATCTCAGCTGCGAGCCCGACCGTGAACGCGTCGACGCGGAGGCTCGGCAGGCTGACCGACACCTGGCCCGAGCACTGCGGATCCTCGACCACGGCGCGCACCGCGTCCGAGATGTCCGAGTAGTCGGCGCTCGACAGCGAGGTGAGGGCCACCTCGTCGTACCCGGTTCGGGCGAGGCCGTCGCTCACCATCTCCTCGACCTGAGCGAGGGGCCGCTCGCGCACCGGTCGGGTGATCATCCCGGCCTGGCAGAAGCGGCACCCACGCGTGCAGCCGCGGAACACCTCGACGTTGAGGCGGTCGTGGACGACCTCGACCAGCGGCACGAGCTGCTGCTTGGGGTATGGCCAGTCGGCCAGGTCCGTCACGGTTCGCTTGTCGACCAGCGGCGGGACCCCGTCGAAGCGCGGCTCGGTCGCCGCCAGGCGTCCCGACTCGTAGCGGGGGGCGTAGCACCACGGGACGTAGACGCCGGGCACGGAGGCCAGGGCGAGCAGGAGGTCGTGACGCGACTCACATCCGGCCTGCTTCCACTCACCGACGATCTCGGTGATCTCGCCCACCACCTCTTCCCCGTCGCCCAGGACGAACGCGTCGACGAAGTCCGCCAGCGGTTCGGGATTGAACGCGCAGTGCCCACCCGCCACCACGACCGGGTCGGCCCGGCCCCGGTCGGCACAGTGCACGGGCAGGCCCGCCAGGTCGATGAGGTTCAGGACGTTGGTGTAGGTGAGCTCGGCCGACAGGTTGAAGGCGAGCACGTCGAACTCGGACGCCGGGACGGTTCCTTCCAGCGAGAACAGCGGCACGCCGGCCGCCCGCATGACCGCCTCCATGTCGGTCCAAGGTGCGTACGCGCGCTCGGCGATGGCGTTCTCACGCTCGTTGAGGATCTCGTACAGGATCTGGAGCCCTTGGTTGGGCAGGCCGATCTCGTAGGTGTCGGGGTAGACGAGCAGCCAGGCCACCCGCCCCGGAGCGTGGTCCGGGGAGCGCGCCCCGAGCTCACATCCGATGTAGCGAGCGGGCTTCGCCACCCCGGCCAGCAACGGCTCGATGCGTGGCCACAGGGAGGTCATTCCGGCCGCTGATTCTAGAGGGGACCCCCTCGACTCCGGCGCCGGACCACCGCGGCGGCGCGCACCGTCGACGGCGGCGTGGTCGAGTACCCGCCTGGGCTGCCCGTTCCCGTCGACCCCGTCGACCCGGGCGTCCCCGCCTGTCCGGGAGTGGTGGTGCCAGAACCGGTCCCGGGGGTGCCGGGCTGAGATCCCGACGCCGGGACCGACCCGGTGGCGGCGGGCGGAGCGAGGCGGGCGAGACCCTCGGGGTGGGCCACGAGGTAGTCGAAGCCCTGCCGGACGACCGGAGCGGCGGCCTGTGACCCGTATCCACCGCCCTGGACCACCACCGCGATGAGGTAGTGGGGGTTCGGGAGCGGGCCCCATCCGATGAACCAGGAGTTCGGGTTCTTCTCGTTGGTGGTCGCGGTCCCGGTCTTCCCCGCCAGCGGGAACGTGCCGAAGGGGAACCCCTGGAAGGCCGAGTACGCCGTGCCGTGCGGGTCCCGCACCACGCCCTCGAAGCCCTGCAGCATGGCCTGGTAGGTGGACGACGACAGGTCGATGTGCCCGGCGACCTTGGGCGTGAAGGTCTTCGCCACCTTGCCCTGGGCGTCGACGAGGCCGGCCGCGATCTGCGGCGCGTACCTCGTGCCGCCGTTGGCGAACGTGGCGTAGGCCACGGCCTGTTCGAGGGGGGTGATCACCGTGCCGCCCTGGCCGAAGGCGAGCTCGAGGTTGTTCCCGGTGAACCATCCGCCGTTCGGGTAGTCCCGCGGGTCCTGGGCGTGCTCGCGCTGCACCACCGAGGGCGAGTCGACCCGGCCGAGGTGGGTCTCGTTCGGCAGGTCGATGCCGGTGACGTCGCCGTACCCGAGCCCGTTGGCCGCGTCCTGGATGGGGGTGGAGCCGAAGTGACCCCGCTGCTGCCAGAACTGGACACCCAGGTTGTAGAAGAAGATGTCGCTCGACACGGTGAGGGCGCGCGACACGTTGACATACCCCCCGATCTCGCCCTCGTTGTCGTGGTAGACGGCACACCCCACGCCACCCACGGCGCATCCCGGAATCGTGTACGCGCCGGTGTCGTCATAGACGTAGCCCGGAGAGATGAGCCCGGTCTGCAGGGCGGCCGTGGCGGTGGCCAGCTTGAACGTCGACCCCGGGGTGTACAGGCCCTGCGTGGCGTTGTTGTTCTGGGCGCCGGTGGATTGGATCTGCCGGAAGTGCGCGGTGGAGATCCCGTTGGTCCACCAGGTGGGGTCGTACGTCGGGGAGGACACGAGCCCCAGCACCGCGCCGGTCTGGGGGTCGAGGGCCACCGCCGCGCCGCCGCGGGACGCGCCGTGCAGCGACGCGACTTCGGCGTCGAGCGCCTGCTGCAGGGTCTGCTGGAGTCCGGCGTCGACGTTGGTCACGAGGTCGTAGCCCGATGTAGGTGGGGACACCCCCAGGCTGCCCACCACCTGGCCGTGGGCGTTCACCTCGACGCGCTCGATCCCCGGGTGGCCCCGGAGCGCCGACTCGTACTGGCCCTCGACGCCGCTCTGGCCGTAGAGGTCGCCGAGTTGATAGCCACCGGCCGCATGCGCCTGCAGCTGCTGGCTCGAGATCTGGCCGACGTAACCGAGCATCTGGACTCCGGTCTGGCCCATGGGATACGAGCGGTTCGTGTCCGCCACCGTCGACACGCCGGGGAACGTCGTCGCGTGCTCGCTGATGTACAGCACGTCCTCGATGGGGGCGTTCTCCATGATGGGCACCGGCTTGTAGGGGCTGTACTGCACGTTGGCGAGGTCGGCCTGGATCTGCCCCGCCGAGATCCCGAGCAACGCGGCCAGCTGCCCGACGACGGCGGGGTGCTGCTGGGCCGAGACCCGCGACAGCGTGATGTCGCGGGTCACCTGGTCCCCCACGATGATGTTGTCGGTGCGGTCGAGGATGAGCCCCCGCGGCGCGGGCACCTCCACTTGACGTACCTGGTTGGCGGTGACGGTCTGCGAGTAGGCCGTGGTGTTGAGCACCTGCAGATACCACAGCCGGATGAACATGAGCGAGAACAGCGCCAGCACGAACACGCCCAGGACCCGCAGCCGGATCACGGTGCGCGGCGCCGACGGCTCGCTCACCGACATGACGCGGTCGACGACCGATCGGCGGGGCCGCATCCGGGGGCCGCGTGGCTCGAGCGAACGGGCGCTGCGGCCCGGCTTCGGCTTGGCCCGGGGCTTCGGATAGACGTGTCCGCTGCGCAGCGGGTGGCGCAACCGTCCCGCCGCGGGCCGGGGGGGGCGGGGAGGACGGCGCGGCATGTCGGCCGTCGTGAACTTCCGGTTGCGCCACCGGGGGCGATGGGGCCGCTTCAACCGCTCGACCGCCGGCCGGAGCACCGTGGAGCGACGCGGGGTGTCAGCGGTGCGCAGGACCCGGGCGAAGTGCCGGCGGCGGAGCCTCACCGGAGCCGTCCGCCCACCGCCGCGCCGTGCCCCGGGCTCGGCTCGGGCAACGCCCACGCCACCATCCGGACCACGGGGATGGCGAGCAGCGCGGCCGCAGGAGCTTCGACGGCGATGGCGGGCGCCAGATACGCCCTCAGCATGCCGGGCTGGCCGAGCACGGCCCCCAGGATGGCGTACCCCACCATGCCCGCGGCGGTCGCGGCGGCGGCCACGACGGGGGGAAGCCACCACGAGGTGCGCACGAGACCGCGAGTCGCCAGTCCCGTGCCGTAGCCGAGCAGGCAGCCCACCAGCGCGGACAACCCGTACGGGGTGGGCAGAAAGAGGTCGGTGACGAGCCCGGCGACGAACCCGAAGACCGCGCCGCGTTCGGGGCCGGCCGCGTACCCGGCCGCCACCGGCAAGAGGATCATGGCGTCGGGGTGGGCGCCACCGAGGCGCACTGCGTCGAGCAGGGTGTGCTGGACGACGAGGACCGCCGCCACGACGAGCGTGGACCGTGCCACGTCTGTCGTCCTCATCCCGTCCTCACGGCGACGGCAACCACTGCAGCACGTCGACGTACTGGAGCTGGATCAGGTCCGCGGTCGGCAACCCGACCACCGCCTCCTGGGTGGCGGACGGCTGCGACGAGAACGTCGAGATGGTCGCCACCGGGATGCCGGGTGGGTACTGGGCGCGCTGGAGACCGCTCGTGGTGAGCACTTCACCCCGGTGCAGCGCGGTCCCGGGTGCGATGAGGTTGACGTCCAGCGGTTTGCCGAGGCCCGTCCCCTGGACGAGGGCCAGGTCGCCGGCCGGGCCGAACCGCACCCCCACGGCCGACCCCACGTCGGTGACGAGCCGCACCGTGCACCCCGCCGCCCACACCTCGGTCACCTGTCCGACCAGGCCGGCTCCGCCCACGACGGGCATCCCGACGGCCACGCCCGCCGTGCTGCCCTTGTCGAGCTGCACCGTGGCGGCGAAGTTCGACGGGCCGAGCGCCGTCACCTGTGCCTTGACGGTGGCCATCCCGCTCGCCCACGGCAGGTGGTCGAGCTGGGTGATGGCGCGCACCTCGTTCTCGGTGCTCTGCGAGGCCAGGCTTCGTCGCTGGAGTTGGTCGAGCTCGCGGCGCAGCTTGGCGTTCTGGGTCTCGAGGTCCCGGGCGTGCACGGCCCCGGAGAGGAAGCTCCCGACGGGCCGCACGACCGCGTCCACGGCACGCTGGACCGGTGCGAAGGCGTCGTGGGCCGATCGCTTGGCCCACGAGATGGCTCCGTGCGCCTGGCCGCGGTAGTCGAGGGTGATGATCGAAATGGACGCCAGGATGAGCAGCGCGATCGTGACCCCCCGTCGCGCTCGGCGCGAACGCCGGAACCTCCTGGCCATGTCGCGCTGTCCTCAGCGGTCGTCGACGCCGCGCCAGGCGCGGACCCGCATCACCCTGCGGAGGAGGTGATGAGGACCTGCTTGAGCGCCTCGAACTCCTCCAGGCACTGCCCGCTTCCGATCGCAACGCAATTGAGCGGGTCGCGGGCGACCACGATCGGCATGCCCGTCTCCTCCTGCAAGCGCGCGTCGAGCCCATGGAGCAGCGCCCCACCGCCCGTGAGCACGATGCCCTGCTCCATGATGTCGGCGGCGAGCTCGGGTGGGGTCTTGTCGAGGGTCACCTTGACCGCGTCGATGATGGCGGACACGGGTTCGTCGATCGCCTTGCGGATCTCTTCGGTCGACACCACGACGGTCTTCGGCAGCCCGGTGACGAGATCACGGCCGCGAATCTCCGCGTGGAGCTCCTCTTCGAGCGCGAACGCCGAACCGAGGGCGATCTTGATCTCCTCCGCGGTGCGCTCGCCCAGGGCGAGGCTGTACTCCTTCTTGATGTAGGAGATGATCGCCTCGTCGAGCTCGTCACCGCCGATGCGTACCGATTGACTCGTGACGATGCCGCCCAGCGAGATGACTGCGACCTCGGTGGTCCCTCCGCCGATGTCGACGACCATGTTCCCGGTGGGTTCGTGCACGGGCAGCCCGGCACCGATGGCGGCCGCCATCGGCTCCTCGATGATGTACGCCTTGCGGGCACCCGCGTACTCGGCCGCCTCCATCACGGCGCGTTGCTCCACTCCGGTGATGCCCGAGGGCACGCAGATCACCATGCGCGGTTTGGCGAAGCGCCGCTGGTGGACGCGCTGGATGAAGTAGCGGAGCATCTTCTCGCAGATCTCGAAGTCCGCGATCACCCCGTCCTTGAGCGGACGGATGGCCTGGATGTGGCTCGGCGTGCGGCCGATCATGCGCTTGGCCTCGGCGCCCACCGCGAGCGGTCGTCCGTCTTTGACGTTGACGGCCACGACCGACGGCTCGTTCAGGATGATGCCGCGACCCCGTACGTAGACGAGGGTGTTCGCGGTGCCGAGGTCGACCGCCATGTCGCGACCGAGCAGGAAGAACCGGTTGTCCGCCATCGGTGTCGAATCCACCTCGTCGTGAACGCGGCGCCGCCGCCGGTGCGGACGGCCGCCGCCGGTGCAGGGGCCGCGCCCAGGCTAGGAGACGTCGTTCGACCACACAACCCGGGGTCGAGCCGAGACACCCTTGCCGCCTGCGACGACGCGGCCCGGACGGGCGACGCGGCCCGGCGGGCGACGCGGCCCCGGCGGCGATGCGGCCCGTCGGGGGGTCAGGCGAGGGCCGGAAAGAAAAGGGCGATCTCCCGGGCAGCCGAGGTGGCCGAGTCCGAGCCGTGCACGAGGTTTTCCGTCAGCACGCATCCCAGGTCCCCCCGGATGGTCCCCGGCGGTGCTTGGGCGGGGTCGGTCGGGCCCATCAGGGTGCGCACGATCTGCCAGGTGTCCTGGGGCCCCTCGACGACGAGCACCCAGGAACGTGAACGCGTGATGAACTCGATGAGCTCGCCGTAGAACGGCTTGGCGCGGTGCTCCTCGTAGTGCCGCGCCGCGGTGACTTCGTCGATGCGGCGCAGCTCGCCGGCCACGATCCGAAGCCCCTTGCGCTCCAGTCGACGGATGATCTCGCCCGCCAGACCACGCTCCACCGCGTCCGGCTTGCAGATCACGAGCGTCCGGTTCATGGCCCGGCGAGGCTACCGGGGTCGGCCATCTCCGTCGAGGAAACGAACCGGGCGCGCGCCTCGGCCACCACGTAGAGCGACCCCGTCACCAGCAGCATCCCGTCGGGCCGAACCTCGCCCTGGGCGAGCGTGAGCGCATCCGACACGGTGTCGGCCGCCAGGGCGCGCAGCCCCAGGGCGCGGGCCGCGTCGGCGACGTCGGCCGCCGGCAGCGTGCGGGGAGAGGGTGCGGGGCAGGCCACCACCGTCCGCACGCCGGCCGGGACGAGCGCCTCGAGCATGGCACTCGGGTCTCGACCCTGGAGCATCCCGATCACGACGACGGTGTCGGTCCCCTGCCACAGCTCCTCGACCAGAGCCTGGGCGAGCGCGTGTGCACCGGCCACGTTGTGCGCCCCGTCCAGCACCACGAGCGGGTCGCGGCCCACGATCTCGATCCGCCCCGGGACCTCGACGCGCGACAGCGCCTGCTCCACCACCTCGGGCGAAATCGGCGCGCCGAAGAAGAGTTCGGCCGCGGCGAGCGCGCCCGCCGCGTTGTCGCCCTGGTGCGCCCCGTGCAGCGGCAGGAACACCTCCGGGTACCGCGCTGAGGGCGTGCGCAGGTCGAGGAGGCGACCCCCCACCGCGACGTGGGCGGACTCGCACGCGAAGTCCTCGCCCCGGAGCCAGACCTCGACCACTCCGGCCGCGTCGGCCGCCGCGACGAACACCTCGACCAGCTCGGGGTCGGTCTCGCCCACCACGAGGCGGCTGCCCGGTTTGACGATCCCGGCCTTCTCGGCCGCGATGTCGAGCAGCGTCGGGCCGAGCACCTCCACGTGGTCGTAGCTCACGTTGGTGACCAACCCGACCTCCGGTTCGACCACGTTGGTCGCGTCCCAGCGACCGCCCAGGCCCACCTCCACCACCGCGACGTCCACCGCGGTGTCGGCGAACCACCGGAACGCGCCCGCGGTGAGCAGCTCGAAGCGATTGAGCCGTTCGGGCAGGAGCGGTTCGAGGAGCGCCAGCGCCTCGAGTACCTCCGCCAACTCCTCGTCGTCGATGGGCTCGTCGTCACGGGTAAGGCGCTCGTTCACCCGGGCCAGGTTGGGGCTGGTGTAGGTGCCCACCGTGAGCCCGCTCGCCCTGAGAAGCTCCGTCAGGATCTTGGCCGTCGACCCCTTGCCGTTCGTGCCCGTCAGGTGGATGACCGGGCAGGCGAGCTGCGGGTCCCCCAGCAGATCGCACATGGCGCGCATGCGGTCGAGCGTCGGCGCGGCAAGACGCGTCGGCATGGCGAGCTCGTAGTTGGTGTGGTCGTCGAGCCAGGCGACGAGCTCGTCGCGCCGTTGGCGCGCGTCACCGGGACGCAGCGACACGGTGGACGGAGAAGCGGTTAGGAAGCGGCCCGGCGCGTGCGCACCGTCTTGGCCGGCTCACCCTGGGGAACGAGGGTCGGGTGCACCCGGTCGAGGACGACGGAGCGGTCGATGACGCAGCGCCGGACGTCGGTGCGGCTGGGCAGGTCATACATGACGTCGAGGAGGACCTCCTCGAGGATGGCGCGCAGTCCTCGTGCGCCCGTGCCGCGCAGCAGCGCTTGCTCGGCGACGGCCTCCAGGGCGTCGTCTCCGAGCTCGAGCTCCACGTTGTCGAGTTCGAAGACACGGCGGTACTGCTTCACGAGGGCGTTCTTGGGCTCGACGAGAATTCGGATGAGGGCGTCCTTGTCCAGGCTCGACACGGCGCCGACCACCGGCAGCCGGCCGATGAATTCCGGGATCAACCCGAACTTCATGAGGTCCTCGGGAAGGACGTGGCGCAGGACCTCGTCGTCGCGTGCTTCGGAACTGCGGCGCACCTCGGCCCGGAACCCGATGCCCTTGCGGCCGATGCGGCTCTCGATGATCTTGTCGAGTCCTGCGAACGCACCGCCGCAGATGAACAGGATGTTGGTCGTGTCGATCTGGATGAATTCCTGGTGCGGGTGTTTGCGCCCGCCTTGGGGTGGGACCGAGGCGGTCGTGCCCTCGAGGATCTTGAGCAGCGCCTGCTGCACCCCCTCCCCCGACACGTCCCGGGTGATCGAAGGGTTCTCGCTCTTGCGGGCAATCTTGTCGATCTCGTCGATGTAGATGATCCCCGTCTCGGCCCGCTTCACGTCGTAATCGGCCGCCTGGATCAGCTTGAGGAGGATGTTCTCCACGTCCTCGCCCACGTACCCCGCTTCGGTGAGAGCGGTGGCGTCCGCGATGGCGAACGGAACGTTGAGCATCCGGGCGAGCGTCTGCGCCAGCAGGGTCTTGCCGCACCCGGTCGGACCGAGCAGCAGGATGTTCGACTTGGCCAGCTCCACCTCGGCGGTCTGCGCGGGACCGGCCTGTACCCGCTTGTAGTGGTTGTACACCGCGACGGACAGGATCTTCTTGGCGTACTCCTGTCCGATCACATAGTCGTTCAGGAATTCGAAGATCTCACGGGGCTTGGGAAGGTCCTCGAACGAGAACTCGGTCGACTCGGCGAGCTCCTCCGCGATGATGTCGTTGCAGAGGTCGATGCACTCGTCGCAGATGTAGACACCCGGTCCGGCGATGAGCTTCTTGACCTGCTTCTGCGATTTGCCGCAGAAGCTGCACTTCACGAGGTCCCCGCCGTCGCCGAACTTCGCCACCGTCGTTCCCCCTTCCTCGGACCCAGAGCCTACGCCGCGCCGACGGCTTCGGTGGCACCCACGGCGTCGCGGGTGGTGATGACCTCGTCGATGAGGCCGTACGTGACCGCTTCCTCAGCCGTGATGACGAAATCACGGTCGGTGTCGCGGGCGATCTTGTCGACCGCTTGGCCGGTGTCCGCCGCGAGCATGGAATTGAGGAGGTCGCGCATGCGGATGATCTCTTTGGCCTGGAGCTCGATGTCGCTCGCCTGGCCGGCGGCACCGCCCCAGGGCTGGTGCAGCAGGATGCGTGCGTGGGGCAGCGCGAAGCGCTTCTCCTTCGCCCCCGCCGCCAACAGCACCGCCGCGGCCGACGCCGCCTGGCCGAAGCAGAACGTCGACACGTCGGGCTTCACGAACTTCATCGTGTCGTAGATGGCGAACAGGGCGGTGATGTCCCCACCCGGTGAGTTCACGTACAGATGGATGTCCTTTTCGGGCTCCTCGTACTCCAGGAAGAGCATCTGGGCACAGATCAGGTTGGCGACGGCGTCATCGATCGGCGTGCCGAGGATGATGATGCGCTCCTTCAGAAGCCGCGAGTACAGGTCGTAGCCGCGTTCACCCCGGCTGGTCTGCTCGATGACGGTCGGCACCAGGTAGCCACGGACGTCGTTCACAGTTCGGACTCCACGGTGGACCGCTCCTGCACCTGCACGCCCTCACTCCCTTGCTCGACTTGCTCGCCCACGTCCTGCTCGCCCACGCCGGCCGTTCCGTCAGCACCCGGTTCGGCCGACGGTTCGTCCGGTAGTTGTGCCTCGACATCCCCCCGGAGCAGGTCGAGGGCCACGGGTTTTCCCTCCTCGTCGACCAGCTCGACGTGGTCGAGGAGCCAGTTGAGTGCCTTGGCTTTTCGTTGCTCCGAGCGTACCGCGGGCAGCCTCCCGTCGGTGTCGAGGCGCCGCCGCAGCTCGCTCGACGACATGCCGGCCCGTTGTGCCATCGTCTTGAGCGCCTCGTCCAGGTCCTCCTCGCTCACCTGGATGTCCTCGGCGTCGGCGAGCGCCCGTAGCGCGAGGTCGAGGCGCACGGCGCGACCTGCTTGCTCCCGGATCTCGGCCAGCAGACCGGCTTCGTCCCGGCCCGAGGCCGCCAGGAACTGGTCGAGCGAGATGCGACGCTCCTCGAGGCGGTGACTGAGGTCGTGGAGGCGCTCACGCACCTCGGTGTCGACGAGCGCGTCGGGAGGGGTGACGTCCACCAGCCCGACGAGCGCGTCGCGCGCCCCTTCCTGCCACGCGACGCGCGCTTGGAGCAGCTTGAGCTGGCCCACACGTGTGCGGAGGTCGTCGCGCAGCGCGTCAAGGGTGTCGAACTCGGACGCCTCTTTCGCCCAGTCGTCGGTCGGTTCGGGCAGCACCTTCTCCTTGACGTCTTTCACGAGCACGCGCACCGACACCGTGTGCTCGGCGCCGTCGGCGGTCCGGACCGGGGACGTGAATTGCACGATGTCACCCGGCTTCACCCCCCGGAGGTGCTCGTCCAGCCCGGCCAGCGCCGAACCGCTTCCCACCTCGTACAGGTAGTCCTCGAGATGCGTGTCCTCGTCGCCCGTCCCCGACCCGTGCACGTCGATCGTCACGTAGTCGCCGTCGCGGGCCGGACGGCCCACCGGGGTGAGCTCACCCGTCTGCTCCCGCAGCCGGGTCATCTGGGCGTCGACGTCCTCGTCGGAGGCCTCGATGCCCGGTACCGTCACCACGAGACCCTGGTACCCCGCCACCGACACTGTCGGGCGGACCTCCACCAGCGCGTCGAAGGTCACCGCGCCGCCGTCTTCACCCGAGGTGATGTCGATGTCGGGTGGCGCGATCGGGTCGACGTCGGTCTCGGCCACGGCCCGGGCGTACAGATCGGGGAGCGCGTCGCTGATGGCCTGCTGCCGGAGCGCTCCCGCCCCGCCGAGCCGGGCCTCGAGCACCTGCCGGGGCACCTTGCCGGGGCGGAAGCCGGGGACGCGCACCTGGCGCGCCAGTCGCCGCGCCGTGGCAGATAGCGCCTCGTCCACTTCCGATTCTTCGACTTCGACCGAGAGCCTGACGCGGTTGCCTTCGACCGGAGCGGCGGTGGCACGCATAGAGAGCGGCAGTCTACTGCCCGTGTCTCGCGGAACCCCCTGTCTCAGATCATGAACGCCATGCCGGTCACGACGGACGAGGCGAGCTTGTCGTCGCCTCTGAGCTCGACGAGCCCCGCCGCGCACGCAGCTTCGCCCGTGACCCGGCCGCAGCCCAGACGCCAGAAGGTCGCTGCGTCCATGACGAGAGTCGCGCTGGGCTCGTGATCGAGCCCGTCGGCGGCAACGGCGCGGCCCTGCCTGACGACGATGTCGATGTGCTTGCGCCATCCTCCGCCCAACTCGAACCGGACCGACGATCCCTCGGGGGCGCCTGCTTTCTTCCCCACGACGAACGGCATGGCCGACGCGATCCGCTCGAGCGACAACGTGGCCGCCTCCCCGGTGTCGTGCCCGGGCCGGCCCGTCGCCATGCGCATGTCCTGTTCGTGCACCCAGCAGTCCATCACCCTGACGCGCATGAACTCGCGGTAGGGCACCTCGCCCACCGGACTCGGGCCCAGCTGGTCGAAACGGACCGTCGGCCATGACCGCAGGGCCTCGAGCCGGCGCGTCGTCACTTCGTTGAACTCCTCGAGCAGGGCGTCGACCGGCGTCGACCGGCGCGCTTGCACCCACGCCTCGTTGCGCGCCCCGACCTCGTTGTGCACGTGGTCGGGCATCTCCTCGGGACGGGCAGGCCCGGGGTCACCGAGCAGGCTGCGCTCGGTTCCGATCAGATGCGACAGCGTGTCGCGCACCGTCCATCCCGGGCACTCGGTGGGCAGGTCCCATTCGGGCAGCTCCAGCGTGCGACCGAGGGACACGATGGCGTCCCATTCCTCGTCGAGCAGCCTCACGACCGGCTCGTCGGCACCGGTGGTCACGGCTGCCTCCTCCCTGGCCGGGATGTCCGCCCGTTTCGGGGCGGGAGCGGCCTCGGCCGACAATTTCACACGAAACCTCCTCCACCGGCCTCGCCGACGGCACGCCACCTCGGCCCGGCCGTCGCGCCTGTGGATAACCTGCAACTACGCAGGTCAGAGCGTCAACACCTTCGTCCAGCAATCACCGTGGGGGCGGTCCGGGGCCTAGGGGTCCACATACAGGCAGGCACCCGGCGGTAGCGTCGTTCACCACACCCCTGTGGGCGGGGGCGCACAGCGAGGAGGCCAAAGGTGGCATCGTACGAGGGCTACTGCGTCAAGTGCCGCGAGAAGCGGCAGTTCGAAGGCACAGAAGTCGAGCTCGCCAACGGTCGGCGTGCCGCTCAGGGCAACTGCCCCACATGTGGCACGAAGATGAACCGGATCCTCGGCAAGAAGGCGAGCAGTCCCGCAACCTGAGGCGGGATCGGCCGTCCGGCGGGGAGTCGATCGTCACCGGGACCGGGAGGTCGTCACCGGGATCGGGCGCTTCTGTCGGAGACGCGCTCGAATGCGCCTTCAGAGGTGTGCGAGCGCGTCGAGGATGGCGCCTTCTCGCAGGCCCCACTCGCTCACCACGAACCGGTCCACCCCAAGCTCGGACGCGACCGTCGTGAGGATCACGGCACCCACCGGCAGCAGAGGGGCGCGGCGGGCCTGCATCCCCGGGAGGGCGAGGCGGGCCGGCAGGTCCAGGGGGGCGAGCATCGCGGCCAGTTCGGCCACCTGACCGGCGGGCAACTCGACCTGGTTCACCTCCCCTGGCCCGCTGGACGGCCAGCGTCGGGCCCGCGCCGTGGCCAGGCGCGCCAGGGCCCGGACCGTGCCCCCGCTCACCACCGTCCGGGCAGCGACGCCGGGGTACGCGCCGAGGGCGCGCGTCACCGGAGCAAGCTCGTCGATGGTGCGCGCCACCAACACGTCCTGGTCGGCGTCGGACAGGACGTCGCCCGTGCCGAGCTCGCCCCGGAGCCGAGCAGGTCCGAGCGCCGCACTCGTGGCCACCATGACGTGGCGGGCGTCTCCCACGGCGGCCTCCAGGCTGCCGCCGCCGAGGTCGAGCCCCAGCGTGGTGTGGTTCCCGATCCACACACCGGCTCGCTGCCCGAGGAAGCACAGGCGCGCCTCCTCCTCCCCGTCGAGCACCCGGATCGGCGTCCCGACGACCCGCTGGAGGCGTTCGACGACTTCCCGTCCGTTGCGTGCATCGCGCAGCGCCGCGGTCCCCAGCGCCACGACCAGGTCAGCGTGGGCTTCGTTCAGCCCGCTCCGTAGCCGCTTGGCCGCCGCGACCGACGCGGTGACCCGCTCGCGGGGGATGTTCCCTCGGGCACCGACGTTCAGTCCGAGATTGAGCAGGGCCCGTCGGTGTGCCACCGGATTGAGGAAATGGTCGGTTGCCTCGCACACGAGAAGGTGGAACGAGCTGCTTCCCAGGTCCCACACCGCAGCGCGAACCGGCGTGGCGCGAACCGGCATGGGGCGAACGTAGTCGCACCCGCTCGTTCGACCCGGACTCCTGCCGCCTCCCCGGTCCTTCACCCCGGCCACCGCCAGTTCGCAATGGCCGGCACGTCCTCACCGTGCTCGCGCGTGTACCGGCGCGCCTCGATGCGGGCGTCCTCCATCGCCTGGCGCAGGCCGGCGCTGCGCGCCCCGAGGCCGGGCACTCGGTCCAGCACGTCGATGACGAGATGGAAGCGGTCGAGGTTGTTCAGCATCACCATGTCGAACGGCGTCGTCGTGGTGCCTCGCTCCATGTAGCCCCGCACGTGGATGTTGTCGTGGTTGGCGCGCCGGTAGGTGAGGCGGTGGATCAGCCACGGGTAGCCGTGGAACGCGAACATCACGGGCCGGTCGGAGGTGAAGATCGTGTCGAATTCGCGGTCGGACAGGCCGTGGGGATGTTCGGAGTCGGGCTGCAACCGCATGAGGTCGACGACGTTCACCACCCGCACCTTGAGGTCGGGAAGCTCGGCCCGCAACAGCTCGACCGCGGCGAGCGTCTCGAGGGTGGGCACGTCCCCGCAGCACGCCATGACGACGTCGGGAAGCGACCCACCGTCGTTCGATGCGAACGACCACACGCCGAGCCCGCGTGTGCAGTGCACCATGGCCTCTTCGGCCGACAGCCAGTCGTGCTCGGGATGCTTGCCCGCCACGACGACGTTGACGTAGTCGCGGCTGCGGAGGCAGTGGTCCATGACCGACAGCAGGGTGTTGGCATCGGGGGGGAGATAGACCCGGATGACCCGCGCCTGCTTGTTGACCACGACGTCGAGGAACCCGGGATCCTGATGGGAGAAGCCGTTGTGGTCCTGGCGCCACACGTGGCTCGACAGCAGGTAGTTGAGCGACGCCACCGGGCGGCGCCATGGGATGTCGCGGCACGCTTCCAGCCATTTGGCATGTTGGTTGAACATCGAGTCCACGATGTGGATGAACGCCTCGTAACAATTGAAGAGGCCGTGGCGACCGGTGAGGAGGTAGCCCTCCAGCCATCCCTGGCACAGGTGTTCGGACAACACCTCCATGACCCGGCCGTCGGGGGCGAGGTGGTCGTCGCCCGGGAAGGTGATGGCCTCCCAGGTCCGGTCGGTCGCCTGAAACACCGCCTGGAGCCGGTTCGACGCCGTTTCGTCCGGCCCCATGAGGCGGAACGAGGTGGGGTTGGCACGGATGACGTCGCGCAGGAACGGTCCCAGCACTGCGGTCGCCTCGTGCAGGCCCGCGCCGGGGCGCTCGACCTCGACCGCGTAGCTCGCCCACTCGGGGAGCTCGAGGTCGCGCAGCAATAATCCGCCGTTGGAGCGCGGGTTGGCGCTCATCCGGAGTTCGCCCGACGGCGCGGTGGCGACGACGTACGGCGCGGGCCGCCCCTCGGCGTCGAACAACTCGTCCGGGCCGTAGCGGCGCATCCACGCTTCGAGTTCGGCCAGATGACCGGGGTTGGTGCGCACCTCGCCCAGCGGCACCTGGTGGGCCCGCCACGTCCCTTCCACCGCGACGCCGTCCACCGTGCGCGGCCCGGTCCACCCCTTCGGGGTGCGCAGCACGAGCATGGGCCACCGGGGCCGACTCCCGGGGCCGGCCGTTGCGCCCCCGTCGGCTCGGGCCTCGGACCAGATGCGCGCGATCTCTTCGAAGATGGCGTCGAGCGCCTGGGCCATCTGGCGGTGCACGTCCATGTGGTCGGAGTCCAGCTCCGCCCGGACCACGACCGGCCGGTAGCCGTAGCCGGTGAGGAGCGCCATCAGCTCGTCCTCGGGGATCCGGGCGAGCACCGTCGGGTTGGCGATCTTGTACCCGTTCAGGTGGAGGATCGGGAGCACCGCTCCGTCGCGCGCCGCGTCGAGGAATTTGTTGCCGTGCCAGCTCGTGGCGAGCGCCCCCGTCTCCGCCTCGCCGTCGCCGATCACGCACGCCACCACGAGCTCGGGGTTGTCGAACGCCGCCCCGTAGGCGTGCGCGAGCGAGTAGCCGAGCTCGCCCCCTTCGTTGATCGAACCGGGCGTCTCGGGCGCGGCGTGGCTCGGGATGCCGCCGGGGAACGAGAACTGCCGGAACAGGCGCGCCATGCCTGTGCCGTTGCGGGGCACGCGTGAGTAGAGCTCGCTGTAGGTCCCCTCGAGCCACGCGTTCGCCACCATGGCGGGCCCGCCGTGACCGGGGCCACACACGTACAGGACCTCGGCGTGGCGCGCCCGGATGACACGGTTGAGGTGCGCGTACACGAAGTTGAGCCCGGGGCTCGTCCCCCAGTGCCCGAGCAGCCGTGGCTTGATGTCCTCGGGCTTGAGCGGCTCGCGCAACAGCGGATTGTCGAGCAGGTAGATCTGCCCGACCGTCAGGTAGTTCGCGGCGCGCCAGTATGCGTCGAGGGCGGCGAGCTCGTCGTCGGATGGGCCGACCGGCGGTGTGCTCACGGCCACGGCGGGGTGCGCCTCGTCGCCGTCGTGCATGGGCGCCGCCTCGTCGCCGTCGTGCATGGTTGGAACCTCCTTGGCATGGTGGAGACGTGAAGGTGCTGGTGGTCAACGCCGGCTCGAGCTCTCTCAAGCTGAGCGTGCTCGGCCCCGACGACGCCCTCGAACTGGCTCGCGACGTGGCACGCCCGGCCGGGGTGCCGCTCGGCGAGGTCCTCCTCGGCGCGCTCGATGCCGTCGGGCCTGTCGACGCCGTCGGGCACCGTGTCGTCCACGGGGGGTCGGTCTTCTCCCACGCCGTGGTCCTCGACGCCCGCCGCGAGGACCAGCTGCGGCAGCTCGCCGACCTCGCACCCCTGCACAACGCGCCCGCGCTCGAGGCCATCGCGGCCGTGGCCGAGTGGCGGCCGGGCGTGACGCAAGTGGCGTGCTTCGACACCGAGTTCCACGCCACGATGCCCCCCGAGGCGGCCACGTATGCCCTGCCCGAGTCGTGGCGGCGATGGGGACTGCGCCGCTTCGGCTTCCACGGGCTCAGCCACGCCTATGCCACCCGGCGGGCGGCCCAGCTCCTGGGTCGCCCCCTCGAGGACCTGCGACTGGTGAGCGCGCACCTCGGCTCGGGTGCGTCGCTGGCGGCCGTGGCGGGCGGGCGTTCGATCGACACGACCATGGGCTTTACCCCTCTCGAGGGCCTCGTCATGGCGACCCGTTCGGGTACGGTCGACCCCGGGCTCGTGCTGTGGGTCCAACGCCACGAGGAGCTGTCGGTCGACGAGGTCGAAGACGTCCTCGAGCGGCGCTCGGGACTGCTCGGGCTGTCGGGCACGTCGGGCGACATGCGCGCCGTCCTCGCCGCCGCAGGTCGCGGCGACGCGCCGGCCCGGCTCGCCTTCGGGGTCTACGTCCACCGCCTGCGCGCCCACATCGCCGCCATGGTCGCCGCGCTGGGAGGTGTGGATGGCCTCGTCTTCACGGGTGGCGTCGGTGAGGGGTCGGCGCGTGTGCGTCGCGAAACGTGCGCGGGGCTCGGCTTCCTCGGCGTCGAGCTCGACGACGGGTCCGATGATCAGGCCGACGCGACCGGTGGCGCATCTGGGTCCGAACCCGATCGCGTGGTGTCGCGCCCCGGGATGTCCCCTTCCGTGCTCGTGGTGCACGCCCGCGAGGACCTCGAGATCGCTCGTCAGGTGCGCGCCCTCCTGAACCACTCCGGCTGACCGGCCGGAGGACGAGCGGTGCGGCTCCACGCGCCGCCAGTATGCCCGCGCCCGCGGCGCGACGACGGGCCGGTGTTCCCCTTTGGCGCGACGATGGCCCGGTGCGCGCCTGGGAGGTGACCACCCCCGGTCCGATGGCGGGCGGCCCGCTGCGGCTGGTCGACAAGCCGCTCCCCGAACCGGGTCCGGGACAGGTCCGTGTCCGGGTCTCGGTGTGCGGGGTGTGCCGGACCGACCTCCACGTGGTCGAGGGGGACCTTCCCGTCCACCGGCCCCATGTGGTGCCCGGGCACCAGGTGGTGGGGACGGTCGACGCGTTGGGCCCCGGAGCCACCCGCTTCGCCTTCGGCGACCGGGTCGGCGTCGCCTGGCTCGCGTCCACCGACACGACCTGTCGCTTCTGCCGGCGCGGCGACGAGAACCTCTGTCCGAGCGCCACCTTCACGGGCTGGGACCATGACGGCGGGTACGCCGAGGCGACCGTGGCCGACGAGCGCTACGTCTACCGCATCCCCGACGACCTGCCCGACGACCAGGCCGCGCCGCTTCTGTGCGCGGGGATCATTGGGTACCGGGCCCTGCGCCGGACCGACCTCCCGCCCGGGGGGAGGCTCGGGATCTATGGGTTCGGCGCGTCTGCCCATCTCATCGCCCAGGTCGCCATGCGGCAGGGGGCCGAGGTCCACGTCGTCACCCGCTCGCCCGAGGCACAGCGCCTGGCGCTCGAGCTGGGGGTGGCGTCGGCCGGCCCCGCCGACGCACGTCCGCCCGTGCCCCTCGACGCCGCCATCGTGTTCGCCCCGGCGGGCGTGGTCGTCCCCCCCGCCCTCGAGGCGCTCGACCGGGGTGGCGTGTGCGTGATCGCCGGCATCTACCTGACCGACGTGCCCCCGCTCACGTACGAGGACCACCTCTTCTACGAGCGCCAGCTCCGGACCGTGACCGCCAACACCCGGCGCGACGGGGAGGAGCTGCTCCGCCTGGCGCCGCGTCTGGGCGTGGTGGCCTCGACGATGCCGTACCCGTTCGAGGCGGCCGACCACGCCCTCGCCGACCTGGCCGCCGACCGCGTGACGGGGGTCGCCGTCCTACGCGTCGCCTCCGGCTGACACGAGCGACGAGGAGTTCACCGATCGCGCCGAGTTCAGGTCGGGGGCGGGAAGAACCCGAGCACGAACCCAGCCACCGCGAGCAGCACCGTGCCTGCACTGATCGCCGCCAGGGCACCGCCGCCGAGCACCCCGCGTCGGGTGCGGGTGCCGCCGGACACGGCGCGCCCGATGCGCAGCGCGAGCGCCCACGCGGCCGCACCGAGCGCGATCGCCGTCAGCGCGATCACCTGGTCCGCCCCGCGCAGCGGCCACAGGCGCCGGCACAGCACCGCCACGCACACGACGAGGGCGAGTCCCGAGCGGTTCCACGCCAGGTCGGTCCGCTCCGCCGCCATGCCGGGATCGGCCGGGTCGGACGGCGGAGACTGCCCCGTCGGATGGCGCGCCACCGTCACTTGCCGCCGTAGGCCGCCAGAACCACCGCGATGACGGCGACCACGATGACGCCCGCGGCGAGGACGAACGGCAGGGGCGACCGAGGCAGGCGCTCGCCCCTGCGCATGGCGCGTTCGTTGGCGCGCCAGTGCCAGAAGCTCGTCGCCGCGACGACCGCACCGAGAGCGACCAACGGCAGCCCGAGGATCCGCCGCCCCTCGGTGACGTGGAACGTCGGCAGCAGCTGGGTGGCGGCCACGCCCGTGGCGATGAGCGCCAGCGCCGTCCGGTTCCACGCCAGGAACGTCCGCTCGTTGGCGTAGGTGAACCGCACGTCGGGCTCCTGCTCGTCGGGCGAGCCCGACTCGGCCTCACCGGTCATGCGGTTCGCGTCGCCACCGGCGCTCGAGCCATCGGATCGCACCATACCGATCCCCTGTGACACCGACCACCGCCGTCGATGCGACGCCGGACCCCTTTCGCCCGTCCCGCCCCGGGCATAGCCTTGCCGAGCAATCAGACGATGCAACGAGGGGGCAGCCGGGACCGCGGTCGGGCTGCTCGAGAGACCTGCCAAGGAGATCCACATGGCCTTCGCCCAGATCATCGAGTTCAAGACGAGCCGCATCGGCGAATTCGACGCGCTCATCGACGAATGGCTCGTGCAGTCCAAGGACTGGCGCACTGCGACGAGGTCGCTTCGTACGAAGGACCGCGAAAAGCCCAATACTTACGTGCAGATCGTCGAATTCCCCTCCTACGAGGCAGCCATGGAGAACTCGAACCGCCCCGAGACGGCCGCGTTCGCCGAGCGCCTCGCCAAGCTGTGCGACGGGCCGCCGACCTTCCGCAATTTGGACGTCCTCGCCGAGGAGACCATGTAGCCACGCTCGAGGCGGGGCCGGGAAGAGATCCCGGTCAGCCGCTCTCGATCTCTTGAGCGAGCCGCCACATGCCCGCCTGCTCGGCCGCGGACATGTGAGGGTCCCGCACCTTCCACTCGACCACCTCCCGCACGTGCGGCCGGATCTCGTCCAGGTCGAACGAGCGCAGGAAGAGCCGTACGAACAGGGCGCGGAATCGTTCGAGCACCGCGGCGCGTACCGGGCCGGCCGGGATCGCCCCCGCCGACAGCAGCACCCACGTGAGCGCCACGTCGACAGCCGGGAGCCCACGGGCGGCAGCGGGCCAGTCGATGACGACGGGACCGGACGGTGCCACGATCACGTTGAGGGGATGGAGGTCGAGGTGCAGCAACCGGTCGCCTTCTTTCCCGGGGGCGGCGCGCAACCACTCGGGCGCCGGGATGTCGTGGAGCCGGTGGTGGAGGTCCCCCAGGACCGCCGCCTGCCGGGCGAAGGTCCACGGTCGGTGCGTCAGCGCCTGGGCCATCAGCGGTCCGGTGACTCGCTCCATCACGAGCTCGGTGCCGTCGTCGCTCACCTCTGTCACCTCAGGAAGGGGAAAGCCGTGGGCGCGCACGTGTTCCATGATCCGTGCCTCGGTGAGTATCGAGCGGCCCTCCCGCGAACGGCGCAGGACGAGACCCTCGCCGTACTCGTAGATGTCGGCGTCCCGACCCGACGCGAGCAACGGCCCCGGTTGGTGCATGCCCAACCGTAACGTGCGCTCTTCGCCCACACCTCGACACTGTCTTCGCTCACACCTCGACAAGGATCGTCACGGGTCCGTCGTTGGTGAGCGACAACGCCATCTTGGCTCGGAAACGCCCGGTTGCGACCCGCGCACCTCGCCGCTGCAACCCGGCGACGAGCGACTCGATGAGCTGTTCCGCCTGTTCGGGCGGCGCGGCGGCCAGGAACGACGGGCGTCTGCCCTTGGTGGTGTCCCCGTACAAGGTGAACTGGCTGACGATCAGGAGTTCACGATCGAGGTCGGACGCCGAGCGGTTCATCCTGCCCTCGTCGTCCTCGAAGACACGCAGCTGCCAGAGCTTGTCCGCCAGATGGTCGGCGGCGGCCGCGTCGTCGCTGTGGGTCACGCCCACGAGCACGCACAAGCCCGGCCCGATGACGCCGACGACCTCTCCCGCCACCTCGACCGACGCCGAGGTCACGCGTTGCACGACTGCTCGCACGGGCGGTCAGGGTACCGACACGGGGCCCGCGTCGCGCTGCGGTGGACAGTCGATCACGGGGGCTGATCGATCACCGGCCGCAGTCGATCACCGGCCGCAGTCAATCACCGGGCAGCCGACGGAGCCGTGGTTCGCCGGCGCGCCTCACCGAGCTCCTGCGTCGGCATGGTCTGCGATGTGGGGACCGGATACGGCGCGGTGTTTACGTCTCCACCCAGGAGCTGCGCTGCGGTGCACTGGGCTCGCACGCGAGGATCGGCCTGTCCCAGGGTCGCGGGCAGCGTGGGGAGCGCAGTGCTTTGTGACCCGAGCTGCAGCGTCGTGGTGAGATCACCCGTGATCCGCCTTCGCCACGTCGTGATGTTGGGGGCGCGCACCCCGAAGCGCGTCTCGAGGAAGCGCAGTTGGGAGGTGTGGTCGAAGGTGTCGGAGCAGACGTATCCGCCTCGGGAGAACGGAGAGACCACGAGCAAGGGGACCCGGAAGCCCAAGCCGATGGGTCCGGCAACACCTCCTGCGCCGGGCGGGAGTGGATCCACCGTGAGGAACTCCCCTGGTGTGCCGGTTGGCGGCGTGGGCGGAGCAACGTGATCGAAGAACCCGTCGTTCTCGTCGTGCATGACGAACATGACAGTCTTGGCCCATACCTTGGGGTTCGAAACCAGGATCGACAACACCTGGTGGGTGTACTGCATCCCCACCCCCGGCGGCGCCGGGGGGTGTTCGTCGAATCCGTTCGGAGGCGTCAACCACGACACCTGGGGCAATCGGTCGTTCGCCACGTCGCGGGCGAAATCCTGGGGGAACAGCGGCCGGAACGCCTTGTCGTAGAGGACCGACGACGGGTTCTCGTACTGCGCGAACGACAGCAGGATGTTGTCCGAGACAACGTTGGCGAGGGGATTGGTGGGCTGGTACTTGGACCCCGGGGCGTTGTACGTCTTCCACGACACGCCGGCGGCTTCGAGGAGCTCGGGCATGGTCCGCCACTTCAGGTTGAACTGGGCGGCGGAATTGTCGAACGACGGACCTCCACGATGGCCGTCCGGGTCGATGGTGCCGGACAGCGCGTACAGGCGGTTGGGACCGGTCGGTCCCATAACCGAGCAGTGGTAGGCGTCGCCGATCGTGAAGGTGTCGGCCAACGCGTAGTAGAAGTCGAGGTCCGCTCGTCCGTAGTAGCCCATCGTGAGCGCGCCGAAGACCGGCCCCTCGACCGCGGGATCGACGTGCGTGGCAACGAACTGGTCCATGCGGCCGTTGTTCCAGCACCGATGCTGCACGTCCCAAGCGTGCGACAGGTCCTTCGTGCACTCGGCGTTGGTCGAGCGAGTGTCGAGATGGAAGGGCAACACGCGCGGCGCGGTGCCACCCGGCCAAGTCTGCGCGAAGACCCCAGGATCATTCGCTCCGTGGTCGTCGAAACCCCGTACCCCCCGGTAGGTCCCGAAGTAGTGGTCGAACGATCGGTTCTCGTGCATGAGGAACACGACGTGCTCTACCGCCCCGAGATCGGAGCCAGCAGGCTTGACCGACGATGCCTTGCGGGCGAGCCCGCCACCGCAGCCTCCCACGAGCGCCGAGACACCTCCTGCCAGACCGGCAGCGAGAACTTGGCGACGCGTGAGGATGGCCGGCTTCATGGGCCGCCCAAGCCTAGGTTGTCGCCTCGACGCGTCCTGGTGTCGAGGGCGTCAGAGAAGCATGCGACGTTTGCGCATCACGGTCCGGATGGCTCGATCCCGATCAAGTCGACGAGAAGAGATTCCCAAGGTACGGCGTCCCAGCCGGACGACGCCGCCACAGCTTTGGCCGCCGACAGAGCGTCGTCGACCCAGGCCAACTCGACGTCGGTGATCGTCCTTCCGGGGTGGAGGATCCCGAATTCGAGGGCCCAGCCCGTGTCGTGCACCTCGTGCACGACGCTTCGGAGCTCGCGGATCAAGTGGTGGAGATGGGAGTGCTCGGGCTTACCTGTCAACTCGACGGCCCATTCGGCGCAGCGAACACAGCGGTGGAAGTCGCCTCGACTGGTGGTCGTGGCGATCTCGCCGTCGTGCCTGGTCAGCTTCTCGAACTCTGACTCCGGGAGGACCTTCTCCAACTCGTCGTCGAGGTACCTGAGCATCTCCGATGGGATGGCCTCGCGGTCCGTGGGCATCCAAGCAATCTATTCCTCGTCAGCGCAGGGCAAAGGTTGTCGCCTCGAACCCCACTGCTCGTGTGGGCGCGGGCATGTGGATGCGGGCGAATCTTTGGGTCGCTCCTCTCACCGAACCGCCGGGCGTCTTCGGCCGAGTGCCACACTTCGATGACGTGCGCGGCGGAGTCTTCGAACCCCACGATCCGGCCGAGGCACCCTTCCGGCAGTGTGTTCAGGCCTCCGCCGTCCTCCACGAGTTGTGCGTGCTTCGCGGTGTCGAACGACTCCTCCCCTTCGACCATGGTGCAATAGGGCATCGGTGTCCTCCGGTCCTGCGGCTCTGGAAAATCGACGTTGGGTCCCTACCCACTCACGTTGGTGAAGTAGTCAGTGCTGGCTCGTAGACTTCCGAGCGGACCAGCACACTCCGGACCGAGGGTTGCATCCGACAAAAGGTGCCGAAAGCCTCGGTAGTCAGGAAGATCGATGAAGAAGGGCACCCACGCCGAGGCCCGGACCCACATCGCCGCCACACCCGAGGCCGTCTACGACCTCATCGTCGACATCTCCCAGATGCCGAAATGGAGTCCCGAGTGTGTGGAGTGCAGGTGGCTCGACGGTGCCACAGGCCCGGCCGTCGGGGCCCGCTTCCGAGGACGAAACCGTCACGGCGTCGCCCGATGGTCGAACCGGTGCCGGGTCGTCGCGTGTGACCGGGGCAGAGAGTTCAGCTTCGTCGCCCCCGACCTCCGGGGTCGAGACACAACCCGATGGACCTACCGGTTCGTCTCCGAACCGCCCGGCACGGAGGTCCTCGAGTCCTTCGAGTTGTTGCGTACCCTCCCGTTCTACATTCGACTTTCCGATCGGTACATCATGGGCGTCAAGGACCGACGAGCCGACCTGGAAGCCAACATGAGACAGACTCTCGAGCGGATCAAGGAAGCTGTTGAGGTCCGGGCCTGATCGTGCGATGTTCGGATCAGGCCGGGAGCCAGTCCGGGGAGTAGCGCAGCCTGGCAGCGCACCTGCTTTGGGAGCAGGAGGTCGGGGGTTCAAATCCCCCCTCCCCGACTCAGCGGCCGGGCCGCCTGCGGCGCCCGGCCAACCCCGTCATCAGCTCTCTCGTTCCGTCTCATGACGGCGCAATCCTCGTTGCCGGCACCGGGTTCGCCTAACTGCGTGACGAGCCCCCTTTCTGAAGATCGAGGATGTTGGTCAGATTGGCCGTAGCCTCATTTGTGGCAACGCCATTGCCGTTGGCTTGAGGTCTGCTCCACCCGCCTCTGAAGGTGGCCGGCTGCGCCATCATGAGGCGGCAGCTGTGGCGGCGTACCGGGCGCCGCACGGCCCCTCTTCCTTCATCTCCGATCATGTTGGTCATCCGAGGTGCTTTGCACCCGTCGGTGGTCGGCAGAGGCAATTGAGATAGCGGCGTTGGGAAGGTCGGTGGGGCGGGCGGTCACAAAGTAAGCGCTGACAATGGCGGCCAAAACGAGGAAGCCGGCGCCTACGGCAAAGGCCACTGCGAATCCGTGTACGACCCCGGCTTGGACGAATGCAGGCCCGTGGGCCGCGACGTAGGTGGCTGCAGACGTGGCCGCGATGGTGTTGAGAAGAGCGGTACCGAGCGACCCCCCCACCTGCTGCGTGGTGCTCACCAGCGCACTGGCCACCCCCGAGTCCCGTTCGTTGACCTTAGTCAGTGCGGTGCTGCTGAAAACCGGGAAGGCCAGACCCAGTCCCACGCTAATGAGGATCTGGGGAGGCAATACATGAGTCCAAAACGAGGTGTGCACCCCGATCTGGGTCTGCCATGCCAAGCCGGCGGCACCCAGCAAAAGACCGATGGTCATCGGTGGGCGAGGCCCGACTCGGGGCACCAATGACGACGAGGCGACCGCGGCCAAGATGATGCCGGCACCGAACGGCAGGAACGCCACGCCCGCCTTCAGGGCCGAGTAGTGCAGCACCTGCTGGAGGTAGTAGCTCAGGAAGACGAACATGGCGAACAAGGCGGCCCCGGTGAGCAGCGTGGCCAAGAACGAACCGCCTCGGTTCCGTTCGGCCACGACCCTCAATGGCAGCAACGGATTGCTGGAGCGGTACTCGACAAGTGCGAACGCAACGAGAAGAGCTGTTGCCACGGAGATCAGAATGAGGGTTGGGACCGATGTCCATCCGTCCGTGACGGCCTTGGTGAAGCCGTATACCAAGCTCACCAGACCCGAGGTCGACAGGAGGGCGCCAGGAATGTCGTATCGGGTCGTGCCGCCGGCCCGGCTCTCGTGGACGAATCGTGCCGCCGCCACCGCCGCCAGCAGGGCGATCGGTGCATTGACCAGCAGACACCACCGCCATGAGGCGTATTCCGTGAGGAGCCCGCCGGTAAGCACACCGATGGAGCCCCCGGCGCCTGAGACGGCTCCGTAGGCGGCGAAGGCCTTGGCCCGTTCCTTCGGATCGGCCTGAAAGGTGATCGTCAAAATGGACAAGGCCGCGGGCGCCATCAGGGCCGCAAACGCGCCCTGGAGTGCACGAGCCCCAAAGAGCATGGCCTGGTCGGTGGCGAGACCACCTATGGCAGACGCGGTGGCGAAGCCGATCAAGCCGATGATGAACATCCGCCTTCGTCCAACGAAGTCGGCGATGCGACCCCCCAGCAGGAGCAGTCCGCCGAATGTCACGGTGTACGCCGTGATCACCCACTGACGATTGGCAACCGAGACATGAAGTGCTCGCTGCGCGGACGGAAGTGCGATGGTGACGATCGTCGCATCCAGCACCAACATGAGCTGGACGATGACCACGACCGCCAGCACCGCCCACCGTTGGGGGTCGAGTTCGGCGCCGCCTGAGCTTGGTCCGGCGATCACGGCCGTCGGGTAGTGCGTGGCCGCCGGAACTCGACTGCCGTGCGCGTCCGCGTGTAATGCCATGGCGTGCTCCGATTCGTTCAGATCGCTTGGGTAGGGTACTCAGTTGTGTCACACAACTCGCTAGCGGAACCGTACCACAGGCCGTCGCGTGAAGCAACTAACTTCTGTTATGCTGGGCCCATGTTGAACCGCGAGTACGAAGGACAGAACTGCTCAATCGCCAGCGCCCTCGAGGTCGTCGGTGAACGCTGGACGCTTCTGATCGTCCGCGATGTCTTCCTCGGCCTCCGCCGGTTCGATCAGCTCCAGGAGAGCCTCGGGATTGCTCGCAACGTGCTCACCGACCGCCTGAACCGGCTCATCGAGGAAGGCATCCTCGAGCGCGTCCTCTACACCGACCGGCCAGAGCGCTACGAGTACTGGCCCACGCAAAAGGGACGCGATCTTCTCCTACCGCTCACCGCTCTTATGCAGTGGGGCGACAAGTACCTGAGCGAGAAGCCGGCGACGCTCCTGCGTCGCAAGAGCGACAAGAAACCGATCATCGCTGCCCTCGTGCCGAAGGCCACCTCCTCTGTGCCGATCGAGGAGACCGAAATCGTGGCTGGGCCGGGACGTAACACGAAGGACTCCCCCTGGCGGCTCCTGACGCCAGGCCCAGACTGAATCCTTGAAGGAGCCCACTGAGCCGATCCGGTTGCCGGCCGGCACCGGCGCCGAACGCCCGGTCGACCTATTGGCCGATCTGCTCGCTTTATTCTGGCGAGCCGACCACTGAGCTGCCGTGCGAGGAAGACCGCAACGCCTCGATCTTTTCCTTGGTTTCGCTCACAAGCAGAGATTCCACTCCCGTCGCGACAGCGAGACGCGACCAGCGCTAAGGCATCTACGCACCCAACATTTGACCCAACATTTGCGTTTCAGACCGCATCGACACGTCGCAATCTGGTGCACGAGCCGGCGTCACACTTGCGAACAACCAGGCCTTTTGATCCACACTGATATCTGTTGCGCCTATGCGCTACGATGCTGCTCGCATTTGGGAGCAGGAGGTCGGGAGTACAGATCCCCCGTCCTGACTCGCGTGAAGTGTCACGTCTTCGGCGAGTGATGTGTCACGTAATCGTCGAAACCCAGTCTGGAGTCTGCCGGTGGCAATGACCCCAGGAGCAGGCTCGAAGATCGTGGTCGGCGTGGATGGCTCGGAGTCGTCCCTCGGCGCTCTGCGATGGGCCGTTCGACAGGCGGAGATGACGAAGGACGACCTGCTCGTTCTTACCGTCTGGTCGTATCCCGAACGCCCGGCACCGTTCGGAATGGTGCCCGAATTGCCGCTGCCCGACGACCCGATGGCCGAGGTGCGCCGCAGGCTCGACGACGTCGTCGACGCCGCGGCGGGGCGAAAGCCAAGCATCGCCGTGCGAGCCGAAGTCGTCGAAGGCCGCGCCGCGACCGCGTTGGTTGAGGCCGCACGAGATGCCGAGCTCCTGGTCGTAGGCAGTCGAGGACTGGGAGCCATCGCCGGCATGCTGCTCGGATCGGTCAGCGAACACTGTGTCCGACATGCGGCAAGCCCCGTGGTGGTCGTGCGATCCACCGACGACGCGGCAAGGGTGAGCCGGGGCAGCCGACAGCCATGAGCGCCGGAGTGGTCGCAACGCCACTCACCGGCCTCACCGCGGCTGACGTCACGGATCGTGTCACCCGCGGTCAAACGAATCGGAGCGGCGAGCGCACGAGCCGGTCGTTCGGCGAGATCCTCCGTGCGAACGTCTTCACCCGGTTCAACTTCATCCTGGGCACGCTGCTGGCGGCGATCCTTGTGACTGGGCAGTTGCAAGATGCCTTGTTCGGAATCGTGCTGGTTGGCAACTCCCTCATCGGCATCGTCCAGGAGGTGCGCGCCAAGCGCACTCTTGACCACCTTGCCGTCCTCAACGCCCCGCGTGCGCGGGTGATTCGTGAAGGCGTCACGAGTGATATCGCAGTGGAGGACGTCGTGCTCGACGACATCGTGGACCTCCACACTGGAGATCAGGTGGTCGCCGACGGACTCGTGCGCACGTCTGACGGCATGCAGATCGATGAGTCGTTGCTCACCGGCGAGTCAGACCCCGTCGACAAGGAGCCGGGCGGGCAGGTCCTCTCGGGCAGTTTTGTCGTGGCGGGGTCGGGGCGCTACCAGGCGACCGGGGTCGGTTCCGACGCCTACGCACGCAAGCTCGCCGCCGAGGCCCGGCGCTTCTCGGTGGTGCATTCGGAGCTCGTCGACGGCATCAACCGGATCCTGCGCTACATCACCTTTGCCATCCCACTCGTCGCCGCCCTGCTGATCTTCAGCCAGTCGCATGTGGGCGATACGTGGCGCGCCACCGTCTCAGGCACGGTTGCCGGCTTGGTCGGCATGGTGCCCCAAGGGTTGGTCCTCATCACGAGCATCGCGTTCGGCGCAGCAGCTGTCACCCTCGCTCGGCGCCAGGTCCTGGTGCAGGAGCTCCCTGCCGTCGAGGGATTGGCGCGGGTCGACACGTTGTGTTTCGACAAGACCGGCACCCTCACCGACGGCACGATCGCGTTCGACCGCCTCGAGCGCCTCGTCGATAGCGCCCCAGTCGAAGCAGCGCTCGGGGCGCTCGCCGATGACGAGAATCGCAACACCACCCTGGCTGCCATCGCCCAGGCATTTCCGTCGGCGGACGGTTGGGTGCGCACCAGCTCGGTGCCCTTCTCTTCGACCCGCAAATGGAGCGCGGCCCATTTCAAGAGCCACGGTACGTGGGTGTTGGGCGCCCCCGAGATCGTGCTCGGCTCTGAAGACTCGCGCGAGTTAGGTCGCGCCGCAGACCTCGCTGCCACCGGTGAGCGCGTGCTCGTGCTGGCGCACTCGGATAGCGAGCCGAGCGGCGACCAGCTACCGCCTGCCGTACGTGCGGTCGCCTTCGTGCTGTTCGCCGAACAGGTGCGCCCGGACGCAGCGGAGACGATCGCCTACTTCGCCCAGCAAGGCGTCGCCATGAAGGTCATCTCGGGGGACAGTCCGCGCACCGTGGGTGCCGTTGCCGGGCGTGTCGGGCTCTCCCACACGGACAAACCGGTGGACGCACGGGAGATGCCCGAGGAGCCCGACGCCATCGGTCGAATGGTCGAACAGGGCTCAGTCTTCGGCAGAGTCACCCCCCGGCAGAAAGAGGCGATGGTGACCGCTCTGCAGGGACTCGGCCACACCGTCGCCATGACCGGGGACGGGGTGAACGACGCGCTGGCCTTGAAGCTCGCCGACATCGGCATCGCCATGGGCTCGGGCGCGCCCGCCACCAGAGCGGTCGCGCAGTTGGTGTTGCTCGATGGGCGCTTCGCCACGCTGCCGGCGGCCGTAGCCGAAGGACGGCGGGTCACCGCCAACATCGAGAGGGTGTCGAACGTGTTCGTCACCAAGACGGTGTGGGCGACGCTGCTCGCGCTCGCGGTAGGCGTTGCCCTCTGGCCCTATCCGTTCCTGCCTCGAAACCTGACGATCATCGACACGCTGACCATCGGCATACCGTCGTTCTTCCTGGCACTGGCACCAAATCTGCGGCGGTATGTGCCCGGCTTCGTCGACCGCGTGCTGCACTTCACGGTCCCGGCGGGCATCGTGGTCGCCGTCGCGACGTTCGGGGCCTTTTGGCTGGCACGCTCGGACCACCTCCCGCTGGTGCAGCAGCGCACGGGCGCGACGTTGGTGGCGCTCATGCTCAGCCTGGGCGTCCTGGTGATTCTGGCGCTACCCCTGACCTGGCGACGCGCTGTCCTCGTCGCCTTCATGATCGTGAGCTTCGTGGCGCTGTTCCCGTACGCCTCGGTGCGCTCCTTCTACGCCCTGGAGCTTCCCAAGCACGTGCTCGGATCCACGATCCTGATCGGCCTGGGCGGGATCGCAGCGTTGATCACCACGACAGCCGTGTTGGGACGCCTCAGCCACGGACCGGCAGCCACCGAGGGGCGTGGCTAGGCACCGGCTACATGCCGCTCGCGGCTGAACCGATCAGAACCGCCACGAGATCCGCAACGCCAATGCGGACGCCTCGAACTCCTTCAGCGGGTCGTGTCGCACCTGTCGGATAATCTCGGTTCGATTCGCGGGCGTAGCTCAATGGCTAGAGTCCCAGCCTTCCAAGCTGGTTATGCGGGTTCGATTCCCGTCGCCCGCTCCGACCACCCCCCTCTTCCCGGGCATCAGAGCAATCGCGCCCTGACCAAGCACGAAATGCACACGCTTCGGTCAGGGTGCCCTTGTCCCGGCGAGGATTCACCCACTTATCAGGCACTTGCTGTCGGGTCCAGGCACTCCTCCGCCGGGCTGCCATCACTGTGCAGGTGCTCTTCCCCTCCTCCTTCTGCCGGAGCCCGATGATCCCGGGCCAAATCGACCGGCTGCCCTGTTTGGATCGTCGGGACGCGGTGGGCAGCCCGATCGAACGCCAGCGAAGCGAGGACGGCCACGGCGGCATGTTGTGTTGATATTTATGGGTGCCACCCCCGCGTGAGGGTACGTCTGCGCTCGGTGGAGTGCTCGGATGGCGGCCGGAGCGAACGGACGAACTTCCACCTGTCCACTGTTGCCCCGCGGGGTTGCGCAAACCCACAAGGTGTGTGTCCTCGGCGGGTTCAGTCACCCTCGACAAAGGAGAGGCGATGCGTCGTCTGACGATGAAGCTGGCCATGATCGGCCTCGTGGTAGGTCCAGTTGCGGGTATCACCGCGTCCCACGCGGCCTTCGCCGCGGCTGGGCCGGAGGGATGTGTGGTCAACGGTTCCAGTGGCCAGGGCGCAGTGGGCAACGCAGCTGGTGTGGTGAGTACGAACTCGCCGAGCCAACCAGGCGCAACCTGCGCATATGCGGCAACGACGAGTTTTGGATGGGCCGTGCAGGGCACCGTCACGGCCACCTACGGCACGGGCAGCTTGGTGGGCGCAGCCTGCAATTGGGGCACCAATCCGACGACGACCGTCAAACTCTCCGGTTCGAGTGCCTCTAACGCCCCCAATGCGTTCCCGGACGGAGCTGCTGGCGATTGTGTCTCAGTGAGCGGATAGCCAACATCCCAGGGATTGTCGTACGGCACGAGGGGCTCCCGGTGGGGAGCCCCTCGTGCTTCTTGCTCCAAGCTGGTCATGCGAGTTCGATTTCCGTCGCCTGCTCTCTCGACTGAGCTCCACGCCATCTCGACCTGAACCATTCCAGTGTCCGAACGGGAACGGAGCGTCGAACGGTTCCGGGTCCTCGACGTGGAGCCCGCGGGACAGCTGCCTCGAGACCGCGACTAACGACAGTCGGCGCACACCCCGAGAAGGTCGAAGCGATGCTCGGTCACGTCGAACGCCGCTTCGTCAGCCACCGCCCGTGCCGCCTCGGCCATCGCCCGCTCCAGGCGGGGCGACGGGATCACGTCCTCGACCTTGCCGCACGTGCCACAGACGAGATGATGGTGGTGGCTGGAGAGCTCCTCGGCGAGCTCGAAGCGCCCGTGATCGTCCGTTCCGGTGACGCGTCGCACCGCACTGACGTCGCTGAGCGCAGTGATGTTGCGATACGCGCTGCTCTGGGAAAGACCCGGATTGTCAGCCCGGATCTCGGTGATGGTCAGAGGCCGCCCGGCTCGAGCGAGGGTCTCGACCAGCGCGCGCCGTAGTTTCGTGTAGCGCTGGTCCTGCCTCGCAAGCCGCAGGGCGATCTCATGGTGAACAGTCGGATCGATGGTCACCGGCGTCGCGACTCGGCTCAGTGCTCGTCCCAGTGTCCCTCGTGCGCGGCGTGACGGTGTCCGCCGTGGACGAAGTCGGTGTGGTCGCCGTGCTCGACCGCGTCGTGCCCACACCCCTCGCCGTGCTCGTGGTCGTGGACGTCGTGGGACACGTGCGAGTCCACCGCGCACTCGTCCCAGTGGTTCTCGTGGACACGATGGGCGTGGCCCTCATGGAGGTAGTCGGTGTGGTCGCCGTGCGCAACAGCGACATGGCCGCACTCGGAACCGTGATCGTGGTCATGGCCCGCATGGGTCTCGTGGGTCGCGGTCGTCATGGTCGATGCTCCTCGGTTGGTTCTGTCATTGGGTCTGAGATGGTGCGAGCCCGGTGACCCGGTTCGCTGCCATGGGTGACGGCGTCCCGGGCGATGTGGGCGATGTGGTCGTCGGCGAGGGAATACAGCGTCTCCTTGCCGCGCCGCGCACCCGTCACCAGTCCGGTCGTTCGCAACACCCTCAGGTGCTGCGACGCGAGCGACTGCGAGATGCCGAGCGTGTCCACGAGCTCGTGGACGCACCTGGGATGCTCGGCCAGCTCGAGGACGATCGCCAGGCGATGGGGCGCGCCGAGCGCCCGCAACAGCTCGGATGCGTCCGCCAGCTGACCGTCGTCCAGCGCCACCGTGGCGCCCCTCTGGGAACCCACCATCACATGCACAGATTAGCGGATATTCATATGTGTGGGCCCAGGACGCCTCGGCATGAGAACCGTTCCCGTACCTGGGCCAACGGTCCCAGGGCCCTTTGCGCCCGCGATTCCGAATCCTCCTCTCTCCTCCCTCCCCGTCGCTAACGCCCCGGTTGCGAGTCTCCGGGTCGCCCGTTCCCGGTTAGAAATGGGAATCATTCCTGTTATAGTCCGGCCATGTCCCGGTCGGCCCGCTCCGTGCTCTGCACCGTCTCTCTCGCCCTCGCGCTCGCTTCGGGTGCCGCCGCGTGCTCGTCGACGACGGCGACGCCCGCGTCCAGCCGCACCAAGATCCAGGTCGTCGCGGCCGAGAACTTCTGGGGCAGCATCGCCCGTCAGCTAGGCGGGAAGTTCGTCCAGGTGACAAGCATCATCACGAACCCCACCGCCGACCCCCACACCTACGAGCCCACCCCGGGGGATGCGCGCACACTGGCGGCCGCGCAGCTCGTCATCGAAAACGGCATCGGGTACGACCCGTGGGCACCGAGGCTGTTGGCCGCGGATCGGGGCCACCCGACCGTGCTGAACGTCGGCGACCTCGTCGGGGTGGCGGAGGGTGGCAATCCGCATCGTTGGTACAACCCGACCGACGTGCACACCGTCGTCGGCCAGATCGTTGCCGACTACCAGAAGCTCGACCCCGCCCACTCGAGCTACTTCGCCCAACAGGCGTCCGCCTTCACCACGGTGGCGCTCAAGCAGTACGACGACACGATCACGGCCATCAGGGCGCGCTACGCGGGCACCCCGGTCGGTGCGTCCGAGTCGATCTTCGCCATGCTCTCCCCCGCGCTCGGGCTGAACCTCGTGACGCCGTCCTCCTTCCTCAAGGCGATCAGTGAGGGGACCGACGTCTCGGCCACGGACAAGCAGACCATCGACCAGCAGATCGCCACACACGCCATCAAGATCTACGTCTACAACAGCCAGAACGTGACCCCTGACGTGCAGAGTCAACTCAATGCGGTGAAGGGCCAGCACATTCCGTACACGACGATCACCGAGACCTTGACCCCGCCGACCACGACGTACCAGGCGTGGCAGACGAAAGAGCTCCTCGGGATCAAAGCCGCTCTCGACCGGGCGTCGGCCGGCGGGGCGTAGGGCGTGATGGCGACCACCTCCAGAGCCGGTTCCCTCCACCACTGGCACCGGGTGGCCCGTCCCACCAAGACTGCGCCCGTCGTGCAGACGCCACCGGATGAGCCCCGGGCAGCCCCCGCCCCTGAGCCGGCCGTCGCCTTTGAGCGCGCTTCGGCGCGACTCGCCGGGCGCACCATCTGGTCGGAGGTCAGCTTCGAGGTCACACCGGGCGAGTTCGTGGCCGTCCTCGGTCCCAACGGGGTCGGGAAGTCGACGCTCGTCAAAGTGGCCCTCGGGCTGTTGCCGCTGTCCCACGGATCGGTACGGGTCCTGGGCGAGGCACCGGGTGCGTCGGGGCGCGAGATCGGGTACCTGCCCCAGCGGCGCAGCTTCGACCCGGGGCTTCGGGTTCGAGGCATCGACGTCGTCCGGCTCGGTGGGGACGGCGAGCGCTGGGGCTCGCCCCTCCCGTTCGGCCGCCGGCTGTTCGGATCACACCGGCAACTCGACCAGCGCGTGGACGAGGTCATCGAACGGGTCGGCGCCACCGATTTCGCGCTGCGCCCGATCGGCGACGTCTCGGGGGGCGAGCAGCAGCGCCTCCTCGTCGCCCAGGCCCTCGTCCATCGACCACGGCTGTTGTTCCTCGACGAGCCCCTCGACTCGCTGGACCTTCCCAATCAGGCGTCGGTCGCGGCGTTGGTCTCGCGCATCTGCCGGGAGGAGGGCGTCACGGTGTTCCTCGTGGCCCACGACGTCAATCCGATCCTTCCGTATCTGGACCGCGTCATCTACATCGCGCGGGGCGGAGCGGTGTCGGGTGGCCCGGACGATGTCATCACGTCCTCCACGTTGAGCGCCCTGTACGAGACGCCGATCGAGGTCCTGCGCACGTCCGACGGCCGGCTCGTCGTCGTCGGGCAGCCCGAGGCGCCGTCCGTCCACACGGACCGCCACGAAGGCCCGTTCCACTGATGGTCGCGGCGACCACGCCGGCCCTGGCGTCGGGCCTCACGTGGAACCTCGGCGACGATCTCCGCCAGCTCTTCGCCTTCCACTTCATGGTCAACGCCTTCCGGGCCGGCACCGTCGTGGCCGTGGCGGCCGCCGTACTGGGCTGGTTCATGGTCCTGCGGCGCCAGAGCTTCGCCGGCCACACCTTCGCGCTGGTGGCGTTCCCGGGCGCGGCCGGCGCGACGCTGGTCGGTTTGAGCGCGACCGCGGGGTACTTCGTGGCCCCCGTCGCCGCCGCCGTCGTGATCGCCATGGTGCCTCGAACCGGGACGGGCACCGGGTACAGCGGCGAGTCGGCCGTCGTCGGTACGGTGCAGGCCTTCGCCCTGGCCGCGGGTGCCCTGTTCGTCAGCCTCTACGGCGGCTTCCTGAACGGGATCACTGCCCTTCTGTTCGGCACGTTCCTCGGCATCTCCGACGGGCAGGTGCTGACGTTGACGCTCGTGGCGGTGGGCGCCCTGGCCGTGCTGGCCGTGATCGCCCGTCCACTGTTCTTCGCCACCGTCGACCCCGACGTCGCCCGGGCGCGCGGTGTCCCGACTCGCGTCGTGGCTTTCGTCTATCTCCTGCTGCTCGCGTGCGCCGCGGCGGAGGTGAGTCAGATCACCGGTGTGCTCCTCGTCTTCGCCCTTCTCGTCATGCCCGCGGCCGCGGCCCAGCAACTGACGGCCCGCCCCGGTCGGAGCCTGGCGCTTGCCATCGCCCTCGGGCTCGGAGTGACGTGGCTGGGCCTCGGGGTCGGATACTTCTCGCCCTACCCGGTCGGGTTCTGGGTAACGACATTCGGCTTCGCCACCTACGTCGTCGCCGTCGGAGGACGGGCCCTCGCCACGCGCCGAGCCCGGCGCGTCCGGGGCCACGTGCGAGTCGCCTGATCATGATTCTCGTCGTCAACCCGGTCGCCGGGCTCGAGCACATCTTCGAGCACCCGTTCTTGCGTAACGCCTATCTGGCCGGGACCGCGATCGCCTTGGCGGCGGGCCTCGTGGGCTACTTCGTCGTGCTGCGCGCCCAGGTCTTCACCGGCGACGCGCTGAGCCACGTCGCTTTCACCGGGGCGGTGGCTGCGCTGGCGCGCGGAGTGAGCGTGCTGCTCGGCCTGTACGTCTCGTGTGTGGTGATCGCCCTGGCGATGGCGCTGCTCGGTCGGCGGGGCCGCGCCGACGACACCGTGATCGGCAGCATCTTCGCTTGGATCGTCGGACTCGGAGCGTTGTTCCTGGCGATCTACTCCAGTTCGGCGCGGGGTTCGAATGGCACGACGGGAGTGACCGTGCTGTTCGGAACGATCTTCGGACTCTCCGGCACCCAGGCGATCACCGACGCCCTCGTTTCGCTCGGTGTCACGGTCGTCCTTCTCGCGATCGCCCGGCCGTTGTTGTTTGTGAGCGTCGACGAAGCGGTGGCGAGCGCCCGCCGGGTTCCGGTCCGCGCCCTCGGCCTCGTGTTCCTCGCGCTCGTGGGTCTCACGTCCGCCTCAGCCACCCAGGCGGTCGGCGCGCTCCTGCTGCTGGGGCTGCTCGCCGCGCCCGCCGGCGCGGCCCGAAGGATCACGGCCCGCCCCTACGTCGGGATGTGGATCTCTGCTCTGATCGCGGTCGGCTCGGTGTGGGCCGGGCTCACGATCTCCTACGCCGCGCCGCGCGTGACACCCAGCTTCAGCATCGTGGCGGTGGCCACCGGCGTGTACCTCATGTGCTTCGTGGTCACGTCGCTGCGCCGGGCGAGAGCGGGCGCCCGCCGGGAGGTGGCCCCGGCATAGGGCCGTCAGGAACCCGCGGCGCAGACGCAGAACTCGTTCCCCTCGGGGTCGGCCATCACCATCCACGAGAAGCCGTGCTCCGAGCGGGCGTCGGCTTCCAGCCGCCGGGCGCCCAGAGCCTCGAGCCGGTTGACCTCGCCCTCGACGTCGGGAGTCTCGATATCCAGGTGCATGCGGTTCTTGACGGCCTTGGCCTCGTGCACCCGTTGCAGGAGGAACCTCGGAAGCGCTCCCGACGAGGACACGAGCACCACGTAGTTGCCGATGGTCCCGAGGTCCTCGAGACCGAGCGCCCGAGCCCAGAACCGGCCGAGCGCCTCCGGGTCGGCGCAGTCGAGCACGAGCCCGATCGATGCTTCGCCCACCGCGGGATCATGCCACCTCCCCGGCTTCCGACGTCGGTGAGGTGTCACAGCCTTTTGCCACAGTTCATGTCGTGACACAGAACGCCCTCTCCAAGGCGATCGATGCGGTGTCGGGATACCTGGGCGACCTCGACCCGGACTGCATGACCACCGAGCAGGCAGCCCAGACCTACCGCCAGTTCTCCGAACTGAGACGGCTGTGCGCCGCGGGCGAGATCCTCCTCGCCGCCCGCACCGCCGAGTCCGTGGTGTGGAAGGACGAGGGCCACCGTTCACCGGCGGAATGGATGGCAGCGGCTGACGGCACCGCAGTGGGCGAAGCGGTCTCGGCCCTCGAGACCGCCAGCCGTCTCGAGTGGCTGCCCAACACCCAAGAGGCCCTGCGCCGAGGGGAGCTCTCCTCGGCTCAGGCAAAAGAGATCGCGGCCGCCGCCGCCCACCGCCCCGGGTCGGAGGCGGCGCTGCTCAAGACAGCGGCCACCGCGTCGTTCAAGGGCCTGAGAGAACGGTGCCGGGGGGTGCTGGCCGAGGCGTCCTCGGCCGAGGAGGAGTCCGAGCGCTTCATGCGCATCCAGGCCCGCCGGTCGTTCCGGCACTGGACCGAGCCGGACGGGGCCTTCAAGGGCGAGGTCACCCTCACCCCCGACGACGGGGCGAGGCTGCTCAGTGCGATCCAGCACCGGGCGGACGAGCTGTTCGAGGAGGCCCGAAAGGAGGAGCGGGAGGAGCCCCCCGCCGCGTACCGGGCCGACGCCCTGGTGGACCTCGTGACCGGGTCGGGCCCTCGCCCGAGGACGAGGCGGGCGCGCGTCGACATGTCGGTCCACGTGGACGCGGCCGCCCTGTCCCAGGGCTACGTGGGTGACGGCCAGACGTGCGAGATCCGGGGCGTGGGCCCGGTCCCGGTGGCCACCGCCCTGAGCCTCATGCCCGAGTCCTTCCTGAAGTTGCTCGTCAGAGACGGCAAAGACATCAAGACCGTCTGTCACCCCGGTCGGACCATCAACGCCCACCTGCGCACCGCCTTGGAAGCCCGGGACCCGACGTGTGACATCCCGGGCTGCGACGTGGCCCACGGCCTCGAGATCGACCACGTCGACGAGGTGCGCAACGGGGGCCTGACGACACTCGCCAATCTGTGTCGCCTCTGTCATTTCCACCATCTCCAGAAGACCCACCGGGGCTACCGCCTCACGGGTGGCCCCGGTCACTGGGTGTGGGAGCCCCCGGGCTCCGGCCCGACGTCGAACGGGCAGCGCGATCCGACCACTGTGGAACAGGGTCCGGCCAAAAAACGGAAACTCGCGGCAATCGGCGGAAGTTCGCGCACCCTGTTCGACTCGAGTTGAGCCAAGGCCGGCGAAGCCTCGACGGCGTAGGCGTTGCCCGTCGTGCCGGCGCTCCTTCAGATGCCGAGGGCGTCCTTGGCGAGCTCGACTCCCGCCACCATGTTGCGGAGCTTGGCGTAGGCCACGTCCCACGACCGCGTGCGCAGGCCGCAGTCGGGACAGACGTGGACGCGTTCGGGGCCCCCGAAGACGTCGACGGCGTACAGCACGCGGTCGCGCACCAGCTCGGGCGGCTCGACGAAGTCGGTGTGGATGTCGAGGACGCCGACCCCGAGCGCCGGGGCGGAGGGCAGATCACGGAACTTGGGCAGCACCCGGTAGCCGGGACGCGCCTCGGCCGACACCCCGAGCTCACGGGTGTCGTCGTTGGCGAAGCCGACGCAGAACTGCCGGCACCCCGACATCTCCGCGATGGACGGAAAGAACAAGTCGTAGTCCGAGAAGCACAGATGGGTCGAGAAGTACCCGTCCAGCCCTTCGACCGAGGCGTTGAAGCTCTCCACGAAGAGGTCGAGCTCGTCCGCCTCCGTCGACGCGCCCGGCTCGTCGATCTGGATCCACCGCGCGCCGAGGTCGATGAGCGCCTCGAGATTCGGGCGGATGACGTTCCTCGCCACCTCGAGCACGAGCCGGCGCCGGCCTGCCCGCCGCCGCTCCCGGCGCACGGCAGCGACCAGCGTAAGGTCGGTCTCGGGCGCATAGTGCTCGTCGAACGACCAGTCCGCCAGGGTGTAGGCCCCCGTGACCGGGATCTTGAGCTCCGCCTTGGCGAAGTCGCGCAGGAACGCGAACTCCTCGTTGTGGTACGGGGCGTCGAGCGCGACGTCGCCCGTCACAGCCGCCTTGGCGTAGTACTTGTTGTCGAAGCTCCGTACCGTGCCGCGCAGCTCGAACCCGCGGGCGTGGCGGACGGCCCACTCGTACATCTCCACGCGCTGCTGCTCGCCGTCGTACACGACGTCGAGGCCGGCCGACTCGAAGAAGCTGAGGCCGTAGCGGCTCGACCACAACTTGACCTGCCGCTTCTCCTCCGCGTCCAGCGAGCCGCGGCCGAGCAGTTCGAGCAGTTGGGTGTGGCCGGGGACGCCCAGGCGGGATCCCCACCGGCGGGCGTCCTCGATGTCGTCGTCGGTGAGCGGGCGGCCGGCCACCGCCTTGACGCGCCACGCCGGTTTGGCGAGCGAGCCCACCTCGTGGGTGAGAAGCGGCGTCACCCCGATCGCCCCGGATGCCCTCGCCGGCCCGGTCGGCCCCGCCGACTGAGTCATCGGAGCTCCTCCCCCAACCGGCGGGCGACCTCGCCCAGCACGCGCCCCTTCTCGATCGCCACGGCACGGGGCAGGAGGTCGAAGCTCGTCCCCGACGACACGTACACGAAGGGCGGACGCGCCCGGTCAACGGCTGCCCGCGCCACCTTGAGCGTGACGTCGACCGCCTCGACGAGCGAGCTGCGCCCGTTGACGCACCCCGCCACGAGGCCGGTGCTCCAGTCACCGCCGAGGGACTCGACGTCGGTCTCGACCAGGTCCACGCCGATGGCGTCCACGGGAAGAGCGCGCAAGCGGTCGATCACCGGCCCGGCGTCGCCGAACGAGGTGTGGAGGACGACCCGGGCCCCGAGCCCGGCACCGAACGCCTCGAGCGCGTCGCCCAGCGTCTCCCACGAGGCAGGCGCGACGTCGTGGGTGACCACCCACGGTTCTTCCAGGTGGACGAGGGAGCATCCGCCTGCGACGAGAACGTCCGCCGCCGGTCGCAGGACCTCCCCCGCCAACCGGCGCAGCAGGACATCGCGGTCGACGTCTCGGCCGGGGGCGAGGTGCGCCACCCGAGAGAACAGAAGCGGCGACGGGAGTGTGGCGACGCGCGGCACGGGCACGATCGTGTCGACCGCGACGCGGTCGGGGTGCGACAAGGCGGGCTCCCCCGTGACGACCGGCACCCGGTAGAAGGAGTTCGTGTCGAACCACCGCACGAGCCCGTTCGGCTCGAGGCCGTCGGACGCGTCGGCCAGCGGGCGGAAGATGTCCTGCCAAGAGAGCAGCCCGTCGGAGTAGAGGTCCATCCCGGCGTCGCGCTGCAGGGCCACCAGGTCGTCGGTGTCGCGGGCGAAGCGCTCCTCGACGGCGGCGCGGTCGGTGCGGCCGCGCTCGAGGTCGCGCGTCGCCGCGATGAGCGCGTCCGAGCGAGGGAAGATGCCGTGCAGATACGCAGATACCGGGATCGACACGATTCGCCTCCTTCCACGTCGCGCTCCCGACGCGCTCCGGCCACAGCGCGCTCCGGCCCCAGCGCGCTTCGGCCCCAGCGCGCTCCGGCTGGCGCCGACGAGTCTACGGTTCGGCCCCTCCCGCGCCGCCTGCCCCGCCGCTCGGGAGAAGCGCCCTCAGGGAGTCGATGGTGTCGGCCTCGTCCGGACCCTTGTCCGACCGGTAACGCTTCACGCGCGCAAAGCGCAGGGCCACGCCGCCCGCGTAGCGAGTCGAACGCTGCACCCCGTCCAGCGCTACCTCGACCACGAGCTCGGGCCGGACGTGCACGGCGATGCCGGCCCGGTCGGTCTCGAGCTCGCGCAGACGCTCGGTCTGCCATGCGAGCAGCTCGTCGGTCAGGCCCTTGAAGGTCTTGCCCACCATGACGAAGCCGCCTGTGGCCGGGTCACGGGCGCCGAGGTGCAGGTTCGACAGCCAGCCCCGCCGCCGCCCGTGGCCCCACTCCGCCGCCAGTACCACCAGGTCGAAAGTGCGCACCGGCTTGACCTTGCGCCACGCGCTCCCCCGCCGCCCCGCCTCGTACGTGCTGCCGAGGGCCTTCACCATCACTCCTTCGAACCCGCGCGCCAGCGCGTCGGCCGCGAACGCCTCGGCCCGCGCCGCGTCGTGGGCGCCGGTGCCGGCAGTGATGCCGGCGACCCGGTACTCCCCCGTCACCCGCCCGAGCACCTCGAGCCGCTCCTCGAGCGGGCGGTCGATGAGGTCCTCCCCGTCCAGGTGCAAGACGTCGAAGAACCGCACCTGCAACCGCCCATCGGCGGCAGGCCCGTGCCGGGAGAAGCGGCTCATGGTCTCCTGGAACAGGTCGGCCGCTTCGGATTCGAGCGCCGCGCCGAAGACCTCGCCGTCGAGGATCACGTCGGTGAGGGGCATGCGCCGGACGACCTCGACGATGGAGGGGAATCGGTCGGTCACGTCGTTCAAGTTGCGGGTGAACAGCGCCACCGCGTCGCCGCGCCGGTGGGCCTGGATGCGGGCACCGTCGATCTTCTGCTCGACCGAGCTGCGCCCGTTCGCCACGAGCGCCTCGGTCACCGTGGCGGAGCTGGCCGCCAGCATGGGCAGCACGGGCCGCATGACCTCGAGCCCGATGTGGTCCAACCCGTTCTCGCCCTCGCCCAGCGCGACGTCCGCCACGTGGCCGAGGTCCCCCGCCAGCATGGCGGCGCGCCGCACCTTGGCCGGGGCGACGCTGGCCGCGGCGGCGATGGCGTCGGCCATGACGCCCTCGAGGGCCCCCTGGCGCAGCTCCCCCAGAAGCAGGCGGCGCAGGAAGTCGGCCTCGGCCGCGGTGGCCCGTCCGAACAGCTCGTCGAGAATGCGGCGACGCCCTGCCGCGCTCCCGGCGCCGACCGTCTTCTGCAATTGGTCGATGGCCGCGTCGACGTCTTCGACACGAAGCGTCGCCTCGGCCGCAGGCTCCACGTCGCTCGTGGCGGCGAGCTGGCTCCACCCGACGCCGACTCTCCCCTGGCGCGGCGCCCCCACGAGAAAGCCCACCACGGTCGCCCGTTCCGCCGGGCCGGCCTCGGCGAGCACCGCGGCGACGACGCGGACCTTCGCCGAGCGCGCCCGGGTGGCGCCGACCGCCCTCGAGGCCTCGACCACCGCCGCCAGCTGCACGCCGTCAACGTAGAGTTCTGGACGAGTCGACGTGCCCGCTCGGCCGTGGAGGCAGAGCCGTCAGGACGCACCAAGCGGCCGGCACCAAGCCGCCGGCACGAAGCGGCCGGCACCAAGCCGCCGGCACGAAGCGGCCGGCACCAAGCGGCCGGCACCAAGCGGCCGGCACCAAGCGGCCGGCACCAAGCCGCCGGCACGAAGCGGCGGCCGGGCGGGGACACGAACGAAGGAGGCCGCCGTGCGCACCAGGGTCTGCGACATGCTCGAGGTGGAGTTCCCGATCCTCGCCTTCAGCCACTGCCGCGACGTCGTCGCGGCGGTGACCAACGCGGGCGGGTTCGGCGTCCTCGGCGCCGTCGCCCACACCCCTGACCAGCTCGAGGTGGACCTCACCTGGATCGAGGAGCAGACCAAGGGTCGTCCCTACGGGCTCGACCTGCTCCTGCCGACCAAGTACGCCGGGGCGGAGTCGGGCGGCATCGACCGCGACACCATCCGCCAGCTCCTCCCGCCCCAGCAGCAGGAATTCGTCGACGACATCCTGCGCCGTTACGACGTCCCCGAGCTCCCCGAGGACATGACGAAGATCGTCAACCGCGGGCTGCTCACGAGCGTCTCGCCCAAGGGGTACGGGCCGCTCCTCGACGTGGCCTTCGCCCATCGCATCAGCCTGGTGGCGAGCGCCCTCGGGCCGCCTCCCGAAGCGCTCATCGAGCGCGCCCACGGCGCCGGTGTGCTGGTCGCCGCGCTGGCGGGCACCGCCACGCACGCCGAGCGCCACCGCGACGCGGGCGTTGACCTGATCGTGGCCCAGGGGACCGAGGCGGGGGGCCACACCGGCGAGATCGCCACCATGGTCCTCGTGCCCGAGGTGGTGGATGCGGTGGCCCCCATCCCGGTCCTCGCGGCCGGGGGGATCGCGCGCGGCCGCCAGGTCGCGGCGGCCATGGCCCTCGGGGCGCAAGGGGTGTGGTGCGGATCGGTCTGGCTCACGACGGCCGAAGCGGAGACCCAGCCTTCGGTGAAGGAGAAGTTCCTCGCCGCCACGTCGCGGGACACCGTCCGGTCCCGCTCGCTCACGGGCAAGCCGGCGCGCATGCTGCGCAGCGCCTGGACCGACGAGTGGGACCGGCCCGACGCACCCGAAGCCCTCCCCATGCCGCTGCAGACCGCGCTCGTGGCCGAGGCCCAGATCCGCATCAACCGCGCCGCCGGCAAGCCCGACTCGGGCGCCCACCAGCTGGCCAACTACTTCGTCGGGCAGGTCGTGGGCCAGCTCGACCGCGTCCGCCCGGCGCGCCAGGTCGTGCTCGACATGGTCACCGAGTACGCCGAGGTGGTCGAGCGGTTCGCAGAGCAGCACGAGCGCGCCTGACACGTCGGGCGGAGTGGATCGGACGACGTCGCGGTCGATCTGAACAGCTCGGACGCCGGCGTTGTCGTCCAGGGCCGGCACAAGGTCGTGTCCGCGCCGTCGTCGCCCGAGGTCGTCACTGCCGTCATCGCCCGAGGTCGTCACTGCCGTCACGCCCCGTTTACGTCGGGGGCGTAGCCTGCCTCGCCATGACCGAAGCCCTCGACGACCCGGCGCGCAAGCTCCCCCTCGCCGGGTGCGTCAACTTCCGCGATCTCGGCGGGTACCCGACGGCCGACGGCCGGCGCGTGCGGTGGCGGCGGCTGTTCCGAGCCGACGGGCTCACGCGCCTCGACGACCAGGACGGCGCGCTCTTGAACGAGCTCGGGCTGCACACGGTCATCGACTTGCGCACCCCGGGCGAGGTGGAGACCCGGGGCAGCTTCCCCCACGATCTCGTCGCCGTCGACTACCACCATCTGCCCCTCACCGACGTGTTGCCACCACCCGAGGACCTCCAGCGCTACGTCGAACCGGAATTCGTCACGTCCCGGTACCGCCAGATGTTCGTGGAGGGATCAGCGTCGATCTCCCGGGCGGTGCGCGTGCTGGCCGCGCCCGGCGCCCTGCCGGCCGTCTTCCACTGCAGCGCGGGCAAGGACCGCACCGGCGTCGTGGCCGCGCTGGTGCTCGGGTTCCTGGGCGTCCCCCGCCACGTCATCGTGGACGACTACAGCCTGAGCGGCGAGGCGATGGTGGCACTCATGGAACGGATCCGGCAGGAGTTTCCCGACACGGTCGAGGAAGTCGACCGGTACGCGCCGGCGGTGATCACCGTGGCACCGCAAACGATGGACGCCTTCCTCGACGCGCTCGAGGACGAGCACGGCACCTTCGACGAGCTGGCCCGCGCCCTGGACGTGAGCGACGCGGTGGCGCAGCTGCGAGTCGAGCTCCTCGAGCCCCGTTAGCGCGTTCGCCCCGTCAGCACATTCGCCCCGTCGCCCGTTCGACCGTTAATCAGCGGGGCGACGGAACACCAACAGGTCCGAGCCGTCGCGCTCGGTCACCGCGGTCACGAGTTCCCAACCGCCTTCCGAACGGGCGCGCAACACCTCGTCAACTTTGGTGTCGTTGGGTGGGTCGTCCACGCTGACCGCCCCCGGGATGAGCGTCAACGCGTACCGCCATGCCTGCACGGGCTGACGATACCGCCGCGTCTCCGCCACGTTCAGGGGCGATGACCAGGACTGGGGCACAGGTTTCCACCATGTGCAGGCTCGTTACGGCCCGACTTGGGCGGATGAAATTTTCGCGAACTCGCCGTGAACAGCCGTGGGCCGGTCTGGGCCGGTCAGGCCCGGTCGGTCGACCGGCTCGGCACCGCCTCCCGGTCACCGGACCCGGATCCGTCCCCACCGGTCGGGCCCGGGCCGGCGGTCGCCGCACTCGCGCCGGCGCTGGACCGCGCCGCCTGCTCGGCCCGGATCACCCGGATGCGGTGGAACACGGCAACCGCGATGGCCACCACCGCCAGGCCGGCCACCACGTACGACGCGTCCCCGAACCCCTTCACCATGGAGTGGTAGCTGCCGCCGAGGGCGTACCCGATCCCGGACAGCACTCCGACCCACACCGTCACGCCGACGGCGGTGAAGACGCCGAAGGGCACGAGACGCATCTCGGCCAGGCCGGCGGGGAGGGAGATGAACGTCCGGACCACCGGCACCACCCGCCCGAAGAGCACGGCGGAATCGCCCCGCCGGGCGAACCACGCCTCGGCGCGGTCGAGGTCCTTGTGGGTGAGCAGGAGGTACTTGCCGAAGCGGTCGACGAAGGCACGGCCCCCGGTGCGTCCGACGGCGTAGGCGACGAAGGACCCGACCACCGACCCCGCCGCCCCCACCACGATGACCAGCGCCAGATTGAGGTGTGGGTGCTTGGGGCCGAGGACCGCGCCGCTGGCGAGGGCGCCGCCGATGCCCAGGGTCAGCTCGGACGGGATCGGGATGCACGCCGACTCCGCCACGGTGAGGAGGAAGACGGCCAGGTACCCCCACGAGGCGATGAAGGACTCCATGACCCGTCCGTTTTAGTCGGCCCGGCGTCCCCCGGGTATTCAACCGGGCCGGGCGCCCCCGTTAACGTCGCCGCCGTGCCCGACGAGCCCCTCCGACCGATGACGCCCACGGCGCGGGCGGCCGCCGCCGACGGCATCGGGATCGCCTACTACGACCTCGGCGGCGAGGGCCCACCGCTTCTCCTGGCGCACGCCACGGGATTCTGCGGCCCGGTGCTCGCGCCACTCGCCTCGCACCTGCTGGCCCGGTTCCGGTGCGTCGTGTTCGACCAGCGCGCCCACGGCGCGTCGGACCCGCCCCCCCACGGCAACTTCGACTGGCACGGCTTCGCTTCTGACGTGCTGGCCGTGGTGGACGCGCTCGGGCTCGAGCACCCGCGGGGATTCGGCCACTCGGCCGGTGGGGCCGCGCTGCTCCTGGCGGAGGAGACGCGCCCCGGGACCTTTGCTTCTGTGTATTGCTACGAGCCCGTCGTCTACCCGGGCGAGACACCGCTCCCGCCGTCGCTCGAGGGAAATCCGCTCGCGGCGGGCGCGCTGCGGCGTCGTGCCATGTTCGGGTCCCGGCGCGAGGCCATCGACAACTTCTCCTCCAAGGCGCCGTTCGACCGCCTCGACCCGGACGTGCTCGCCGCGTACGTCGACAACGGGTTCGCCCCGGCGGTGGGGGGCATCCGGCTGCGCTGCCGGCGTGAGCACGAGGCCCAGATCTACGCGCACGGATTCGCGCACGACGCCTTCTCGAAGCTGGGCGGCATCGGGTGTGGCGTCACGCTGGCGTGCGGCGCCGACACCGACGCCATGGGGCCCGACCTCCTGGCCCTGCTCGCCGCGCCCCTGGGCGACGCGGCCACCGTGGTGTTCGACGGCCTGGGCCACTTCGGGCCGCTCGAGGACCCGGGCGCGGTGGCCGGCTCCGTCGCGGAGTCCCTGGCCGGAGCGGGGGACTTCGGCCGCCGGACGAACGTCGGTGGGGCGGACGTCGGTGGGACGGAGACGGAGGTCCCTAGGGCGAAGACGGAGGTCGGTGGGACGGAGGCGGAGGTCGGTGGGACGGAGACGCAGGTCCGCGGGGCTGATACACCCCGGGCGTAGCCTGCGGGCGATGGCACTCACCCTGCCCCGCTCGCTGTCACCGTCGAAGCTGTCGGCGTTCAAGGACTGCCCGCTCGCGTTCCGTTTCAGCGCCATCGACCACCTTCCCGAAGCGCCCGCCGCCCATACCTACAAGGGCACCCTCGTCCATCGCGCCCTGGAGGGGTTGTTCTGGAATCATCCGCGCGGGGCGCGCAGCCGCGACGCGGCGCACGCCGAGCTGCGCCGGGTGTGGGACGTACGTGAGGACGATCCGGAGTGGTGTGCCCTCGAACTGCCCGAGGACGACTGGGGTTCGTTCGTGGACGACGCCGCCAAGCTCGTCGACGGGTACCTCCGGTTGGAGGATCCCGACACCGTCGACGCGGTCGGCATGGAACTGACCTTGGAGGCGGAGGTCGACGGCCTGTGCCTGCGCGGCATCGTCGACCGGCTGGATGTCACGCCCGAGGGCGAGTTCGTGGTGGTCGACTACAAGACGGGCCGCGTCCCGTCGGTGATCCAGGAACACCAGCGCCTGAGCGGCGTGCAGTTCTACGCCCTGCTGTGCGAGGCCGTCCTGGGCCGTCGCCCCAGCCGTATCCGTCTCATGTACCTACGCGGTCCGCTCATCATCGAAGCGGTGCCGTCGGATCAGGCGGTACGGGGCACGCGTCAGCGAGCGACCGCGGTGTGGAGCGCGATCGAGCGCGCCTGCGAAGCCGACGACTTCCGTCCCCGCCCCTCGGCGCTGTGTGGGTGGTGCAGCTTCCGCGACTTCTGCCCTGCCTACGGGGGCGATCCGGCGCGAGCGGCAGAGGTGGCATCCCCGGGCGAGGGCACGCTCGTTCGGGCTGCGGCCAGCTGAGCCTTGCCCGTTACCGGTATTGGCTGAACTCGCTCGTTCCCGTGCGCCGTTGGGCCACCCACTGACCCTCCGAGAGCGTTCTTACTGACTTGCCGAAAGCGTCTTCCCGATTTGCCGAACGCGTCTTCCTGACCTGCCGAAGGCGTCCTTACTCACCTTCCGAAGGCGTCTTTACTGACCTGCCGAAGGCGTGGCCGACGGGGGACCCGACAACACGGTCACGTCCGAGATCTTCCACGTCCCCGACACCTGCGTGAGGTTGATCTGGAGGCGGAGGGTGTCGGGAACGGGGGAGCCTCCCGACTGTCTGATCTGAGAGTTCGTGTAGGTCTGGTCGACCACGGCATAGACCTGCGCCTTGCCGCCGGCGAGCTTCTCGACGTAGATGTTTCTGATCTGGCCCTGGGACTGCGCCTGGGCCTGCGCGAGCCGCTGGCGAAGGCTCGAGCTGCCGAAGTACTGCGTGGCCTGCCTGGCGAAATTGCCGGTGGCCAGGTTCTGCAACGCGCTGAAGTCGGCGTCGATGTTGCTCGGCTGGAAGTTGGTGAACTTGGTCAGGAACTCCGACGCGACGTTCTTGGCGTCGGTCGCCTGCCCCGCGGTGGAGTCCAGGTTCGACCACGCCAACCCGAAGATGATGGCGAGCACCGACGCCGTGACGGCCAGAGCGGCGAGCCCGATCGCGAGCCAGGTCGGCACCGTGCCGGGACGGTAAGCGCCGCGCCCCCGGCGTGGCGGCGTCCACCAGGAGCGGTCCTCGTCCGCCTCGTCCGCCTCGTCCGCCTCGTCCGCCGCGCCCGCTTCGCCCGCCGCGCCCGCCGCGGCCCGACCCGCCGGACCCGCGCCCGTGGGGGGCGCCGTCGTCGTGTTGGACGTCGCGTCCGATTCGGGAGACGGCGAACCCCTCAACTCCGAGGGCGCACCCGAGGCCGTAACCCAGACCGAAGCGGCGCCCGACGCAGCCGCAGCCGACGCTCCAGCAGCCGAGCCCGGAGCCACAGTTGCCGTGCCCCGAGGTGTGCCCCGCAATCGCGCCCGTCGCCGCTTGCGCCCTCGCGGGCGGACCGGCTCTCGGGGCGAGGAGCCGACCACGGCGATGCCCGGCGGCTCCTCGGGGGGGATGACCTCCTCGGGCATTACAACCTCCGTTGTCCGTCTGCGCGTCGCCCCGTTGCGCGCGTTTTGCTGACAGGACTTGTGGGAGCGGTTCCTGCGTGCGTGATCACGGTGCACCTCCGCCACCGGCGCGGCGTTCCGACGCGCCACCGGCGCGGCGTGTCAGCACGACACCGGCGCGACCAGACGCCGAGCTGAGGCGAACGGGACGGGCCGAACGAGCGCTACGTCTGCGACTCCCGAGAGTCACGATCCACGCCACGACGACCAACCCCGCCAGAGCGACGAGGGGTGTGCCCGCGCTGTCGGACCGCGCCACCCGGGCGTCAGCGGGAGCGGCGCCCACCGCCGTGGGCCCACCGCCGCGCACCCTCGACTCGGCCGCGGTCGGGCCCTGGACACGCGCGTCAGGCCCGGCCGGGTGGAAGCCGGCTTGGGTGGCGGCGGGCGCACCGGCGCCGAACTCGGTGTTGCACGCCGCTCCCGGCAGCACGGCGGGAAGGCTGGTGGGTTGGGTGTAGGTGCTGGCGGCCGGCTGGCCCGGAGGCAGGAGCAAGCGGGTGCGCAGCCACTCCTGGTTGTTGGACGCGTGATCGCTCGAGGTGAGCGCCTTGGCCGGGCCGGTGGGCGAGATGGCCGCCACGGCGCCGAAGAACTCCTGGTTGGTGGCGAGCGTCGTGGCCAAGTTCGACAGGTTGGGAGCCGCCGCCAGGTTGGCGTTGAGATCGGCCGAGTCGTGCAGCAGGCACGCCAGGTTCGGGCGGTTCTGCGTGACGAGCGAGTCGAGGGCCTGCGAGGCGTTGGCGCCCTGGTCGAACAGCCGGGTCAGGTCGCTCGAGTGTGACGCCAGCACCTGCGCCAGCACGACGGTGTCCGCCAGTCCCTGACGCAGTGGGACGGCGTTCTGGGTGATGGTGTCGAGCACCGGCGGGGAGTTCGCCAGCAGCGCCTCGAACTGCTGCTGGTACGACACGAACTCCTGGCTGAACAGGGCACTCGATGATGCGATGGCCCGCAGGTTACCGGCGTTCCCGTTGAGCGCCACGGCGAGCTCGTGCAGGACCGTGTTGAGCGCGTCGGGCGGGATGGCCTGCAAGAAGCGCGTCGCCTCCGCCACCACGGTGCCGACGTCGGCGGGCGTCGAATCGGGGCTCGCCGGGACGACCGCGCCGGCCCGGATCACCGGCGCAGCGTCGTTCTGGGTGGGGACGAGCTGGACTTCCTCCTCGCCCAGGGCATTGGCCACCACGACACGCGCCTTGACGTCGCTCGGCACCCGCGTGCCCGAGTTGAGCGTCATGGCCACCCGGGCTCCGCCCGGCGTCAGTGAGACCGACTTCACCGAGCCGACGTCGACGCCGTTCAGGGTGACGAGGAAGTTCGGCGCCAACCCCGACGCGGAGGGGAGCACGGCCGACACCGTCGTCGTCGAGCGCAGCGGGTTGCCGAGGAGATCGAGGAACCCGTAGGCGATGAGCGCGGCCGACACGAGCGCGAAGGCGATGAGGTTGGCGACGATGCGGCGGGTGATCACGGCCCGCTCCCACAGGTCGACGAGGCGTAGCGCGGGTCGCCGCCCCCGTTCGGGACGCCGCACACGATGACGTCGTCGAGCACCTGCGCGAAGTTGTTGACGGTCAGCGCCGCCAGGGTGTGGTTCGCACCCGGCAGGTACAAGAGCAGCTTCGCCAGGTCCTGTTGATGGGCGGCGAGCTGGTGCGCCACCGCGGACAGGGCGTTGATCTGGTCCTCGGTCTGCTGCACGCCGGTGTCGAGGATGGAGCGGCCCTGCACGGCCAGGTTGTTGAGGGACTGCAGGAGCTGCACGAACCGGTCGGACTGCTGGGACAGGATCGCAGTCGTCTGGGCCAGGTTCGACACCGCCTGTGCGTTCGCCTGCGCGTTCGGAGCGAGGGTGGCCGAGAACTGGTTCATCTGGTCGACGACCGACTGGATCTCGCTCGAGCGTGACGCGTACCCCCCGAGGACCGTGCCGAACTCGTCGAGAAGCTGTCGCAGCTGGGCCGACTGGCCGCCGAAGCCCTGCGCGCCGTTGTCGATGACCTGCGCGAGCTGAGCCGCGTTCACGGCCCCGAAGACCTGGGAGCCGGCCGACACGAGCTGCTGGATGCCGGGCACGACCTGCGTGTCGGTGATCACCGCCCCGTCGGCGAGCTCGCGTCCGGAGGTGCTGCGCGGCACCAGAGACACGTAGCGCTCCCCCAGGATGGTGGTCTGGCGCAGCTCGGCCCGGACGTCGACCGGGACGTTGGCGCTCTTCGCCACCGAGAACACGACCTTCGCCTGGTTGTGGTCGAGCGCGATCGACTGCACGTTGCCCACGGTGATGTCGGCGTACTGGACCGGCGCGCCCGCCACGAGGTCACCGACGTCGGAGAACACCGCCGAGGCGCGAATCGAGTTCCCGCCCATGGAGCATCCCCCGAGCACGATGGCGACCAGGGCCAGGGCACAGACGGCGACCGCCGCCTTCGAGGAGCGCCGGGCCCGGCTCACAGCAGGCTCCCGAAGAACTGCACGACGCTCCCGAGTCCGCCGAGCAGGCCGCCTCCGTGCGTGGCGTGCTGGTTGGTCGAGGTCCTCGACGGCACGGGCGAGCCGACGAAGCCGGAGGAGATCTGCGGACCGGGAGTGGTGAGCGCCGAAGGCGGCAGTTGCGACAGCGTCGAGCGCTGGGCCGAGCTGAGCCCGGGGATCTGGGCGAGGCCCTGGCCGAGGAGCTGCTGGGCGGTGGCGTTCGACTGCGCGCTCGAAGAAGACCCGCCCGACCCGGGTGCGTTCCCGAGTGCCTGCGGGATCACCGCCAACAGCGGGTTGAAGTAGCCCGACGCAGGGTCACCGCACGTCTGCAGGGTCTGGATCTGGCTCGCGCTCAGACCGGCCGAGTGGTTGGCGAGCACGCGCCGGCAGATGCCGGCCAACCGGTCGCGCACGAGGCCGGTGACGACGTTGCCGGTCAGGCCGGGCGCCATCTGGTTGTTGAGGTTGATCCAGTTGTGCGCCGGGTCGTAAGCGCGGCCCGCCGCCGCGAACAGCTGCACCGACGACGACAAGCCCTGGTCGAGCGAAGCCAGGTTGCGGTCGAGGGTCCGGCCGACCTGCGTGATGGTGCCGATGTCGGTCTGCAGCGGCTGGAGGTTCGGGTTGAGGAGTCCGGCGAGCTGCTGGCTGGCGTTGGCGAGCTGGGTGATCGAATCACCGAGCGGGCCGCTGTTGGTGGCGAGCACGTGCGCCACGGTGCTGTACGCCTGCAGGAGCTGCGCCACCGTCGCCGTCCGCCCCTTGAGCGTCCCCGTGATCGACGCCAGCGAGCCCTCGAGCTGGCCGAGGTCGTTCCCCTTCTGCGCGAGCACCTGAAGGGTGCCCGCTCCCTGCGCGATGAGCTGGTTGAGAGCCTGGCCTTGGCCCTGCAGGTCCTGGGCCAGGTTGGTGAGCAGTCCTCCGAACGACGGGGCGTTCACCTGGCTCAGGTACTGACGCAGGTCACGTAGCAACTGGTCGGTGGAGATCGGCACCGACGTCCGGCTCTCGGGGATGACCGCATGCGACGCGAGGCGCGGGCCGCCCGTGTACCCGGGGGACAAGTCGATCGAGGGCTCGCCCAACAACTGGGGCGTGGTGAGCGCGGCGTGCACGTCGGCGGGCACGGGTTGAGAACCGTTGACGTTCATGGTCACCACGACGTGGTCGCCGGTGGGTGTCACGCCCGTGACCGTTCCGACGCCCACGCCGAGCATGTCCACCGCATTGCCCGGGAACAGACCCTCGGCACTCGGGAACATGGCGGTGAGCGTGGTGGGGCCGGGCCCCCCGCCGCACGAGGCGAGCGCGCCACCGGACAGCGCCACCAGCGCGACGAGCACCGCCACCGGCACCGACCGGGCCCGGCCGGCCCGGCTTCGCCGGTGCACGGGGCGCACGGGGGGCGCGTCCCCGCCGGCGACGGCAGTGCGAGTGACCGCCCGGGTGTCCCCGGCGCGGGCCCGGGCAGCTCGGATCGACAGGCGCGCCACGGTCATCCTCCGAGCAGCGGCGCGAGCAGCTGCTGCAGCGGGTTGACGGACGAGGAGGAGCCCGGCGACCCCGCCGAACCGGCGCCGGGCCGCGACCCGGTCGAGGACGCAGAGGCCGACTGGGACCCCGACGGCGCCGAGCCCGGCCCGCCCGACGGCGTGGCCGAGGGATTGGTGGGAGGCGGACCGGTGCGCTGGTCGCACGGACGCGGATCGGGCCCGAGCACCGAGTCGAGGGCGGTGTCGACCGCGGCGCAGTTGCCCAACGCGCCGTAGGCGCCGGAGATGCCGACGAGGTTGGCGTAGATGTTGCCCCACGACTGCGGCGTGTTGTTCGGGCCCGAGTACCCGATCGAGGCGAAGCCCTTCACCGCCGACGACAGGTAGGACACGCCCTGGGCCAGGTCGAGCTGGTGCTGCTGGATGACGCCGAGCACCGAGGTGAGGTGGCTGATGAGGCCCTGGATCTGGGGGGAGTTCTGGCCGACGAGGGTCGAGGTCTGCGCGGCCATCTGCTCGGTGTTGACGATCAGCGACCCGAGCTCGGTCGAGTGGTCGGCCAGCGCCTGCACCACCGACGCGAGGGAGTCGACGAGTCCGCCGAGCTGCTGGTCGTGCTGGGCGACCGTCGACGCGAGGGTGTTGGCCGCGTCGATCAGGCCGCTCACCTGCCCCCGTCGCTGGTCGACCACGCCCGTGAACCGGTTGAGGCCGCCGATGATGGTGGCGACCTGTTGCTGCTTGCCCTGGGTGATGGCCTCGAGCGAGGTGAGCATCTGGTTGAAGGCCTGGACGTCGCTGTGCTCGAGCAGGTTGCCGGTGGTCTGCTGCAGGTCCTGGAACTCCACCGGGACCGACGTCTTTTTGATCAAGGCGCCCGCCTGGAGCGGGTGGTTCCATCCCGTCTCGGGCTGCAGCGCCACGTCGAGGACGCCGAGGATCGTCTGCACCTCGATCGCGGCCGAGGTCTGGTGGGGCAGCACGACACCGTGGTCGATGGCCAGGTCGGCGACGACCGCGTTGCCGTCGACGCGTACCCCGCTCACCGTGCCGACCCGCACGCCCGCCACCGTGACGGGCGCGCCCTTTCCGATCCCGGCCGCGGAGGCGAAGCGCGCGTGGACGGTGTAGGCGGGCACGAACACCGACCGGTTGAGGAACAGCACGCCGAGGACCACGGTGACGGCGACCACGATGGCGACGGCGCCGATGAGGCGGGGATCGCGTTCGGTGAACGACTTCATCGTCCGCTCCCCTGCGACGGCGCCTGCCCGGCCACCGTCCCGAGAACCTGGCCCACGCCGCCGCTGCCCCGGCCGGCATGCGCCGAGTTGGCGGAAGCATCCGACGAGCCCGCCGGGGCAGGAGGCCCGGACGACGGGGGGCTCCCGAACGGACCGGAGCCGGCCGGAGCGTTGCCGCCTTGGTAGTAACTGCACGACGTCTCGTTCGCCATGCAGTTGTAGACGACCTGGATCTCGAACCACTGGCCGTACCCAGAGATCTCGACGTATGGCGCCAGGCCCGTTCCGAGGGTCGACAAGCTGTTGGACAGGTCACTCTGGTGGTTCTGGATCTCGGACGACACCGCCTGGAGGTCGGACACCGCGCTGGACAGCGAGCCGTGCGTGTCGGCCTCGACCGTGGCCACCTCCTTGGCCACGGTGCCCAGGTTCGCCACCGTCTGGTTGAGCAGGTCGTTGTGGCCGGCGAGTGAGCTCGACAGGGCCTGGAGGTTGTCCACCACCTGCCCGAGGTCGCCGCTTCGCTGCGCCAGGGCCCCGAACACCTGGTGGAGGTTGCCGATGACCTGGCCCACCTGGGTGTCCACGGATCCGACGGCCTGCGACACCGACGCCGCGTTGTTGATCAGCTGGTCGACCTGGGTCTCGTTGCCCTGGAGCGCGTCCGCGAACGACTGGACGATCTCGTTGGCCTGCTTCGGGTGCAGCGCGCCGAGCAGCGGGCCGAGCGAGTTGAGCAGCGCGCCCACGTTCGCCCCCGCCACGGCGTTGGAGAGCGGGAGCGTGTCACCCGCCCTGAGGGGCGCGCCGGTCGAGCTCGGGTAGAGGTAGAGGAACTGCTGGCCCAGCACGTTGTGCCACTGCAGGCCCACCTGCGTGCCGCGCCGTAGGTGCACGTTGTCGTTGACCGTGAACGACACGAGCGCGTGCGCCCGTTGCAGGCTGACGCCGGTCACCGCGCCCACCGTGACCCCCGCCACCTTGACGGCGTCGGCCGGGTGGAGCCCGGTGGCGTCGGCGAGCTCGGCGTTGTAGGTGGTGCGGTGGGAGAAGAAGCTCAGGTTGCCGATCCGAGCAGCCAGGACCGCCAGCACGAGCAGGCACACCACCGCAAAGGCGAGGACCTTGTACGCAGTCGGCTGCAGCAGTCCGCTGCGGCGCAGACGGGTGCGCAGGTTGAACACACGCCGGCGCGGCGGCCGGCCCGTCGTGGTGCGGCCGGGGCCTGACGGGTCGCGGGTGAGGGTCGACGTCACGGCAGGGGCCCCCCGAGCAGTCCTCCGCCACCGGGCGATCCGGACGACCCGCTCGCCGACGAGCCCGCTCCCCCGCCGAGCGCGCCGCCCGTGCCCGAGACCAGTCCGCCGCCCGCGCCGAGGATCGAGTTCACGATGCCGCCGATCCCGGTCGGCGTGGGCACCTGCGGAGCCGTGAGCGACTGGTAGGCGTGCGTCTGCAGCTGCTGCGCGGCCTGCTGGGAGGCGGCCAGGGCCGAGCCCGGCGACAGCGCCCCGTGGTTCTGGGCGGCGTTGAAGGCGGCGATCTGGCTCGCGCAATTAAATGGCGTGCCCGCGCCGGTGAGCGCCTGCTGGAGCGGCTGCAGGAAGGCGAGCCCGGGGCTGGCCGGCGCGATCAGGCTGCACACCAGCTGATTGAGGTCGCTGAACAGGATGAAGGTTTGGAAGTAGCCGAACTGCGACCCGTCCGCCAGGACCTCGTTGGGGTTGAGAGCCTGCGCGAACCGCTGGAAATAGACGCCGAGGCCCTGGATCACGTTGCCGATGTCCTGCTGGTGGACGAGCACGACCCGGGCGACGTTGTCGCCTGCGTTGAGCAGCGTCTCGATGTCCGGGTGGTAGGCCGACAGGAACTGCGCCAGGTCGTCGGCGAACGGGGCGAGGGTCTGGAGCAGCCGCTGGTACGAGGGGGCGGCCCGGTTGAAGGCGGGGAGCGCCTGGTTCGACGCGTTCGAGATGGCGTTGAACGAGCTCGCGGTGGGGGTGAGCGCGGTCGTGAACGAGCTGAAGGAGTCCAGCGCGCGTAGCTGGTTCGGCAGGGTGCGGTCGAGGAGGTCGGCCAGCCGGGCCCCCTCGTCGATGCTCGCCGCGATCGTGGGCCCCTCGTTGACCGATGCCTGGGCCAGGTCCGACACGACCGACGACAGGTCGGGCGCGTCGATCTTGGCGAGGAGCGGGTCGGCCGCGGCGAACAGGTCGCCGAGCTCGCTGGAGACGGTGGTGTGGGCGATGACGCCCCCCGCCGCCAGCCGGCCGGCGCTGTCTCCTTGTGGGAAGTCGAGGGTGACCTGGTCGGCCCCGAAGACGTTGAGGGGCCGGATCGTGGCGGTTGCGTCCGAGGGCACGTGGAACGACCGGTTGATGAGCATCTGCACCCGGGCGGCCCGGTCGACGAGGTCGATGGACGCCACCCGGCCCACCTGCACGCCGCGGTAGTTGACGGCGGAGCCCGGGTGCAGACCCTCCCCCGCCTTGGTGAACATCCCGGCCAGCACGTACTGGCCCGAGAACGCACCGTTCGAGGCCTTGACGACGGTGGTCACACCGGCCGCCGCCACCACGGCCACCACCGCGACGACGAGGGCGCGTACGGGCCGGCGCGTCATACCAGCCTCGCCGTGGAGTTGGCTCCGCCCCACATGACGGTGGAGAGCAAGAGGTTGAGGATCACGACGACGATGATCGAGATGCGAATGGCCCGTCCGGCTGCGACCCCGACACCGGCCGGCCCCCCGGTCGCCTTGTAGCCGTAGTAGCAGTGGATCATCGTCACGGCCACCGCGAACACCATCGCCTTGACGAACGAGTAGACGATGTCGATGGGCGGGAGGAACAGCCGGAAGTAGTGCTGGTAGATGCCGCTCGACAAGCCGAAGAACTTCGTCACCACGAGCTGCGTGGCGATGAAGCTCGCGAACAACGCCGCCAGGTAGAGCGGGATCATGCAGATGAGCGCGGCCCACACTCTCGTCGTCACGAGGTAGGTGAAGCTGTCCACGCTCATGACCTCGAGGGCGTCGATCTCCTCGGAGATCCGCATGGCGCCCAGCTGGGCGGTGAAGCCTGCTCCCACCTGTGCGGCCAGGGCCACACCCGCGACGAGCGGCGTGATCTCGCGCGTGTTGGCGAGGGACGAGATCACGCCGACGAACGCCTGGGCGCCGATCTGCTGCAGGCCGGTGAACCCTTCCAGACCCACCTCGGTCCCGGTGAAGAAGGCGATGCTCGTCACCACGAAGAACATGCCTCCGCCGATCACGAGCGCTCCGGTGCCGATCGTGATGTCCGACACCAACGTGGTGATCTCACGCCGGTAGCGCAGTCCCTTGGGCAGGTTGACGAGGACCTTCAGGTAGAACGCGAGCTGGTCGAAGGCGAGGTCGAGCACCGAGGTGACCCCGCCCGACGCGGCCCGTGTCCGGCGACCGACGGCCCCGGCGGCGCGGCGACCGGGCGGGCGACTCGGGCGACGACCGCCGGAGTCGGCGGCGACCCGCGTGGCGGTCCCGACGTCGAGAACCGCGCCGGAAGCCTCGGGCGGTGGAGCGGGGGGCGGCGCCGGCGGCACGTCAGATCACCTTCTGAGGCACGAAGTTGAAGTAGACGACGGTGAGGACGAAGTTGACGAAGAAGGCGAGCACGAAGGTGATCACCACGGCCTGGTTGACGGCGTCCCCCACGCCCTTGGGCCCACCCTTGGCGTACAGGCCCTTGTAGCACGCCACCATGGCGGCCAAGAAGCCGAACACCGCCGCCTTGAACAACGCCATCCACAGGTCCGCCAACTGACTCAGCTCCGAGAACGTCGAGAAGAAGCTGCTGCTCGTGATGTGGATCGAGTGGGTCCCGAAATACAGACCACCGGCGATGCCGGCCGCGCTCACCACCGCGTCGAGCAGGACGGCGATGAACGTCGCGGCGAGAAGACGCGGCAGAACGAGGCGATGCAGGGGGTTCACGGCCATCACCTGCATGGCGTCGAGCTCGTCGCGGATGCGGCGGGAGCCGAGGTCCGCGCACATGGCGGATCCACCCGCGCCCGCGATGAGCAACGCGGTGGCGACGGGCGCCTGCTCGCGCACGACGGCGAGGACCATGGCCGCGCCCAGCTGCGACTGCGCGCCGATCTGTTGGAGCAGCGACCCGACCTCGAGCGCGATGACGATCCCGAACGGGATCGACACCAAGATGAGGGGGAGGGTCGTGACCCGGGCGAGAAACCAACACTGGTCGAGAAACTCGCTCACAGGAAGCCCGCGCCGGAACAACAGGCGCATCGACTCGAGCGCGACCGCGAACATCGAGCCGATCTCCCGCACCACGTTGGTGACCTTGGCGCCGACAGGCGTGGTCACCATGCTCACCGCGGACCCCTTCCGACTGCGTATGTCTCTCGCGACTGGTCGGCGCCCGCGCCCAAGAGACGACTCTGGGCCACGGCCTCAGGGTGCGCCCCCACGGCCAGTTCGTCCCCGGCCGCATCCAACCGATGCGCCACCTCGCGGCAACGCTTCGACAAGGAAAACGACCGATGGGCTGCGATCTTGCGGTCGCAGCCCGACACCGAGCGCCGACCGTCCGTCGTCACCCAGAGCGTTTTACCCAGAGTTCCGGCAGCTCAGCCCTGTCCGGGGAAACGGCCCCGGAAGACCGCGCCGGTCCTGGAAGATGCCGGTCCGGGAAGACGCCGGTCCTGGCTGCTGGCCGACGGGGTCCTGAGCGACGCTCCCGGCCCTCAGAGACCGAGCGGGCCGCCCAAGCCGGACAACGCTCCGGGTAGGGGCGACGTCACGTTCGAGGACGGGAGCGTGGGGGGGGTGCCCCCCCCCCACAGGGGGGGCCGCCGCCCGCCCCGCCCCCCCCCGGCCCCCCCCGCCCCCCCCGCCCCGGGCCCCCCCCCCCCCGGGGGCGGGGCCCCGTGTTGA